>OGRF01000408.1_pt1 | contig 37747 bp, 36 predicted proteins | sample 1553381 | NCBI WGS metagenome assembly OGRF01 (sample SAMEA2580060, study PRJEB22360) | human gut metagenome | biome: human gut; feature: human-associated habitat; material: faeces | place: Denmark | collected 2008/2010
TACCAGTTGCACCAGTTGCCCCTGTCGCACCCGTTGCACCAACCGCTCCCGTTACACCCGGCGGCCCTTGAAAACAACACGTTGGCATTGGCGGCGGCGGTGGACAGCAGCCACAGTTCGGATTTTTAGAATCATAATATGCCATAAAGTGTTCCCCCTTTTTGTTTTTCTAACAATTCTTTCTTTTTGAGATAAGGTTTAGCTTCCTCTGTTTTCCCCAACGCCAACAGGCACTGGCAGAGGGCAGTCAGCGGCAGTTCTTCCAGATAAATCGGCTGGCAAAATCCCACTTGCGGACGTTTTCCGCATTCCAATGCCAGCTGAAACCAGAAAACGGCTGCTTCTAATTGTTGATGGGCAGACAGATATTGTCCGATTCGATAACAAGCATCTGCCCGTGGCGTGGCATACTGAAAACTTTGGAATACACTTTGCAGGGCAGCTTCCGGCTGCTGAAGTTGCTGGTAACAATCCGCTCGACATAGACAGGCGGTTGCACAGTCTACCGACCAGCCACCGCCATCCGCTAAAAACTTAGAGAATGCCGAGATGGCAGCCTGATAGGCAGCGTGTTCCATTAACTCCCGTGCATAGTAATATTGTTCCCGTGGAGAAAACGGAATGCCAGCAGCAATTTGCTTTTGATAGATTTGCAAGTTTCGGTCTGCATCCCGTGGCTTTTGTTTTTTGTGCCAGATGGGAATTTCTTCTCGCTGAACTGTTCCCCGAATCGGAATGACTTCGTGCACCGCCCCTTCCCATTGATAGTTTGCGGTTCGCCGCATCAGGCGTTCTCGTTCAAAGGTAAAGAGCGGTTGATTTTGTCCGTCCAACGCTGCATAGTAGGGCATTACAATCATATCTGCTTGAAAGTATGGTTTTCGCTCTAAAAATTGCTGTTGACTTTCCGGAGGCAATACATCATCTGCATCCATCCAGAATAGATAGTCCCCCGTGCCCTTAGAGAATGCAAAGTTTCGGGCAGCGGAAAAATCATCTTGCCACGGGAACTCATAGAGGTGTGGTGTAAAAGCGGCTGCGATCGTCTTTGTTTCATCGACAGAGCCAGTATCTACAATGATGATTTCATCGACCAGATGGGCAACAGACTGCAAACAGCGTTCTAAAACAGCTGCTTCATCTCGTACAATCATGCATAAGCTAATCGTTGGCATAAAAAATCCCCCTCTGTGTATTCCTACCGTTATACTATGCAGGAATTCCAGAGGGGGTGAACCGATTCAATTTTCATCAATCACCGATGAGCATCAAACACCAGTAACAAGTTTCATCAGAAGAAACATAAACGCCAACAGCTGCACTGGTATAATCTGTACCCAAAATATTTGCACGATGTCCCGGAGAATGCATCCAGGCAGTTATTGCCGTTTTTGGGGTGTTGAATCCAGCAGCAATATTTTCACCAGCACACATATAGAAAATTTCTAAGTCGTCCAAAACGGAAAAAGCAGATTTTCCATTTGGTCGAGAGTGAGAAAACGATGTTGCAAGTTCTTCTGCTCGGATAGAAGCAGCCTGATACAATTCTTTATTGAAAGAAAGTTCAGCCAGTCCATTTTCTACTCGGTTTTCATTAACCAATTCTAAAACTTTTTGAGAACGATCCCATGCAAGTTGCTCTGCTGCGGACATTCTTAAAATCTCCCAGCTAACCGTAATGCCGGCTGCCTGTTTGGCGTAATATTGCAGCACCATAACAGCATCCTGTACGGAGATAACACCATCTTCATCGACATCTGCCGTGACTTTCAAGTCACTTGAAACCTCCGTGGGGATACCGGCAGAGATTTTTGCATAGGTTTCCAAAATCCAGCACGCATCTTGTATTGTAACCGAACCATCTCCATCAACGTCCCCCAATTCTGCTGCAGATGCAGAAAAAGCACTGCCATTTAATAAAAACGAAATTCCAAAAACTGTTGATAAGATACAAGCAAAACCCCGCAGCAAAATTGTACGAACCGCTGTTATTTTTTGTTTCATTTCCATCCTCCTTTTCTCAAATATTGTATAAATGTTCCATAATTATTCTATCATAGAGTTTCTTTTTTGTCAACATGCTGAATGTGGACAATTAGTAACGAATTGAAACAGAATTGTTTCAAAATGGTGATTCGGTGAAACGGCACATTTTCAAATAAGAATATTTTATGAAAAGCGTGTCACAAGATGCATGATGGATGGAATGAACAGAAAAACAGCAACTTGTTTTTCTACAAGCTGCTGAATATGATCGGATTATCTTTGGAAATAGAAAGACAAAAGAAATTTTGCCGGATGTCCATGATATTTTGGCATCGGCGGCGGTGCTTCATGATGGGGTTGTGTTTCCACTGTACAGAGAAAGACGAACAGATACCAAATCCAATAAGCCAAGAATAACAGCGATAATACAAAACCGCAGATACAGAGAATCAGACCGGCAGTAACCAGACCATTGTGGAAAACTTTTTCCTGTTTCCGTACTTTGATGACAAAAATAATCCCAAGAATGCTGCAAATCGTGGAGAGAATCGGAACGCAGGCAAGGGCAGAGGAAATAATGCCTAGAATTAAAGATGCAATGGCGTATCCGCTGCTATGCGTATAGGGAACCACAGATTTTTCGGAAATGGTTAGATTGTTCTGCAAAGCAGCATCTGAATCCTGTTGTGTGTGCATAGCGAAACCTCCTATCTATTGAAATGTTCAATGAAATCATGCATGTACATCACCATCATAACAAAAAAGAAGTGGTTTGTCAAGCATTTTTCCCAGCGGAAAAACAGCAAATTCTTGGGAAATGTTGCACGACAGACCGTTGTCCGCAGAATCGTTGCAATCGTTTGCAGCAGTGAAACAATTTCTGGAAATGGATGGCATAGCATACAAAAAAACAGACCTGCATTTGTGATAGTTGATGTAATTTCCTTACAGCATATTGCTTTTTTTCGGGTTTTCTTGTATAATAAGAAAAAAATAAGGGAGTGTGGAGATGAAGAAGTGGCAGATTCAGCAGCCGGATGAAGCGGCTGCAAAGAACATACAGGCGAACAGTGACCTTTCGCTTTTTTGTGCAGAATTGTTGACGGTACGAGGCTATCGAACGATTGAGGAAACGGCATCGCAGTTTTCCTGTCCGGCACTCTCTGACCCGTTCTTGATACGGGATATGCAGGCGGCAGCCGATTGTTTAAATGCAGCGATTGACAGCGGTGAAAAAATTTGTGTCTATGGAGATTATGACTGTGACGGCGTGATGGCGACCGTCATTCTCTATTCTTATCTCATGGAACTGGGTGCAGATGTGGTTTATTATATTCCGGAGCGGTCGGAAGGATATGGTATGAATCTGAACGCACTGGAAACACTGAAAGCACAGGGTGTTTCGCTGATTGTCACAGTAGACAACGGAATTGCAGCGTTAGAGGAAGCCGACTGGATTGCAGAACAGGGCATGCGGTTGGTGATTACTGACCACCACCAGCCCTACAGTACACTGCCAGCAGCAGTTGCCGTAGTAGACCCGCATCGTGTGGACTGCCCGTCCCCGTTCTCGCTATTCTGTGGGGCAGGACTGGCATTGAAACTCGTTGCAGCGATGGACGGCGGCGATATGACTTTTGCATTGGAGCAGTTCGGCGATTTGGCAGCGATTGCAACGGTTGCGGATGTGGTTTCTCTGACGGGAGAAAATCGCTTTTTGGTACAGCAGGGGTTGCGGTTGCTCGCCAATACGGAACGTCCGGGCTTGCTGGCACTGCTGGAACTGACTGGGATGCAGGGAAAGACGCTGACGGCAACCAATCTTGCCTTTACGCTTGCCCCACGCATCAATGCAGCTGGGCGATTTGGTTCGCCGAAGCTGGCAGTATCGCTGCTGCTGGCGGAAACGATGGAAGAAGCCATGCCGCTTGCGAAGCAGCTGGAGCAGTGCAACCGACAGCGAAAGGAAGCCGAAGCTGACATTTTGCAGGAGATTCAGGAACAGATTCAAGTTCATCCGGAACTGGTACAGCAGCGAGTGTTGCTGTTCAGCGGAAAGGATTGGCATCATGGTGTGATTGGGATTGTAGCGGCTCGATTAGAGGAGCAGTTCGGGAAACCGGTTATGGTTCTTACGATTGAGGGCGAACAGGCGAGAGGTTCGGCACGGTCATTCGGTGATTTTTCCGTGTTTGCGTGTCTGGATGCTTGCCGCAGCCACCTGACAAAATACGGCGGACACCCGGGAGCAGGTGGATTTTCGCTTTCTGCCGCAGAAATTCCGGCGTTTTTCGCAGCCGTGCAGCAGTATGCAGCGGAGCAGTTTCCGCATATGCCGCAGATGACCTTGCAGGCAGATCGGTTGCTGTTGCCGCAGGAGCTTACCATAGAGAATATTGCAAGCCTTTCAGTTTTAGAACCATACGGCGAGGGGAATCCAGCTCCGGTTTTTGCGATTTGTCACGCTGTATTAGAAGCGATTCAGCCGCTTTCCGGTGGCTTGCACAGCAAGTTAAAGCTGCGGTATGGCAGTCTGTATTTGGATGTGCTGTTGTTTCGGGTTGCACCGGATGCCGTAGGCTTACCGCTGCAAAGCATGTGTGATTTTCTGGTAACGGCAGAGTGCAAGACGTTTCAAGGCAGACCGCAACTCTCGTTAATTGTAAAAGATTACCGCAGAAGTGGCATTTCACAGGCAAAGTATTTTGCAGCCCGTGAGGCATACGAAACGGTTTGCCGGAAAGAGCCATTGCCGGATGCTTATTATGCAGCGATGACCCCGACACGCTCGGAGTTGGTGCAGGTTTATCGGCATTTGCCGGAAACACCATTGGCAATGGATACGTTATTTATTCAGCTGCAATCGCAGTATAACTATGGAAAAATGCGGCTGATTCTGGATATTTTTGCAGAATTAAAGCTGATACAAATGGATGTTTGGAAGGAAACAGTTCAGCGGTTACCAGTTACAGGAACGGTGCAGCTGGAACAGTCTGCGATTCTCGCAGAGATACAGGAAAAAACGGGGAGGGTTTCTTATGATAAATGATCAAAGTGTTTTACAGGGAATTCCGGACAACGTTACGATTTCGGATTTAAGCAAATACATCGTACGGACGAACCGCAACTATGATTTGCCCATTATTGTATCGGCTTATGAGTTTGCGTTTCAGGCACACGGTGACCAGAAGCGTTCTTCCGGAGAACCATATATCGTACATCCGCTTTCAGTCGCCTGGATTCTGGTATCTCTGGGAATGGACACCGAATGTGTCTGTGCCGGATTGCTGCATGATGTTGTAGAAGATACCGGACATACACTGGATGATATCTGCAAGCTGTTTGGACAGAATATTGCCCAGCTGGTAGACGGTGTGACAAAGCTGGTTCAGATGAAGCAGATGGTTCTGAACAAGGAAGAACAGCAGATGGAAAGCGTTCGGAAAATGCTGTTTGCGATGTCGAAAGATATCCGAATCATTATCATCAAGCTGGCAGACCGCCTGCACAATATGCGGACGCTGCACTTTTTACCGCCGGAAAAGCGAAGCCGAATTTCCAAGGAAACTCTCAATGTCTATGCACCGATGGCAGACCAGTTGGGCATCTGGAAAATCAAAGAAGAGCTTTCCGACCGTGCGATTATGTTTCTTGACCCTTGCGGCTGCTATGAGATTGAAAAAGAGTTACAGCTGAAAGATGAAGACGCAAAAAACTTTATTGAAAAGATTCAGCAGGAGTTGCGGAAAGGATTGGAAAAAAGTACCGTCATTAAAAATCCGCCGGAAGTGACGGGACGAGTAAAGAGCCTGTATAGCATCTATCGAAAAGTATATGCTGCGATTCGCAAAGAAGATATGCATGAAATCTCAGAAGTGTATGACAAATATGCGGCTCGGATTATCGTGGATACCGTGGAAGAATGTTATGTTGCCATGAGCGTGGTCGGGATGCTTTATCAGCCGTTGCCAAATCGGACAAAAGACTATATTGCCATGCCAAAGCCGAACGGCTACCGTTCCATTCACATGACGGTCTATGCCTATGGGCTGCCGTTTGAAGTACAGATTCGGACGCATGCGATGCATCAGGCAGCCGAATATGGAATTGTTGCCCACTGGAAATATAAGCAGGGAGAAACCAGCGGAAATATGGATCAGTGGACGAACTGGGCAAGAAAGCTGATTGAAGAACAGCAGAATTCCGATGACATGGAAGAATTTGTTCGCAATCTGAAAAATGATGCTCGGCAGGATGTTGGAATCCTGACACCAAAGGGCAAGCCGATTTTCTTGCCAAAGGGTTCTACACCGATTGATTTCGCTTATCGGATTCATACCGAAGTCGGAAATCGTATGATTGGGGCAAAGGTCAACGGAAAACTTGTGCCATTGGATCAGCCGTTGCAGATTGGACAGATTTGTGAAATTGAATGCTCGAAAGACCCGAACAAAGGGCCGAATCGGGATTGGCTGAACATCGTAAAGACAACCGAAGCTCGTTCTAAAATTCGCTCGTGGCTGAAAAAAGAATGTCGGGAAGAGAACATTCAGACCGGTAGAAAGACACTGGAGAACGAACTGCGGCGGAATCACATTCGCATGGAGAATGACGAGAAACTGACCGAACTGCTGCACGATGAAATGATTCGCTATAAATGCGAAACACTGGATGATTTCCTTGCCTCTGTGGGATATTGCGGCATCAATGTTTCCAACTTGATTCCAAGACTCAAAGACCGCTATGACAAGCTGTATAAAAAGCAGGAAGAAGAAAAGCCGTTATCCGCAGAGAATATGCCGGTTTACGTTCAGAAAAAAGAAGATGATTCTTATGTCATTGTTGACCAGATCGACAACCTGCCGAATCATTGTGCAAACTGTTGTCATCCGGTGCCGGGCGATGAGATTGTGACTTTCACTACAAGAGGATATGGGCTTGCCATTCATCGGGCTGACTGTCCGAATTATCTGCGGGATTTGAAATCCGGCGATCCGGAACGCATTGGCAGGTGGAACAAGGCGAAGGGGGCGGAAACGGCTGTGGTACGTTCGGCTGCTCCAATTGTTGCAAGTCTGGATGTTTTAGCTCCCGACCGGATTGGGCTGCTGATGGATGTCATCAAGATTGTGGTAGATTCTCGCATGATGATTGTACATTCTCGTTCCTATAATCTCAAGAACGGCAATGCAGTCTGTGAAATTACAGTAAGACTCAACGGAAATGACCAGCTGCAACAGCTGATGGATAAGCTGAAACGGATTCCAGGCGTGATTTCCGTAGAACGTACCAAGAAAGGATAAGAACCATGGCGAAGATTACCCGTATTATGGTTGCACCGCTGGCGGTGAATTGTTATATCATTGCAACCGAACAGCACAACGCCGTTGCGATTGATGCAGGCGGCAGCGTGCCGAAGATTTTGCAATTTTTGCAGGAAAATGGTTTGACATTGCAAAAAATCCTGCTGACGCATGGACACTATGACCACATTGGCGGTGTTGCGGAATTGCAGGCAGCAACTGGGGCAGAAGTTTATATCCACGAAGCAGATGCCCCGATGTTGTCGGACAGCAATTTGAATTTAGAAAAGTGGATTACCGGAGAAACCGAAACCACACCGATTTCCGAATATCATGCAATTCATGATGGAGATACGATTGTGCAGGATGAATGCGTTTTCCATGTCCTGCATACACCGGGACACACCAAAGGCGGTGTCTGCTATCAGTTAGACCGAACACTCTTTACCGGAGATACCCTGTTCCGCTGCTCTCGGGGCAGAACCGATTTTCCGGGCGGCAGTGATGCGGAACTATATGCTTCCTTGCAGCGACTGAAACAGCTGGAGGGAGATTATGACGTTTTACCGGGACACAACGAAACCTCAACCCTTTCTTTTGAACGGGAACACAATCCAAATTTAAGGTGATGAAATGAAGGAAACCACACAAACCAATCTGCCCACATTTCCGGTGGAATTATATGGGCATTCGCTGAAATATGAAATTGAATGTATGCTGAAAATTTTTCTTCCGGCGACCAAGTTTGTTTTTTCCTATGAAACTGCCTCCCTGCTCCGTTCTGCGGAGCAGGGTGCATTTTTGCAGTTGAAACAGGGAAAACAATTTACATGGTTTTTCTGCGTGCTGCGGTATCAGGGAAAATACCGCCGCTGTGCAGCAAAGCTGCCGAAGTGTACGCCGGAAGAAAACAAACAGACCTGTGAATATCAGTTCAGCCGGATGCTGTTCACGCTGTTGCAGGAGATGACGGGAATCGAAGTGCCGTGGGGCTTGCTGACGGGGATTCGTCCTGTCCGAAAGGCATTTTCCATGATGGAAGAAAGCGGCGAATCGTTGGATACGGTGATGGAACAGCTGCGAACGGTCTATCTGGTATCGCCAGAAAAGCTATCTTTGCTGCGGAAGACAGCAGAAGTACAGCTGCCCTTGCTCCGGCAGACACCGAAACGCTCGGTCGGCTTTTATATTTCGATTCCGTTTTGTCCAACTCGATGCAGTTACTGTTCCTTTGTATCCCATTCCATTGCACAGGCAAAGCACCTGATGCCGGAATACATTCGCCTGCTCTGTCGGGAACTGGAAATCTGGGGGGACATCATTCAGAAATTACAAGTTACCGTGGATACGATTTATTTTGGCGGTGGTACGCCAACTTCCATTTCTGCGGAAGCGTTGGAACAGCTCTTGCAAACAGTCGTGCGAGTTTTTGACCTTTCTAAGGTACGGGAGTTTTGCGTAGAGGCAGGCAGACCGGACACCATTACACGGGAGAAACTGGAAGTCTTGAAACGCTATGGTGTTGACCGGATTTCTGTCAACCCACAGACGATGGAAGATGCTGTTTTGCAGCAAATCGGTAGAAAACATACTTCTGCACAAATTGCAGAGGCATTTCAGTTGGCACGAGAAGTTGGCTTTACCAACATCAACATGGACTTGATTGCAGGGCTGCCGCACGATACGCCAGAGGGCTTTCATCGGACACTGGAAAAAGTACTGGCATTGAATCCGGATAGTATTACCGTGCATACATTGACCTTGAAACGGGCGGCAACGCTCTTTTCCGATCGTCAGGCACAGATTGGCAATCCAGTGCGGGAGATGGTGCGGGACAGCATTGCTCTGCTGCCGGAATATGGTTACCAGCCATATTACATGTATCGGCAGAAGAACACCATTGACAATCAGGAGAATGTGGGCTATGCACGGGCTGGGAAAGAATCCTATTATAACATGCTGATTATGGACGAGTCACAGTCGATTTTCGGAGCAGGCTGTGCAGCATCTACAAAGATTGTAGAGCCAGACTGCGGACGAATTACTCGGATTCATAACTATAAATTCCCGTATGAATATATCCGGCAGTTTGACCAGCTGATGGAAAAGAAACAGCAAGTGTTAGAGATTTATCAGCGAATGGAAGCAGCGGAACAGAATTAAATAAAAAAACATTGCATCAACTGTGGTTGAGCAGGCTCAGCTTGCCGGAGAAATTCTGTGGAATTAAATGCAATGACAGACACAAGGAGGAAGACACCATGGCAATTGCCATTAGAGCCTATCAGCCGGAAGATGTTCCGGCTTTGGTAGAAATTTGGAACGAAGTTGTGGAGCAGGGCATTGCATTTCCGCAAAAAGCACCGCTGACCAACCAAATCGGAGCGGCTTTTTTTGCAAAGCAATCATGCACTGCAGCGGCTTATGATACAGAAACCGCAGAGATTGTGGGTATGTATATCCTGCACCCGAACAATGTTGGACGGTGCGGACATATCTGCAATGCCAGCTATGCAGTAAAGACCACTTACAGAGGGCAGAAAATCGGGGAACAGCTGGTGCGGCACTGCCTGCATCAAGCTCGGCAGATGGGATTCCGCATTTTGCAGTTCAATGCCGTTGTAAAGGAAAATCATGCAGCAAGAAAGCTGTATGAAAAGCTGGGATTTGTCACGATTGGAACGGTTGCAGAGGGCTTTCAGAAGAAAGATGGAACGTATTCCGATATTGTCTTGTATTATTTCCCACTGCAAAACGAACCGACCGCAGAAGCGTAAATCATCCATAATATGGAAATCTCTGGGTTGCATTTTAGAAAAAAATATGGTATGATAGTAGAAAGAAATAGACAGAGGTGGACGTATTTTGAAACGGGTTTATTTTATTTTTAATTTGCATTCTGGAAAAGCTGCATTGAACAACCAGATTCCGAAACTATTAGACCAATTCACAGCTGCCGGTTATGAAGTGACGGTACATCCCACTCAGCGGCAGGGGGATGGCATTGTTTCTGCAAAATATGCTTGTGAACATGGATTTGATTTGCTGGTCTGTGCCGGCGGAGATGGAACATTGAATGAAACCATTCAGGGTTGCATGAATTGTGAAAATCCGCTGCCAGTGGGGTATATTCCAGCAGGGTCTACGAATGATTTTGCAAGAGGCTTACAGATTCCAACCACACCAGAAAAAGCCGTGCAGTGTATTTTAGACGGCAATACGCTTTGCTGTGACATTGGAAAATTCAACGAACATTATTTTACCTATGTAGCAGCCTTTGGAGCATTGACAGAAATTTCTTACCAGACACCGCAGAATTATAAAAATGTGTTGGGACATGCTGCCTATTTGCTGAATGGTATTGCTCATTTGTCGACCATTAAAGCAAGAAAGATGCGGATTGAATATGATGGAACAATACTGGAAAACGATTATCTCTATGGCATGGTGACAAATGCAACTTCTGTTGCAAAGCTGTTGTCCCTGTCCGATGTGGAATGGGACGATGGGCTGTTTGAAGTCACCTTGATTCGGAAACCAACCGATTTGGTACAGTTTCACCAGCTGATTTTATCGCTGGCAAATTTTCAGCTGGGAGCAGAGCGGCAGTATTTTGATTATTTTCGAGCATCGCATATTACCATTACCAACTTGGACGAAGAAGAAGTTGCGTGGACGATTGACGGAGAGTATGGCGGAAATCAGCGAGTCAATGAAATCTCCAACTGTCAGAAAGCATTGAATATTTTTGTGCCCAAACAAAAATAAATAATAGTTGAAAATCAGTCCATATTTCATATTTTTCTCTATTTTTCACAAAAAACACTTGACTTTTTTTCGATTTTCGTGTATAATAAAAACATCATTTTTTCAGGAAAGGGGTTATGGACAGATGGCAGATCCGACATTACAAAATGGGATGACACCGGGCGGAACGGATAAAAATGGTATGGCAGTTGCCTCCTTGGTGCTGGGTATCATTGCAGTTTGCTGTTGCTGTGTTTCTGGGCTGAGTTTGGTGTTGGGAATTTTGGCAATTGTGTTTTCTATTTTGAGCCGGAAAAATCCAGCAAAGAGTGGATTGGGAACAGCTGGTTTGGTTTTGGGAATCATTGCATCTGTTTTGGCAATTATTTCAATTATCGTTGCACAAACCGATTGGTATCAGACAACGGTAACACAGCAGTTGATTGACACATTTGGCGACCAGTATGCTGATATGCTGAACTAAGCAAGAACAAAATGAAAAAGGGGACTGTTTTACTTTACAAAAAGCAGTCCTTTTCTATTTCTCAGCAGAAAGGAGCGGAGATTGTTGCAGCAACAAATCAAACAGAAAAGATGGCACACAGCAGAGAAATGGATCTGGCTGTTTTTACCGATTGGTTTCCTGATGGGGGGGCTTTTGGGGCGGCACTTGATTTTTGATTTCGTACAACTATATTTTCCACCCTGCGTTTTTTATACCGTGACGCATTTTTATTGCCCTGGCTGCGGAAATACACGAACCGTGTTGGCGTTGCTGCACGGGCATCCTTTGCAGGCACTGCACAATAATGCAGCGTTTTGTTATCTGTTGGTGGTATTGCTGTTGTTGTACCTGCAAAAAGTTCTGCGTTGTTTTGGAAAGCCAGTGCAGTTATTGCCAAAAGGGAATTGGTTTCCGATTGTTTCCGTTTGCATTTGCATGGCATATTGCCTGATTCGGAATTTTATCCCTTGGATGCAACCGCTGCCTGTATAAATGAAAATAAATCTGAAAGGAAGAGAGAACGATGCTTTATACACCATTGACGAAAAAAGCATTAAAACTTGCTTACGCTGCCCATGCGGGGCAGGTGGACAAAGCCGGAATGCCCTATATTTTTCACCCCTATGAAGTAGCGTTGCAGGTGCAGGCAGAAGAGGAAGTTTGTGCAGCACTGCTGCATGATGTCGTGGAAGATACCGATTGGACGATGGAAGATTTACGGGCAGCTGGATTTCCGGAAACGGTCTTGGAAGCAGTACAGCTGCTGACGCATGACCCCGCCGTTCCATATTTGGATTATGTACGGGCATTGTGTGGAAATCCGATTGCAGTGGCAGTGAAACGGGCAGACTTGCACCACAACAGTGAACGAACTCGATTTGATGCAGATAGTCCGGACATCGAAAAACGCTTGCAGAAATATGCAGCGGCAAAGGCAATATTGGACGAAGTAGAAAAAGAGAAATCTTCAGAGTTTAAAAGAAATTCATGAATTAAAAATACTTTTTAGGTAGTTTCAAGAACAATGGACATGCAGGATGCATAGAATAGGGAATGGTGCTGCTATTTACTTGACAGTTGTTGCTGTGGCATTTGCATGGATAGTGGTAGAAATTGAAAGAATCAATATCAGAGAAATCAAAAAAGGAATGGAAAAGCCGTCAATCTCAAAAGAAAAAGAGAGTGACGGCTTTTTTGTAACAAATTCATGGATATTTTTTGAGAAAAGAAACCTTCTTTTCTCGTAATTATACAACAATATTAACAGTTTCAATGTTGAAAAAAATGTGCAGATATGATAAAATAGAAAAAAGAATCGGCAGAAGAAAGGGGTTGTGTTGGATGAAAAAATGGAAAAAGTTTGTTTTTGGATTGCTGTTCGGGACGATGATTTGTTTTCTGTTGCCGAAACCAGTTTTGCAGACCGATGCAGCTGCTCCCTTCGATGTAAATGAATTTGTAGACATTGCTTCTGCAAACATCAATGCGATGCGGATAGAGAATGGTCTAGAGCCACTGCAAACCGCACCGCTTTTACAGAAAATGTGTCAAGAGCGTGCAGATGAATTGACAAAATCTTATTCCCATAGCCGTGTAAATGGGGATGCATGGTATACGATTCTGACGGATTACGGAATTGATACGAACTGTTTTGCAGGAGAAAATATTGCTGCTGGATATGACACTCCAGAAGGAGTTGTTGAGGGGTGGATGAATTCCGCCGGACATCGAAAAAATATTCTGAATACCAATTACGAATATTTTGCGGTAGGGGTTTCCTATTATGAAGACGACCCAGAGTATTATTTTTACTATTGGGATTTGATTTTACTTTCTTCTGATACAGGTTTTGAAGATTCGTATATTCCAATTGCTTTTTCGATTCCAACTACAATTCAAACTACAGAGCCAGAACAGACGACAACGCTGACAGCTACCACTTTAACCAATCTTTTTTCCAGCACTTCAACAACGACCACAACCACGACAGTAACAACCACGCTTCCAAAAACTTCTACAATCCAGACAGGTGATTATAATTATGGAGATTGTAATACAGATGGTGTTGTAGATTTAAGAGATGCGATTTTCTTAGGGAAATACTTGTCTGGGCAGGTTGCAATGACAAGAATCCAATTGATCAATGCGAACTGCAATCAGCTGGATGGAACGGAAATTGTAGATGAAAAAGATGTGCAGAGTATTATGAGATTTATCTTGTTAAAATTAGATACACTGCCAGAAACAGAACCATAAATAATAAGATGCGGTATTTGAAAGAAATGATTGTGTTTCTTTCAAATACCACTTTTTTGTTTGAAAATTTCGGGGGAGTAGAAATACTGTTGAATGTGGAGCATGATACAGACGGATGATGAAATTTGTCTTGTTAAAATTGAATCCGCTGCTAGAAACAGAATCGTATATACAGAATGAAATAGTAGAAAGAAATAATTATATTTTGTTCATGTGCTGCAATCTTTTTGTTTGACAGTTTCCAGAAAACATGGTATCATAGTAAGAAAGAAATTTGCGTGAAAAATGGAGGAACTGCTTTGAAATCCAATGCCAATCGAGAATCTGTGCTTCAGAAGAATCAGAGTTATGGAACAGAAATTACCGATTTAACAGTAGAGGGAAATGGTGTCTGTCATATTCAAGGAATGACGGTTTTTGTTCCGCATACTGCTCCGGGCGACCAAGTGCGTGTGAAGATTGTAAAGGTCTGTAAGCAATATGCATTTGGAATCATCGAAGAGATGGAAATGCCGGCAAGTTGTCGGATTGAATCAGATTGTCCCTATCCGGCATGCGGTGGGTGTACTTTCCGGCATATTTCCTATGCAGCAGAATTGCAGTGGAAAGAAAAACTGGTGCAGGATGCATTTCATCGGATTGGAAAGCTGCATCCAGAATTTTTGCCGATTGTCGGTGGAAAACAGCGTTCGCATTATCGGAATAAGGCACAATATCCAGTTGCTGTTGAGGCAGATGGAAAGCCAGTCTGTGGTTTTTACGCGAAACGCAGCCATCGAGTAATTCCGGTACGAGATTGTCAGTTGCAGCCAGTGCTGTTTCAGCAGGTTTTGGATGTGATTTTGCAATATGCAGCAGAAAAATCCATTTCTGTTTATCAGGAGGAAACTGGAACAGGCATCTTGCGGCATATTTATTTGCGACAGGGCTGGCATACCGGGGAACTGATGGTTTGTCTGGTTGTGAGAAAGCCCATTGAGCGACAATTGAAGGGCTTAATCGAACGGCTGACAACTGCTTTTCCGCAGGTGAAAAGCATTGTGATGAATTGCAATCCGGCTCGCACCAATGTAATTTTAGGGGAAAAGAATGTTTTGCTGTGGGGTTCGGAAACGATTACGGATATTCTTTGCGGCAACCGAATTTCTCTTTCTCCGCATGCTTTCTATCAGGTGAATACCGAACAGGCAGAGCGATTGTATGGGATTGCAAAGGAGTTTGCAGCGTTGCAAGGAACAGAACGACTGTTGGATTTATATTGCGGAGCAGGAACAATCGGACTTTCCATGGCAGATGCGGCAGCATCTGTGTTGGGGGTAGAGATTGTACCGCAGGCGGTGGAAAATGCAAAGGAAAATGCTCGGCAGAGTGGCATTTCGAATGCAGAATTTTTGTGTGGAGATGCTGGAACAGTTGCACAAAAGTTGGAACAAGAACAGTTACAGCCAGATGTGATTGTGGTAGACCCACCGAGAAAAGGCTGTGACCAAAATGCATTGGATGCTATGGCAAAGATGCAGCCAGAGCGGATTGTTATGATTTCCTGTCATCCGGCAACAGCTGCAAGAGATTGTGCAGTGTTGCAGGAAATGGGGTATGTAGTGCAGAAAGTGCAGCCGGTGGATTTGTTTCCGGGGACAGGGCACGTTGAGTGCGTAGTTCTGATTACAAAAAATAAGGAATAAAAATCCCTATTTTACGTAGTTTTTTGACAACTATAAAATCAATTAAACTCAACTATTTCCTGAAATCTGTAAACGGAAACATATCGAAACAGGCAAAAATACGTTATCAGATGTACACAATCGACCTGAAAGGCAAAATTTATGTGCAGATTTGATTAAAACGGCAGATATGTTGTCAGGTAGCTTAAAAGTTGCTATTTTACGCTGTTTTGTGAAACTAAATAGTTTGGTGGCTGAGTGGGAAGATTTGGTGGCGGAAAATCATTTGAAATAAAAAGCTTATTACATAGAATTGTGAAAAGATGAACTTATAAGTAGAGAAGAATTCGGTGTGAAAATGGATTTTCGCTGTTTCTGATGTAAAAATTGATGACTGGAAAGCCGCAGATTTATATGAAGATAATAAAATAAATGTGCTTGACCTTTGTAGAATGAAATTTGAATTAATAAAATGAGGTGTAAAAATGAAAATAAAAAAAATGCTTGCTTCGATAATATCATCAGCTGTTATATCTTTATCTTCCGTTACAATTTGTGAAAGTAATATTGCTTATGCTGATTTTTCTTCTAATCCTGTAATCAGCCGTGAATGTCCTGCATATTCTTCTTCGGGAATGGCAGCTTCTGCAAATGATAAATATTACTACTCTTTCTGGGATAGTAATGGTGCTGATTATCTTGCATATGACCTTTCTGACGTTCCAAAAGATGAACGAAAAAAGGTAATTGCGGTATGGTATAATGCAACAGGACAGTTTGATTATACCGTTTTAAATGGAAGTTCCAATGGTGTTCCTTCGGATTATACAATTGAAGTGAATGCTGCTGAAGGTGGAAGCTATCCGAAAGATGGTTGGGAAATTGTTGAAACAGTAACAGGAAATACACTGCATTCTCGTCAGCATATAGTTGATATGGAAGGATATAATTGGATAAGACTAAATATCAGCGGAAATGATGGAAAAATGGGTGGGAATACGTCAATCAATATGGATATCCATAATGTATCAGACGGGATTTCTGACAGCTTTATATTTTATGGTGATTCAATCACTGCCTGTGGAATGATGAACTGTTACGGAACAGGATTTGCCGAATATGTCAATCAAATAGACGGCAGATATTATCCGATTCAGGAAAACGGCGGTATTGGCGGTATCAGAAGTATAGAGGGTGCTGAAAATATTGATCGCTGGCTTGAATCATTCCCTGGAAAATATGTAAGCATTGCCTATGGCACAAACGATGCGTGGGGAAATCCGTCCGGAACGGAACAGTATTATAATAACACGGAATATATGGTAAAAAGCATTCTTGCGGCTGGAAAAATTCCGATTATTCCAACAATTCCTTATGCAAAAGAATCTGCTGTAGGTGATAATGTTCCTGCATATAATGCAATGATAGAAAAAATATATGAAAAATATCCTCAAGTTATTAAGGGACCTGATTTCTATGAATTTTTCAAGAAAAATCCTGACTTATTGAGTAGCGATGGTGTTCACCCTGCTGAAAATGGATATGCAGAAATGCGTAAATTATGGGCAAAAACAATATATGATGAGATATATTCATCAGAGAATCCGACACCTGAAAAAATTAAAGGTGATGTCAATGTAGATGGAAAATTTGATATAGCTGACGTTGTTACCTTGCAGAAATGGTTACTTGCTGTTTCTGATATAGAACTTGCCAACTGGGAAGCCGCAGATTTATGTGAAGATGGAAAATTGAATGTATTTGACCTTTGTGTTATGAAGCAGAAACTGATTTCAGGAGAAGTCACATCAAATGAAGTTTATGTTGAAAATACAGATGAACTAAAAAATGCTCTTAAAAATGCTAAAGCAGGTGATGAAATCATACTTGCCGAGGGTGAATATGTTTATAGCGGCGATACACCAAAAGGATATATGTTTACAAGTTCAGCAGATGGAACAGAAGCAAATCCTATTATAATTCGTTCTGAAAATCCCGAAAAACCTGCTATTCTTTCAGGTTCTTCAACTTCTGAAAATTATGTTTTAGATATTTCAGGCGACTGGTGGAAAATTAAAGATTTAAAAGTCACGAATGCACAAAAAGGCATTATTCTTGATAATTCAAATCATACAGAGATTATAAATTGCGAAGTATGTAATATCGGTTCTGAGGGGATTCATTTCAGAGATAACAGTTCTTATTGTCTTGCGGAAAATTGTTATGTTCATGATACAGGTGTTGTATCTCCCGGATATGGTGAAGCTGTTTACGTCGGCAGTGCCAAAAGCACTTCAGGTTATGGTCATGATTGTCATTACAATACAATCAGAAACTGTAAACTTGGTCCGAATGTTGCTGCTGAACACGTTGACATAAAAGAATACACAATCGGGACAACTGTAGAAAACTGTACATTTGACGGAACAGGAATGAGCGGTGAAAATTTTGCAAAAAGCTTCGTAAATATCAAGGGAAATGACTGTGTGATAAGAAATAATGTTGGTTATAGAAATGGCTGTACAGCAATTCAGCGTGCATTTGAACAAAATAATGTTGTAGACGGCTGGGGACAGAATGCCACTGTATACGGCAATAAGGTTTATATGGATACTGCAACTAATGCTTTAGGTAAGAAAATGTACTTTTTGAATGCATGGGATTGTTCTGCTACTGTCTGGGATAACTTTATGGCTTACGAGGGTGAACTTTTTTCTGTAGATAATGAAGATGACCATTGGAAGTATTATAACTGTAATTTGCTTACTTATGAAAGCAAATAAGATTTAAAGCAACACTGCACAATATGTCTGATAGCTTTGTACGCAGTTTGATAAAAAATTAGACTATATACAAGTTTAGTTTGGTGTTGACTTAAGAATATTTTGAAAAATTCCCCTCTGTCAGATTTAATTCTAACAGAGGGGTTAATTATATCTAATTTACTTCTCCACACTAACTGTAACGCCTGATTTGAACTCAAAAACGATATGATCATCAAAAATAGTAATTTTAGAAAGCAGATGTTTGGCAAGTGTTTCATCATAGGAAAGTTCATCAGGATGAGATTTGATGAAGAATTGTAATTCTTCTACACGCTTTTTGTACTCAGCCTGACTGCTTTTTGATACCTGAATTTTTTCACGCCGTTCTCTCAGACTGAAAATCTCATCTGCAATATCTGTATAGTCCTCATGATTTTCTGTTCGTTTAAGAAGTTCATATTGCAAATTATTGAGCCGTTCATCTATTTTCTGCAATGCACAGGGGTCAACGATTATCTGATTCAGATTAGTTTGCAACTTTTTGAGGTAGCTTGTACTATCGCCAAGCATTATATGCAAAGCATCTACAAAGGCTTGTTGTAAATCATCTTCTTTAACCGTTCTGGCATTGCATTTTGTATGATTATTCAGCCTTGTACTGCATCTCCAGACAACTGATTTCTTGCCACGATTATTCCAATGCAATCGGCTGTATTCAGCACCGCATTCAGAACAGAAGGTTATTTGCGAAAATGCATGAGCTGCACTGAAACATTTTCTGCGTCCAAGTGAGTCTTTCAGCATTCCACGCCTTGCAATTTCTTCCTGCACCTGCATAAATATTTCCTTGCTGATTATAGCAGGGTGACTGTCTTCTACATAGTATTGGGGGACAATTCCGTTGTTTTTTACTCGTTTCTTTTGCAAGAAATCCACTGTGTAGGTTTTCTGCAAAAGTGCATCACCCATATACTTTTCATTTTCAAGAATTTTGCGAACGGAACTGTCATGCCATCTCGGATTACCTCTTGCAGTACGAATTTTGTCACGTTCTAATCCACGGCATATAGCAAGTATGCTTTTACCTTCAAGGTATTCTCTGTATATTCGTTTTACGATTTCTGCCTGTTTAGGATTGATTACCAGATTACCGTTTTCATCTTTATCATAACCAAGAAAACATGATGTATTAACCATAATTTTTCCTTGCTGAAAACGATACTGCATTCCAAGTTTTACGTTTTTGGAAAGTGATTCAGATTCCTGTTGTGCAAGGGAAGCCATAATGGTAAGCAGCACTTCGCCCTTAGCGTCCATTGTGTTTATGCTCTCTTTTTCAAAAAATACGGGAATATTCATTTCTTTTAATTCACGGATATAATTCAGACAGTCAACAGTATTTCTTGCAAAACGACTGATTGATTTTGTAATAACAAGGTCTATACGCCCAAGTTTGCAGTCTTCAATCATTCTGTTGAATTCTTCACGTTTTTTTGTATTCGTTGCACTGATACCCTCATCGGCATAGATGTCAACAAGTTCCCATTCCGGTTTGCTTATTATGTATTCACGGTAGTGCTGAATCTGTGCATCATAACTTGTTGCCTGTTCTTCAGTATCAGTTGAAACACGGCAGTAAGCTGCTACTCTCAGCTTTTTGATTTCTTTTTTTGCTGTACGGCTGCCGACTTGCGGTCTGGCAGGTATTTTCATTACATTTCCCATTATTTCACTCCTATAAGGCTGTAAATGTACTCAGACTGTTCAAACGGATTTTCAAAAAATTGTTCAGGAGTATTCATTACGAATTCTGTGTAGATGATAGGGGACTCTCGCCTTGAATTTCGAGAACGTGTAGTTGCCTTAATGCGGTCATATGCTGCAAGAAAAGTTTTTCTGTCGATAATTGCAGGGTAAAAAGAATCGCCTGCATAGCATTTTTTCATCAGCATTCTTTTCACTGAACTGTGCTTGAATGAAGCACCTGCCATCTTTTCTGACATATCATAACTCATACCTGAGATATAATTTTTGAAAATCTGTCTTATGATTTCTGATTCATGTTGATTAACAACAACATTTCCGTTTATCATTTTATATCCGTATATCATAGATTCTCCTTTAATTTAAGCCCGCATTTCAAATGAAATTCAGCCATATTTCGGTTTATGATGACAATTTTGCTGACAAATCTTTCAAAGATTTCATCGTTGAATTTTGTCAGCATCTCACGATCTGTAAATTGTATCAGATTTTTCAGTTCTGTATAATCACTGTTTTCATTGTATAGTCCTCCCATCTCGTTTCTGTATTCTTCGGATAAATTTTCAAGCCTGTTCATTTCTTGATTGAAAACAATACTATCGATAATATCTGTTGCTCTCAGCTTTCTGAGGGTTTCTTTTTTATCGGATATTTTCTGTAATTCAGCTTGCAGAAAATGTATTCTGTTGACATTTTTATCAGATTTCTGCGTATTAATGGATTCATGTAAGGGGAGAAGAAGCCTTTTTCTTGAATAAATCAGCTTGTTCATCATATTTACAAATGCAGCTTTAAGCCTGTCATCTCTTACGTATTTCATTGAACATTTTTCAATGTTTCTGATATGTGTACTGCAGGACCAGGCGATTTCTTTTCCTGAATCATGTATTTTTCTTTTGAACTTGTCACCGCATTCACCACAGAATATCTTTCCTGAAAAAGCATATCGTTGCTGATACTTGCCGTTACCTTGAATCAGATTTTTTTCAGAAGCTCGTTGCTTGATAATTTCCCTTGCTCTGTCAAAGGTACTTTTGCTTATGATTGGTTCATGATGTTCAGGGTCAAAGAAACTGTCAACTTCTCCACAATTTCTGCTGCGATGATAATTGTCATCCGTATATGTTTTCTGAAATGTAGCTGCACCATAATATTTTTCATTGGAAAGAATGGTTCTAATGCTTGAACTTGTCCATTTTCCGCCCTTGCGAGTTGGAACTTTTCTTGTTTCAAGGATATTTGCAATTTTTTCTGTTCCGATACCGTTTAGCACAGATTGAAAAATAAAGCGTACTGTATCAGCTTCGTGTGGATTAATTATCATATTACCCTCATTATCATGCATATAGCCATATGGCAAACAGCTGAATTTATATGTGCCTTTTTCAAATCTTTTTTTGACAGCCCATTTATTGTTTTCAGAAATAGACTTTGATTCATCCTGAGCCATACTGCTGAGAATGGAGAGAACAAGTTCACTTTCCATTGACCCCGTATCGATATTTTCTTTCTCGAAATATATCGAAATATTCAGGTCAAGCAGTTCTCTTACAAGTGAAAGACAGTCAGTAGTATTTCGAGAAAAGCGGCTGATGGATTTTGTAAGAATATAATCAATTCTGCCAATTCGGCATTCATAAAGCAAAGCCTGCAAACCATCTCTTGCGTCAGCTTTTGTTCCGCTGATTCCAAAATCATAGAAAACACCTGCAAATTCCCAATTACTGTGTATTTTAATCCAAGATTCATAATGTTTTTTCTGAGTGTCAAGGCTCTCTTTCTGGTCATCATAATCCGTTGAAACTCTGCAATAAGCAGCAACACGCAGTTTTTTTCTTTCTTGTGGTTGTGCATCAATTTTTCGTATTTTCAAGTTTATCACCTCATTTCAGTATGACATATTAACTCTTTTTGAGAGATTTATCAAGCATTTTAGGGAATAAGTCGACAAAAAGGGGAGAGAAAGTCTGCCTATTCAGTTCCGTTAATTTGTCATATTCGTCAAAGGAAATAAGGCGATTTTCATAGAGCATATCGGTCAGTTTCTGTGCCTGATAATACTGAATTTCATCAATTACTTTTTGCTGTTCCATAGTAGTCCTCCTGTTAAATTAATGCCTTCACTATACATAGGACAGCAAATTTGATTTTGAGTACCAAAAAATATCCAAATACTAAAAAAATCCCCCACGAAATATGAAAAAAACATACTTCGTAGGGGATATTATCAGATCAGCTGATTCACTTTTTTCTGCACTTCATTGTAGTCATAACCTGCATCAGTCAGACGTTTCTTTCGCTCCGCACCATTGCCCCACTTTCCCTGAATGACTTCATGGGCAACTTCGTCAACGGATTTCTTTGCTGGATACACCTGCTTGCCATTGCTGTCAAAAACAGCATATCCAGTCTTGCAGGATTTCTTTGCATTTTCAAGAGACGAAAAAGCACCAATCTGAGATTTAGCATCAGTCCATGACTTTCTTACTCGATAAAGCTGTTTTGTTGCAGGTGCAGGAGTTGCCGGGATAGAACCTGAATTGAGATAAGACTGCACCTTCGCTTTGAAAGCTGCCCAATGAGGCAGAATGTATGCAGGACACATCTTGTAAGAATTTCTTGCAGTATTAAGGTAGTCCACGCTGCCGGACTTTCCGTCACGGACATTCAGCCAATACGTATGTGTGTAAAGGTGATTGATGTCAAGGCCATACTTCTTCAAAAGTGCTGCTGCAAGTCTTGCACAGTTATCTTCAGACTTCTTATCCTTATCATTGTAAGAAGAACCCATAATGCACTCGATCGCAATTGTTCTACGATTGCCATTGCCACTACCATCAGCGGCGTGCCAGCCACTTAAGGATAGAGGCAGATTATGCCATGTACAAGTATTGTCAACGTAATAATGCACCCTGACATCTTTCATATTGCCATTAACGGTTGCTCTTGTATACTGCTCCGCAGGTGTTGTTCCGCTTGCAACAGAAATCCAGTCGGTATTGTGAACTGTTACATCGATAACTTTGCCTTCCATTGAAACAGAGGGCATATCAATATGATTAGGGTTATGCTTGGTGAGTAAGTACTCGTTGATTTTTACTCCGCTCAGAGTAGTTGTTGTATCAGGTCTTAAAATAGCCATTTATTCGTCCTCCTTTTCATCTTCGGTTCTGCCTACTTTCGTTTGCAGAACATCAATTGCTTTTTTGAATGCAGGCGGGAAAGGGATTCCCATAAGAGATGTATTTTCTACAATGGAAAGCAATTCATTCAGGCAAAAACTGATACAAACTGCATCTCTGATATAATTTGTACCGATAAGAATATCGATTCTCACGCCGACCACTACCATAAGAAGAATACAAAACTTCTTTGCAAGACCGACCCAGCCTGCTGTACTGTTGAGTGTGCCGCTTTCGCTGTGTTTGGATTTACCCATTGCCGCAGTTACAATGCCTGTTACAAAATCAATGCCCATGAATACTACAAGTGTTACAAGAGCAGAATCCCAGCCGCCAAGCAGCGTTGCGATAAATCCGCCGATTACGCCTGCGATAAGACAAATGGTATCTTTCATAAAATCACCCTTTCATAAATTTGATAGATTTGACCATCGGATGTGAATTGTCTGATGTGCCTTTAAATGCAAGATAATATTCTCCATCCGATACGTTTTCAAGTGACTGCATCACAGAAATAAAAGTATCGGAGTAGAGCCATTTAAATGATAATTTCAAAGCATTTTCCGCTTTGATTTCCTCGTAAATATACTGAGCAAGTTCAGAACCTGTTTTTTCTGTCTTTTTTACAAGATAAAATTCAGCGTCCTGTGATGCACCGACCAGATAGCTTAAAAGCAGATGCATATCTGCTGAGATTGCAATTGGTGTCAGGAAAATCACAAATACCGTTCCAGCCCAGCTGAAATCGTTCTGATTGAAATACAGGGCATAATCGTTTTCGACTGAGCAGAAATGCGGATAACTCCCCGCAAAACCTGCAAGAGAACGATAACCATCGTTGTAATAGGTGTAAATGCTGTCGCCGTATTTCTGCAAGACATCAGAACCATTTTCAAATACAGAGATATAGCTGATGCCGGATATTTGCCTGATTTGCTCCTGTAATTCTGCAATATCAGCTTTTGTTGCATAGTTTGACATATTGGGAGTGATTCCGTCTTTGCCGTCAGCACCTTTGAGACTTTGAAGCCATTCATTTTCTGTACCTGAAAATCCATGTTCTACGGCAATAATATAGGCGGATTTTCCATCTGTGCCGTTAATTCCATCACGCCCCGGAAGTCCGTCTGCACCACTTTTGCCATCTTTACCAGGTAAACCATCAACGCCATTTCTACCGTCACATCCGTCTTTGCCGTTTACTCCATCCTTGCCATCAACACCTTTCAGACTTTCAAGCCATTCAGTTTCTGTGCCAACAAATCCATGTTCTACAGCAATTTCATAGGATGACTTGCCGTCTTTGCCTTTTTCAGAAATCTTCTGCAAAAGCTGCTGATAGAGATCAGGAGTAGGCGGAACATTACTGTTTTCGCCCTCAAATCCTGATGGTCTGATGTGCAGTGTTTTGACAACAGTCGTTGCTCTGACAGTTTCAGAAGATGCCGCATCATAGCCAAAAAGTGACATTTTCACAGTCCCTGCAAGCAGTTCTGACGGCAGAAAACAGCTTGTTTCCTCATTCCCAAGCATTCGGTTGTAGGTATTTTCGTCCTGCGTGAACTGCACCACTTTATGCAGCGGTTTCCAGCTGTTATCAAATGCAAAATGCACCTTTACAAATGCTATCTGATCTGCCGCAATGATCTCATGTTCCAGCGTTTCGATGTTCTGTCCCTTTACAAGAAATTTGATCATGACTTCACCTCTTTCCAGGTTTTCGTGTTTGCAACATATTCCATATATCCGTCAAGGCACTGGATCTTCGTCAGCGGTGTTTCAGTGGTACTGTTGGAATGCCCATCCCAGTTATTGTTCTTTTTCACAGCGTTCCAATCCGCCAGACTGCCTTCATAGGTGATCTGTGTAAGCTTTTCACAGTAGTTGAAACAACCGCCGACAATCTCCCTGACGCTTTTCGTCAGTGTGAGATTTTTCAGCCTGATACAGCGTGCAAACATTCTGTCGCTGATAATTTTACCACTGTATCGCACTGTTTCAAGGTTCTGACATTCGGTGAATACCATCGCCCCGACAGTTACCACAGAGGACGGAACGGTTACAGACTTTATCGCTGTTCCTGCAAATGCATTCACACCCAGTTCCGCAACACGTTCCGGAATCCGGAGTTCTGTCAAGCCGTTTAGGCTCTGATGACAAATGTAACCGTCAATATGCGGCAGAAATGCAGCCTTTTTGATTGCTGTAAGCGTTGTCGGAAGTGATACTGTTTTCAGATTGTCGCAATACTGAAAAAGTCGTTCTCCAATGCCTGTCACACCCTCTGAAACAATGACTGTCTTGATATTGTTATTATCCAAAAATGGGGAAGGATTACTGTCAGAATTGTAGTCATAGGTTGCTCCTGTGCCTTTAAGGAGAAGTCTGCCGTCTGAATAAAGCACAAAATCCACATTCTGCCCGCATTTCCCGATGGAAACCACATCACCTGTCATTTCGTCAATTTTCAGCATTAATTCATTGATTTTTGTTTGTAATTGGTTTACTGTCGTGTTGTAATTCTTCATCTGTTCCTGAATTTCAGAAAGCTGTGAGAGCATATCTGTGACCTTGCATTTGCCAAGAATACAACGGACATATCCACAGAAATTATTGTTTTCTCTGTAGTCTGTAATGCTGAGTTCTGATGTGCCTGTATCAAGTCTGATAATGCAAAGGGTAAGATATTTCTTGTAATCTGTGTTCTGAAATCTCGGTATTGCAGGATTGGAGGCAGGTGTTCCTGCGAGAATTTCAAAGCTGACATTGCGGACGTTTTCAGAAGTGTTGCAACAGATACCGATCGTCATATATCTTGGCAGAGATTCGTCCACATAGCGGGATAAATCATAGGTGTATGCCGTATCCGAAATGAAATAATGTCCCTGAATCCAAGCCTTTCCGCTGCCGATCGTCAGTTTCAACTTGTTTGCAGACAGTTTGAAACACTGTCCGAAGTTGTCCTGAATTCCATCACAGATAATACTGCCAAGATAGTCGTTAAAGTTCTCCGCAGTATAGGTTCTGTCAAGATTTTTAGAATTGAAAAATCCGAATGAAAATGCCATGTTAAGCCTCCTTAAATGTTGGTGTTAAATTTCTGCCGTTGCGATCGAAACTCTCAATCATTCCGACAAGCTGTATTTTATTTTGTCTGATGCCGAATCTCTGATGCTCTACAGTGACGAAATCGCCAACAAAATAGTCCACACCGTATTGAAACTGCGTGGACTGCACTGCAATCTGAGACTCGGATTTTGTTTTTGTGGGAATAATATTCTGATTGCCTTTTTCTTTCAGAAGTTCGATGTATTCAGCATCAGGAATCGGCTTTGTTTCGCCGTTTTTCTGCTCTTCGCCTGAGATGTCTTTTGCATCAACATACACCTCATATCTGTCAAGCAAGGCAGGTTCAGAATCCTCAAAATAAGTTGTCCGCTTACGCTGTTCGCCCTCACCTTTTCCAAGAACATAGGCAAAATTCCTCTTGACAGAAGTGTCTGTAAAGTAGGTGAAAGACAGCAGATTGTTGTAGCTGTCAGAGAACACAATATGCGGATTTTCCTCCTGCATCATACTTCTGTCAGCACCTTGCAACAGGTCAAAAATCATTTCGTACTGTTCCTCTGCAATCTTACTTAGACGAATGTTTGCTGTTCCGCCGATTTTCTCGCAAATGGTGTATATCCATTCCATCAGGTTCTCATAGCTGACCTGTAACTTTGTGGTCTGCGACCAGCAAGCACCTTGCATTTCTCCAAGTTTCAAGCTCGGAATCAGCCTGTTTCCGCTAACGAGTGCGTTATTCTCCACGGCTTTCTGAATTATCATTCCGTATGTTATCATCGTTGTAAAATTCAGCGTTGGATAGATAATTCTTCTTTCAAGCAGACACATCAGAAACCGTCCCTTGATAATGAGATAGTCGCCGTCTTCTGAATCGGTTTCCAGTTCCACGGATTCAATCAGCCCGAAATGCTCCTTATCGTCATCACGACCGACAATTCTGCCTGTCTGAAAAATCTCAATATTTCGGAGAGATGCAGCAATGTACACTTCAAAAGCACCGCATTTGTAATATTCAATATTCCACAAAAGCGAAGAAAAGCTGTCGCAGACAGCCTCAAGGGAAATATTCAGCTTATCATTTAAGACAGTCATATTGTAAATTTCTATCTGCATAAATCACACCCCCAGATAAGCATTGCGATGAATCAAACGGACTTTGATGCGGTTCAGTCCTTCCGACGCTGTCACATAAAATTTATTTTCACCCGTTTTCAGATTCAGCCAGGTTGACCCTGAAACAAGGCGGTTGATGATATTTGTCACAACGCCCTCACGCTCCAGGGTAACGGTTTTGTTGCCTGTTTTCGTGGTGATCGTGATGATATCGCCCTTTTGAATATCACCTGAAATCTGCATATATTCGCCTGTCAGAGCGTTGTAGATGGTTGGATTTTTTGCAGGTCCGCCGCTGATTTCAAGGGTGAATCCGACCTCATCACCGCTGTTATTGATGGTCATCATATCCTGCGTGTTGTACATACCAATCGGAAACGGTTCATCATTATCAGGGCAGACAAAATGAAATGCACCTCTTACACGGGAATATTCTGCAATCTGCGTTTCAGTGGAGTACCAGTAAATATCGGGACAGAGAATGGAAATCTGCCCATTGGTCAACTTTTCAAAATTCTCCACCTCACAGGTTTCCACGATGCCCTCAGCGTAAACGGAGATGTTTTTCGTGGAGTAGTATATCTTGATATATCGTGACGGCTTGACCACACGATATAGTTCATGTCGTTTTTCTTCAATGTGAAATCCACGCATCTCAAAAGGAATGACCACATTTCGCTTTTCGATAAAGGCATTGTTGAGATAGCTGCCGTTCATTCCAGCGTAGCTTGAGGTGCTGACTGTTCCGGTGGGTGGATTTAGTCCCTTGATTTTGGAGAACATATATCGGTTTGCAGTTCTGGAAAGGTCGATCTGCTGACCTGTTTCGTTTTCGAGAATGAGTGTGTAGAACAAAATTTCACCTGCCTTTCATTGACTTTGCGTATGTGAGTATGGTATAATATATGAAAATGATTGTGGGGCATCAGCCTTACAAATCGGAGTTGGATCAATTAATATAAATAGACAAGGAGTTTTTATGGAAGAAATTAAAGAAATACTTGGGAGTTCTTGTAATACATACTTCAAAATGACCAATGGACAAATCTTTGTAGCTAGTTCGGAATTTCGTGCAAAATCAGGAGAAATAGATGGCTTTATCGTTTATAAAGAAGGAATTAAAGATTATAACACCGGAATAGCCTTAACGCAACAGGAAATATCAGAGCTAGTTGAACAATATGAAAAGTATAAACTAACACATACTGATGTTGTTGATTGGGCTTGGTTAGATTAATACTTTCTACGTGCAAATAACCCGATAAATTCCAATTTGCAGAGTAAAAGGAGCGACCAAAATCGCTCCTTTTTACATCTCCACCGCATTCTTCGTCTGCCGATAAATTTCCAGCCGTGACAGTGATTTCGGACTATTGTTAGTCTGATTCACTGTGCGGCTGTTGTCGTTTTGGTAGTAATTGTTGACTACAGAATTTTCAGGAGTGCAGTTCATCATCGCACCCGTCATGCCCTCAAGGTTGTAGTTTTGCTCAGAATTGAGCGAAAGTTTCATGGTATCCGCAACACCGGAAACCGCCTTTGCTACGACCTTTTTGCTTTTGTTGATGCCGTCTGCCAAGCCGTTCATGAAGTCCGGCATCCAGCTTTCAAAATCTGTCAGCGGACCTACATCAGGAACAGAAAAATGCAGATAACTGCGGATCGTATCCGCAATTCCGGAAACGCTGTCGGCAAGACTGCCGATCATACTTCGCAAGCCGTCAATAATGTTGGAAACGATATCCCGTCCCCAGTTCCAAGCATCAGATGCAAGACCTTTGACGTAATTGACAGCATTATCAAAACCGCCCTTAATCGTTGTGTAAATGCCACTGATGATAGAACCAATTGAGGATTTCACGTTATTCCAGATGCTTGTTACAGTTGAATGAATGGTGTTCATTACAGACGAGATCGTGGAAGAAATACTGTTCCAGACGGAAGATACAGTGCTTTGGATAGCATTTACCACACTTGAAACAGCACTGCTGATTGCATTCCATACACCTGAAATGACAGAGCTTATGATGTTCATTATGCTTGAAATGAAACTTGAAATTGCGTTCCAGACCGATGTAACAACGCTTGAAATAGTGCTTAATGTCGTCGAAATTGCTGTATAAATAGCATTCCATATTGTTTCAAAAAACATTTTAATACCATCAAGCAGAGGGGTAAGAAATGCAACAATCGCATTCCATATGGTTTGTATCTTTTTCGAAATCCAATCCATCACATTGCTGATAATGATATGAATTGCCTGAAAAATGGTTTCAAACAGATATTTAAATGCCTCTAAAAGAGGCGAAATAAAGCTGTAAATCGCATTCCAGATGCTTGAAATCGTGTCGTAAATAGTGGTGCAGACAGTTGAAATAACCGTCCATATTGCATTGAAAATGTTGGCAAAAAAGTCGTGAATACTGGTCAGAATTCCTGCGAAGAAGTCATATACAGAAGTAAAAATCGTAACCGCTGTGGTATAGATCGCAGTTGCTATCGTTGTAAAAAACGTGGAGATTGCATTCCAGATATTTGTGAAAAAGTCAGCAACAACCTGAAAAGCGGAACAAATGCTGTCCCAGATTCCAACGAAGAAATCTTTTATACTTGTCCAGACTTCATCCCATGATGTTCCAAACCAACCGAGAAATACGTCTGCCACACCTCTCAGCGTGTTCAGAATATTGCTGAACTGGTTGACTACAAAGTCCCAGATACCTGTAAAAATGCCCTTGATGCCGCTCCAGCACTGTTCCCAGTTTCCCGAAAATAAGCCGATAAATATATCAAGCACGCTCAGAATAGTATCCGTCACAAAGGTGAAAATATCCAAAATATGCTGAAATACGCCCTCAAATACAGGGGCAAGCACACTGCATAGTCCATTCCACATCGCTTTTAGCAGTTCACCGAAATTCTGAAAATCAAATCCGAGTGCATTAATTCGGTCAACAATGCCTGATGTCAGACGTTCAAAGGTAGACTTTATCTGTTCCCAGATAGAAAGAATGCTGTTTTTGAAATTTTCGTTGGTGTTCCAGAGATGCACAAAAGCAGCGACCAGCACAGCAATTACTGCAACAACCGCAACGACAGGAGCAGAAATACTGCCGATCGCCGCACCAAGAGTAGAAAATGCCGTCTTTGCACCTGCAATCATAGTCGGAATCTTTGAAACGAACGTCATCATACTTCCGATAGAAGAAATTGTTTTGCCAATCACAATTAAAAGCGGACCTAAAGCCGCAGCCATCAATCCAATTTTGAGAATGGTCTGTTTTGTTGCAGGGTCAAGGGCGTTCAGCTTGTCCACAAATCCTTGTATTTTGGCGATGATGTCACGGATAACTGGCATCAGAATCTCGCCGAAAGAAATAGCCAGTTCCTCAAGCTGTGATTTCAGAATGGTAAGCTGTCCTGCAAGATTGTCCTGCATGGTTTCTGCCATTTGTAGAGAAGTACCGTCACAATTTGCAATTGCACCTGATAATTTATCAATATCCGCAGGTGCAGCATTCATCAAAGCAAGAAAGCCGGACATGGCATTTTTGCCCACAAGAGTTTCTGCGGCACTTGCTTTTTCAGATTCTGACATCTGGTCAAATGCAACCCTGCAATCCGCTAAAATATCAGATAAGCTTCGCATTGATCCGTCTGAATTGGAAGTTGCGATCTCCATTTCTCCAAAGGCGGCAGAGCAGAATTTCACATCGCCGGAAAGGGCAGTCATAATGGAACGCATAGAAGTACCTGACTGCGTGGACTTGATACCTGCATTCGCCATTAAACCCAGTGCCTCAGCGGTATCTTCACAGGAGAACCCCAAAGCACCTGCAATTGGAGCACAGTATTTGAAAGATTCCCCAAGCATAGATACATTGGTATTTGCGTTACTTGATGCCGCCGCTAACACATCGGCAAAATGTCCGCTGTCTGATGCAGTCAATCCGAAAGCGGTCAATGCGTCTGTAACAATATCAGAAGTTGTGGCTAAGTCCTCGCCGGACGCTGCAGCAAGATTCATAATGCCGTCAATACCCGACAGCATATCGTTTGTTTTCCAGCCGGCCATCGCCATATAGTTCATGGCTTCGGCGGCTTCACTTGCGGAAAACTTCGTCTTACTGCCCATTTCACGGGCTTTATCACGCAAAGCTTGCAAGTCATCGCCGGTTGCACCGGATACAGCGGCAACCTTTGACATTGCAGAATCAAAGTCGGAGGCGGTTTTCACAGCGGCAGTTCCAAGGGCAGTAACGCCTGCGGTGATGGGAAGAAGTTTTTCACCTGCACCGGATATTTTACCACCGACATTCTGGAGAACTTCTCCTGCATCGCCGATTTTTTGCAGGGCAGAACCTGCATTTTTCGCCTCTGTTTCCAGACGTTTCAATTCGTTTTCTGTTTCAACGATTTCACGCTGCAAAGCATCATATTGCTGTTGGGTGATCTCGCCGTTTGCAAGAGCGGTATTTGCCTGTTCTGCGGCAGTTTTCAGCGTTGCAAACTTTTCTTTTGTTGCAGAAATGCTGTCGGCTAAAAGTTTTTGTTTCTGAGAAAGCAGTTCTGTATTTCTTGGATCAAGTTTCAGCAGTTTTTCGACATCTTTCAGCTGTGTCTGGGTATTTTTGATGCTCTTGTTGACACCTTCCAGTGCTTTGGATAGCTTGGTAGTATCTCCGCCAATTTCAACGGTAATGCCTTTGATTCTGTTTGCCACTGTGGTTCACCTCACTTTTTTTTTGAAAAATAGGTTGAATTTATCCTAACTTTATGATATAATAAATAAAAAGGGGGTGTTCGTATGAACATTGATACAAACACAATTTTTTCTATGACCGAAGCAAACCAGAATTTTTCTATGGTTGCCAGAACGGTTGACCAATATGGAACAGCAATCATCTTTAAGAACAATAAGCCACGCTATGAAATACGGGTATTTGATGATACCGAAACAGATGAAACTGCATCTGATGAAGATGTTCTTGAAATTTCCAAAAAGTTATTAAAACGAAATGCTGCTGTATATAAGGAGCTTGCGAAATGATTCGTCTGACAAAACAACAAGTTATACTGCTTCATCGAGATGTCATTGCTCAGTCAGGAGGTTCACCTGAAATACGTGATGAAGGTTTACTGGAATCGGCTTTGAATGCTCCGTTTCAAACATTTGCAGGAATAGAATTGTATCCTACAATAATTGATAAGGCAGCACAGTTAGGATACAGTTTAATTAAAAATCACGCATTTGTTGATGGAAACAAGAGAATCGGAACTCATGTAATGCTTATTTTTCTAATGTTAAATGGAATTGATGTTGATTATGAAGATGAAGAATTAACACGGTTGATTCTTGGTGTAGCTGCCGGAGAAATATCTTCTGAACAGTTATTAGCTTGGTTGCAAGCACACATTTGTTAATTCAAAACGCATCAAAATCCGCCTGTCCAGCAACCTCATTCCACCCTGAATACGCATCATTTTCACGTTCAGTGAACATGTCGTTTATTAATCCAATCGTCAGCAAATCCAGCTCGGTCATAGAAAGACCGAGCTGTTTGCATCTCAGAAGAAAAAGCGGAGTTGTCATCGGGCGGTCAGTCTGGCGATGTTTTTTTTAGACTCTGCTTGCGTTGCGGTGTTCAGTCCCCAAAGTTCAATCAGTTGCGGAAGAATCTCATAAATGCTGAATGTGTTGAACTGTTCCAGAAAATCATCCGGATTATCAGGAACATTCTCCGGATCAGCGTGTTTTGCCATGATGTAGGCGATATTTTCAAAGACTTCAAGGCTCTCAATGCCGATCTCACTTTTGTTTTCATCGCCCTCAGTGACCTCAGTTTTCAGAGCTGAAAAGTCCTTGTAAATATCTCTGCGAAACTTCAAACGATACAGTCTTGGCACTGCTGCACTTGCCTTGAAAGGCACTTCAATACCATCGATCGTAATTATTTTCTTGATTGCCATAAATGCTCACTCCTTAAGATGTTTTGGCAGAAGATTTCACGACCGTATCAGGGTTATACGGCATCTTGAACCAGTTGTTGTAAACCGCTTCTGTGGTGCTTTCCGTTGTCTTGGACTTTACAAGACCTGTCGGCAAAGGGGTCGCTTTCAGCGACAGCTTTTCAGTCTTGACTTCTGTGCTTTCCTCAGTGGTTGCAGATTCTGTTGCAGGACGTGACGCACTGCAGCAATACATCACATGACGGATATGGTGCTTATCGCCCAAAAATTCAAACATCAATGCAAACTGGGCAAGTTCCGTATCATTCTTTTCCACCAGAACGCCGTTGTTATCCAAAATTTCACCTAAGATCTCAGTTGCAAATTCGGTTGTAATAAGGGCAATTTCAAGGTCACCTGTATATCCTGCATTGTTGTTGATGACGTAATAAACGCCGTTGTCCGCATAAAAATTTTCTGCCTCGCCGTTTGCGTCAATAGAAAGCGATACAGCACCGGGGAGATGTTTTGATGGACCGTATGCAGGGACAGTTTTGTTGCCGTCAGGATCTTCGCCCCATTCATTGATTTTTGCCCAGTACACATTCTGCAAACCGAATTTGACTTTGTTCTTCTTGCTTGTTGCCATAGGTTATACCTCCGTTTCGTAAAGCACTTCATAGAGCTTTTCGGACTCTATCCATACTTCTGATTTTGTGTAATAGATTTTATGACGTTTCAGAACCTGTTCAACTTGCTTTTCAAGTTCAGGATTCTTAATGTCTGTATAAAGTTCAATATCCAGTTTCTTAAAACTGAAATACATGGAATTATCCGCAGAAAATGTATTCTCTCCGGGAGATAAAAACAGCAGAAAAGGCGGTGTGGGACTTTCACCCTCGGCAAAATGATGGTAGGCGAAAGGCAGCCCCATCTCCTGCATCATCTCATTGATTTGTTCGTAAGTCATGACAACGCCTCCACGATCAAATGTTCTAACAACTGCACACCGTTTTCTTCCGCAGGAGCAATATGCGGTTTGCCGGATACCCGACCACCGCCACGCTTGGCATGACCTTTCTCCAAAAGATGTGCCAATCTGTAATGGTCTTTGGAATGTACCGTCATTTTCAGAGTATGGCTATTTTCCGAGGTTTTTGTAGCTTTCCAGCTTTTACCGTAAGCACCTGTATCTTTCGGTGCGTTGACGGAAATCTCTTTTTTCACAGAGGTTGCTGTCTTTTTGACCGCTTCTTTCATGGAATCGTTGGCAAGGCTGACGTATTCCTGCAATCCTGCCATGATGTCATCAGCAAGGCTGTCAATTGTACTCATCCGTGCATCCCGCCTTTCTCACTTCACATACAAGGGTGATATAGCTGTTGTGAAGATAATCACGTTGCACAGATTTGATGTGATACTCCATACCTCTAAACAGAATTCTATGCGTAGTTGCATTCAACGACAGCATGAAAAGACTCTGCCTTACCACGAATGACACGGACTGTACTTCTTTGGTGATTCCCGTATTCGTGTTCTCAGCAGAGCTTTTCACCGTCACATTTGCCCAGCAGCTGTAAACTTCATCCCATTTTGTGATGTGGTTTCCGATTTCGTCAACCACGGCGCGATGCTCCAGAATTGTAATACGCTGATTCAGTTTATCAAAATCCATTACACCACACCCTCTCGCTGTGCAAACAGAATGGAACGCAGGCTCATGGTAAGACCATGATAGTCGGGCTTGCTTCTGTTTTCATACAGATAACCGAGTGCAAACAATACCGCTGTTCTCGTCACATCTTCAAAACAAGTGAATTTTTCCTCATCCATTCTGCCCACGTCCTTGACCAGTGATTTTGCCGTATCGAGCAGTTGGAGGATGAGCTTGTCATCCTCCTCATGGTCGACACGAAGATAATTTTTGGCTTCGTTAAGGGTAATCATGCTATCACGCCTTTTTGATTGTAAGAGTTTTTACGGCCTCGGGCAGAATCAGCTTGCCGTCCACACGCTGAGAAGCAAGGAAGCCGACCTGTCCGTTCATAGCGAAAAGCTCATTCAGACGCTTAAGAGAACGTCCCTGTCTGTCAGCCACCCAGTAATAGGAATAGTCGCCGAATGCAATTGCCTTTGCACCAGCCGCAATGGTAGGAGCGTAGACAGAAGTCACATAGGGACGGTTCAGGATGGTGTCGGGAAGTCCTGCACTGACAGAAGGCTGCCAGATAAAATTGCCCGTATTATCCTTGATTTTACGGAGCGCCTTCACGGTCTGCTCATTCAGCACCCACACAGCTTTCTTGCGATACGGACTCTTGAGGGAGTAGAACAGCTCAATTACATCATCAAAAGTGATAGCTGCACCTGTTGTGGTCGCACCGCTTTCTGCACCGCCCGTTGCAGCGAAGATACCGGTCGGCTTGCCCTTGCCATCACCAATGAAGAATGCCTCTTCTTCCTTTGCACCGATTCTTCTTGCAAATTCTTTTGCAATATAGGACGGCAGGTCAAAAGCAGCATCATTCAGCAGTTCCTCAGAGATCTTAATTGCCGTGCCAACCTTGTACGCACCGAGGGAAGCCTGTCCAAAGGTATCATCCGACAGCTTATATGCGTCCTCCTCATCCATCCAGGCAGCTTCGCCCTTAGAAGTAACGATGGGAATCTTTCGATCACCGGAGGAAGTTTTGATAACGGTTGCCAGCTGCCGGAAAATGTTTTCTTCAGTCAGGGCTTCCACCAGTTTCCGTTCAAATTCATCCGGCACAAGATAGCCACCCTCAGTATCTGTACCAACCTGCAGGTCGTTTCGGACATCGTAAAAATTGCGGTTGCGAATGCTGTTCCAAAAAGCAGTACGATATGCATCAGATGCAATCCCTGTCTTGGTATCGCCGTGAATGGAGGCGTTCGGCTTGTTCTGAATCGGCGTAGAAGTGGGCTTGTTCATCTCCGCTTCAATCTGAGCCTGTCGTTCCAGCCGCTGGATTTCCTTGCCGTATGCCACGATCTGCTGCTCCATGGCATCGTATGTCTTGCTGTCCTCTTCCGAAAGCAGACCGCTTTCATTTCGCTTGGAATCCAAAAAGTCACGGGCAGTATCCCATGCCTTGCTTCTTTTTTCTCTCAGTTCCTGAATTGTCATAGTATCAGTCCTCCTATATTTTTAATATTTCAAAAGCTCCAGCCGCTTGTCCAATTGGTTGATCGGCGTGCCTTTGGATGCAGTTGCAGAAATCTTCTGCAGAAAAGAATCCAGCGTTTTGGATGGTGTGTACAGCATGGATGCTGTGCTTTCCCTCTTTTTCTCATCCGGCTCTTCTTCCGAAGATTCCTCTGTTTCTTCATCTGGTTCTTCTGGAACAAACGGATTCTTTTTAGAAAAGAGAATGCCGTCTACAAATCCCAGCTGCAATGCTTTTTCTGCATTCATCCACGTTTCTTCATCCATCAGCCTTGCGATCTTATTACGGCTGAGATGCGATTTTTCTGCATAGGCATTGATAATGGATTCCTTGACTTCATCCAGAAGTGCGATTGCTTTCTCCATATCTGCCTTGTTGCCCATGGCACAGGTCATCGGATTGTGGCACATCAGCATTCCGGTCGGTGAAATCAAGGTTTCTTCTCCAGCCATCGCCACCACAGAAGCCGCAGAAGCGGCAATGCCGTCAATCTTGACCGTGACCTTGCCCGGATGGTTTCGGAGCATGGTATAGATCTGACTGGCAGCAAACACATCGCCGCCCGGCGAGTTGATAAAGACGGTCACATCGCCGCTGTGTTTTTGCAGTTCCGAGCGGAACATGGCAGGGGTGATGTCATTTTCAAACCATGTACTCTCCGCAATCGCACCGTACAAATACATCTCCGATGCACCGGTTTCTTCGTTGCGTACCCAGTTCCAGAAACGATTATTCTTCATGGGTCGTTTCCTCCTTTTCATTTTTCTTTGCAAATGCACCTGCATCAGCAAGTTTGGTGAAGCTGCCATTTACGAGGTACAGATTTCCGCCCTGTTCTTCCGGCACCAGATTCATATCCTCCAGTTCCCGAATGTCATTGGTGGACATCCAGCCGTTCTGTCTGGCGGTAGCGTAGCCCTGCATTCTGGAAGCATAGTCACCACGCAAAAGCCCCTCTACATTGAATTTGATGAAATACTTGCCTTTCTCTGAATCGGAAAGCAGATCTTTCATCATACCTTGCTCCCATCGAACGATCCACGGGTCGAGACTGTATTTCACGAAATCCAATGATAGATGTTCCACGTTACTGAATGTGGCATGGTCAAGATCGCCGATCATATGAAGCGGCACTCGATACAGCCGAGCAATTTCCTCGACCTGAAACTTTCTGGTTTCCAGAAACTGTGCTTCATTGTTGGGGATGGAAATAGGCGTGTATTTCATGCCCTCTTCCAAAATTGCGGTATGATGCG
>OGRF01000417.1_pt1 | contig 37419 bp, 31 predicted proteins | sample 1553381 | NCBI WGS metagenome assembly OGRF01 (sample SAMEA2580060, study PRJEB22360) | human gut metagenome | biome: human gut; feature: human-associated habitat; material: faeces | place: Denmark | collected 2008/2010
ACACCATTACAAGCCTCGTTCGCCGACATAAGAAGAATGGCATATAAACTGTCTTCCATTGACAATTTTTCACCCGGCTGGATTTCAATATTAGAAGCACCTGACTCCAAATTTGTCACGGCATTTCTTGAATAAGTAACCGTCTCCGACAACGACGAATTTTCAATGGCAACAAGAGCCGTCATTACTTTCGTAATACTCGCCGGATACTCGCGCTTGTCTATATTCTTTTCATATAAAATCGCACCCGACTGAACATCCATTACAATTGCGGATTCCGCGGTAACCGATGGCTTCTTTTTCGCTTCTGAAGTAATACTTCCTAATAAGAGTCCGATTGCACAAAAAATAAGTGCCGCATATCTTTTTTTCATCTCATGCCTCCAAAAATCATACTATTTCTTCTATCATACACGATTTTACCAATTTTTCCAACATCTTATTTGACATAATTTCGATTTATGGTACTATGATGCTATAATTTAAATGTTTACTATATGGAGGATTACTATGCGTTTACGAAATATCAAAGGTTCAAAAGAAGTGATTGCGGCAAGCCCCTATGTCGTTCAGAATCCGGAAGATTACAAAGGAAAATGGTCAGAATTGTTTCACAATAATCATCCTTTGCACATTGAAATCGGCATGGGAAAAGGCCGTTTTATCATGGATACGGCTGCCCTGCACCCGGACATTAATTACATCGGCATCGAGCGTTACTCCAGCGTACTTTTACGCGCTTTGCAGAAAGTGGAGCAGAATCCGCTTCCTAATATTAAGTTTATCTGCATGGACGCTGCCGATGTTGCAGAGGTTTTCGCCAAAGACGAAGTCGACCGTATTTACTTAAACTTCTCCGATCCCTGGCCGAAAGACCGCCACGCCAAGAGACGTCTCACTTCCAGACAATTTTTTGCCCGTTATGACCAGATTTTGAAAAAAGAAGGACATCTGGAATTTAAGACTGACAATCAGGATCTTTTCACATTTTCATTAGAGGAAGTTCCGGAAGCCGGCTGGAAATTAGACGCTTCCACCAGAGACTTACACCATGATCCTGTCTTAAGCGAAGGAAACGTCATGACGGAATATGAAGAAAAGTTTTCTTTCAAGGGAAATCCGATCTGTAAATTGATCGCATCGAGATAGAAAAAACGCCCGATACCAATGGTTTTACACCATTGATACCGGGCATTCTATTTATCCTTCAATTGCAATGTAACGTTTTTCCGGAACAGCTTTCTTCTGTTCTTTCGGAACGTCCAAGGTCAGGATACCGTTTTCGTATTTCGCATGGATATCTTCCTCTTTCATGTTCTCACCAACATAAAAGCTTCGGCTCATGCTGCCTGCATAACGTTCACGTCTGATGTATTTGTCATTCTTATCCTTCTCATCCTTATCGAGTCCCTTCTCGGCACTGATAGTCAGGTATCCATCATTCAACTCAAGATGAAGCTCATCTTTCTTGAATCCCGGAAGATCAATTGCTACTTCATAGCCATTATCTTTCTCCTTAACATCTGTCTTCATCATATTCTTTGCATGTTTGCCATACAATGTTTTATCAACATCCGGGAATGAAAAATTCATTAAATTGTCAAAATCATCAAATAAACTCTCTCCAAAAATACTAGGCATCAACATAAGTCATCTCTCCTTTTCTATCTGTCCACTTTTTTGTGGATATTCGTATGCTCATTAACCTTGTTTCTTTGGAACTAACAGATTAAGGAACTCTGGGAATCTTTCTTTCTCTTTTGTTCCCTCTTCCTTTGTTCTGACTATGTTATACACCTGTTTGTTAGCACTGTCAAGAGGTGAGTGCTAATTTTTTTGTGAACTTTTTGTGATTTTCTTCAAAATTTTAAATTTGAATTCAAACATAAAAAAAGCACCGACCCCATAGCCTATGCTATAAAACCGATACTTCGTAATGCGCCACCAGGGGTTCGAACCCTGGACACCCTGATTAAGAGTCAGGTGCTCTGCCAGCTGAGCTAGTGGCGCATGTCTTTCAGCGACGAATGTTATTATATAATACTTTTTTTAGAAATGCAACTATTTTTTTATAAATTTATTTCGCATTTCACTATTTTATGGTATTTTATAACTAATGTGTGCCCGGCTTGATTTTATATCAAAATAAATACGGCACCATTTTATAAGGAGGTTTCACATGCGTGTTGAAGAACGATTATTAAAATATGTCTCTTACTGGACAACTTCTGACGAGGAATGCCGACAGATTCCATCTTCGGAAAGACAGTTTGAGTTAGGAAAAGTGTTAGAACAGGAATTGCGAGATCTCGGTTTAGAGAAAGTCACTTTAACCGATCACTGCTATGTTTACGGACTGTTGCCGGCAACGAAAGGATATGCTGACAAGCCTGCTGTCGGTTTTATTTCCCATATGGACACTGCTCCTGATTTTTCCGGAAAAGATGTCAAACCACAGATCATTCCGGATTATGACGGCAATGATGTTCTTTTAAAAGGAAGCGGCACTTATCTGAAAGTATCCGATTTCCCTACACTTAAAACATTAAAAGGCCGCACACTGATCACTACAGATGGAACAACCCTGCTCGGCGCTGACGATAAAGCCGGGGTTTCCGAGATCATGACGGCAGTGGAACAGATCATCACAGAAAAAATACCTCACGGCGACATTTGGATCGGCTTCACACCGGACGAAGAAGTCGGAAGCGGTGCTGATTTATTTGACCTTGACTATTTTAAAGCCAGATTTGCCTACACCGTCGACGGCGACTACGAGGGCGAAGTTGCCTATGAAAACTTCAATGCGGCAAGTGCTTCTTTTGAGATCAAAGGCGTCAATGTCCACCCTGGAGAGGCAAAAGATATTATGATCAACGCTGCCCTTGTCGGCTGTGAGATTGCATCTCTTCTTCCTGAAAATGAGACTCCTGCCCATACCGAAGGCAGAGAGGGATTTTATCATCTGACTGATTTTAGCGGAGACATCGCCCACGCCAAAGTGAATTATATCGTGCGCGACCATGACAAAGCCACTTTTGAAAAACGTCTTGATACACTGCGTGGCATTGAGAAAAAAATGAATGAAAAATATCACGCAGACACTGTAAAATTGAACATTCAGCATTCCTATAGCAATATGCTGGAAGTCATTGAAAAGAATGAATATGTCGTTGCAATTGCAAAAAAAGCAATCAAAAACGTTGGTCTGGAACCAGTCTCCCGCCCAGTCCGCGGTGGTACAGACGGCGCCAGATTAAGTTTTATGGGACTTCCTTGTCCGAACCTCGGAACCGGCGGCTATGGTTTCCACGGACCATTTGAACATATCAGTGTAGAAGGTATGGATACCGCTGTTTCGGTTATCAAAGAAATCGTAAAAATCACTGCCGAATAATGATCGGGAACGTTTTTCCTGTTACACAAAAAATCTGCCATACAAAAATTGCATTTGTATGACAGATTTTTTATTGTCTTAAATATTATTTTTTACTTTACACCGAAGTCTTTCTTCTATTATAAGTTTGCAATCAACGCTGCGATCTCATCCGGTGTCATAACCTTATTCGGATCTGACAGATCAGGCATTGCCGGCTCATCATCTACAACAGTTTCATCTTCCAATGGAATCTTCTCGACCGGAACATTATCATCCGAATCCGTCAAAGTATCTACCATTATATCATCATACTTGGATAAATCTTCCTCCGGAGAAGAAACTTCTTCTTTACCAATTGATGGTTCCTCCATATCAGATGGAACTTCCTCGATCGGTGTCTCCTCCATCACGGATGGTTCTTCTTCGATCGGTGTCTCCTCCATTGCAGACGGTTCTTCTTCGATCGGTGTCTCTTCCATCACGGATGGTTCTTCTTCGATTGGTGTCTCCTCCATCAGAGAAGGTTCTTCTTTTTCAATTTTATTCTCTTCTGCCAAGATACGTTCCTCGGTAAAAAAGTTCTGTTTTGCAGACTCTGCTGCTATCTTTGCATCAGCTCCGATCGTATTCAATGTATTCTGCAAAACTTCCAGCTGCTGTAATATTTTATTCTGATTGTCTAAAATATTCTGTGCATATGCGCTGTCATTTTTATTAGTTTCCGGTGCCGGATGCGAAACATTGTCTGATAAACCAGCCTCTAACATCGAAATCTTTTCCATGATGTGGTCATTGGAATTCATCAGTGCATCTGCATTCTCTTTACTTCTTCCAATGGAAACCTTTGCTACTGCTTTCTGTGCGTGGATAATATCCTCCACATTTGCTTTCCGGGACTGGTTTCCTTTTTCAATGAGTTCATACAGATCATCAAATGTTTTCCTCAATAAAAGATAAGACGCTTTTTCTGATTTAAAAATACTATCATACTGTTCTTCTTTGCGATTCTTTTCTGCCATCAGATAAATTGAAATGGAATCTACCAAAAAATAGATTGCAACCAGAAACAATGCTGTAATGATCGCCAGAATAATAAATTTCTGAGGCATATTGATCATTGCATACAAATCTGCAACCAGTAAAACTACCGCAATTAACAATGTAATATTTATGCGGAACCTGACATTTTTTTCGCTGTTCTTATCCATAAGAGCTACCTCCCACTATTGCGTCCTCCTTGACGCTCTCTGTGGCTATTTTACCATAACTTACACAAGATAGCTATATGCGAAAACAACAATCTTCAACAGAATACGACCAAAATTTCTTTTTATAATAAAATAAGCTGTCCGATCAGCTCTGCTCCTTTATAAAGATCGTCGACGGTTGTGTATTCACGTGTCGAATGTGCATTATACATTCCATTCGATAAAACAAGCCCTTCGATTCCGTTTTTTGCAAAACTGTTGTTATCACTTCCGCCGAACGTACCTGTAAGTTCACCGGAAAATCCTAAGATTTCACAGGCTTTTTGAAAATCGGTCACTGACTTGCTCTCAAGTGGTGTCTCATAGGCGGTCAGATGGATCTGGCTTGTCACCTCCGCCGTGGCATTGATCTTCTGCGCCTCCTCTGTGAAAATCCGTTCCGTCATGCACACTGTCTCCAACGCTTTCCCATGATCGTAACTTCTGATCTCTCCGGTCAGCACACAGCAGTCCGGCACAATGTTTGTCACTGTTCCACCCTGAATCGTTCCGATATTAAACGTCGTCTCTTCATCCACATGCCCCATGCAGAGGCGGCTGACCGCATTGGCCGCTGCAAAAATCGCATGGATCCCGTTTTCCGGTTCAAATCCGGCGTGAGCCGCTTTTCCTTTTATCTCAGCTCTCACGGAAATGATCGACGGCGCACGTCTTGCAGCGGTTCCCACCGCCCCGGACAGATCAAGCACATACGCCTGTTTTGCGGTTACTTTCGAATAGTCAAAAACATCCGAACCTTTGACATATAATTCCTCACCAATTGTAAACAGGATTTCAATTTTTTTATGAGGTTTTCCACTGTCAAGAACAAGTTGTACACCATAGAGGATTTCCAGAATACCACTGATGTCATCTGCACCAAGCACAGTATCCCCGGCAGAATGTATTGTTCCGTCTTTTTCCAAAACAGATTTTTTGCCGCTCCCCGGATCTACAACATCCATATGTGCGCAAAAAATAACCGGATCTCCTTCTAATTCTCCTTCTAATTCTCCATCTAAGACAGCAAAAATATTTCCGGTGTCACCACCATAATAAGCTCCTGCCTGATCTTCCTCCACAGAAAATCCCATGCTTTTTAGTCTGGCAAGCAGCCAGTCTGCGGTCTTCCGCTCATGAAAACTGATGGAATCAAAGGATACCAGTTGTTTAAAATCTTCTATGATGTTCTGTTTCCATGCCATGATGAGGTACCTCTTTCTGAATTATTTAATCTGCATTTAATTTAGTTTGATTTGAATTTAATCTACTCCGCAGTGCACGCCAGAAAAATCTTCGATTTTTCTGGCTGTCGGGCATTCGCCCTCTTCATAATATAAGGAATAAATTATTGCCTGCAAGCAGTCAAATTTATTCCTCACATTATGAACACTGCTCATTATATTACATATTCCGGTTCATTCAGCAGCTGCATTTTTCTCAGGAATTCTTTTGTCCGTTCATTCTGTGGATTGGTAAATACTTCCTTCGGCGTTCCATACTCCACGACATGACCGCCATCTAAAAATATCACTTTATTGGCAACATGCCTTACAAAGTTCATTTCGTGAGATACTAAGAGCATCGTGTGTCCCTCTGCCGCAACATTTTTGATTGTCTCAAGTACTTCACCGACAAGCTCTGGGTCTAAGGCTGAAGTCGGCTCGTCGAGCAGGAGCAATTCCGGCTTTAGGGCAAGTGCTCTGGCAATTGCGACACGCTGCTGCTGTCCTCCGGACAAATGTTTTGGATAATGATTTGCCCATGATGCCATTCCAACACGCTCTAATTCTTTTAAAGCAATTGCTTTTGCATCCGCTTTGCTCTTTTTCTGAACAACCATAAGACCTTCCATAACATTTTCCAACGCTGTCTTTTTCTCAAACAGATAAAATCTCTGGAACACCATGCCCGTACTCTTACGGAATTCCAGGCTGTCTTTATGTTTTTTGGAAAGATCGACCGTTTTTCCACCAAAAACAGCCTCCCCCTCCTCCGGGATTTCCAACTGGTTGATACATCTTAATAAGGTTGATTTTCCTGTACCGGACGGACCGATAATTCCGACAACATCGCCTTTTTCAATTTTTAAATTAATATGGTCTAATACTTTATTCTCATGAAAACTTTTGGAAAGGTTTTTGATCTCTAACATTTTTATACCCCTCTCTCATCCTCGGATATCTCTACTTTTGCCACCTGATCCGGAATCTGCATTTTCTTCTCAATCAGCCTGATTCCCTGCTCGATCACAAATGTGATCACCCAGTAAATGATCGCAAGTGAAACATATACTTCAAAATAACGGTAAGTTCTTCCACCAATGATTTTTCCCTGTGCTGTCATCTCAACGACTGCACAGACAAACGCAAGGGACGTTCCCTTTATCAGTCCAATAAAGGAATTTCCAAGTCCCGGGAGCGCCACGCTTAGCATTTCCGGAAAAATGATTCTGCGAAACGTCTGGAAATATGTCATTCCGATCGCACTTGCAGCCTCGATCTGTCCGACATTGACAGATGCCAAAGCTCCCCGGAAAATCTCTGCGATATACGCTGATTCATTGATAGAAAGTGCGATGATCGCATACACAAAACCGGAGGTTGTCGAACTCTGATAATTCCATCCATTTTGCTGGTATATGTATTTTGTGATCATCGGGATTCCAAAGTATGCAATATACAACTGCACGATCACTGGTGTTCCCCGGATCAGCGAGATATACACTCCTGCGATCTGTTTTAACAAAGGAATATTTTTTGTTTTGATCAATGCCAGGAGCATTCCGATGATAAGTGCAATGATCATGGAACTGACTGCAAGGATCAGGGTTGTCGGAAGATATTTTAAAATCTCCGGAAGCTGGCTCAAGACCGCTTCAAAATCAAATAACTTTGCCATAGTTTTTCTCCGTTCGTTTTCTGTTTTTATCACTACAATTGTCTGCAGAAATTTACAGTGTTTTTGAAGTCATGATGCACACAAATTCTCCTTCACCGGAGCGGGTGGAAAAATCCGGTGTATATCCAAGCTTCTCATAAAAGCCAAGTGCCTTCTCGCGGGAATTGATCCGTATGTTTGTGACACCCCGCTCTTTCAAAAGCTGCTCTGCTGCCTTGATTCCAAGTGCCCCGTAATGTTTTCCCCTGTACTCTTCCAATGTGGCAACACGCTCGATATGACCGGCATTTTCTTCATCGATCCGTACCCGGCAGGTAGACACCGGAAATCCGTTTTCGTGAACCAGAATGTATTCACTGTCCTTTGTGTCATCCGCAAATTCGTATTTGAGTGGAATATCAAACCCGACACACATTGCCTGTATTCTGATATAATGCACTCCTGCTCTCTGCCATTCTTCTGTTGCATGCACTGCTTCCATCATCTTCCGCTCCTTGCTTCTCCCTTAGTTCCACGGTTTATAAAAATCGTTTGGAATTTTTAATTTATTTGCCGGATCTTTGCTTAAATGCTCTCTTCCAGTCGGTGTCTTCCAGATCGCATCAAAATCAGTATCCGGAATCACGATATCATAATAAGTAGACTCCCAGTAATCCGGGTCTGCCTTGCTAAGATCAACACTCGCTGCAAAATCTTTAAAATACGTGTTGTGGTAAAATGCCGGAATCTGATATAAATCCCTTGCATATCCCCATAAATTCTTGTAATCCACGAGACGCCTTTTACATGGACCAATGTTTCTGGAATAAGCGACATCGAATCTTGCCAGTGTCACATATAAACGGATATCACTGTCTGTCACGTAATCTCCAAACAGAAATCTCTGCTGTTCTAAACGTTCTTCCATTGCATCTAACCCTGCAAAAAATGTCTCATAAGCATCGGAAAAAGCCTGTAAGGATTGTGCGAACTGTGCTCTGTAAACAGCATTGTTAACATTTTCAAACAGCCACCAGTTTAACTTGTCAATCTCTTCTCTGAGTTCTTCCGGGTAAAGATCCGGTGCATCCGGCTTTTGGAATGGCTTAAAATCAACCTCCAGATAGTTGGTCAGCCTGTGATAATCGTTGTTCACTACCTTTTTCTCTTTGTAATCCACAAAAGAAGGGACTGTTGCACGGCCTGTGTACTCCGGGTCTGCATTGTAATAAAGCTCACTCAGAAACTGTGCTCCTGTTTCCGGGTTGATATGATCTGGCGAATTTATAAATTCCCAGCCCAAAGGTTTTTCGTAAGCATCATCATCCCAGCCTACGATTTCCACTTTGATCGCATCCTGTAAACCAAGAAGTTCCCTTGTAATGGATGCACGGTTTGACCAGTGGCATCCTTTTGCCCAGAATAAAATGTACCGGTCTTTCTCGACCGGATTTTCCCCGGGTCCGAATCCTTTTGTAAAATGATTTGGCTGTCTGTGGAAATTGCCATATTTGTCTACTTCACTTACTGTCTCTGTCGGACGGACTCTGATCTGCCTGCCGTTTACTTCTATATACTCTGCCATAATATGCCTCCTGCCTATCGCTTCCCAATTTTAAATTTATTACCCGGATCACTGCTTAAATGTGCCCTGTCTGCAGGTGCTCCCCAGTATGCATCAAAATTGATCTCATCTAAAAATCTTGCATTAAATGTCTCCATGAGATGTCCCGCTTTTTTATTGGAAGGATTTGCAAAATCTTTAAAGTACGTGTTGTTCTTAAATGCCGGAATCTGGTAAAGATCTCTTGCATATCCCCACAGGTTTTTGTAATCAATGAGACGCTGTTTTGTGTGGCCAAGCTGGAATGCATAGCGGATATCAAGTCTTGCCAGCGTCACATAAAGTCTCACATCACTGTCTGTCACATAATCTCCAAATAAAAATCTCTGATGTCCGAGCCTTTCTTCCAGAATATCAAGTGCTGCATAAAATGCATTGTAAGCATCCCAGAATGCCTCTTTGGAGCGGGCAAATGCTGTTTTGTATACACCATTATTTACATTATGGAATAACCAGATATTTAACTTATCAATTTCTTCCCTGAGTTCTTCCGGATAAAGATCCGGTGCATTCTCTCCATGAAATTCCCTGAAGTTTACTTCAAAATAGTTGGTCAGTCTGTTATAATCGTTGTTCACTACTTTTCCGGTCTGTACGTCGATCAGCGCCGGAACTGTCGTTCGTCCGGTATAATCATCATCTGCTTTATAATATGCCTCACTCAAAAACTGAATGTTTAAAACCGGATCTGTGTTGTTCTCGTCATATACAAATTCCCAGCCAAGATTTTTTTCATGAGGCGCATGTTCTACCATATTGATACTGATGGCATCCTCCAGCCCCAGAAGCTCCCTCACGATGGATGCACGGTTTGACCAGTGGCACAGCTTTGCCCAGACCAGACGATAACGTCCTTTTTCTATCGGATTTTCGCCCGGTCCGAATCCTTTTGTAAAATGATTTGGCTGTCTATGAAAATATCCGTTCTCGTCAACCTCTGAAACTGTCTCTACCGGACGGACTCTGATCTTTCTTCCATTTACTACTTCATAATCAAATTCTGCCATTTTTCTGCCTCCTGCTTTTCATTCTTCTTAGTTGATCGGTGTTTCGAATTTATCTGCGGATGGAACCTGATCTGCCCCGAAATATTTCTGTGAAAGTTCTTCTAATGTGCCATCCTCCTGTAACTCTTTCAATACCTTATTAACATCCTCCCGAAGCGCTGCCCCCTCGTCATTTAACGGGAATAAGAAGTACGCATCCAGTGCTGTTGAAAACTTTGCTGTCTCATCAGCAGATAGTTCTGTTTTCTGTAATCCGTCAAAACCAAACTCTTCGATGTAGCTGTTGTAAATTGGAAGGTCATCTACCCTGAAATCGCTTGTTCCGTCCTGAATATGTTCAAATACAACCGAGAGATCTGCCTCTGTGTAAATAATCTCAATCTGTGATTCCGGATTTTCTTCATTCCATTTTTCAATGGCATTCGTGACATTCACTCCGGCACCTGCCTCAATCTTGTAACCTCTGTCAGCGGCATCTTGTAAAGAAGTGAGTGGTTCATCATCTGCTCTCTGAACAAATACATATTTGATCTCGTCATATGGGAAAGAATAGTAGTAACTTTCCGCTCTCTTCTCGTTGTAGCTGAAATTGTTGACAGCAATCTGATAATTACCAGCGGTAAGTCCTGAGAAAATCGCATCAAATTCTGCGGTCCGCAAATTCAGACTGTACTGTGGAAGCCGGTCAAATACTGCCTGTAATACTTCGATATCATATCCTGAATAACTTCCATCTTCCTCCACGGAAATGTAAGGCTTTGGCGAACCTCCGGTCACTGCATTGATCACGGTGACATCTCCACTGTTCTCTGTTTCTGCACTGACGTCTGCATTTGTGGATGCATTATTTGTATCTGCGCTATTTCCACCGCACGCTGTTACACTGATTGCTAATGCTCCTGTAAGAATTCCTGCTGTTAATTTTTTTACTAAACTCTGTTTCATAATGTTTTCTCCTCTTCATTTTTCTATTTCTACTTTTAGGCATCTTTCTCTCATACACTTTCATACGTTAATTCTAAAGAGTGTTCACATAAAGAAAGAAGCAGGTCGTTGTCATATGTTTATCACAACTGCCTGCTTCTTCTTTTTCCAAAACACTCAGGTGCATAAATCATATGAAAATAAAACCGTATTCATCCATACAGCACATACAACAGCAGCACATCTGTTTTTTGTTCTTTACAATCGTATTTGTTTTCATATGATTTTCTCCCTTCTTTATTTCCTATCTTTTTGATATGTTTTATAGGAATTAATTTATGTTTGTGATTATAACTATGTGGTCATGGTTTGTCAATTGTTCTAGTTATAGAAGATTCCTTGTGGGTGTTATAGGTTTTTCTTATAGCTCATGCTATCGTTCATTTCGCTTTTATTTTTTGCTTATCTTACTTTTTTTCTGATTCCAACTGCGGTCAATGCTCCACAGGAAAGAATGAGAAGTGTGATCCACAAAGCTGCCTGACCGTTATCTCCGGTTTTCGGTGAAACTGCTGTTGTATCTGCTGTCTGAACTTCAAAGTTTGCTGTTGCAACTCCATTTGCAGTACACTTTTATGAGTATTTGTTTCTTGCAGGTAAAGCAGATCATGGTTGATCAGAAGGATATTTACCTAAACAACCCAATAATCGTTAGACACTATCCTCTGGAAGAAAATATAAACTATTGTTTTGTCGGCATCAGAAGAACCGGCAAATCCTACATGATGTATCAGCAAAATGCTCAGCAGCGAAATTGCTTCTACACTGGGCGGCCGTTTTGTCATCATGAATATATATCCTTATTCCTTCTCTGAGTATCTGACTGCAAATGGAAAAGAAAAGAATTATCTGGATACTATCAGCACAAGTGATAATGCTCATGTGCGGTAAAGTAACACACAAGAATTTGATAGACAACCGCCCATTATTCCGTTACTATTCTTCAATATGGATTGAGAAAACCTCTCTGATACAGTATAATAAAGTGTCAGGGAGGTATCTCTATGAAGGAAAAAATACTAATCATTGAAGATGATTTTACGATACAAACACAGCTTAAAACTCTTTTGTCTGGGAATGGATATGAAGTATTTGCAGTTACGGATTTTTCCCAAACAATAGAGCAGTTAAAAGAAGCTGCGCCACATCTGGTTATTCTGGATATAAAACTTCCGGGGAATAACGGTTTTGAAATATGCTCGGGGATTCGCACCTTTTCAGATATTCCGATTGTATTTGTAACAAGCAGCAATACAGATATGGACGAACTGAACAGCATTATGCTGGGTGGAGATGCGTTTATCACAAAGCCTTATAATCCCGCTATTCTTCTTGCTAAAATTGCTGCATTGTTAAAGAAAGCCTACCGTTCCCCTCAAACAGAAATTTATGTGTGGAAAGAAGCTACCCTGCATTTGGAGAGTAGCATGATAGAGTACAAAGGACAGAAAGCAGAATTGACAAAGAATGAATTGAAAATCCTCTACTACCTTTTTAAGAACGCCGGAAAAATCTGTTCCAGAAATGATATTGTGGATTTTCTTTGGGACAATCAGCTTTATGTTGATGATAACGCCCTAAGTGTCAATATTACCCGTATTCGCGACAAACTGGCAGCAATCGGACTTGTAGATTTCATTAAAACAAAACACAGGCAAGGATATACATTATGAGTGGAAAACAATATTTGAAAAATCAACTCCCCGTTATTTTAATCAATCTGCTGGGTATGCTTGCCCTTGCTTTGTTCCTGATTGCAAGCGATAATCCTATCCAAACAGTCCTGTTTATTCTTGCAGTCTGGTCGATTGTCCTTGTTTTATCTTTGCTGGCATTTTATTTCTCACGAAAAAAATATCTGAATAAATTGCTCAATATGACGGAGCAATTAGAAGAACGATATTTATTGCCGGAAATCATGCAAGTGCCGGAAAGGGCTGATGAACAGGTTTTTTACCAGATTATGAAAATGGCTGAAAAATCTATGTTGGAACGGATTGGCGAAGTACAGAGGGAACGCAGGGAATATAAAGAATACATTGAACAATGGATACACGAAGTAAAAACACCAATTACAGCCATGAAGCTGCTGTGTGAGAATAACCGTTCTCCCTTTTCCAGAGAGGTATTGGCAGAGTTAGAGAATATCAATCAATATACAGAACAGGCGCTTTACTATGCCAGAAGTGAACACACTGAAAAAGACTATTCTGTCCGTGAAGTCAATTTATGCGATGTTGTGCATAGTGCAATCGCAGATAATAAGTATCTTTTGCGTCAAAGCAATATGTCAATTCAGATAGACGATATAGAAACAAAAGTTTACACCGATGAAAAATGGGTGCGGTTCATCTTAAATCAGATTATCGGTAATGCAATCAAATACCATGCAGAGCAGCCTATTTTGCACTTTGGGGCGACAAAAACGAATGACAAGATTGTGCTATCTATCAGCGATAATGGGATAGGTATTCCTAAAAGTGATTTACCCCGTATTTTTGAAAAAGGATTTACAGGTCAGAATGGGCGAACCGGGAAAAATTCTACTGGAATTGGCTTATATCTTTGCAAGCGTCTATGTGATCAACTGGGAATAGGACTTACTGCTTATTCCGAAAACAGAGGAACAACGATTTCACTTATCTTTCAAATGAATGATTTTATTATCGGAGTGCAGGGCTGATAGGTTCTGCACTTCTTACATTTTTGTAAGAACTGCGTAAGAAAACTTGATACAAAAAATGATATACTCCATTTACAATATGGGTATGGAACAGTTAAGGAGGTTTATCCGATGAATACAATTTTGAAGCTGGAGCATATCCAGAAATATTATGGCAATGAGGGGAATATTACTAAAGCCATTAAAGATATTAGTTTTTCTGTGGAAGCCGGAGAATTTCTCGGAATTATGGGTGCGTCCGGTTCTGGAAAGACAACGCTGCTAAACTGTATTTCTACGATTGATACCGTAAGTGCAGGGCATATTTTTTTAGAGGGAACAGATATAACGGAAATCAACCCAAAATCCCTTGCCCGCTTTCGCAGAGAGAATTTAGGTTTTGTATTTCAAGACTTCAATTTGCTGGATACATTGACAATTTCAGAAAACATTGCACTGGCATTAGCAATCAATAAAGTCCCTGCCGGGAGTGTAGAACCCCGCATTTTGGATATAGCCGGAAAGCTGAATATCAGCGATATTCTAAACAAATATCCTTATCAGGTATCGGGCGGTCAAAAACAGCGTTGTGCCTGTGCAAGAGCAATTATCAACAATCCGAAACTCTTATTGGCAGATGAGCCAACAGGAGCATTAGACAGCCATTCCTCACAAATGCTGCTGTCTACCATTCAAAGTATCAATGAACAGCTTAGGGCGACAATTCTTATGGTAACCCATGACGCTTTTACCGCCAGCTATGCCAGCCGTATTCTTTTTTTGAAAGACGGAGAAATCTTTATGGAACTGCGCAAGGGCAACGACAGCAGAAGTGATTTTTTTGATAAAATTCTGAATGTCCTTACCATGATCGGAGGGGGACAGAGCCATGTATGCTAAACTTGTTTTCAGAAATGCAAAACGGTCTGTAAAAGACTATCTGGTCTACATTGTCACAATGACAATCTGTGTTACCTTGTTTTATGCGTTCTTGTCTATTTCCAGTAGTTATTATAGCCCGGATATAGGCAACGAGTATGATTTTACTCTGTTAAGTAACGGAATGAAAATTGCAATCTGCATGATAACATTGCTGTTGTTATTTTTGATACGGTTCGTCAATCATTATATGCTAAGACGGAAGCAAAAAGAGTTTGCTGTCCAGTCCATTATGGGAATGGAACAAAAAACCATTGGCAGGATTTTCTTTGCAGAAACACTGATTATGGGTATGTTTTCCATTTTGATTGGTATTTTTTGCGGTGTATTTTGCTCTCAATTCATTACCGCAATGCTCCTTACTGCTTATGGAAAGCCTTATGAAATCTCATGGACATTATTCCCGGATACCGTTTTGTTGACAGTGGTATTTTTTGTGGCAAGTTTTTTTGTGGTAGGAATTTTCAATACCCGTACCATTCAGAAAACAAAAATTATTGATATGCTTTCCGCAGAGAAAGAGAACGAACCAGAGCTAAAAAAGAGCCGCTTCATTTCTGTTGTAGTAGTCCTCTTTGAAGTATTTACCGTATGGGGATTGATTACAGGAATACAAAAGGTCTGGTTTTATTATGACACCCGCTTTGCGTTTCCGGTGCAGCTTATGTTTTGGGGAAATATTCTTTTTCCGCTGCTTACTTTGCTGTGGTCGATATTTTGCATAATTAGAAAGAAAAAAAGAGAATGTTTCATTGCCGGTTTGCTGATATGTTCTGTATTGAATGCTTTTACAGCAGCCAGCGTTGCAGCATTAACAAATAAATATTATCTGACTTTAGGTGGTGGAACGCTCAATCAATATCTGCTTTTTGTTGTGATTGACTTACTTTTCTTCATTTGTGCCTTCATTTATCTTACCAGTGGTTTGATTGTAGCATGGAAAGTAAAATCGCCGGAACATAGATACAAGGGAGAAAACCTGTTCTTTTTCGGGCAAATTATATCAAAACTAAATACAACCAGCAAAACAATGACGCTGATTTGTATAACCCTTGTCCTTGCAATCTTCATGTTTATTGCCGCCCCTATTTTGACGGGCTGGGCTTCAGGTTATTTGGATATGCGCTCTATGTATGATGTGCAGGTATATTCAAGATATAATGACGTATATGAAGAAGAAAATCTGCCGCAAGACAGTTATGAAATCATTACTGAGTTTCTGACAGAACACAAAATAGATACAGTTTATGATTGCACGTTCAATCTATATCTGTCAGAGAAAGATGATTTTCACAACAGACAGAAATATGATTTTCCGATTGTAGCAATTTCTTTGAGTGATTATAACACTATACGGGAAATGCTGGGTTACGAACAGATTTCTCTGGAGGAAGATGAATTTACAACACAATGGAAAGCAATCACCACCGAGGAAGAACGGGATAACTTTTTGAAAGAACACACCAGCATTATGACTGACGCAGGAGAATTGACTCTTTCCGGGCAGTCCTATTATGAGGATCCGATTGGAGAAACAGCGTACAATTCCTATACAAATGTATTGTATGTACTTCCAGACAATATTTGTGAAAAGCTGTTGCCAGTAATAAAAAACCGATATATTACAACAACGGAAAATATCTCCTATGAAAATGCAAGGAAACTGGAAAAACTTTTTACAGAAAAATATCCCGAGCAGGCAGAAACCGGGGCTATTTATGGCGTGCGTTTTAGCACACTGCAAATCAATAGTTCCATAGCAAATAACTTTATTTTACAGACTGCAATGATTTATGGTGCTGTCGTACTGATGGTTATATGTCTTACCGTACTTTCTTTGCAACAACTCTTAGACGCAGGACAATATAAGTATCGTTTCTCTGTACTCCGAAAATTGGGGGTGGAAGAAAAGCATATCGGAAAACTTATCTTGCAACAATTAAGTGTTTGGTTTGGGCTTCCAATTATCACAGCAATCATTGTAGCTGCTGTTGTAATAGCTTACTTTATCCAAACCATATCAGCAGAAATTTCAGCCTATATCGGGTTTGGTGCACTGATGTTACAAATAGGGGCAACAATGGGGATTTTGGCAATTTTATTGATTTGTTACTTCATAAGTACATGGATTATTTTTAGGCGTTCTGTTAATCCATAGTGAGTGCAATTTATAGTGAACGCAGAAAAGTTTATGAATGTTGTCCGGCGGCATACCAGCTTTGAAGAACTTACCCCTACTCTGCTGCGGGAGTTTGTAGAGAAAATCGTTGTGCATGAGTGCAGCTATGACGAGAACAAGACCCGCAGACAGGACATTGAGATTTATTATTCTTTTGTTGGCAAGGTGGACTTGCCCGAATAACCGCCCGACCTATCCGACACAATGCGCAAGTAATTGACTTCTATATTCCCGACGTAAAGCTTGCCATTCAGGTATCGCCTCTATGTAAGAAATTTTCTCCTTCTTTTTATCATCTGCACTTTGTGTGTCTTTTTCTGAAATCGTATCCATGTGGAAATACTCCTTCCAATCTATGCAGCCTATGATACAGCACGTTCTGTTTCATCAGTCGGCCATGATTTTCTAAGGGCTGCATAAGAAATCAAAAAGTTTGCAAGCCAGCCTGCAGGTACAGCAAGCCAGACAAATGCAATACCAAAACGCGGTGCAAAAATCAGTGCGACCGATAAACGAATCGCAAGATTTACCATGTTCGCAATAAGGAATGGACGCATAATTCCAAGGCCACGAAGCACCCCATCTGTTGCCATCTTGATACCCATAAAGATAAAGAAATAACCAAGCCATCTCATATAATCACCGGATACCTGATATGCTAAGGCTGTTCCGTCTTTGCCCAGGAATAATGATGAGATCTGAGTATGCAGTGTTTCAATAACTATGAAAGCGAGAACTGCAAAGCATGCATCTAATAACAATGCCGCACGATAACCTTTTTTGATTCGTGAGGTTTTCTTTGCACCAAGATTCTGGGAAACATATGGTGAAACTGCATTACCAATCGATACAAACATCAATGAAAAAACATTCTCTACTCTCATCGTTGCTGCGTAACCTGCAAGTGCCTGTGTACCAAAAGGATTTACAACTGCCTGTACGATCATCATGCCTATTGATACTGTAGACTGTTGAAGAACTGATGGAATGGCAATTCGAAGCATTAATTGTAACTCCTGTCTGTCAAACCATCTATACCGGCACTTATACCGACGCATCCGGTAAAGAAAAATCAAAAACGAAAACACTGCGGAAACACCCTGTGCGATGAGTGTTGCAAGAGCTGCACCGAACACCCCCAGTCCAAGATCCGCTACCATCCAAAGATCCATAAAAATATTCAATACAGATGAAAATATGAGAAGTCCTAACGGAATTTTTGATTCGCCGATTGATGTAAACATGGTAGATAGAATGTTATACATAAAAAGAAACGGAAATCCCACAAAATAGACTTGCAGATACAATACTGCTTCGTCCAATATATCAGCAGGTGTCTGTAACAAGCTCATCATCAGGCGGGAAAACCCAAATCCAAACGCACCCAGGAGTATGCTTAAAATACAAAAGCTGATCAGTGATGTTGACACAATCGTTTTCATTTTACTGTAATTTCTGGCACCAAAATAGCGGCTCACAAGCACTCCCGCACCTACACCGGCACCAAGTGCCACACATATGAAAACATTCGTAAGTGCCGCACAGGCACCGACTGCTGCCAGTGCAGAAGAACCGACAAACTGACCAACGATAATCGAATCAGCCATATTATAGACTTGCTGAAAAAAGCTGCCAAGAATCATTGGCATTGCGAAAATAGTCAACGCTTTAAGAGGTTTATCTGTTATCAAATATTCATCTTTTGACATTCTTTTACTGCTCCTTCTAAAAAAATCCCATTGCGAGATTGTATGCTTCATCATACATCATATAAAATCAGAAAACAAGAACCGGCACTGGTTTGCAAAAGCAATCCGGTACCGGCTCCTGTAATTGTGATTTCATTAATTTTCAGTTTTTTCTTAAGCGATCTCTTTTTTCATCGCCTTGTAACCGATCACGACTGTCCAGACATATGCACATGTCTTAGGGATCATCAGCATACCGATCATCGGAATGACACCCGCCCACAATACAACCGGGATATAGAATGCAAAGCTTAAAACGATTGTCAGCCACATAAAGCGGAAAGACTTGTCATTGTTCTCTTTTGCACTTTTATAGAATAAAACAATGATCAGGATTCCCATCAGTGCAAACGGAATATTACGGTAAATCCCCCAGGAAAGCGGAGCTGATGCACTAAGCCAGTTATTCTGTGGCATCATACACAAAATAATTCTTAATCCTGCAAGACCGTAAACAGCTGCTGTCGCTGCATTATGACCTTTGATCTGATAGCGTTCACGCCAGATGTGATAAAGTACAACGTAAAAGATTGTCATCGTTACAGATGTGATCCATTTGCCCAGTCCTAACTGTACAGTAAAGTTCTCAAGACCTGTTGTGCAAAGAGCCAGCGCACGTGGAACCAGATGGAATGCATCTCCACTTCCCAAAAGAACTGCCATAATTCCAAACATAGTAAACTGGCGGTTTCCTTTACTCTTTCTGATCATTAAAATTCCGACCGTGATTACCGAGATTAAATATACGGTGTCAAATAAAGTTTCTACAATTGCCTGCATGATAAATTTCCTTTCTTATTTTAAAATTTTATATTGAATTACGTTGCTCTGCTAAAACAGCCTCAACCTAATTACAATCATTTAAAAATTACAATACATGAACACTGTTCATTTTGATTCAAAAATTTTCCCACTATCAAAGTGGGAGAATTTCCGTTACTGATCACGCACAATGTGAACAATAACTGCTTTTAATATAATGTTTTGTTGATAAGCATCAACACAGAGGACGGATCATAATCCTCGCGGATCACTGACACCAGCATAAGGGAAAACAAGATTTCTGCAAACTGCATTTCTGTAAAATTCTCATCGAATACGCCCGGACGGATCTTATGATCATTTTTTAAAACTTCACATAGTCCATTTAAAATATGTCCCCATGTACGCATCATCCTTTTCTTTCCGTCATCTTTTCCTTCCTTCATGAAACCAAAGGAATGTAAAGAGAAAAATCCCGGAAACCGCTTATTGCCATATTTGAACCGTTCATAAATCCATGAAATGCAAGTTGTAACATCATGAAATACCTGCTCGTCTTCCGGATGAAAAAAGATTTCCTGCCAGACACTCTCGATGGTAGCACCAAGAAGCTCTGCCTTGGATTCGTAGTAATTATAAATCGTGCCGGCTGAAACGGAACATTTCGCTGCAACTGATCTTATGCTTACAGCCGCCCATCCGTTTTCCTTGATCAACTCCCTGCTGGCAGCCAATATATCTTCTTTTGAAGTAGCAAGACGATTCATAATTTCCCCCTTTGACATTCCGGCATTTCTTTTATTTTTCATATCTGAACGCTGTTCATCTTGAAAATATACACCGTTCATGTTGATTTGTCAATCATTTATTTCTGAGGCCATCACTCAAAATCTCTGGTAATATTCGTAAGCCATTTATTTCTGAAATAGTGAATAAATACCACAGGCATTTTTTCAAACTCGTCCAGTGTCATGACAAAGTATACCCAGACAGGCGGCAGTTTGAAAACATATGCTGCAAGGAAGGTAAGTGGGACTGCAACAAGCCACATAAATATGGTATCTACGATCATTCCAAATCTGGCATCACCGCCACCCCTGAAGCAGCCGCATATAAGACAGGTGTTAATACCTTCGCCTACAAAACGCCAGGTTGTCATAATGATAAAAATGCCAAGATAATAAATAGCCGTCTCTGTTAATTTATCCCGGTAGAAATCCAGTATCATAGGGCGGATCGCCAGAATAACGGCACATCCGATCAGACTGACAATAAATGTTATTCTAAGCATTCGTTTCCCGTATTCTCTTGCTGTATCAATGCGGTCTTTCCCAAGCTCCTGGCTGACAATGATCGTGGTAGCGTTGGCAAAACCACGGCAGGCGATAGCACCGATATTTACCACCATAACAGCAACGGCATTTGCTGCAACCATATCATCTCCAATATGTCCAAGAATTGCTGCAAACGCTGAATTGGCAAAGCTCCAGACAACGTCATTTATCACCGCCGGAGTTGCAATTTTTATAAAGTCCTGTAATAAAATATCTGATTTTGCAAAAAAATATTTTATTCTGAATCTGACGTCTGAACTGCGCAATGAATAAATCAGACAGATCAACACTTCTGAGATTCTGGCGATCACAGTACCAAGTGCTACACCGGTAACACCGAGCTTTGGAAGACCAAACAATCCAAAAATAAAGGATGCATTGCAAAATACATTCACACAAAGCGAAACAATATACGTAACCGACGGCAGCATGATTTTTCCGATGCTTCGGAGCGCACTCATAAAAATCTGTGAGAATCCCATGAATACAAATGAAAATGAAATCACCTTCAGATACTCACTTCCTGCAGCGATCGTCTCAGGACTGTTTGTAAAAATCTTCATAATTGACGTTGGCATAGTAAAGGAGATAACAAAAAATATAAGCGAGATAATCAGGGAGATCCGTTCTGCGAGCCCCAGAATCTTCTCTACCGTCTTTTTATCACCTTTTCCCCAGTACTGGGCACATAAAACCGAAGTACCTGTTGCCATACCATAATATAAACAGAAAAGAATAAACGTATACTGGTTAGCAAGCGATGAAGCCGACATGGCAGTCTGGCTCACGTATCCAAGCATTACCGTGTCGGCAATGTTTACCAATGTTCCGATCAGATTTTGGAGCATAATCGGAAATGCTAGTGTCGATGCATATTTTAAGAAATCTTTTTTATTTAACATACAGTAGTTCTTCCTTAGTTCTTAGTATTCATATATGTCAATTGACTGACCATACGATTATACTGTCTGCAAATAATATACGCAAGCAGAAGTTATTCGACGCTCTTTAATGATTCGATCATATCTATTTTTTTCATTTTCCAATGCATCACGATATTCACAATAATAGAAAAACCGATTGTAAGTAAAATACTATAGATATAACTTTTTGTATAAATCTGCCGGCCAAACATCATAATATCAAGTTCTGCTGTTAAGATGACAAACCGGTGCAGCCATATTCCAAAGAAAATACCAAAAATTGTACCGAGCACTGTCAGCATAATATTTTCCCTGAATACATACATTGATATTTCCCCATCATAAAAGCCAAGCACTTTCAGCGTCGCCAGCTCCCTCTGACGCTCACTGATGTTAATGTTATTTAAATTGTATAAAACAATAAATGCAAGCAGTCCTGCAGACACAACAAGTACATAGGTAACAATATTCATACTTGTGATCATTGATTCTATCCGGTCTGATATTGTACGCGTAAATGTGATTCCTGACACTGCATTGTTATCAAGATATTTTGCCGAAAAATCATTTTCATAAGAAATATCTTCCGGGTCTTTATTTACGACAAATATTTCATCATACTCAATATCTTTCCCAAATAATGACTGGTAGCATTCCGGTGTCATATAAACATAATGGTAATAATAATTTTCCGCAATGTGCATTACCTTAACAGGTTTATAATTTAAGCTTGAAACCTCAAGATAAATATCGTCACCCTCGGATACATCCAGCAAAGTTGCCAGCTTTTCTGAAATGATCACACCCTCATCATCTAACGTGTATTTTTGCCCGGATATACGATTCTGCAAAGATACAAATTCATCTAACTCATCCGCGTCGGATGGGATGAACAAATACGTGCTTTGCTTCTTTTCTCCATTGGCTCCACAACATGCATCAATCGTAGATTCATGACTGAGCATAGCTGCCTTTGTCGTCGACTCCTTAAGAACACTGTCTAAAACTTCCTGTTTCTCTTCATCCGTATCCGCATCGGCCAGTGTCATCTTAACCTGGTATGTATGAATGAAATTATATTGCCTGTCTCCGATCGTCATGATGGAATCTTTTACACCAAATCCAACAAGCAGTAATCCCATACAACCGCCAATGCCAAGTATGGTCATAAACAGACGTTTCTTATAGCGGAACAGATTTCTCACTGCTGCTTTATTGGAAAAGTTAAGATACTTCCATATAACTGTAATCCTTTCCAGAAAAACACGTTTTCCGATCTTAGGTGCAGCCGGCCGCATCAATTCCGCCGGTGCAGCAAGAAGTTCTTTGTAACATGCCGCAAGCGTGGCAGCCGTGGTACTGACAACCGCAGCGATCATTGAAATCAGAGAATATTTTAAATGGATCGGTGTCACAAAATCTGTCAATGTAACATATGCGATCTTATAGGCATTCATAATGACTGCCGGAAAAATAATCTGTCCGATCAAAGTACCGATCGTGCCGCCTAACATCGTAGCAAGAAATGCATACATGACGTATTTTGCTGCAATACTGGATTTACGATATCCCAACGCTTTCAGTGTACCGATCTGAACACGTTCTTCTTCCACCATTCTCGTCATCGTTGTCAGACTGACGAGTGCTGCCACAAGGAAAAATATAACCGGAAAAACATTTCCAATATTTCCTATACGTTCTGAATCCTGGGCATATGCAACACAGGTAGTGATATAATTACGGTCGAGTACATACCACTCCGGTACATCAACATCAGCAAGATCTGCTTTCGCCTGGATAATGTCAGCCTTCGCATCTTCAAGCTTTTGATGATTTTCTTCATATTCGGCATCATATTCAGCCTGGCCATCTGTCAGCTTTTGTTCATTTTCTTTGATTTCATTTTTTGCATCTGCCAGTTTCTTCTCATTTTTATTTATCTCTGACTGTGCATCATTTAATTTTTTCTCATTTTCTGCGATTTCGGCTTTCGCTGAATCTAAGGAGGCTTCATTTTCTGCAATAGTGTTTTGTGCAGAAGCTAATTCCTGCTCTTTCGCCGCAATGGTTTGTTTTGACTCGGTTAATACCTGTTTTTGTGCATTAAGCTTCGCCTGATTTGCATTTAATTCTGACAGGTTGTCTTCATATGCCGACATACCTGCCGTGTAGTCTGCCATGCCGCTGTCGTATGTTTTTTTCAATGCAGCAAGCTCTGCCCATTTTGCATCTAATGCCTTTTTTCCTTCTTCATAAGCCGCTTCATTTTGTAAAAGCAATGCTTCGTTTTGATCAAATTCAGCAATACCGGTCTGCATCGCATCTCTTTGCGTGATCAGTTCCTGCATCTGAGTATTTAATGTCTGCCATTCTTTGCTCCCCCCTGCAAGAAGGTCCATCTGTGCCTGAAGTGCCGTTATTTGTGAATCCATTGTTGCAACAAGTGTTCTGTAACCATCGATCTGCCCACGGTTCGCTTCAAGTTCTGTTCTTGCCTGTTTTAAAACCGCACCGGAAGCATCCAGTTCCGTCTGACTGGCATTTAAAGCATTTTCCATCTGCTCAATCCCTGATTTTAATGTTTCTAATCCGGTTTTCGCATCTGCAAGCTGCCCTGCAGCACTCTCAAGCTGCTTTCTTCCATTGTCTAATTCTGTATTATACGCTGCGATAGAAGCCTCACCATCTGAAATCTGCTGCTTCGCCTGACTGATCTGATTCTGTCCATCTGCAAGCTGTGTTTTTGCGTCTGCCAGTTCCTTTTCACCGTCAGCAACTTTATCCTTAGCTGCATCAAGCTCCTTTTCCCCATCACTGACCTGCGTTTTCGCATCTGCAAGCTCCGTCTGGCCTTCTGCAACTTCCTTCTTTGCATCTGCAAGCTGTTCCCATCCATCCTCTAATTCCTCTTTTGCATCTGCAAGTTCTTGTTCACCATCAGAAACCTCTGTCTCAGCTTCAGCTATCGCATCCTGTGCCTCACGTACAACTTCGGCATATCGTATTTCGCATCGATCCTCTGCAATATCTTTGATTTTCTGTGTTACTTCATCAACAGCATCTTCATAAGCATCACTATAACAATCCAATGCTATCGCACCATCAACAAGAACATCGATTTCCGTAAATGCTTCAAGCGTAAAATTATCTTTTGGAATAACCAGAAATCCTGACATGGAACCATTACCGATCGTGCTGGAATCCCTTGTCAGATCAAGATAATATGACGATTTTCCGAATCCGGTGATCGTATATGTCTGTGTATTGACAATGTCTTCAATTGCCTTGTCATCTCCAGAGCTGATTGTGATCTTATCTCCGATTTTATACCCATAATTTTGTTCCAAAAGCCAGTCTGCCAGACATTCTCCGGATTCCTGCGGCATCCTGCCTTCTGTCACAGTAATTTTATTTATATCTGTTGTTTCTGACATTAGCTTGATCACATGCTGCTTTTCATCTTTCTCCGTCAAAACATCATATGTATACACAGGTATCGCAGATTCTACACCTTCAATTGCAGAAATTGCGGTAACATCATCTTCCGTTAATCCTAATGTAGACAGCACTCTGATATCCATTAACTTACTGTCGTCAAAAAAGATATCCGCTGATTCCTGCATATCCGGTTCTGCTGCTTTCACCCCTGCAAAAAAAGCTGTCCCCAGCATAACGATCAGGCAAATAGATATGAATCGATTGTATGTCTTTTTTATGGACATAAAAAATTCTTTGGTCAGTGCTTTCTTTTTCATAGCAGTCACCTACCATTCAATCTGTTCAACCGGTGTTGGCTCACTGTTTCGTGTAATATTCCTTACCTGTCCATTTTTAAAGCGGATTACCTGATCTGCCATCGGTGCAATTGCCATATTATGAGTAATTACAACAACTGTCATCCCTTTTTGTCTGCATGTATCCTGAAGTAATTTTAAAATGGCTTTACCTGTCTGATAGTCCAATGCTCCTGTCGGTTCATCACACAAAAGAAGTTTCGGATTCTTTGCAAGTGCCCTTGCAATAGCAACACGCTGCTGTTCCCCTCCGGATAACTGTGCAGGGAAATTCAACATTCTGTCTTGTAATCCGACATCCGTTAAAACTTCTCTCGCATCCAGCGGATCTTTGCATATCTGCAATGCCAGCTCAACATTCTCAAGTGCAGTCAGATTTTGAACAAGATTATAAAACTGAAATACAAACCCTATGTCATCTCTTCTGTATGATGTCAGCTGCCTGCTATTAAACGAGCTGATATCAACACCGTCAACGATAACGTGTCCGCTTGTAGCCTTGTCCATTCCCCCAAGAATATTCAATACGGTTGTTTTTCCGGCACCACTTGGTCCGACAATGACCACAAATTCGCCTTCGTTTATTTCAAAATCCACGCCATCTACAGCATGAATTTCGACTTCTCCCATATGATAGGTTTTTTTCACATTCTGAAACTCTACTAATCTACCCATACGCCTACCTCTGTATATAGTATATTTTGACAGTTTCCTTATATATTCAATAATACCATCTTTTTCAGGTTTATATATAAATAAAAAATAAAGTTTGTCTAAATATATTATATTCGTTTTCTTTCTACATACGATTCTGCAGCTATGTATCATTTATTCTTCGCACAGGCTGCCTCTATGTTCATTAAAAAAAGAAAACAGGTTCAGATACACTGAAATTATTTTTCAATGTATCTAAACCTGCTTTTATTTAAAGTTTCGAAGCAATCATATACGCAGGCAGGAATCATTCTTAAATATTCTTAAAGTACGATCACTGCAGCATCAAGCCCCTCAACTTTTCCATCAAACGGCTCATCTCTAAGTAAATTATATTTTCCCTCATACTCACTAAAGTTCCTTGCATTACTGCTGCAATTAAAAATCAAGGCAATTGTCTCTTCGACATTTTTCCTGATCAGGACAATTGTTTCTTCCTCATCCTTTGTAATTGACCCGATCAGTTCGCCTTCTGAAATGCACGCATGTTTTTTTCGAATCCAAAGCAGCTGTTTATACCATTCATACATCTCTTTGTCCTGATATTCTTCATCCCAGTACATGCCCCGCCTGCAATCCGGATCATTTGCCCCCGGCATCGCAAACTCATCTCCATAATAAATCATAGGCATTCCCGGCAATAACAGCTGAAAAGCCGCTGCCAAATGCTGTTTTTTCTTATTGCCATTACAGAGATGTAAAAATCTTGCTGTATCATGGCTGTCAATCAGATTCCACATAAGGGGATAACATTTTTTATTTAAACGTCCCTTCAAATATCCCAGATTCTGTACAAACTGACTGACGTGGATCTTTTCATCTGCCAGCAGATCGATCATATTCAGATAAAACGGATAGTTCATGACCGTATCCCATTCATCTCCCTCAAGAAAATCTCCTGCATAATGCCAGATTTCTCCAATGATCAGCATATCCTTTTTTACAGCCTTGACCGCTCTTCTAAAATTCTTCCAGAAATAATGACTGATCTCGTCTCCCACATCCATCCGCCATCCGTCAATATCACATTCCTTAATCCAATAGCACGCAACATCCGTAAAGAATTTCTCAACTTCCGGATTTTTCAGATTTAGCTTAGGCATTCCTCCATAGTAGCCAAAACATTTGTAGTTTGGAATTTCTCCTCTTTCGCTTTCAAGTGGAAATTTCTCAATATAATACCAATCCAGATATTTTGATTTTTCTCCCTTTTCCATGATATCCTCAAATGCAAAAAATTCTCTTCCTGTATGGTTGAACACTGCATCCATGACGATTTTCATTCCACGTTTATGAGCTTCCTGTACCAGTTCCCTCAGATCCTCTGTCGTTCCAAATGAAGGATCGATCTGATAATAATCGATGATATCGTACTTATGACTTGAATATGATTTGAAGATAGGTGTCATATACAAAACATCGATTCCCAGATTCTGAACGTGATCCAGATGTTCAATAATTCCTCTGAGGTCACCATGCAGATCATCCATAGACGAAATTGGTGCTTTATACCATTGTTCCTTATCTACCTGTTGTGATGCTGCAAAACGGGCCGGAAAAATCTGATACACGACCTTATTTGCTGCCCAGTCCGGCACCTCAAACATTTCCTCTTCCCGAAGATTCTGCGGGCAATCAAACATTCTGTCCCTGTTTGTGATGCATTCCTTATAAAACTCATAATTGCCGTAATATATTTTTTCACCCTGCGTGTCCGTAAATTCAAAATAGTATCTGAGACATATCAGATGCATCTGAAGCTGTGCTTCATAATAATCATGAAACTGTGAAGTGGCAATCTTCTTCATCAGAATGGTCTTTTTCGTATCCTTGCGCTCCATTGGTATATACTTATCTTCACAGTGAAGGATAATCTCCTTCATGTCATCTTTTTTAACCTGCACACGTATCACAAACAGATCCTTATCAATTGCGTAACAGAATCTTTTGTCCATGTCGTGATAAATTGCTGAATATTCCATAATATTTTCCCTTTACATATTCTTTCGATTCAAATATTTTCTGCTGACACATCCGTGGAAACCATGTTTCTTCCATTATGCTTAATATTATACATTCCATCCATTACTTTCGACAAGCAGAGAAAGAAAAATAATCAATCCAAATACAAAAGGATGTATCACGATAATTCTTCCATTACCTTGACGCATCCTTTCGTATTGTTATTTTTGCTATTCTTCTTAATGACAGCTATGGTTTCCACATCCATGCTCACCACTTTTACCAATGTATTGTAATACATTATTTTTCAAGACAATCCGGATTGAGAAGGAAATCGTAAATATTGATTGTAAGAATTCCATATTCATCATAATTCGGCTGAACGACATCTTTGGTAATAACGATTTTCTTGAAAGAGTCGCCAATCCTTCTAAACGGTCTGATTTCCTGAATGCGCTTTGTTTCATCTGGCAGCGAATATGCCGACTGGATATAGTATCTGACCGATCCCATATTACAAACAAAATCAACTTCTAGCTGCTTACGGGGCACTTTCCCATCCTTATCTTTTTCTGCAATCGGGATAACACCTACATCGACGCTGTAGCCTCTCATACGCAGCTCATTGTAAATTACATTCTCCATAGAATGAGTCTGCTCAAGCTGACGAAAGTTAATTCTTGCGTTGCGAAGTCTAAGATCAGAGAAATACCCCCATATAACATATACTCAGAAAGCCCCATATATTTGTCGCCATTGTAAACATTCATAAACTCTGCAAAGCTCAAATGGTACATATGAATGCGAATACCGGTAATCACCTTAATTAATCCATTATGCTTTCTTTTTATCAGTTTGTCCAAATAGAAATCTCTGCTAATTTCCATACAGCAAGCCTCCTTGGAATAGATTTTTGCAACTTTTCACATTTTTCTATTTCAAAGTCTTCTTATAGTATATGCAAGTCATTGTCATTTTTATATTTTTATGGTGCTAGCAAGCACTATAAAATAAAAAAGCAGCAATGACTTTTTCAATCATTACTGCTTCGAACTGATGTTCCCATAGTAAGCGAGACACACACAAGTTCAGATTTTATCAATCTGCTTAAAAAGTTGAATGAAAAATACACAGAGGGTGATATCATTCGAATTGTTTGCGACAATCATTCTGCTCATAAATCAAAGGAAACCACAAACTTTCTTGCAACATGTCCGGAAGGACGTTTTGTATTAAGTCGTATTTTTTGTATGCGGTGTGATCAGTTTCTGTTCCTGATCTATGATGATCGCCATAGTTTTTCCCCTTCCGCACCAAACTTATTTCCGATAAAATACCTTTGCCTCGTAAGGTCTTAAATAGATGCCATTTTCTGTTTTTACCACATCGTCATAATTGCTGATCAGGACTTTCTCGTCCCCGGTAAAACCGTCTTCCAGGGTAAAATCCATCTCCTGCTCCCTGAAATTGCAGACCACAAACAGCTTCTCTTCTCCAAGTGTTCTAGTGTACGCAAACACATCCGGGTGTTCAATCGCCTTACTCTTGTATACACCATACACAATAATCTCCATCTGATGACGCAGTTCGATCAGTTTCTTATAATAAGAAAATATAGAATCCGGATCGTTTACCTGTGCTGCCGCATTGATCTTTTTATAATTCTCATTGACAGAGATCCACGGTGTTCCTGTCGTAAATCCCGCATTGTCACTGTCATCCCAGTGCATCGGGAATCTTGCATTGTCACGACCGATGGCATTGACAAATTTTAACATGGTCTCCTCGTCTAAAATGCCGCCCCCGACAAAATCACGGTATGCATTTTTGATCTCAATATCGCGAAACTCCGAAAAATCCCTGCATTTCCGGTTTGTCATTCCAAGTTCCTCGCCCTGATAAATATAAGGTGTTCCCTTCATAAAATGCAGACAGGTTGCAAGCATTTTTGCAGAGATCTCACGGTACTCCTCGCTGTCATTTCCAAATCTTGACACGGCTCTTGGCTGATCGTGGTTATCCCAGTAAAGGCTGTTCCATGCCACACCTTCAAGTCCGTCCTCCCACTTCTGAAATACCTTTTTGAGCTCCACCAGATCAAAACTGCCGTCACTCCATTTGCCATACTGTGTCTGTCCGAGATTGACATGCTCAAATGTAAAGATCATATCCAGCTCATTTTCGTTTGTCCCGGCATAGCGTTTTGCATCTTCAACGCCTGCTCCGGCACCCTCGCCGACTGTCATCCAGTCAAATCTGGAGATTACCTTTTCATTCATCTCTTTTAAATACTCATGCACACGCGGACCATTGTTGACATAAGGAGAAAAATCCCCGAATTTTTCATTGCCATGCACTACACCATCCGGGAAACGCTGGTCTTTTGATATCATCGTAATGACATCCATACGGAATCCGTCGATGCCGCGCTCACCCCACCAGGTCATCATGTCATAGACTTCCTGTCTGAGTTTTGGATTTTCCCAGTTGAGATCCGGCTGTTTTTTGGAAAACATGTGAAGATAATACATATCTGTTGTCTGATCATACTCCCATGCGGATCCGCCAAAACAGGAACCCCAGTTATTCGGTTCTTTTCCGTCCTTTGCCTCGCGCCAGATATAATAATCACGGTACGGGTTATCCTTATTTTTTCTGCTCTCCACAAACCACCGGTGCTCATCGGAACTGTGGTTGACGACCAGATCCATGACGATCTTAATGCCAAGTTTGTGTGCCTCGGCAAGCATTTCATCGAAATCTCCGAGTGTACCAAACTCCGTCATGATATCCCTGTAATCACTGATATCGTAACCGTTGTCATCGTTCGGGGACTGATAGACCGGGGATAACCAGATCACGTCAATTCCCAATAATTTTAAATAAGACAGCCGGCTCTTAATGCCGCGAAGATCGCCGACACCATCACCATTGCTGTCCATAAAGCTGCGCGGATAGATCTGGTAGACTACCGCTTCTTTCCACCACTTTTTTTCTTCCATAGGAATCCTCCATTCTTGCGCCGGTTTTGCGCATGCACTATTTACCTTCCTGCTATATACCTGGCTCATATACATATTGAATTAAGTCGTCTCCCTTACTACAAGTGATACCGGCAGAGTAGTGCGGTTCGGCACAAGTTCCCCATTGCCGGAACGGACGAGCAGTTCCACGCCGACCGTTGCACTGCAGAGAATGACTCCTGCCTCGCGGTTGCTCATGCACATTTCCATGTACTCCCATTCTTTTTCATTGCAAAACTTTTCTGCAATTTCAGGCAGTTCGAATATACCTGTAATTGTACCACAATCTGCAGTCATTTCAAGAATCATATCATCAAAAAGCAGAGAAAAATCACGGATTCCGGCATCTGTTACAAATGTTTCTTCACCGATTTTTAACTCTCCGGTTTTTGCATTGTATACAAAGTCAGTCTTCTGGTTGATGCGGGCACTTAAAATGTCCTCTGACTGTGCACGGGTAATCTGAATTTCTGTTGCAGTATCCTGCTGCCGGACATTTTTCATTGTACCGTCATACACAAGTTTCCTGTATTGCTGTAAGTCTGCGCCGCATAAGCCATCTTATTAATGTATGCCGCATGACGCACACTGTCGGTCTGTTCCCATTTTAGCAGATTGGTGCTGTATGCAATGCGCTGGGTAAACTGTTTCCCTGCGCTCCATTTATTATTATTTCCGGCTGCCGTGTAGAAAAATATCACCGCATCTTCCGGCAGTCCGAGCATCTTACGATCATTTACAATACCGCTTCCGGAAAACATCGTACCGGTCTCATCCGGGAAAAGTACATCATCCTTCTGTTCCCAGTGCAGTAAATCCCTGCTTACTGCGTGTCCCCAGCTCATATTTTCCCACTGCACATCAAACGGGTTATGCTGGAAATACAAATGATACACGCCCTCGGCATATACAAGGCCATTCGGATCATTCATCCATCCGGTCTGCGGTGTAAAATGAATCGAAGGGCGGCGGAAAGCCTCACCCTGCGTAGCACGGAGAGATTTTTCTTCCGTTTCAGGTACGTCCTCATTTCTGATTCCGTCAAAGAAAGCTTTCCTAAGATCCCCTCTTAGAATTAGTGTTTTATCGGTAAATTGCTTTACCGGAAAACGGGCATAATAACTGACAGGGTATGTTTCATCCTCTGCCTCTCCCGCCGGGATCTGAAACTCAAACAGCTTTGTTTCGCTGTTATCCTCCCGGCAGAAGATCTCAAGCATACGGTTGTTTTTTTTGCCGCCAAACGGCAGTTCGCCATACGTGGCACAGATCGGAATAAACAGCCACCCTTTTTTGATGTATATTTCCTTTTCCATGTCTTACAACCTCCTACTTATATTTTTCCTTTTTAACCAGCACTTGTAAGCACATAACATCTTTCACTGGTCAGCATGGGAAACTGTATACTTTTCCATCCACCTGTGTGGTCTGGTTTACACATTCTTTCACCCACTCCTCATCGGAAAGATCGACTGCATACTGGGAAGCAAGTGCAACAACATCTGTGGTGTCTAAGATCGCCATGGTCGGTGCTGTTCCTGAGTTATATGCACTTGTCACTCTCGTATATGGAGATTCACCGGTTCCGCATGCCTGAACCTCAAGTTCGATTCCTGTCTCCTCTTTAAATGCCTCTGCCATATCTTCAAGTGCTGTCTGGATTTCACCTTTACTGTTTAACATCGTGATCTGTGTTCCTGCTAAATCTGCGGTGTCGATATTCCCTGTGCTCTCAGTTCCGGCTGCTGTACTCTCACTGGCATCGCTGCTGTCCGCTGCGTTGCTTCCTGCATTACTGCCTGTATTTGCGCTGCCGGAATTGCTGTTGCTGCCACAGCCTGCTAACATCCCCATTGTCATTGCTGTCCTTACTGTGCCCTTACTTTAACACTGCTTTCTCCGTATGTCAATCGGTTGACATACGATTTGTCAGTTATAATCAAATAATCACGTCTGTTTTTGTACATATTCACAACATATCTTTTGCATTTTAATCATTTATGGTCAGAAATGACTATTAAAGCCTTGTGTTTTATGTTAATCGGTTGACATTTTAAATTTTATCAATTCCGATTCCTGTTTATGGTACTGGAAAAACACACACCTATCATGCAAAGCAAAAAGAGGACCTCACAACTTAGTTGCAAAATCCTCTTTCCGGTGTGCCACACATTTTACTGTATGACGGGTATATTAAATTTATTTGGGAACTACTTACTGATCTTTATCTTCTTTGCACTGCTGAAACTTCCATAAACTTTTGCTCCTGTGGAATCTTTCTTATAAGCACGTACTTTTACATAATATGTCTTGCCTTTTGCCAATTTTCCAAGTGTTTTTGATGTGCCTGATATTGTTACTTTCTTTACATTCTTTTTGAATTGCTTATCCGTAGAATAAACGATCTGATATCCGGCTGCACCTTCCACTTTCTGGACTGTAACTTTTGCTTTTCTTCCCGAAACAGCTTTCATTTTCTTAATTGCAGATTTCTTTACGGTCACTTTCTGCCATTTCGCATATAAAGTAAGATTCTTTTTGCTGCTCTTTGAGATTGTTTTAATTCTCTTTGTATACTTGCTGTCTGTATACCAGCCCTTAAAGACATATCCCTTTTTGGAAGCAGATTTTAAATTTACCTTTTCATTGTAATAATATTCCGGGTTTTTGCTGCTGTTTTTACCTTTTCCTAACTTATAGGTAATTTTATAACCTACCGTGATCTTACAGGACGCGCTTACTCTGCTTCCATCTTTTGCCGTTGCCGTGATCGTGGTCACACCATTTTTCAATGCTTTTACTTTTCCATGCTTATCAACAGTCGCAACTTTTTTGTTGGAAGATGTCCACTTAACGTCTTTAATATCTGCATCAGATGGTGAAACAACAGCCTTTAATGTAAGCGTTGCACCTTTTTTCATTCCGGCTTTTGTTTTATTTAACGTGATTTTTTTAACTTTTACTTCTTTCTTCTCTGTTTCCGGTTTCTTTTCTGTATCTTTCTCCGGAGCATTTTTAATTTCTCCAAGTTTTACAGTACCAAATACTTCTGGTTTAGACCATCCCATTCCTGTTTCATCGTTCCAGCTCAATGTACCAATTCTTTTGCCACTTGCATCAGCATCATTGATCTGAAATTCAAGTCCGATCTCATCTCCGGCTTTTGGTGTGATATCCGTCCATTTAAATGACGCTTCAACAACATATCCATCAGAAGTTATTTTTGCCACAGACTTCATATTCTCTTCAAGGCACTTTTTGCCATTAAATGAGTGATCATTTGCATAACTGATCCTGTACTGCTTGTCATCGTCTTCATAAGAGTTGGATTTTCCATTATTTTCGTCGATAAATACTTCTAAGGAATCCTGCTCCCATGCATCACCGTTGGTATTATTGAGGACAGGATCTTTGATCTCGGCATATACATAAAAATTGTCTTTATCCCAGAGTAACTTCGCATTTGCAGAAACATTGGAGCCGAGATTGATTGTAATCGGAATGGTTCCGGCATTATCCCATACCGCATCTTTATCTCCGTCTACGGTAACTGTACCATAGGCAGCTTTCTCCACCCCTGGTTTCATCGTTACTTTCGCGTAATATTTACTGCTTGTTCCCTGTTTTCCTGTCAAATCATTAAATGCGGCTGTTTTATCCCCATTTGTGACCACAACATCCATTCCGATCACTTTTGCAACGGAAAGTCCTGATAACGGTACCTTTATGGTTGCCTGATAACCATTTTCTACTTCTGCTGCCTCGCTTCTTTTTACCGTTACGGTCACTGGTGTGATGTCATCTTTTCCGGAATTTGCAGAATCCACATAAACAGCAACTGCATCATTATCATCTTTTACGGCATCTTCTACCGTAACCTGCACGGTAAGACCATCTTTATCCCACATCGAAATAAAGGAAGCCGTGATATCATTCTGCATGATACTGTATGTCTTTCCTGTCACTGCATCACCTTTTTTCTCTGCAGCAACTACATCCTGAATTGACGGCTGGAGTCTGGATGCATCTACATACGCCCAGTACGCAGGTTTTGCTTTATAATTTCCATCAAAAAGCAATGGGCACTGCGCAGAGCCGTCTGCACCACCACCAACACCAGACTGTTCATGTAACCATGAATTTGGCTCGATGACCCCCCATACGGTCAATCCGGAAACGTTCGAACCATCTGCTTTTAAGCCTTTGATCGCATCGAATAACTGTTTATGGCAATATGCAATTTTAGTATACTCGCTCTCTTTTGTTGCCATACCTGATGTATAAGATGCACTTGATTTAAAATCAAGCTCTGTAAGCTGTACTTTTCCTGCAGCTTTTGCATATTTTTCAGCCACTGTTTTAAACTGCGTGGCAGAAAAACTATCCACACTGTAATGTGCCTGCATGCCAAATGCATCCAGTCTGGTTCCATCGGCAGCCTTTACATCATTGATGAGTTTTACAATACCCTCACATTTTGTATTATCCGTCTCACCAAAATCGTTGTAATAAAGCTCTACATTTTTCGGTGCATACTGGTTTGCATATCTGAAGGCATTGATGATAAATCCGTTGCTCTTATATACATGCCACCAGCTTGAATTATTTCCATGACGGATCTCATCGAGACTTTCCGCTGCACTCACGGTATCTGTACGGTAAGAGTTTCCAATGACAGCCTCATTTACAACATCCCAGCCATAAAATAATCCGTCATATTTTCCATTTGCAGCTTCCCCGAAGTAATGGTCAAAGACACTTGAAATAAACCATTCAAGACGGCGGTTCATGGTCTCTTTGTCCACATAAGGTTTGGTTTTATCATAATTTTCATGGAAAAACCATTCCTGTGTCTGGGAATGCCATACAAGGACATGACCACGGATACGGATTTTGTTATCCGGATTTTCATTATTCCACTCACAGATTTTATTTATTAATTTATCTGCACGTGAAAAGTCCAAGCTGTCACCGGCTTCATTTACGACCGGGACTTCAAGATCCTGTCCTTTAAATTGGATCGTCTTTGTGTTGACTTTATCCTCTAACTGATAGTTGAACAATGCATCCGGTTTTAATTCGTTTCCAAGTGTAACCGCATTAAAGTGTTTTTCCACCAGTTCCATCAGCGTATCATCATTGATCTCATCACCGGTCACTGCTGTGCCGGCAACTACATCATTGCCTAAAGCAGCTTTCACACTTTCTTTCCAGTCCGGGATGTCCTTCTCAATAGATGGCTTTTCTCTTTCAATCTTATTCATGGACACACCGGTCACATAGTAAGTCCCTTTTACGCAATCGCCCTGTCCATAGTTGGTTCCCTGTTCTATAATACGGATGACCACCTGATCTGCAGCTTTCGGTATTTTGAAAGTTCCCTCATATTTTGTCCATTCTCCAGCTTTTAATGTCTTTGTACAGTCTCCTGACAAAATACCTGCTGAATAACTTCCAAGATATGTTGCCTCACCACCGGAAACATAGAATGGTGCAAACTCCACATTTCTCTGCTCTTCCGGAGCATCTTTGTAATCATCGGACAATTTCGCCCAGAATGAGAATTTGTATGTTTCCCCTTTTTCAACCGCATCCGTGATATCCTGCGAAAAACAATCCCCAGGGGTGGCAGTTTCCTGATTACGTGTAAGTACACCGTATGTTTTAAGACCGGAATCTGCGATTTCTTCTTCCTCTGCTGCAACTGAAACAACCGATTCTCCGGCTGCACTGTTCCATGACTCCGCCGCTTCGGACGCTGCAAAATCACCGTTTTTTATAATATTATCCCCCAGTTTTGCATCGCCTGCTCCTGCTTTCAGTTCAAAGGTCACGCTCACAAGACTTACCGTTGCATTTTCCGGTTTATCTTCCGTTATCATGATTCCGACTGCATCAATAGCGCCATCCCCCGATGGATTTATCGTATACTCCGTCTGTCCGCTTAATCCGTACTGTGTATTAGCTGCTGTTGCATCATCTCCACCGTTGTATACTTTCAGACTGATCGGTACTTTCTGATCCGCCACCTGAAATGTAACAGCATTCACCTGTGACATTTCGATACTCTCCGGCAACGTCCATTTCACCTGATTATACTGTTTTGCAAAAGACAATTTCCACTGTCCATCTGCGAGTTCATAATCCGCGTCTCCCCATGCCACTTTCAGCTGATCTGCAGTAAAAACTTTTTTTACCCCTGAATTTTCGTTTTCATCTGCATAGACAACTGCATTTTCAAGATATGGTGTCAGCACC
>OGRF01000421.1_pt1 | contig 37233 bp, 29 predicted proteins | sample 1553381 | NCBI WGS metagenome assembly OGRF01 (sample SAMEA2580060, study PRJEB22360) | human gut metagenome | biome: human gut; feature: human-associated habitat; material: faeces | place: Denmark | collected 2008/2010
ACAATAACCGAAGGATAAAGGCAAAGTTAAAAGGACTCAGCCCGGTAGAATACCGAACCAAGTCCTTAAGAACAGCTTAATTATCATGTCCAACTTTTTGGGTGCATATCACTTCGGAGTGCTGTTTTACTATTTACGCTGTTAAATTACAGTTCAGCTTTTTTGGCGATAATGGCAGCACAGGCAGTGCAGGCCGGGCAATCGCAGAATTTTGCGCCGTTCTTTTTAATTTCTTCGGCATGGGCAAGTACGTTTTTAGCCATTTCTTCGCCAAAAACTTTATCGCCTGCTTCGCTGCCTGCAAAAGCAATTAAACCGTCAACAGGCATAATGTCTGCTTCAACTTCGGCAATGAGTTTTTTGGTCATTTCTGCTTCTTTATCAGTACCGGCTGCTTCCAGCCATTCAGCGCAAACTGCTTTGGCTTCTGCACAGCAGGAAGGTGCGTTTTTTAAAGCGTTTACCTGTTCAGTAAGGTAAGTTCTTAATTCATTAGTCATAATAAATCATCCTTTCCAGTAAACAATCGGAGGTTTAACCTATTTTTTTCATATTGTCTAAAATTCTGGCAAGCATTGCCTCGCAATTGCGGATTTCTTCATCCGAAAAGCCTTTGTAAAAAATTTCGGACATTTTATCGGATACCGCTTTATAATCCTGCTCCAGATTTTTAGCCTTAGCGGTAAGCGCCAGCAAGGTTTTGCGGCGGTCATTTTTATCAGGCATACGGCACACAAGCCCTGCTTTCTCCATACGGTCAACCATGCTTGTAAGCGTTGTTGGTGCAAGACCTGTTTTATCTGCCAATTCGCGTAAAGAAATACCGTCCCTGCTCCACAAAACATATAAGATACGCCCTTGCGCACCGTTAAAAGCATCAATGTTTTTCTCCGCTAAAATCTGCTCTAAAATTCTGTCGCTAAGCCTTTTAATCTGCGAAACATAATTGCCACCTTTAATTTCCATTTATATTCCTCCTGTATAGGATTATACTATATAGTAGTATTTTCTGCAAGCTATTTTATTAAATACATATATCCATTCATCCAGATATCATCATTGAACCGCAAAATATAAGTATTAAACCAAGTGCGCCAAAGATAAGCCTGTACATGCCGCGGCTTAAAAGCTGTGCATCCGGCTTGCCGACCGGATTACACAGCCAGTTCCAGTTTTTCACCGCTCCAACAGCAAGCACAATGCCTGTAAAAAGTGTTATGTAATCACGGTATTCGGTTATAAAATCTGTCAAAGCCTTATCCATTTTATTCCTCTTCGTCCTTTATCTCTACCAGCCTGCCCCTTTTATTGCGCTCAAAAGCAGTACCATAAGGACTGTTTAACAAAGGCAAAAGCTCCGGATACAAATTGCAGATAGTATTTAAATCGTAAATGCCATACTCTGCATCTTCACCGGCATAAACTTCATCCTCGTCGCCAGCTTCAAAATACCAGCCGCTGTCCCAACCTGTATCGTCGCTGTCAGGCTCCTCCCGGCAGCAAAAACCTACCGTACAGCCGTTTTTTATAATCCGTTTGCTTATATGGCAATGCCGTGCTCCCTGCCAGTTTGGCAGCAGTTCTTTAAAACTGCCTTCATCAATAAATGCCTGCCATTCATTTTCATCGCCGCACAGTTTTTGCCATTCGGTAAAGCGATCTTCAATAATTTTTTCAACAGCCCGGCAATATTCATCGCACCATGGCAAAAGCAGGTATGCCGCTTCTTCTGCACAAGGCATTTGCCCTTTAAAATATTCTCTTGCGTATGTTTTTAAATCTTTAATAAAAGCGTAGGGCATGCTGCGGTTGCCGGTGTTATACCAGTTGGCAAAACATACCCCTTTATAGTTGTAATCAATTATCATAAGCCTGCCGCCAAGTTCATCACGCACAAAAGCACGCAAATCCTTAAGACTGCCGCTTTTTACACTTTTAGCCACGTCAACGTGCTGCTGCAAAAAAACATCGCCCATTAAATTATGGTTTATGCACCAGCGCAGGTATGCCGCCATATGGTTATATACTGCCAGTTCATCAACCGAAAGATTATGTTCCTGTATCAGTTTTAAATGCTCTGCGGCACAGTCCATTTCGCGGTCATCATAATTTAATATTTCTGCATCGGTAACAGCGTTTAAACGGCTGGGATTGATGACTTCCAAAATTTCATCCGGGCATTTTTGCAATAATTTATCCATACCGTATTCTACTTTATAATCAAGTTCTTCTTTATAAAGCGGTATTGCCTGATAAAAATTTACTGCATCGCCATTTGGCAGCGTACAGGCATAACTTGCTTCGCCAAAAACACTGGGGCTTAAAACAACAGCCGAACACAGCTTTGTACTCTCATCAAAGCTGGTAATATCGTCAAATTCAAGCGTTGACCCCCAGTCATAATACATTCCGTTATTAACAGGGCTGCGCGCCATAAATTTTAAAAAGCGTATAGGCCAGTACCACTTTTCGTCCTTTAGTGATTCTTCGTCAAGCCGCCAACCGGCCGGCAGGTTAATTAAAAGTTCGGCACGTTCCAATTGTTCGTTTTTCAGCTCATCAGGCACTTCCATTTTATGCGCACCCATGCCGCAGGTTACCAGCGTATAATATTCGTGTTCCGCCCGTGGCGGGATAACATAAATATCCACGTGAATATCAGGCGATGCCAATTCATGCATTACGCTGCCGTACTTGCCGAAATATTTTTCAATATGATTTCCAACGCTCTGCATTTCTTCAAAACTGTAAAGTTCCGGTTCGCGGTAATTTTCTTCAATATATTCTTCAATGGTTTTAATTAAATTTGCCGCGTCCTCGTCATCGGGCTTTAACTGCTGCCATTTGCGTGCATAGGCCAGCGCTTCCAGCTCGCGTCCCGCCGTCATCCACAGAGCGTAAGCCATACGGCAGTTCCAATACCAGTCATCCAGCCCTTGCAGGCGCACACTTTCAAAAATATTTACGGCTTTTTCCAGCAAAAATATATCCACGCCGTCCTCGTTTGCTTTGGAATTATTATCGCCAAGCACTCCCAAATTACTGTAAGCCCTGCCCAAAAGCACGGTCAGTTCATAGCCGCGTTCTTCTTCCGGTATGGCTTCAATGGCATCAACACATTTTTGATATTCATTTGCTTCATTCCACTCCACAATCTTTTTAAGTAAATCGTTCATAAGGCCTTCCCCTTTCAAACAGCCTGCGCCAAAATACAAAAGGACGCACTGCTGTCTGCGTTAAGCGTAAACAGCAAAGCGTCCGTTAATTTTATTGCTAATATTAAGTGCATAACAAAGTGCCGGCCTTAAGTTATAACGCAGCTTCTCCTGCCTGATTGCCTGCCTGATGATTACACTGCCCATAATCTTTGCCGCTCCTTGTTATACTTTATTTAATTATACTAAACTTTAAAGTTTTAAACAATGTTCTAACCCATTTTGGCAAAGTAATATTTAACTGCCACGGCCTGAGCGGCAAGCAAAACTGCAAGCAGATAAAATACCTGTGTGATACCGAAAGCATGTGCAACAAAGCCTAAAACTGCCGGGCCTAAAATTACGCCGGTGTAACCCATGCTGGTTATTGCCGTTACAGCTGCGTTAATGGGCATAACTTTCTGGTATTTTGTAAGCGAATAAATTGTGGGCACTATGTTGGCAAGTCCTAATCCCATAAGTACAAACCCAAGCTGAATGGCATAAAAGTTTTCCAAAAAGATAACGCTTAAAAAGCCAATAGCGCCTATAATACTGCCAAAAACCAATGTTTTTTCTTCGCCGAGCACGGCTACTATTTTATCGCCCAAAAGGCGCATACACAGCATTGCTACCGAAAAAACGGCATAGCCTACGCCTGCAAGCGAAAGCTCAGTATTTTTTACTTCTGTAAGCAAAACGCCGCTCCAGTCCATAACTGCACCTTCGCCCAAAAATGTTATGCACGCCAGCACGCCGAAAAACACTACTATGCCTTTGGGAACAGCGATTGGTTTTTCGTTGCCTGCGTCTTTAAAATTTAAAAAGTGGCGGCTGTAAATTACCGTAAACACCATTACTATAAGGCTGTGTATGGCGGCAATAACTGTTATGCCAAGCCCTGCTTTAGCCAAAAGGCTGAATAAACCCGCACCGGCAAAGCAGCCAACGCTCCACAGCGCATGCATGCCGCTCATCATACGTTTTTTAGAAGCGTTTTCTACGATAACGGCATTGAGGTTCATATTAACATCTATGCAGCCCATTGCTGCGCCAAAAACCGCAAGAAAAACCAAAAAGCCCCAAATATTGCCAAGCAGCGATAAAATTATCAAATCCGCTGCCATAACGGCGATAGCTGTGCGCAAAACTTTTTTACAGCCGTAACTGCGGCTTAACATGCCTGCCAGCGGCATAAAAATAAACGCACTGATGCCGATGCTTAATAACAGCATGCCTAATACATCAGCGCCTATTTGCAATTTATCTTTAACTGCCGGTATCATTGGAGCCCATGTGGCAACCGCAAACCCGCTGATAAAAAACGCCATGCGCGCCGCCATCTGCTCTTTTTTGCCTACTTTATAGGCCGATAAATAATCATCTACTAATCCCATTAATTAACCTCCGGTTAAGGCTTGCAAATTCCGCACGGGCTGTAGCCTTTGCTGATTAATTCGGCACGCCGTCCTTTAAAGTTTTCCTTATTTTTAGCACTTATTTTTTCTGCGCCGCTGCAATCAGGTTTATGGAATTTTTTGCTGCCGTTATTTAACACATAGCTTTGTACTGCGTAATCATCGGCAGTTGGGCATACTTCTGGCTTATTGCCTGCATTTTTTGCCGTTTGCTGACCTTCTGCCAGTTTGCTTTTTCCGTCTGCATAATTAATTTCTACGCCCGGCTGCACATTATAACAAAAAACATTAAAGCTTATTCCTGCACCTTTGTCCTCTACGGACATTGCCTCCATCTGTACGCCTGACGCCACAAGGTTATTGCCGTTAAACACCGGCGTTACACGGTATAAAACGTGGTTGCCTGTTTCTTTAATATAGTCGGCCACCATATTTTCAAACGGCAGCATGCCATCCACATTCATATAACGTGTTCCGGTTATTAAATTGCGTTCGTTTGCATTTTCAGCCGTAAGCTGATAGCCGATTAAATGGCAACGGTTATAAAGATATTTGCCGTCAACAAAATCGTATTTTGCCGTCTGCCAGCCGCTCGGCTTAACCTGGCCAATGCTGCCGCGCTTTTCCTTGGGCATAGTTTCTTTGGATACATTGGCAAACGCCGTGCCGCAGCGCTTTAAGCTATCCAGCGGGCTGTATTTTTCAAATGATTTTTCGGTTAAATCAGCCTCGGTAAAATTTGGCTTATTGCCGTTAATTGCAATAAAGGGCTTACCGCTGTACGCAGGTACAGAAGCAATACCGGCGGCGTTAACGGAACTGCCTGCCGGTGCGGCGGCATTGCTGCCTTTTTGCCCGCAGCCGCTTAAAACAAGGCTTACAGCCAGCATTAAAGAACAAATTACAGCAAATATTTTTCTCATTTTACGTAAACTTCCTCCGTAATTTTATCGTGGGATGAACCGGCAAAATCATTGCTCTCTTTAAGGTGCCAGTTTTTTAAATCTATATCAAAATATAAGTCTGCCGGATAAACCCGGTTCCACCTGTACAAAATAATTTTCTGCATTTCTTTTTCATACGGCTTAACGCTGATGTTTTCGGCAAAGCAATAATCATCACTGCCTGCTTTTGCCATAAAATCCTCATCAACGGTTATGCCTTCAGCAGTTTCATCAAACTGTCCGCGGCTGTATGCGTTCATCCACAGTTTATGCGTGCCGCAAAGCTTCAGCAGCCGCGCACGCAAAACCCTGTCCATGCTCTGGCGGCGGTTATTAAAAAGCATGCCTAAATTATCATCAACGCAAGCAATTAAAATCATTTTTATACCCTTCCGTGCTGTTTATTATATTCATCATAACTTTTTAAACGCTCTGACAGCGTACCTGTATGCAGCTCAAAAAGATGATTGTCATAATCATAAAAATATAAAGAACGCCCTTCTCCCTCTATACGGCTGCGCCCTTCCCTGAAAGTTAAGCCAAGAGTTTTAATGCGGTTTTTATATTCATCATATTCTTTTTTGTCAATTTTAAAAGCTATGTGGTTATAGGTTGTTTCCTTTAAAGATTCACCCTGCATAATCACCAGCCACAAACCATCAATATCAAAAAATCTTTCCTGCGACAGCGAAAAAGTATTTTCGCCGCTGTCGTATATAACCTTAGCATTAAACAGCTGCTGCAACATAATAGTTGTACGTTCAATATCCTGTACAATAAAAGTAATATGGCTTATTTGCATAAACTGCCTCCTTAAACAAATCATTTTCATCATAGCATTATAAAAAACACTTGGCAAGTTAAGTTTTTAAAAGAATACAAAAATCCCCGGCAGGATTTTCCCACCGGGGACTGGTTATTTACCGTTCAGATATTAGTAGTTTACTTTGCGCAGTTCAAAATATGCTTTCGGATGGTCGCAAACAGGACAAACTTCCGGAGCTTTTTCAGCAATTACAATATGGCCGCAGTTGCCGCAAATCCAAACCTGTTTTTCTTCGCGTTTAAATACACGGTCATTTTCAATGTTGGCAACCAGTGCATTGTAGCGTTCTTCGTGTTCTTTTTCAATTTTGCCAACTTCTTCAAACAGCATGGCAATATAATCAAAGCCTTCTTCTTTTGCTACTTTGGCAAATTCGGCATACATTTCAGTCCATTCATAGTTTTCGCCTGCTGCTGCGTCTTTAAGGTTGGTTAAAGTATCGGGCAGGCTGCTGTGTGCTACGCCGCCGCTGGTTAAAAGTTTAAACCAGATTTTGGCATGTTCTTTTTCGTTGCCTGCGGTTTCTTCAAAAATATTGGCAATCTGATTGTAACCTTCTTTTTTTGCAATACCTGCATAATAGGTATATTTGTTTCTTGCCTGAGATTCACCGGCAAATGCTGCCTGCAAGTTTGCTTCGGTTCTGCTTCCTTTAAATTCCATTGTTCATACCTCCATAAAATAAATTTTATTTGTGCTTCTGCACTTATTGTGCTTCTTTTGCCTCAAGCTTCTGGCAATCGGGGCACAATCCATTAAAAACAATATCATGGCTCTGCATTTTAAAGCCGGTTACTGCGGCAACCTTTTCGTCAAGGTCTTCCATGTAATCCATATTCTCTACATTCATAAATTTTCCGCAATGGGAACATTTAATATGGTAATGCTTGGTAAGCATATGGTCAAACCTGTCTGCGCCGCTGGGTACGGAAACCTTATTTAAAAGCCCGCTTTCCACAAGCGAGTTAAGGTTGCGGTACACCGTTCCCTTACTGATATCGGGATATTCCATGGTTATGCGTTCATAAACCTCGTCAGCCGTGGGATGGTCCGCCAGGAAGCGTACTGCAGCAATAACAAGCTGTCTTTGAATAGTATTACGTTTCATTCTGCCTCTCCCTTCTAACAAAACTTATTCTCAATTACAATTATATACCCAAAAGAAATCTTGTCAAGCAAGTTTACTATTTTTTCACGTATGAACGGTTTTTCCTTTAAAATTACAGCATTTTTCAGTAAGCGCCTGCTTATCATTCACGTGTGTTTTTAATAAATAATGTTTTTCATTTATCAGCTTTAGTTATTTAAAAATTTTAAAAACTTTTATTTGATTGCTAATGAGTTTTGGTAGTGATATAATAAATTTGCAGTTAGTCATAAGTAATCAAAGGAGAAAATTAAATATGGAAGCTATTACTTTAAATAATCTGGCTATCGGGCAAAAAGCCACGATTATTACAGTTGGCGGTGAAGGCATTTTGCGCCGCCGTTTTTTAGATATGGGGCTGACCCCCAAAACAAGGGTTATGGTGCGTAAAAGAGCACCTTTAGGCGACCCTATTGAAATTTTTCTGCGCGGCTATGAGCTGACCCTGAGGCTGGATGACGCTAAAAAAATTACCGTGCAGCCGGAGGAAGCATGAAACTTACATTTGCACTTGTAGGAAACCAGAACTGCGGCAAAAGCACGCTTTTTAACTATCTTACCGGCAGCAACCAGCACGTTGGCAATTTCCCCGGCGTAACGGTGCAGAAAAAGGAAGGCATTTTGCTGAAGGATAAGGACATTACCGTTATTGACCTTCCCGGTATTTATTCCCTTTCGCCTTATACCTCTGAGGAAATTGTTACGCGCGATTTGCTTTTGCGCAACAAGCCGGATGTTATTGTAAACGTTCTTGATGCTACCAATATTGAACGCAGCCTGTATTTATCATTGCAGCTTATAGAGCTTAATACGCCAATGGTAATTGCCCTTAATATGATGGACGAATTGCAGGCAAGCGGCGGCAGTATTGATATTAAAACGCTTGAGAAAAAGCTCACAATACCGGTAATTCCGATAACGGCCAATTCAGGTGCGGGTGTTGATGAACTTATCCGCCGCGCCAAAAACGCCGCTGAAACTCATCAGCTGCCTGAGCGCCTTGATTTTTGCTCCGGCCCGGCACATGTGGCAATTCATTCCATTGCCCACTTAATTGAACCGAAAGTACGCAAAAAAGGCTTGCCGCTGCGTTTTTCGGCAACCAAACTCATTGAAGGCGATGACCTGTTAACCAAAGAACTGGAATTAACGGAAAACGAACAGGATATTATAGGCCACTTTGTTACAGAGCTTGAATCGGCAGCCGATACGGATAAAGAAGCTGCTTTGGCAGATATGCGCTACACCTATATTGAAGAACTATGCAGCCAGACCGTGCATAAGCCCGATGAAAGCGTTGCCCAGAAGCGTTCTGTAAAAATGGACCGCTACTTAACAAATAAATACCTGGCCATACCTATTTTCCTTTTAACAATGTTTACGGTGTTCTGGCTTACCTTTGACGTTATAGGCGCGGAATTAAGCAACTTGCTGGAGCTTGGCATTGCCGCCGTAACAGATGCGGCTGATGCAGGTTTAACAGCAGCCAATGTCAGCGCGCCTATTCACTCGCTTATTATCGACGGCGTATTTACCGGCGTTGGCAGCGTGCTTTCGTTCTTGCCAACTATCGTAACGCTTTTCTTCTTCCTCTCTCTTTTGGAAGATACCGGTTATATGGCGCGTATTGCCTTTGTAATGGATATGCTGCTGCGTAAAATCGGCCTTTCCGGTTCATCTTTTGTACCAATGCTTATCGGCTTTGGCTGCAGCGTACCGGCAATTATGGCAACACGCACTCTTGCCAGCGAGCGTGACCGCAAAATAACAATTATTTTAACGCCTTTCATGTCGTGCAGCGCCAAACTTCCGGTTTACGGCGTTTTTATCGCGGCTTTCTTTGCCGAAAACCGTGCGCAGGTAATGATGTACCTGTACCTGACAGGCATTTTAATTGCTATTTTATCCGGCCTGCTTTTAAAAGCCTTTGTATTTAACGGCCAGCCTGTTCCGTTTGTAATGGAACTGCCTGCTTACCGCCTGCCAACTGCAAGAAGCATAGGCCTGCATATGTGGAGCAAAGCGAAAGACTTCCTGCACAGGGCTTTTACCATCATCTTCCTTGCAAGTATTGTTATCTGGCTGCTGCAAAGTTTTGACACGCGCTTCTACATGGTAGAAAACCCCGCCAACAGCATGCTTGCACAAATCGGTTCTTTTATAGCGCCTGTGTTTGCTCCGCTTGGCTTTGGCGACTGGCGTGCGGCAACGGCATTAATTACCGGCATTACCGCTAAAGAAGTTGTTATAAGCACGCTTTCCGTTCTTACCGGCAGCGGCGATGAGCTTACCGGAAGCGCATTACAGAACCTTTTCTCCCCGCTTACGGCGCTCAGCTTTTTAACCTTTGCCCTGCTCTACCCACCATGCGTGGCGGCGCTTGCAGCAATAAAGCGTGAAATGAATTCCGGCATTGCCACAATTGCCATTATGGCTTACGAAATATGCGTTGCCTGGCTGGCAGCCTTTACGGTTTACCATATTGGTTTAATGCTCGGTTTTAACTGATTATAATAACTGTCAATTCCTAATGTAAGTTTTTAAGGCTTGCATTAGGAATTTTTTATTTTGAAAATTATAAAACAAAAACCGCCATACATATTTGTACGACGGTTTTATAACTGATATATGCTTTATTCTTCAATCATAGGCACGGTATTAGCCGCATGCTGCATTACATTAATGGTGTAATCGGTTTTGCCTTCGGCTTTTAATTTTTCCTGCGCCAGCTGCCATGCTTCTTCAATGGTTGCAACCGGAATCTGCCCTGTTTTTCTTGCAGCTTCAAAGTTTTCGGGTTTGGTTACAAGGTAAACGGTATTTTCGTGGCACAGGCTTGCCAGTACAAAAGCTACATAGAAAGGTATGGAAAATTCTTCACGCAAGGCTTTTTCCATATCCGTTAAATTATCAAAGCGGAAGCTTTCCATATATGCAGGCGGGTCATTAATTTCACGTGCTTCAAGCGCAGCAATTAAAATGCCGCCTTTTTTAAGTGCAAGTGCGGAAGTATCATAAGTTTTGCTGCCCTGATACAAGTTAATGTCTTTCGGGAAACCGCCCGGAGAAGCAATTACCACATCTGCTTTTTCTTTGGCTTTAACGCCCTGAATTTTTAATACTTCTTTAGTGCCTTCCAGCCATGCATCATACCAGTGGCCGCCAACTATTTTGGCAAAATCACCGTCATTATCAAGCACGTTGTTTACCAAAAAGCACGGGTTGATAAATTCGCAGGCAGCGCAAAGTTCTTCGTGGAAACGGTTGCCTTCGATATTTGCAGTGCAAACGCCGGGATACACGCCGCCGCCAAATTCATCGGCAAGTGCCAGAGAATGGTGCTTCTGAATGGTTTCTTCACTGGCAACGCCCGGAAGAATGCTTTTGCGGCCGCCGCCGTAACCTGCAAGCAGATGTACGGTAATACCGCCGGTTAAAATTACTTTATCGGCATCGGTTACATGCTTGTCAATCCATACAGGCACGCCGCGCGGAGTATCGCCTACATGCACGCATACAGATTCTTTGCTGCTGTGCTGATAAATTTTAATGCGGTCTACTACTTCCTGCCCGCAGACAATTACGTCTTCTTCGTGTGTTTGCGGACGGTGCGTACCCTGCGCAACCACGATGCTGATATCTTCATCGGGAATGCCTGCAAGATTCAGTTCATTAACAATATGAATGAGAATTTGGTCGGTATGCACAAGGCGGGTAATATCACTTACAACAATTGCTACTTTTTCGCCCTTGTTAACGCACTGCTGCAAAGGCTTGCTGTTAATAGGCTCGCGCATTGCTTTTAAAACTGCTGCTTTTACGTCAGTAATTTTTTCGCTCTGGTTGCCTTCAATTACCTGCAAAATGTGTTCTTCCGGCAATGCAACTTCCTGAAAACCGTCACCAAAACCAAATTTAAAATTTTTTAATGCCATAATCATCTTCCTTTCCCCTAAAAAGCATTTATATTAAAAAAATTGCAAACATTAATCAAAAAACGGAATGGTTGCCATGCCGTGCGGAATAATATTAACGGTATAATCTTCCCTGCCGACAATTTTTTCAGCCATCGCCATTGCTTCCTGCAAAGTTGCTACCGGTACGGCGCGCGTTTTGCGTGCTTCTTCAAAGTTTTCCGGCCTGGTTACCAAAATTATGGTAAAACGTTCAGCAAGGCAGCAGGTATAAAAGGCTACATAAAACGGAATGCTGAAACCGTCACGCACATCCTGCTCCATCTGTTTCAAATCGTCATAATGGAAGCAGTTGAAAAATACCGGCGGCTCGGCAATATCCTCACATTCCAGCACCGCAATAATAACGCCGCCTTCTTTTAACGCCATAGCCGCAGGCACATAAGCCTTCATTCCCTGATAAAGGTTCATGTCACGCGGAAAACCTCCGCCGCTGCTGATTGCAATATCGGCCTTGGCTTTGGCTTTTACGCCCTGCTGTTTAGTTACAATGCGTGTTCCTTCCAGCCATGCTTCATGCCAGTTGCCGGCAGCAACAGCGTAAAAATCGCCGTCAGCATCCATAATGGCATTTACCAGAAAACAGGGATTCAAAAGCGCCGTCGCATCGCACATATCGTCACTTACGCGGTTATCCCATGTTTTGGCAAGGCAGGTATCCGGGTTTATGCCGCCGCCAATCGTATCGCTTAACGCCATAACATGGTTATGGTTAATTGTTTCGGCAGCTGCAATGCCAGGCAGCACGCTTTTGCGCCCGCCGCCGAAACCGGCAAACAAATGCGGTGTAATACCGCCTGTTAAAATTACCTTGTCTGCTTCAACGGCGCGCTTGTCAAGGTACACCGGCGTACCGCGCCTTGTTGTACCAAGATACACGTTTTTATCCATATCGTAAGCATCATGGTCATAAATTTTCAAACGGTTGTATAAATCTTCGCCAACAATAATTTTCTTTTCTTCGTCTGTATTGGCCCTGTGCGTTCCTGCCGCAACAATAACGGAAATATCCGCATCCGGTATGCCGCTGTTGTTAAGTTCTTCCACCACAATGGGCAGATACTCGCTCGTTCTCGTCCACGCGCGCGTTATGTCGCTTACCAGAATTACTACCTTATCGCCCTTTTGCACAACCTCACGCAGCGGCGCAGAACCAACAGGATTACGTACGGCATCCAGCACAGCCTTTTTTAAATCTGTTATTTTTTTACCCGGCGCGGCGTCGATAATCTGCAAAACTTTACTTTCATCAAGCATTACGCTTTGCTCGCCTTTGCCGTATTTCAGCTTATATTCCTTCATGCTTCCTCACTTGTCCAAAATAGGGAGCGTTGCCGAGGCATGCCCCATAACGGTAATTGTATAGTCTTTTTTATTTTTTTCAGCAAGGTCAGCCTGCACCATATTCCACGCTTCTTCAAGCGAAGCCACGGGAATCTGCCCGGTAGCACGTACAAATTCAAAGTTTTCCGGCCTTGTTACAAGATAAGTATGCAGCGAATTTACAATACATCTTGTTTTAAACGCCACAAACGCCGGAATGGAAAAATCGGCACGCACTTCTTTTTCAAAGCTGAGAATATCGGATTTGGAGAACCAGTCTGTAAAAATGGCAGGTTCTTTAATATCGGGGCAATCCAGCGTCAAAATTAAATAGCCGCCGGGTTTTACCGCAAAAACAGCGTTCATATGGGCTTTGCAGCTCTGGTACAGGTTTATATCTTTCGGGCTGCCGCCTGCCGAAGCGATAACAACATCTGCCTGCTCTTTAATATGTACGCCTGCCATTGCCAAAAGGTCATGGCAGCCTTTTTCCCATGCTTTATACCAGTGCCCGGCAACAACTTCATGCAGGTCGCCTTCCGGGCTGAACACCATGTTTACCAAAAACGCAGGGTTAATTTTTGCGCATACTTCCGTCATATCCTCGTGCAGAGGGTTATTTTCCAAAACACCGGTTTCGCACAGCGGATTGCAGCCTGCACCTACTTCATCTGCCAGTGCCATAGCATGATTGTGCATAATGGTAGCGTGGCCGCTTACGCCCGGCATAACAGCTTTGCGTCCGCCGCCAAAGCCTGCCATCGGGTGCAGCGACACGGCGCCGGTAATAATAATTTTATCGGCTTCTGCCACTGTTTTATCAATTAAAATTGGTGTGCCGCGGCTGGTAACGCCAAGGTCAACCAGTTCTGCGTTATTGCGGCAGTCATGCTGATGAATTTTAATGCGGTTTACAATTTCCTGCCCGCAAACCAGCACATCTTCTTCCGGCGTATGGGCACGGTGCGTGCCTGTTGCAACAACAATGGTGATATCTTCATCAGGCACACCGCCTGCATTAATTTCATCAATAACAACAGGCAGAAAATCGGCAGTAAGCACAAGGCGAGTAATATCGCTTACAATAACGGCAACCTTATCGCCTTTTTGCACAACGTCCTTCAGCGGAGCGCTTTCAACCGGGCTGCGCAGCGCATTAAGCGTAGCCTCTTTAATATCACCGGCAACGGACGCCTTATTGCCATGAATGTCGTACAATATATGTTCTTCCGGCAGCATTACCTTCTGACAGCCGCTGCCATACGGGAGAGTGTATTCCTTCATTGTTCATTCCCCTTTTTTAATAGTAGTTATATAATTATATTATACACTTCTGCATATAAAAATGAAAGGCAAAGGGCAAATTGTTTTAACGAAAGATTATTTTATAATTTTAGTTGTACATTTTGTAACAGATATGCTATAATATTTTAATAAATTACACTTATCACGGGGATGTACTGGTTTCGACGGGGATAGGTGTGGTATGATAAGCGAGCCGTGTTTCCGTCAGCACGTTAAACGGCGGACGTTTAAAAATAAACGCTAAAAACGATTACGCTTTAGCAGCTTAATGCTACGTCCTTGCGTTTCTTTCCTGCGGAAATGCTCTGGACGCCAACAGCAGGATACTTTAAGGGCTTTTCCCTGAGCCTTTAAGGGAAACCTTTTGGGATAGCAACCGGGCAGCCCGCCGTCAGGCGGCACGGAAGCGAATAATAAAATGACGCCTGCGCTCGGAGAAAGTCATATTGCAATATTTTCGGACAGGGGTTCGACTCCCCTCATCTCCACCATACCGGCGGATACATTGAATTAAAATTCTCTTTCCCGAAATCGGCTTTGGGAGCAAAAGATTTTTTATCTCAAATTCAATGTGCGTATAAATAACAAAACCCTGCTATTTTGAATAGCAGGGTTTTGTTTTTGTCTTGACGCATTGCACATCAAGATGACGAATATCCTTTGATATTTTAGCAGCAAACCACATTGCCTGTCAAGTATTTCTCACGGCAAGGTACATCATACCAGCGGCAATAATATACGCAATATTCCGCTGCCGTTTAAGGCTGCGCTGCTGCTGCTTCATTTCTTTGCTTAATGCCGTTAACGATTCGTTGGCATTTTGCAATTGCGTCTGCTGCAATGTCAATGTCACCGTCGAGGCTTTCAGCTGTTCTCGTAGCGTCGCTGACTGCTGCTTCGCTTCGGTTAATGCTGTCTGTAATTTTATCAGTTGTTGCTGTAGCTCCGTCGATTTGACTTTGGAGTTCTCGATTGCTCGCTGCGCCCTGTTCAATTCTACTTCCAAGTTCGTCAGCTCGGTCGCTGTAATTGTATAAACCTTCTCCGGCTCCGCTGCCGAACAGGAAGTAACAGGCACTAAGAACCACAATAGCGACAGCAGCATAATAATAAAGGCGATTAGAAGATTTTTCTTGCTCATTCATAACTACCTCTTAAAAAACATCTTCGTGACGTCACGAAGATGTTTTTTATCTTGCTAAATTTCCTATTATTCAAAACTTTAGTGTTATTGACGCCATATTTGGCGTATGAGCCGTTTTATAAACCTTCGCATAAAATCATAAGCGTTGATTTTTAAAACAAGCGTATACGTCAAATATAAAGGCGGTTATTTTTTATTACAGTCCAAAATTATGGTGCAGCGTGCCGCAGGCAAAGCCAATAAGAACGCCCAGCCAAAAATACTTATCGGAAACGATTGTTTTAATAGTCTGCATGGTTTTCACCTCCTGTCATTTAGGCACGTTATCTAAAAATTTTGTAAAAATAACATAGCAGCCCAATACACCGCCGCCGACAATTGCAATAATCGTCAACACCAGTTCAAATACTATGTTATCAGTTACACAAATTCCGTAAGTTGCACAAATCACTGCAAATAAAGCAATAAATGCCGGTAAAAATAATTTCATTGTCCTGCCTCCAAACTTTCAAAAATACCGGTAAAAATTATAAGTATACTTTGCAAAATTACCGGTTTTTGCCAATTACATAAATGCAGTTTGCAAAATTCGCTGTTTTTGCAATATCACTTTTTAACTTCTGATTCATCTTTTAAGTAAATACCGCTAATACAATCAACATTAATCAAAGCAATCATGCAGCCATTTTTAAAAATGGTAATTACCTTGCCGTCATAATTGAACTCATCATAGTCTGCTTTAGGGATATTATCGCTTAACCCATTTTTGTAAACTACATATAACATAGTTATTCCTCCTTATTTTCAACTGCTCGAATTTTTTGATTAGTTAACCGCCTCGAATTCGATACGGTTAAACTGGTCGATTTCGACGGGTTTAAACTCCGTTTTGCTGCCACCAGATTGCTTTGCCGCGAATAACACCGCCACCGGGTTTCAACTCTCCGTCGCCTGGAACATCAGGCAAGAACCATAAATCCCAGCGCTCGCAGGTTGTACTCGGTCCATAATCGTCAATTTCCGCAGCCTCGCAGTGTGTCATTACAGTTTGTTGGTTAATGCCCAACCCAATTTCTTCGCATAAAATAGCCACGACGCGTGCCGCTGTATCAATTTGTTCAGCGGTTGGTGGATAATCGCCAAAATCAATAACTCCGCCTGCATATGCTTGTGCTCCTGCGCAGCAACAAAGTGCAATGCCGATAGCGTCACTGTTCCGTCGCCAAGTATGACTTTTTAATTCTGTAAAATCATCGCAGGTACAAATAATAGCACCATCATTGTCGATGTTTAAGTGATAATCATCATAAAATTGATGATAGCCTCCGGCAGTCCAGTGTAAATAAATATGGTCGATTTTGTTTTTTGCAGCACGAGCCATGGCTCGCAGTTCTTCAAAAGTTATTCTTTTTTGCATTTTCAGTCCACCTTCCTAAACGGGTTAAAAAACAGCGCCAACATATGGCGCTGTTTACCCGCATATACGCTTTTTAATTTCCAGCCTAAGTAAACGCGCAGCTTAAACAATTTACAGTACGGTTTTTCATAGTAGTAGCACCATGTTGCACTCCACCAGTTACCGTCCTTTACAATGCTTTTAAACTGCCTGTTGTTCGGTTCGTTAATGTCCAACAAAATAACATTGTCTTTGCCGTCAACCGTCCTGCCATTCACGTGGTAGCTAAAGCCGTAATTGCTGTTACGGTATAACCAGCACACACGGCACACATATCTCTGGAAGCGTTCCCAGAGCGTAAAATTAGGGTCTTTTAGGATAACCTTACCAGGTATCATATAATTATCCCCTTTATCTTCAGGTACATATTGATAATGGCGGTTAAAATCATACCGGGCAAATTTAGGCACACAGCCTTCATAAATCATCCAGTCAATATCCAACGGATTATCATAGGTCTGCCATAATTTTAGGCACTGTGGTAATTGACCGTACTCGTCAGCAAAAGCGGCCACTATCCAGTTTGTTGCATAAGCAATCAACATGGCCAAAAGTTCTGCTATTGCCTGTGGTATCCATTTCATCTACGCCCGCCTCCCAGTTTATCGTTATCTTCTAATCTGTCCGGCACGCCGTTGTTGTTCAAATCAACAAAGCAGCCGCCGATAAAGGTAACGAATCCTATCATCGCTGGGCCAATCATTTCTTTTATAATTGCTAAAAGGTCAGGCAGGGCAGCTTTATCGCCCTGCCATAAATAAAGCCACGCTGCATAATAGGTAATCACCAAAACAAGCACAATTAAAAAATAGCCGATAACAATCCACTGTATCGGCTTTTGCATATTATTCAGTTTTGCTTTAGCGTCGGCAGCGAATGTGCTGATATAATCTTTTATTTTGTCGAGCATTGTTTGTCACCCCGGCGGCACTCCATCATGTTACGTTGCAAGTCGTCCACATCATCTTTAATTTCTTTAACAGAATTAAAAAGCGTTTTAATCTCAGCATTAATTTTTGCTCGGTCCTCGCGTGATTCTTGCAACTCCTGTGTCAGCTTTTCGATTGCCTCGCTGTTCCTGTTTAAAGTAATGTGCGATGCTTCGCTGTCTGCTTCCATTTTTTCTCTTATAGCTTTCATTTCAACCTGCTGCGGCTTGTTAAAAAGCCAAACACAGCAAAAAGTAGCTGCGCTAAACAAAGCCGTCATCAATTCATATTCCATTTAAGCACCGCCTTTAAAATCAATCAGCCTGCTGCGGCAGGAGTAATAGTACCTGTAATAGTTGCGGTAGAGTGGTCGCTCAAAGTAGCTGTACCACTTACGGTATTTGCACTATTATCAAGATTGATAACAAGCGAAGTAATTTTTGCACCGGCAGGGCCCGTCGCACCATCTTCACCGTCAGCACCATCTGCGCCATTAGCACCCGGAGCGCCATCAGCACCTTTAGCGCCGGTATTACCTTTGTCGCCTTTCGGAATAGTAAGGTTCAAGGTGTAGTTGCCATCACTGCCTGTAATTTCTGCCGCTGCCTGGCTTCCTGCTTCTCCTGTTGTAACAGTACCGATTTGAATAGTCGGCGCAATAACTTCACCGCTGCTGGCAGACATTCCGTATTTTGCAATAAAGTCTAAATACTTCTGCATACGGTTCCATTGCTGGCGCGGCATTTGGTCAGGAATCTTGCCTGTTGCCATATAGTAAAAGTAACATTCCCATACACTATACGGTTTTGGCAGCATGTCCATTTCATCTTGTTTGCTCATAAAGGTATCAACTCCCTTATTTTATTTCAACCGCAAAGCGGCTGTTGCATAAAAATAGAGCAGCTTACACAATATAAGCTGCTCTAAAGTATTTAGTTTTTAATCATCAAAAAATCTGCCAAAACGCATATTGGCTTTTTCGGCTACATTTTTAATATATGCTTTCCGCTGGTCAATTCTCTGCCGTTTTGCTTCCGGCGATAATCTCGGATTCACGGTAAGTTCGCGTATATCTTTTTGTGCCTTACTTATAAGCTGTCCTGCTTTACGTACGCCCTGCACTGCCGGTGTCGGCTTGCCTTTCTTCCCGTATCCGGCGTGCTGTTCGTTGGCTTTATTCAGCATTTTGTAGAAATCGTCAACGCTGCGGTTTTGGATATTTTGGTTAACAGTAAAATCACGCAGGAACGGCCATTCGCTTACCTTCTTATACGGCATATTCTGCTTTTCATCAGCAAACCAATCAAGCTGCTGTACCAATGTCATGCCCATTGTGCCGGTATATCCGCGAATCGCATTATCAATTTTTACCGGAGAAAGTTTTAACGCACCGCCAAGTGTTCTTGCGGCCGCCGATGTATTCGGCGTATATTGCAATTCGTCCGGCAGGTTTTGCAAACGCTGCGGTGTTATGCTCTGCCCACGGAAGAAACTGTAATTTGCCTGCCATTCAAGCAGCGGTAAAAATATGGTCGGCATAATGCTTGGGGCCATATTGCCTCCGAATACTTTAGCCCAATTGCCGATTGCTTCCGGGTCTTTGTTAAATGCTTGGTCAAGTACCGCCTCAATTCCGCTGCCAAACAGTATGCCTGCTTCCTGAGGTTTCGGTATTCTTAAACCGCCCGGCAGCAGCCAGCAAGTAGCTTTTACTTCCGGGTCAATTTCTTTGTACCAATCTTCGTCATGGTTCAGTGCCCACAACGCCAACGACGGCAGTACAATATACATCGCAAGTTTCGTTCCGGTTCCAACCGGGTCTTGCTTAATCAGGCGCACCATCTTGTCGCCGCCCTGCAACACTGCATTAAAGAACGGTACAATCTGGTTTACCTTTTCGCCCTGTACACCGCTTCGGCTAAAGTCCAGTGTTAGCTCGCGCGCCGCCTGCGCTGCTTCTTCAAGGCTTGCGCCTTTTTTACGCGCTTTCATAAATTCGCCCATGCGCGTGCTGCTCTCAATAAACTCACTTGCAAACGCCGGATACTTCATCAGTGCCCGCCAAATATCTGCTGCGCCATAGTCTTTCCACGCTTTGCCGCCTGCCATTTCATCAAGGCTTTTTACAATCTGCTCGCTGCTGCTGTAAAAGTTAAACTGCGTTACTCCGGCCACTTTAAATTCGGCACGCAAACGCGGGTCATGCGCCAGTGCATACGCGCCGCGGATTGTATCAACAATTGGCATAAAACCGTTCTTACTCGATACGCCAGCAAATACAGTATCACGAATAAGGTTACGAATAATAAACGACGGTGAAGTCGTTGCGCCGGCGCGCAAAAGTCTTGCCGCATTCCTTGCAACTCCCAATACAAAACCTGCAGCAGGCAAATTGTAACCAACTATCGGGCCATATAATTCCTGCGTAGTTTTATATGCCTGTTTTTTGCCATCAAACATAACGGTAAAAATACAGTTTTTCGGGTCTGCTACCGTGCCTTCCGCTTCCTGTATTACAGCGTCCAGCCCGCCTTTTTGTGCAAGTTCAACCGCCATTTGCCCAACCTTGTTGCGTTCCGCGCGGTTGCACATTACGGCTACTGCCTTAACGGTGCTTTCAAGCGGGTTAATAACATTGCGCTCGCTGCCCTCAATGCTTATGCGGCGCAACATGCTGCTCACGTTGCCAATGCCGCGCCCGCCGTTGCTCAAACCGTTTATAAAATTATTCGCCGCTGCCGTGTCGCTAAAGTCACGCATAAGCGGGCAGTAATATTTATATTTGGTGTTAAGCAGTTTATGCGTTTCACCACTAATCAGCCCGGCATCTTCCATAACACTTAAAACATTATCGTTAAACTGCCAGTACATCTGCGCTGCTTTTCTAAACTCCGGCGGCGCGTTTTTAATAACGCTTTCAAGGTCGTCCTGTGTTAAGCCTTTCGGCAGCAGGTACGGCTTATATTCCGGCTTTTTGCCCTTGCTGCCGTTTGCTTCCCATTCTTTAACTCTCTGCTGGTACGCTTCATCATGCAGCAGCAGCATTTCATTTAAACGTATGCTGCCCAGGTATGCGCCAAAAGCGTCAATCCAGTTTTTAAATCCGCCGCGTTTTAAATAATTCGGGTGGGCTTTATCCATTTTCTCGCGGTTGATATTTTCCAGCACCATTTGCATAGTAACGTTGTGCGGCAGCTTTTTATTTTTCAAACGCTCGTTAAGCGCTTTCAGGCTATTGCTGTCGCCCTCAATCAAAGCATTTGCCATGCCTGCCGCTGTTGCCGGTAAAGTCTGCACGCGGTTATATACGCTTTGGTCGCCGTCGGTTTTTATGCCGGTGGTCATTTCAATAGCTTCATCAAGACCGTGTAAGCTATCGTTTTTATCAATCCAGTCGCGGTAAAATTCCGTGCGCTGCTTTTTCACCCAGTCTTTTGCGCTTTGCCACGTTGTTTTGCGCTCCGTGTTGGTAAACGCCTGCGCCGCTTTCTGTTCCGGCGTAAGTTCTTCTGCCGAGTACTGCACATCGTTTCCGTTGACTTCTGGCGATTGTTGTGATATATTTTGGTTAAAAGAGGAAGACTTGTTGTTGTTCTTCCTCATGGAAGCAGTTTCCCCGCTATCGGTTTCGGACGTATACTGAGGGCTATTGTCAGCACGAAGTGTAGCGGTTGCTGCTTCTTTTGTATTTTCAGAAGCAGTTTTCCACATTGTTTTTACCGCAAGGCGTTTATTTTTTTGCCTTACTACTTCTACAACTGTATACTCACCCGTACCGGTCTGTTTAATAAAACGAATTGAAGGTTCACCATTACTTGTTGGTGAGCCTTTTTCTATTCTATTCGGAGATTTAATTGCTTCCAACGCTTCAATCATATCAGCTTCGCTCAAGCCAATTTGCCCTTTTACTTTTTCAGTTTTTACGCCATGTCTGTTTTGAATATGCCTTACATCTTCACTTAACCATACATGAGTAAAGCCTGATACATCATAGCCGGTCGAATCTTTTATTGCTTTTGCTTCTCCGTTGCTTACTTTGCCTAAAAGTAGCCGTAAGTTTTTATCAGCATTTTTCAAAGCAACATTTACAAACTGGCTAATTTTATTACTGCTTACATTAAATTTCGGCGCGCTATCATCGCTATATAACGTGCCTCTGCTGCGCTGCCATACTTCGCCGCTTTCTACGCGCCTCATAACGTTGTGCGCATTTTCAACGCCGGTAAACAGGCTCTTTAATGTGTTCAGCATATCCTGCATTTTATTAAACAGCTTACCAAACAATGTGCCACGGCGCTGTGCTCTCGCGCGTTTCCATTCAACATAACCGTCGCTTATTGCTTCGCTTACCGTCTTGCCGGTTGCCTGCGCTTCTTTATTAAAGTGTTTTACCATTGCCTGCTGCTCTTTTTCGGTCAATGCCAAATCCATAGCGGCGTGCATAACTTCGTGGTATGCTGTCCCGGCTCTACCGGTGCGCGATAAATTCAGCAAGCCGTCAACATCACTGCCTTTAAAGCTCTGCCAGCTGCCCTCAATGTTTAATTCGCCGCCGCGCATAAGCCCGTGTGCACCGCGTGCCCTTGCCGCTTCATGGTTGTTTACAACCATTCTGTCAGCAATATTTACCTTAATACGCGCATTATTCGGCAATGTAACGGTATACTCGCCGTTGCCTGCGTCCTCAAACTTGCCGTTTGGTAAAGCGTCCTGCAATTCACTCAAAACTTCTTCGCTGCTGCGCAGCGCGGCAGGTTCTGTTGCTGCGCTGTACTGTGTATTTCCGGCAGCTTCGGTAATGCCCAGTTCTGCGTCGATTTCGGCAAGTCGTTTTTGTGCCGCTTCAAGTTCTTCCCGATACTTAAACGGTTCAGCCATCTCTTTCTGCACAGCTTTTAATTCTTTTTCCGAAGTTTCGATATTACGCTGCGCTCTTTCTAAAGTTCTTTCTGGTGCGTGCATAACGGCATGTTCAATGCTACCAAGTGTTGCGTCACAAGTATAAGTGTTTTTACCAACAAGTTCTGCCTGCACACCACTATCTTGTGCCGCAGCTGAATTAACGGCTGCAATCGGTCTTAATCTTAATTCAAAGCCGCCAATTTTACCAATTGTACGCACGGCACTGCTGCTCTTATTGCTGGCGTATGCTTCCAAAGCCTCTTTAGCGTCGGCACGTTTATTAAACACTTTTTTCCCAAGTGTAATGCTAAACTTGTCGCCCTCAATGCTGCTGCGGTTTTTTATATCCGTCCTTGCATTGTCGGCAATAGTTTTATTGTACTCTATTGTCGCAGGCAATGTATTTGCGCGGTGTTCGTTTTCTGCTTGGTTTTTAAGATAAGTACCATAAAGCGATTGATATTTGTTCAAATCCGCTTCGGTTGATACCTTTTCCATAATCAGCGGGTTGCCGCTTGCCAGCGATTCAATTTCAGCAAAGCTTAAAACTGTTGCGTCAGCATCTTCAAGTGTACGTCCTGTTAAATTATTGCTCAGTGCCTGCGCTATCATTGTGGCTTTATTTTTCAGTTTTTCCCACATGTTAGCGTCAAAGCTGTCTTTGGTAACGTAGTTAAAAATCTCAACTTCGGCGTTCTCATTGCCCTGCCGCAAAATGCGTCCTTCACGCTGCTCAATGTCACGCGGGCGCCACGGTGCGTCTACATGGTGCAGTGCAACAAGTTTCTGCTGTACGTTGGTGCCTGCGCCCATTTTTTCGGTACTACCAATCAATACGCGCACTCTGCCGTCGCGTACTTTTGCAAAAAGTTCTTCTTTCTGCTCTTTGGTTTTCGCGTCGTGGATAAACGCCACTTCTTCTGCCGGTACGCCCTGCTTAACAAGCATTTTCTTGATTTCCTCGTAAGCAGTAACGTTTTCGCCGTCCTCTGCCGCTTCCGGCGCTACCGCTCCATCAGTTTCCACAACTTTATCACTCGTTCCTTTCGGTGTAGAAAGGTCACAGAATACAAGCTGTGCGCCTTTGGTACTGTCGCTTTCCTTGTACTTTTTATATACATTTTCGGCAACTGCCCTTAATTTGCCTCCGGCAACGCTCGCCGGTACGGTCGGGTCTATAAGGCGCATATCCAGCGACGCTTTACGCAAGTCACCGGTAAGTTTAAGCATGTTATCTTCTGTCGGGTCAACGCTGCGGTCATGAATTGCTTGCGCACGTTCTTTAGCAGTGTTTTTAATATAATCGGTTAATGCCTCGTTCGGTTCTATTTCAACAATTGTCGGCTTCCCGTTCTTTAATTTAGGAATTTTTAAATTAAGGTCGTCTTTAGTTTTTACATCAGCAACTTTACGGAACATTTTAACAAGTTCCGGCATGTTTTTAAATTTGGTGAATTTTTCAACACGCCTATATCCTTGTCCGTCCGGGCTGCGTTCAAAAACTGTTTCCCTTTCGGTAAACTGCGCTGCCCAGTTATCAAAAAAGTCTAAGTCGTTTTCTTTAAGCCCTTTGCCGTCCAGATAACGCAGCATTGTAAACATTTCAGCCATAGTGTTGCTTATCGGCGTGCCGGTGGCAAAAACAATGCCGCGGCCATTGTTATGCTTAGCAAGATACTGCGTTTTCATATACATATCAAGGCTGCGCTGGCTATTAGTATTGCTTAATCCGCCAATACGGTTCATCTTTGTAACAAAAAACAGGTTTTTAAATAAATCTGCTTCGTCAACAAAAATTTCATCAACGCCCAGCTGTTCAAAAGGAATAACAATATCCTTGTTTTCCTCGTTCATATCGCGCTTTAATTTTTCTTCCAGCGACTTAGCTTTTTTCTCCAACTCTTTTACAAGGCGGTTGCTATTGCGGTCGTTCTCGCCAGTAAGTTCCAAAATAGCGGTACGCATATTATCAATTTGTTCTTGGTAAAATGCGTTGTATGCTTCCGGCGACATCGGTATGCGCTTAAACATATTATGGCTAATGATAATGCCGTCCCAATCTTCCGTGGCAATCCGCGAAAGAATTTTTTGGCGCTCGGCTATTTTGGCGGCTCTGCGTTTTTTAGCTTCTGCCGTGTCGCCTTTTTTAGCCGGAGGCGGTACATCAGGCAGGTTTTCGCTGCTGATTGTCAAGAGTTTTGCGTTCGGGTAAATAATTCTAAACTCGTTTTCAAACTGTTGCAGCATGTGGTTAGGGATTACGAACATCGACTTATTGACGATGCCCAAACGCTTTAATTCCATGGCCGCCGTCTGCATTGTCCATGTTTTACCAGCGCCAACGGTATGCGCTAAAAGCGCCGTGCCGTCCTGTATAATACGCCAAACAGCGTCTTTTTGGTGCTGTTTAAGCGGTGGAGCCACGCTGCTGTAACCGGGCAAGGTCAACATGCTGCCGTTATATTCGCGTAACCTTATATTATTAAAGTTACGGTTATAATATGCTGCCAACCTTTCAGCGCGGTCTTTATCTTTCCATATCCATTTTGCAAATTCTTCTTTGATTTCTTTTAACTTTTCCTGTGCAGCCTGCGTTGCAGCGTCGTTCACTGTTGTCTTGCCATCAATATCTGTATCGCGTACTACCGGAGAACGCTGATTCAGTGCGTCATCGAGCAAATTGGCAAAATTGCGGCGTGCAGTTCCCCATTTTTGGGTAGCTTCTGTGCTGCGTTTGGCTTCATCAGCGCGCCAGCCCTTGTTCCACGCTACAAGCCACGTTCCGGCAGGCTTGTTAAAACGAATATCAAGCGGCTGTTCCCAATTCGGCATACCCAGCATTTCCTGCGCAAAATCGCGCAAGTCGCTTTCCGGTATCCACGGCGTACCAAGGTTAACGCTTATTTCTTCCGGTGTTAAATCTACCGGCTGTACCTTTTTCAGAGCTTCAATGTTGGCCGCAGCTTCGGGGTCTGTTTTGCCCCAAAACTCTGCAATTTCTAATTTTTCTCTCACATTGCCGCTTAAATATTCTTCTGCGGTAACATAAGTGTTGGTAGCAGGGTCTTTATAAATAAAGCCTTTCAACGCTTTCACAACATCAGCAGGTTTCTGGCCGGTGAGCTCTGCCATATAATCAATGTCAACGGCACCGGTGTTGCTAAGCGATAACGCCAATGCGTCAGAAGGGTTATCAGCTTTATCTATTTTTATAATCGGGTTTACTGTGCGTTTTGTGAAAATATCAGCTTTTGCCGCGCTTTCCTTTTTGGTTTTCTTGTCCAGCGTATATTTTTCAATAGCCGAAACAATACCAAAATCCGGGTCTTGTGCAAGGTCACGTTTATTTTTGGTGTTATTCAAATAGCCGTGTTTTGCAACAAATTTGTCGTAAACCTTGTTTAAATCTTTGCGCCACGCGTCCAGCTTTTCATCGGTAACATTCGGGTTAATCTGCCCATCCAAAATCTTTTTTGTTACCTCGCGCAGTCCAACATAATCTTTAGCGCGTGCTTGCGCTGCTTTCGGCAGCTCAGTCATTTCGCCTTTGTTGTTTGCAAAAACACCGTTTTCCGTAAGCACAAACTCTCCATCTCTTACACCACTCGGTGCCAAAAACTTGTGTGCCGATTCCAAAGAATTGGTGTTTCTGTTTGTGCTGCGCGGTTTATAAATGTTTTTCGGGAATTTTTCGACGCGGCTCTCCAGTTCTTTGCCAACGTCAAGACCGGTGCCGTCAAGCGCCAAGCGTCCACCGCCGTACAATGTATCTTCGGAAAGTTTGCCGATTAGCATTTCCGGGTGTTCGCTGTAATACTCGTTTATTTGCAGCGGCTGCTGGGTGTATTTGCCAGTTAATTCGCTGTCTTTTGTTTCAAGCCATGCGTGATTGTTTTTGCCGGGCGCAGCACCCGGTTCGCGCTTCTGCAAAATAATAAGGTCGGTTGTAACTTCTGTGCCCGCGTTTTCTTTAAACGCAGTATTCGGCAATCTTACGGCGCCGATAAAGTCTGCCTTATTTTTCAGAAGTTCGCGCAGCCTCTTTGCGTCGCTGCCGCTCTGCATTGTGCCGGTGCTTGTAATAAACGCCACGAGGCCACCGGGGCGTACTTGGTCGATTGCTTTGGCAAAGAAATAATTGTGAATGTTGAATTTAAATTTATTATATTTAGGGTCGTGCAACGAAAATTGCCCGAAGGGAACATTACTAATTGCAAGGTCAAAATAATTGTCCGGGTATTTAGTCTGTTCATATCCGGTTATTTCAACACTGGCTTTTTGGTAAAGCTGCTTTGCAATGCGCCCGGTTAAGCTGTCCAATTCTACGCCATTCAAAGAAGATTTGCTACGCAGTTTCTCCGGCATCATGCCAAAGAAGTTACCGATACCCATGGACGGTTCCAATACCTTGCCGCCTTTAAAGCCTAAGCGTTCAATAATATCCCATACGCCTTTAATAACTTCCGGCGAAGTATAATGCGCATTGTTGGTGCTGCCTCTTGCGGCATTATATTCCTCGTCGGTTAAAAGTTCTCTAAGCTCTGCTTTTTCGCTTTCCCATGTGCTGTCACGCCCATAAGAAAACACCGGAGCCAGTCCGCCCCAACCCACATAACGGGCCAAGACTTTTTGTTCTTCCGGTGTTGCCAATCTGTCCTCGGCTTCAAGTTGTTTTAATAACTTGATTGCCGCGACATTATCTTTATATTTAGTTTTTGCGCCGCCTTTACCAATATTTTCATCTGCAGTAATGGTAAAGTTATGACCGGGTACTTCGCTGGCTTTTGCTTTTTTCTTTTGCGCCGGCCTTAACGAACGAACACTTCCTCGTTCAGAAGTTCCCTCGCTATTGCTTCCAGTCCCGCTCTGTGCTGCACTCTCTCCAGCAGGTCTGCGTTCTCCGGATACGGGTCTTTCTCCAGCAGCTCGTCCGTTATCTCCTGTAACCTGTACGCCGCGTCCTTCCACTTCTGGCTCACGTACTCTTTCAGTTGTCCGCTCGCTTTCAGTTCCTTGTACTTCTGCGGCTGGTACGTTTTCAGGTACTGCTCTATATCCGTCTGCGTCATTGTCATTCCCATTTGCCGTTGCCTCCTGTTCCTGCGCCGCCGGTTGCTGCACTGCCGGTTCGGTTGCAGGTGCAGGCGGAGCTTCGTTTACTTCTTGATTAGATTGTACCATATTTTCCGGCACATAACCAATGCTTTCAGCAAAAGCCATGGCACGCGGGTTTTGTTTGGAATACCAATGCTTTTTAAAACCGCTCCATCTAAAGCCTGCATTTTTAAGCCCTGTTAAAACTTCCTGTGAAGGTTTCTCCAAAAACTTAATTTCAATGCCGTTCTGCGCTTCGTTTAAATTAAACCTTGCTTGCGGCACATTTGCGTTTTGTTGTGTTTGCGGTAAATTTTCTTGATTATCCGCAGAAACATTCTCAAATACAAAGCCCTGACTTCTCGCCCAGTTTCTAACCGGGTCATATTCGTTGGCATTTGAATTTACTCTTGCACGCCATTTTTTGCTGGCGTCGCTCCATCTAAATCCTAAATGCGTAATTTGGTCATGAATAATACTATAACTGTTAGGCGTAAGTTTATCTCTGTCAATTTTTACAGATAACACATTGCTTTGAGGGTTGAATTCAATGCTTAAAGCACCATTCATACCATAAGTTGTTTCATCTGCTGTGTTTTCTGCCCGCTGTGCGCTCTCCGATTGGTTTGCGGCAGGTTCTTGCGCTGCTTCCGCCTGCGGCTGTTCGGTTTCTGTCTGCGTTTCCGTTTCGTTTACAACATCGGCATTTTCGGCAATTTCGGTCGGGTAACTGTTTACGCCCTCGTACGCAGCGTCAACATAAGCCACATACTCATCGCCGTACATTGTCCTGAACTCGTTGCGGATTTCATCGCGGCTTCTGCCGTTATCAACACGGCTGCCCACAAATTCCAGCGTTGCCGTCATAATATCGTCATTAAATTTAACGTCTGCCGGATATGCCTGCAATGCGTCCCACGCCGATTTTAAAAACGGTCTTACTTTGTTGCCCAGCGTTTCTACCATGCGTGCTGACCAGTCTGCAAAGTTATTTACTCCGCGCTGCATGTAAATGCCGCCGATTTTAAACAGCGACTTCATCAGTGCCGGGTTAAAGAACGGATTAGCGCTTAGCTTGCTCATTTCAGCTTTTGCCTTTGCAATTTCCGCCTCCAGCTCGCTCTCGTCAAACACGTTCATAAACTTCTTGCCGGTCTGCTGTTCTTGCTGTTTAGGCTGCTTGCGGCCAATGAGTTTATCCAGTGCACTTTCGGCGCGGTTGCCATCAAAACGGCTTGCCTGCGCTGCCTGCGGTTGAACTGCCGCAGCTTTTATTTGTTGCGTACCTGTCGGCCTGTCAGCAAGAGCAAATATAAGCTGTCTAAGCTGGCTATCAAAAAGAGCACTTACTCTACGCATTGGTAAATTATCATTATGTAAGTTATCAAAGAAAGCCTTTACCTTTTGTTTGTCAGCTGTTGCTTTCAAAGCGCTAAAACGCCCAAACTCATTGATGTTGCTTTCTGTCGGTTTGGCGGCTATAAGGCTGCGCAACATTCCGGCGTCAAGTCCAAACTGTTCAGCCCAGCCATTTATCCTTTTGCTTACCTGCGGGCTTAACTGCGTATCATTGGCGGCACTGGCAGTATCAGCGCTTACTTTTTCATCATACGCTTTTACGGCCTGTTTAATTGCCGTTATCTGGTTGTCAATAATTCTAATATGAAACGGGTCGTTTCCTGCTATAAATGGGGTATCAGCTTTAACGCCGGTATTTGGAAACGCTTCTGCATATTTACGCTGCACAAGTTTTGCCCAATTATAATTTGCGTTTCCGAGTCTGCCGTTCTCTGCTTTTTTCCACTCGTCAACGGTAATAGTATATTCGCCCTCCGGCAATTCTACGCCAATCAGCCTTTCGCTATTTGCTGCGTTCTTTGCCGGTTTACTTATAACGGTAATCTCATTGCCGCGCAACTCTGCTGTCTGCGGAATAAGTTTCTCACCTTTAGCGGTAAATTTCGCCTCCGCTTTTGGTTTTTTAGCAGGTTTTCTTGCGCGCACAGGCGTTTGCTCCTGCCTGCCTGTTTCAGCCTGCCGTGCGCCGTCCTGCGTGTTGTCGACGGTATCTGCTTTGACATTTTCGGTTTCTTGTACTACAGTAGAAGTAGAAAAACCAGTATCGCCAGTAACGGAGGATGTTCCGTTACTTGTATCCGCAGCACGACGGTTCTCCGCTGCGGGAAGCGGCTGGTTTTTATTTTCATTCTGTGGTATAATATTATCACCGGATAGGTGGAGTTCGGCGTTGGACTGCGAAGCCTGTTGGTCGGCTGAGGGGCGCGAACGTCCGGTCAGTCCCTCCCAAATATATAAGACCTCATCAGCACCGCTTACGCGCTTTTTAAATTCGCGTAGAGCGGCTTTTTTATCGCCTTTTTTATCCGCCGTCAAAGTAGAAGTTACAACTCTGCCGTCTTGTCCTTCTTCTACACCAATTACAAGTCCGTTGGTCATATTGTTTTCGCCCTGATACATTGCAAGGTACATTTTCCTGCCGTTGTTCTGGCGTACAATAGCCAGCGGATTTTTTATTGTTTCGTCTGCAAGCAGCAGCCCCATTACCCGCTGTACCCTTATATCTTCCATAGGCTTGTTTTGCCCTGCAATTAAATGTAAGGTATAGCTTTCTACAGTTTCTGTATTGCCCGGCGCAAAATAAACGCTATTATTTAGCGGGTCGTTATATATTTTGCCAATTTTACTATTAACATTATCAAGAGCAATATTGTACAGTTCTTCTTTTGTCTTGCGGATTAACTGTTTATCAACATTAGTCTTTTTGGCAATTCTGTCAACATCTTCTGCCTGCAAGTTTGCAACCACTTCTTTAGCTTTTTTACTTACTTCGCTTTCCGCTTCGGCGTTTTGGTTGTCGGTTTGCTCCGTTTCAGCCTGTCCACGTGCGGCGACTTCGCCAGCGTTACTTTCTTCACTCGTGCCATTTTTTCTGCCTCCGTTCGGCTCTGCCATAAACTTCTGTTCCAGCTGCTCGTAAGCGTCCACAAAATCGTCCATTTCTTGCAGTGTTGCACGGTTCTGTGCAAACTCCGCTTCGTTCTCTTGGTTTACTTCCCAGCCCGGCAAGCCATAACTGTTTCTGCCGGTGTAAATGTCGCGGGCAATATCTTCAAGTTCTCTTTGTGTCGGCTTTCTTTTATGTTCTTTATGCCATTCCTGATACCACGGCGCGTTATTACTAATGCGTACCATGCGCCCATCTTCGCGGCCCGGAGCTAATGTAACGCCGTTGCCCATGCCTTCACGCAGCTGGTCAATAATCGGTTGCAGCAAACTGTTAATGCCTGCTTTTGCGTCCCTTAATTCTGCTCTTGCGCCCTCTGCTGGGCTATCATAGCTGCTGCGCAGGTATTCTTCGGCGCCCTGCAAAAGCTCACGTTTATCTGCTTCACGCTGCGCGCGTTCTTTTGTTTCCTGCTGTTCCTGTGCCAGTTTCAAAGCCTTGCGCGCTTCGTCCGCCTGCTCGTCCATGTTCTGTACGTTTAAGCGGTCAATGGCTCTATTTAAAAGCACGCTTCTTACTTCCGGTCTTAACTTATCAAAAGTTTGGCGCGCGCCATGGTCGCCGCTCATTGCACGGGCAGTTAAATTAGCCAAATTATTGCTGCGCAGTGCATTGTTTAAATTTTGCTGTCTTTGGCTGCGTGCTGCCAGCGTTCTCTGCATAAGCGCCTGGAAAGTCGGTGTTCCTTGCCCGGTAAAGCGCTGTCTGCGTCCGGCAGTTTCCTGCATTACCCGCTGGTTTTCCATAGCAAGGTCATCGGCACGGCGATTGACTGCCTGCCTGTTCAAACGGTCAAGGTACGGAGTTTCCATTGCCGTTACCGGGTTATAAGTTACGCCACCAGTTCTGCGCGGCATACGTAAAGTGCGCTGCTGCGGCATGTTCCATTGCTGGACATTGTCAGTTTCTTCCCCAGTCAGTTCTGCATAATCAGCAGCTTCATTTCTTGCCATGGCCCGGCGTGCGTCAGCTTCATTAAAGCTGTTAAGCGCTGAGTTATCTTCTACTTCGCCACGCCCGCTAAAATCAATATCCTGTCTTTGCTCCGGCAGTCTAATTGCCGGAGTATTATTCATATCGGCAATAGCTTGGTCGGTATCGTCAGCGTACATACTGCGTAAATCCCTGCGCCCAACACCGGCCCGTCCATTATTATAGTCGCTTGTACGGATATAATACTGTACGCCGCCAAACATATCCGCCGGGCTTTGTTCACTTTCATAAACACCGTTATGGCTTGCTCCGTTTTGGATTGTGCCGCCGTTTTCCGTAACCATTACAATATGGTTGCCATTATTTACTACCGCAAGGTCACCTGGCTGCGGAGTATATTCAGCAGGGTTCATAAGCTGATTGTTTGCTGTTGCCGTTGCAATAGCTTGGTCTACGTTAATCTGGTTTTCATAAGGAGTACCGGCAAGTGCCAGCCCTAAAGTTCTCATGCAGTTTGTGCCGTCCGGTGCTTCATAAGGGATTTGCCCTTCCAACGCGCGCACTCTATTAATAATGTTGGCGCCGGTCGCCGGTTGCTCCGGTTCTGCCTGTTCTGCGTTTTGCGCCCTTCTGCTTTGCATATATGCGCCGCCAGTACCACCAAGCCCGCCTAATACTGCGCCGGTTACGCCGCCGGTACGTGCTTGCAACTCTGCTTCTTGCCAATCAATAGGTCGGCCCATTGCAATATCGCCAATAGCATTTTGCATACCTTCTTCAAAATAGTTGCTCGCACCACCGCCTGCCGCGCCAAGTGCGCCGCGTTTGGCAATTTCAGCGGCAGTCATTTTGCCTGCGCCGTTCTTTAAAAGTCCTAATACTTTAGAAGCGCCATAAGACTGAATTAAATTAGATAAACCAAGTCCGCCTATGTTTAGCGCGGCCGCTCTATTTGCAATTTCTTGAATTTCATCCTCGCTATAACCGGCTTGTCTGAGTTCCGGCACAAGGTTACCGCCCTCCGATATTGCTTCCAGCGGTGTCTGAGCAACGTTGCCGACAACAACTTTTCCAAGCGGGCTGTTCCATAATTTTGCCAAAGCAGGTACAGCACGCCCTACTGCTGCTGCTCCTGCTGCAAACGGCGAATGTGCTACTGCCGCTGCCGCTGCTGCGGTTTCAAGCCCTAATGCCGCGCCACTGCCAACGGTATTGCCAACATCATAACGCAAGCCCTGCGGGTCGGTAATGTAATCTAAGCTAAGCTCCGGCCCTTCTGTAAACTTCGTACGTGCATTATCTTTAGCAATACCTTCAAAATAGTCTGCTGCTTCACCCAGCGTATCACCACCGAACGGTGAATTTACTTCGCCGAAACGTGCCTGTCCGCCAAATACTCCAGCTACACCGGATTTAAAACCAGAAAAAAAGCCCGGTTCATCATCGCTTGAGCCGGCGTTATTGTTTAAATTATATTGCCGTCTGTACCTCTCGTAAGGCGTTTCCTGTTTTTCAAGGCCCGCAAAAATATTAGCGGTATTTCCAGTCTGTCCGTTAACATTATTCTTTTTTTCAAGTCCTGCAAAAATGTTCGCCATATTATACCGCCTTTACTTAATTAATATTAGCCGTTATTTCTCCAAAACCACGGTAAACCATTTGCGCCTCTGTTTGCCTCAGCAATTTGTCCTAATGCTTGTACACCACCATTTTGCAACTCATTCCACCAATGCGGCAAGCCGTTTGCGTCTTCCTGCATCAGCGTTAAAAGGCGCGGCTCTACCTCCACAGATTCCAGCGAACCGAGGCGCAGGCGCTGCACGCCCGGCACATCAAGAACGGTTTTAACTGCGTCATACAAAGTAGGGCCGTCAGGGTTTTCTTTGCCGTAACAGCCAAGGTGAATACCGATAAGCACAATTTCCTTAAACCCGGCGCTTATAAGGCGCTGCGTTTCGGTACGGATGCTTTCAAGGCTGCGGGAGCGCAGCGGACCGCGTGCGTAAGGAATAATGCAGTAAGTGCAGAACTGGTTGCAGCCTTCCTGTATTTTTAAAAAGGCGCGCGTTTTATCGGTTATATCGCCTGCCGCCATTTCTTCAAAAGCAGTGCTGGCAGTTAATTTATGCACGGCATCCAGCGTATCGGTCTGCCTGTGCGCAAGGCGTTCTTCCACCAGCTGCACAATCTGCGCGCGGTCCTGGTTGCCAATAATCATATCCACACCGGCAATGGCCTTTACTTCTTCCGCCGCCGTCTGCGGATAGCAGCCCGTAACCACAATCAGCGCATTGGGGTTCTTACGGATGGCGCGGTGAATTGTCTGGCGCGATTTGCGCTGCCCGGTATTGGTAACAACGCAGGTATTAATAATATATACATCAGCTTCGCCGTCGAAACTGACAAGCTGATGCCCGCTGCGCAAAAACAGGTTTTCCATGCTTGCCGTATCGGCCTGGTTAACCTTGCAGCCAAGCGTATAAAATGCAATTTTTGCCATTTTCAGCCTCCCAGTTCGTCAAATTCGTATAAAACGGCACTTAAAGCAGTAAGCCCGGCCGTTTCGGCGCGCAAAATACGCCTGCCAAGCGACACAGGCACCGCACCGCCGCTGCGTGCTTTATCAAGCTCGGCTTCGCTGATGCCGCCTTCCGGGCCGATTATAATTAATATGCTGTCTGTATTTAAATTGCTTTGCAGAACCTGTTTAAGCCCCTGCCTGTCCTCACATTCGTAAGCAATTATTTTAGTTGTGCAGTCACATTCAGCCATCAGTTTATCAATAGCTGCAACCTCCGCAATTTGCGGAATAATGTCGCGCTTGCTCTGCTTGGCCGCGCTTTCGGCAATTTTTTGCCAGCGCTGGCATTTTTTTGCAGCCTTCTCGCCGTCATAGCGCACAACGGAATGTTCCATTGCCAAAGGCACAATGCGGCTTACGCCAAGCTCCACCGCCTTTTGGATGATAAAATCCATCTTTTCGCCTTTTACAAGCCCCTGCGCCAGTGTAATCTTTACCGCAGGCTCATGGCTTTCGGCAATAACTTCAAGGCATTTTACAAGCGTCTGCCCGGGCGCAGTTTCAGTAATTTCTGCAAGGGCGGTTACGCCATCATCGCTTACAATCTGCACCTTTTCGCCCGGCTTCATTTTAAGCACGGTGTAAATATGGCGTGCGTCAATGCCGTCTATCATCATGTTTTCCGCATAAGGGCGCGGAATAAAAAATCTGTGCATTAATCCTCCAGTGCCATCAGCATGGCAACCCAGCCGCCTTTATGGCGCGTGCTGACAACCTTCAGCCCGCTGGCTGAGGCAGCCTTTTTAATATCGTCTTCACGTTCTTCTATAATGCCGCTGGCAAGGAACTTGCCGTCCGCTTTCAGCTTTTGCGCAACATCCGGCAGCACCATAATAATAATATCGGCAATAATATTGGCAATAATCACGTCGGCCTTGCCTTCCGTGCCGTGCAGAAGGTCGCCTTCTTTAACTTCAATAACTTCGCTCAGGCCGTTTCCGGCAATGTTTTCTTTGGCAATGCGCACGGCGTTGGCGTCAATATCTACGGCAACAATGCTTTTGGCGCCCAGTTTGGCAGCTGCAATGCTTAAAATACCGCTGCCGGTGCCAACGTCAAATACTTCCGCCTGCGGCGTAATAATTTCTTCCAGGTATTCCATACACATACTTGTTGTATGGTGCGTGCCGGTGCCAAAGGCCATGCCGGGGTCAATTTCAATAACAAGGTCATCAGCCTCAGCGTCGTATTTTTCCCACGAAGGCTTAATAACAAGGTGTTTGCCGATATGGGTTACATGGAAATACTGCTTCCATTCGTTTGCCCAATCCTGCTCGCACAGTGTACGGAACAGCGGATTGCGGAAAACGCATTTTTGCCCGATACGTTCTTCAACGGCTTTAACCTCGCGTGAGATAAACTCCAAACGTTCGGAAAGTTTTTCATCGTCCGGGTAATAAGCCGTTACTGTAACAACCTCGGTATTCTGCTGTTCGGGAATATCGCACAGCTCCCATGTCCCGCTTGCGCGCAGCTGATTAATCAAAAGCGGGTCTTCCATGGCCACGCCCTGCGCACCGGCGCTGTATAAAATATCGGCAATCGTATCTGCCTGTTCATGCGTTGTCTGTAAGCTGACTTCCGTCCACTGCATTAGTTTCACTCCTCAAAAAACTCATAGTAAAAAGATATAAATTTCCGCCTTTTATCTTATCATAACAAGGCCGAAATGTACATTATAAAATCAGTCAATTTATATTTATCACGCCGCGGTTGGTTTTATGTTAAGCGTTACTATATTTGACTTTTTGCGCCTGTTTGCTATAATAATTATAGAAAAACAAATGGCTGCCGATAGACGGTCAGCCGAAAAATTGAAAATCAGTTAACGATAACCGTCACAGTTTTGGCTGGCTTGTGGCGGTTATCTGCTTTTACGCGAAAAATCTTTTCCGAGGGTATAACCAATGGAAAAGATAGTCACCGTATAGCCGATTACGGCTAACAACGATAATATATCCACGTTATCCCCTCCTTTAGCATATTTCCGCCATGCGGATTCTATGTTATCGGAGGGTCACAGTCCCTCCGCAGAGGGCTAACCGCCTACCGTTATGGCAGCACATTTGCCTGCATATTGTAACAGAAAAATATAAAACTGTAAAGATAATAAAGCGCGCTTCCGAATTTACGGAAACGCGCTTTGTTTGTTATTTAAACAAATCTTTAATTTTGTTCAAAAAGCTTTTTTCTTCGGGGTTGATGTTGTCCTTGCTGATATCGGCAAATTTACGCAGCGCGTCTTTTTGCTTTTCGCTCAGCTTTTTAGGAACAACAACTTTTATACGTACCAGCTGGTCGCCGCGGCTGCCTCCGCGCAGGCTGGGTATGCCTTTGCCTTTCAGGCGCAGCACCTGGCCCGGCTGGGTGCCTTCCGGAATCTTCATGGTTACCTGGCCGTCCAGCGTCGGTACTTTTATTTCATCGCCCAAAGTTGCCTGTACAATGTTAATAGGCACTTCGCATAATACAGTGTTGCCGTCGCGTTCAAAGAACTTATGCGGCTTCACATAAAGATATACGTAAAGGTCGCCGCTCGGGCCGCCGCGCATACCTGCTTCGCCTTCTCCGCTTACGCGCAGGCGCGAACCGTCGTTAACACCGGCAGGAATTTTAACTTTAAGCTTTTTGGTTTTGCGTACGGTGCCTTTGCCCTTACATTCTTTGCACGGCTCGGTAATAATTTTGCCTTCGCCATGGCATCTGCTGCACGGGCGCACGTTGCGCATCTGCCCGAACATAGTGTTTTGCGTAAAGCTTACCTGGCCTGTGCCGTGGCATTCAGGACAGGTTTCCACCTTGCTGCCCGGTTCAGCGCCGCTGCCTTTACATTTTGGGCATTGCTCATCACGCGTCAGGTTAATTTCGCGTTCTACGCCGAAAGCCGCTTCTTCAAAGGTAATTTCCATATCGAAGCGCAAATCGCTGCCGCGCTGCGGGCCTGCCTGACGGCCGCCTCTGGAGCGCCCGCCGCCGCCAAAGAACATATCAAAAATGTCCTCCATACCGCCGCCTGCGCCGCCGAAGCCGCTGAAATC
>OGRF01000422.1_pt1 | contig 37103 bp, 39 predicted proteins | sample 1553381 | NCBI WGS metagenome assembly OGRF01 (sample SAMEA2580060, study PRJEB22360) | human gut metagenome | biome: human gut; feature: human-associated habitat; material: faeces | place: Denmark | collected 2008/2010
TATACCCTTTTCCTTTAAATATAGTACTACTGCTAACTCCTAACAGTCCTTCCAGTACTGAGGCATTGGCTTTCAACGCCTCACTTAATTCCATCTTTTCCATAATATTTTTTATTTACCAGTTTCCAAATTGTTTTTCTTATAATCCTGCCATGAGTCGGCGAGCTGCCCCACCGAAGCGGAAGTGTAGAGGTCAAGTATATGAATCTCGTCATCGGCAAGCTCCACAAGCTCGTTCCGATAGATCTTCTCCGCAAGCACGTGCGCCGGAAGACCGGGCACGTTCCTGTAAATGCCGTCAGCAATATCCTTACGGATATCCGCTATCACCATATCCTGTCTGTCTATCCCCGTGAACAGGGGAAATTTTGTAAAATCAACTTTCATAATATTCTTAATTAAATACTGTTATCCGCAATAATAATCTATCCATCTGCCTCTTGCATCATATACAAGCATGTGACTGTGCTGTAAAGGAACAAAAGAAGTATTTGTATCTCCATCATTCGCATTCATAAAAGTACCTCCCGTAAGTGTCACCCTTGCCGTATTGTATTTCTTTATGAACAACACCTTCCCAACATACGCATCAGGCATCGTGACTGTTATATCGGACGTGTTGGTAAATGATATTATATCATCATTAGAATTCAGCTTTGTACTGACCGCTACAGCCCTTGCATTCAGCGTAAGCCCACGTATGGACACATAACTGTCATTGTTCGGATGAAGGAAAATGTTACCCCCCTCCACGAACAGAGGAATGCTCAGGGTCTTGATGTGCATCCCGATCATGGCATTCGGACTCTGTATGTCAATTCCGGCATCATACGATATCCCTTCGATTGTGACAAATTTCGTGTTCCCTCCGATTTTTACACGTGCAAATGTCCTTTCGTTATAAAACTCTATCTGTCCGGCGGACAGGTTGAAACCGACATGGGAATCCGTCCCCTCATAAAGAGTTTTTGAGGACAACATGCCGGAATCTATGGAAAACGGACCGATACGTCCGCTATCCGCCGTGATTTTTCCGCTGATGTCCACATTGACCGCCCTGATACCGTCCGCATCAATCATGGACGCCTTGATCTTCTCGGTCAACAACAGCTTGGTGGCGATAAAAGTCCAGCTCTGTGCTACTTCCCAGTATTTTATTTTTCCCGAAGCCACATTCTGTTTGGGGGTTTCCGTCGAAACCGACGTATGCGAACGGATGCACAGGTACAGCAGGTTGTCATAAAGTACAATGTCGTAAAACTGCTGCCCTTGCTTGCCCTCCAGGTAAGACACAGACGCCCCCCATACACGCATACGCATGCGCGCTCCCTTATCTCCCTTGTCACCTTTTGGAGCAAAACTGACCTGTCCGGTTCTAGTCACCAACGGCATATCACCTCCTTATTCCTTGGTTGTGATGGTCCATGCCACGTTGCCTCCTGCCTGCTGGCACATGTCCCAAGTACACGTGCCGGAAGTGGCTGCTGTACCGGAAGTAGACGGGTTAAGGACTACTCCTGCACTGTCCATGAACACGAAATAGAAAGTCATGTCCTTGTACTTGGTGGTACTTCCACGCTTGACCAGAATGGGCTTATAGACCACCGTGTCACCACTTTCCCGGATGGTCTCGTCCTCGGGCGTGGGATTCAGGATCAAATCAAACGGATCGGACGCATCCATTACGGACTGCGTGTCCTGACCGATGAGCTTGCCGCCCTGGTACACCTCCGCCTTGAACACACCTGTCGTGTCAACCATATCGTTGGTGACGGTCAATGTCTGTGTGGTCTTTCCGCTCAGCACGCTCCACGCACCGTTGACCTGGTTGTACCACTTGTACGCCAGTCCGGTAGTGATCTCGTCACTGCCCATGCGCGCTACGGCTTTCAGAATGCAGCTCTGCCCTTTGTCCCGAAGGGTAAAATACTTGTTGTCACCGGCAATGATCGTCACATGCTTTTGGTTTCCGACCCCCTTGGTGATGGGGATGCTATAGACGAACTGGACGGTGTCGCTGGTATTCCCAACGGTCACGGTGGCTTCACCCTTGATGGTACAAGAGGCCGCTCCGCTCGCCTTGACCAGATTCTTGACGATCTGCAATCCGTAGTAATCCGTCGTACCGGGCTGGTAAGGGATAAACTTGAAATGTCCCGTCTCACCGCCAAACGTGTTGGTGGAGACATTGCCCGAGAACTTGATCTCGACATCATTGAAATACCATTTCATGGAGGAAGGAACCACCAGCCCTTCCGCCACCCGCGAAGAGGTGAGAATGAAGGACAAGACGGGCTTGAGCGAAGCGAAATCCGGTGCGATGTTCGTCGGCGCGGACGCTTCGCCCATATACTCCTGATACAGATCTCCCTGGTTACACTGGATGGCAGGCATGTATACGCCGCCCTTTTGCGAAAATATGACCTGTCCGGTCGCGCTGGCCAAACTCATGACGCTCCTCCTTCCCCGGTCGTTTCCGTACTATCCGTGCCTTCGGAGCTTTCGGTGTTGTCCTCCCCCCAAGAGGCAGGTGTGAATACTTCGACGGGATGGTCCGTACCGTCTATCTCTTCTTTCGCCGCCTGCGGGGTCAGGCAGATGCCGCCCGCTTCCTTGGCCCTGTCAAATACCGTGTCGCCGGGGAAACGTGCCACGTCCGCCTGCCACAATAATACATTGCCATCCGCTGTCCTGTTGCGGATATCGGTCAGATGCAACCGGTCGGCAACCTCCTTCGTTACTTTAATGTAAAATGCCATAATTCTATTGTTTTTAATGTTATCCAAATTTTCTTACTACTACCGCCTTGCCCCCCTGTGTGAGCACCTTGCCGCCTTGTGTCAGCGCCACGTAAGGGCCTCTGTCCTCCACCTCCAGCTTTAACATCATGCCGTTGCTGAAAGGTATCCTGGGAGAGTATCCGTCGGCAACCTTGGCATATCCGGCATCTCCGCTCTTCTTGACGTACCAGTGGCAGTTAAACATGGCGGATGGATTCGGGATAACCCCCATGGTATCCCGAATGACGGGTCTGGGAAAGATGGCGTAAGTCCCATCCGGAACACCCGTAGGTACGCCCTCCCAGTCGGCTTCAATCTTCGGAATCCTGCGGCGTATCACCGTAGAGACTGCCGGGTCCGATGTGCCCGGGGTTGATGCCGGAGTCCCGGAAGCCGCATAGGTGGCCTTGCAGACAATCGTGATGTCATCACCTATATAATTGCGGTCAATCTTATATACATTCTTGTTCAGTGATACAAACTCCCAGTCGTTGTCACCCGCTCCTGTGGTTATCGCCTCCAGCGCTCCCGTAGACAACAGACGGTACCAGAAGAACTTGCATTTGCCCGTAGCCGTCACGTCCGTGTCGCCTACCATCAGTTTAGCCGTGATGGTCTGTGCGGTGATGTCACGCACCGGGTTCCAGTCCAGCGTGGACGGGCTGTCTATCGTCAATACGGGGATCGCATCCGTACCGTCAACCGCGCGGACAAGACAGCTCATCTGAAAAGTAAACAGCTGTCCGGTACGTGTGTCGGCATATTCCGCGTAAAACTCCAGCGTGACGGGTTTTAGGACGGTGACATTTTTTTTCATTGTGATCTGTCCCTTGCTGTCACCGGACTCCGTAATGCTGTAGCCTGTGTTTGTCGATGTGATAAGTGTGCGTGTGGTTCCGATGCGCTCGTACCACTTCATGTTGGTCAGCCTGGAGTTGACCGCCCCGATTTTAGTCACCGCTTCCGGATCGGTGGCGTTGCACCGCGGAAACAGGACCAGCGGTGTCAGCGTATAGTCCGGAGTGTATTCAGCTTTGTCAGCCTGGTAGACCTGCATGTCCGGCACGCTGCCCACCACCTCGATGTTACAACTGGTTTGTAACAGCCGGTAGTTGATTTCTATTTTTCGTTGCTTTGTTGCCATTGTATAAAACCATTTTAAAATGTTACAAAATTCTCCGCCACTTCAAACTGCTGCCCGTCACGCAATAACGCCTGTGCTTTAAACGTACACACCCGCATGTTGGTATAATTCGGTCCGAGATCATCTATCGTCAGAGGAAGATTTTTCCCGGCGCCGGCACGCTTCACCGCCCATGCGTTATCTTCTGATACATTCCCGGTATCACGCGTCCAGCTCACATCAGCGTCAAGTATATGATCTGTCACGTCACGGTTGTACAGCTTGCCGGTAATATATAACGTTGTGGAAAAAGTCTCGATATCAAAATACCACCCCTTTGTGCTGCCGATCTCTATCGTAAATTCCGGGTTCCCTTCCAGCATCGCCCATCCGACCGCCGCATATTGCGGTTCGTCGGCTGTTCCCGTCATCAGGCACTTCCATTTGCAGCCGTAGTGCCAAACCGTGTCCGCCCGCTCCTGCGTATTGGTGTAAGGATTGTCAGAGGACGCGACTTCGGCCGACCAAAAGCCACGGTCCACCAGTTCCTGTACGGGCAGTCCCTGCCAGTCCACCCGGTAAAGTTCACCGAAGATGCCGGCACGGGCGAATATGTACGAGTGCTTATAGTTGACGGGGAGATTGTCGAACAAATCCAAATTGGGCAAACGCCCCAATATCATGTAATAGTTGTTCTGTTCCAAGACAGGCTTCGTTACTCCTTCCAGCCAGACAAGACATTTATCCGTGGTGGCGGACAAATACCAGTAGCTTTGCCTGTCCTCATTGAAGGCGTTTCCTCTTCTGGTAATGATCGTCAACTCTGTGGGAGGATAGTTTTTACCGCCCGGCACCTCACTGTCCGGGTATGACAACACCGAGATGGAGTTGGCCGGGACATTCTTGGACAGCACGCGCATCCACGAGGCGTAATACTCCCCCGTAGAAAAGAGGTTGTTTACAATCCCGTACACTATATCACCCTCCTGGAATGCGGTGAAGTCATTCTCCCAGCGCTTGCGCAATTTCAGGGTATAAGTTCCGTCGCTCTCTAAAGCCACGGACTCAATGACTCCGTTCTCGGAATATGAGGTGTCGCCTTCCTGCGCGTTCAGACGGTTATAGATGATTTCCTTGAACACTGCGGAGCCGCGTACCTCAAGACGCTCGAACTGACCGCGCCCGTCAGGATAGATACCGGCACCTTTACCGGCAATCATGGAGTCGATGAACTTGCCGAACTTCAATAAGAAATTTGTTCCGTCCGCTTGATCCTTACGAAGGAACATTACTAAGGAGCGCAATGCGGAATACACGTTATGGTCTGTCGCAGGGGTGGAGTCGTGGCTTCCGATCACATACACACCGCTGCCACCACCGCCCGTATAGGTCTGTCCCTTCAGGGTAAGGCTCTCAACCTTTTCCTCCAGCTCCCCGATACGGGAATAGGCGGCGGTTTCCCCGACAGTATATATAGGGGAATCATAAGCTAAATCAAGATTGAATTCAAATCCGATAACCCTTGACTGCCTTTCGTTCTCGAAATAAGCCTTGTTGATAAGGTTGACCTTTTGACCGATGCCATAGAAATTGTGAATGCCATCCTCACGGTATGCGTCATTTGACATCATCGTGCAGCCATAGGTACTCGGGTCTATCTTGGATTTGGCAGCGTACTTTTCAGTCTTTTCCTTCAACTCCTGCTCGGCGGCACCCACAAGCCCCAGCTCGGTTATTTTCGTACTGTCCCAGCCGGAAAGCACATATTCATCTCCATCCTGGGGAAAGAGCACATCACCGGGAAGCGGTCTGCCATAGTCCTCATTCCTGACTATCTCCCAAAGCTGTGCCTCAGGGTTCCATCCGCCATCCTCCAATTTCTCCGGCTTTCCCTCAGGATTGAACTTCACGGCAAACTCCAAACCGTTGAGAAGTCCGGACGCGAAACGTATCCTCAGCTCCTGACCGGGGAGGATATATTTCTCGGAAAAGTTAACACCCGTGTCCCTAAAGCGGTAGGCATTCCATTTTTCCTCGGTGGTTGTGCCGTCCTCATTCTCCACCTTGTCCGTCACTTCGATAGTGGTGACATCCGACATGATGCCCGTTCTTCGGGGATAGACTTCATCGAAGATAACCACCTGCTCGACAGCTTCCTCGGTAGTCATATCAGGATAAGCGTCAATGTAAGGAGTGCCTTCGGGAAGCATCAGCCTGCGCTGCACCACGCCGTTCACAACCACGGTCTCGTCAATGGGGCGGTAGTCTGCCGGTATGTTACGGGTGGAACCAAAAGCGTAGATACGGGTGGCATAGGTGGACTGGGATTCTGACTGTGACATTTCCTGCACGTTTTTCCCGATCTCGAAATCCACCGCGTCACCGGACTCACAACGCCCGAAATGGATGATGTTTTCAGTCACCCAACATTCGCAATCCCATTTCTTCGCCATCTCAAAACAAGCGTCAAGGATGTTGATGTTGTCGTAACTCATCAACTGGGACTTGTTCTCTACCGTACTGTCAATGGAGAAAACAAAATCCTGTCCTTTGTATGTGTAACCAAGAGCTTTCAGATTTCTAAGGACTATACCGGCTTGTACGTCAAGCGGAGCGGTCAGGTTCCAGGACGCTTCCTGTCCGGCCGCCTCCGGGGTATATTTGAAGATTTTGTTTTTCCATTTCCAGTAATAGGCATCAAGTCTTAATTCGTAATCGTAGCCGGCGGTATTGGTGTTGAATGCGGGCTTCTGCAAGTCGCACACCTCGAACAATCCGAAGTTACATTCCACGTATGAGCCAAGTTTGAAATATATGGGATTATCCAAGGAGAACTTTAACATGATGTAATCCTCCTTCATCAGAGTGAACTTACGCTTGCAGCCTTCATTGATCAAAGTTGTAAGCTGGATAGCACCGGATATGTCTTTGATGTCGATTTGTTCCATAATTAAGTTTTGTGTGCCTTTACACAATGCTGAACAAAAGTATATATTTTATTTGAAAATCAAATAGAATATCAAGGGAAATTTCTGTTATTGGGATTAGGCTCATTCAGCTTCAGCACGAATTTTCCTATGCCTTGCATGAATTGGCTGAACTGGTTACAGGAAATATAAATAGTCCTGTAAACTATATTGGGCTGATACTTTGTCTTTATTTCAAGTATTCCTTTATCCAACTCATTACAAAAGCTGTCATACCTTGCAAAGAATGTATCTTTATCAGGGGCTGTCAGGTTTATCTGTAATGTAAGATCGCGCTCGTCCTTTTTGGGATCAGCTGTTATCACACGCTTTCCATGCTCCATTCGGCTCTTGTTCTCAATGAACTCCTTATTGGGTGCTGGGGTCATGAGGGCGGACAGTGCAGTGTCATCCATGCTTATTCCCCATGTGGTATAAGCGTCCTTTCCATTAATAAACAGTTCTTCTTGTGGCATATTTATATACTTTTTGTATTTTTCGCTATTTCGTCAAGCTTGTCTCCAAACTTATAAATTAGTTTGGTGTATTTGTTAATACTTTCAAGGTGACCGTTGGATGAAATCATCAGATTTCTTATCTCAGTCAACATTGTATTGTTGTCTTTGGCAAATGAGGATATGGCTTGTGCCACCGCCAGCGTATTCAGCATGGCATTTTTTATTTCTTCTCCTGCAATCTGCAATGCTGTAAACCTACCGCTTAGTTCTCCTGCATCTTCATGTGTCATTTCAGTGCCGAACCCTCTTGATGAAGAAGATTGGGAATAGGACTCCTGTGAAATCTTGTCATATCCGGTTGCTGCGGCAAGCTCGTCACGGAGCTTCATGGCTTCGTCCACATAACCCATGTATTCATCCATCAGCTCCTTACGCTCATTATTGTCAAGCGTACCATCATCCTTCATGGCTTCACCGAATTTATCATACCATGTCCTCAGTTTGTCACTAAACTGTTCACCGATGGCATTTGACAGCATCGCCTGCATGAAATATTTGGATATGTCATCAGCAAAATTCTCCGCACTCTTCTCCATATCCATCAGACTGCTTATAAAACTGTCATACATGGAATCGAATGACATTCCGATCAGGCCCTCATAAAGACTGTCGGTCAGTTCTTCCAGTTTTCCTGCCTGCTCTATATAATCATCCAGCTTGTCGGTAACACGCTCACCGTAACCTCCCTTACCGGAAGATTCCATGATATCCCATAACCATACGTCCGACCGTAGAGCCTTCATCTGTTCGGGGGTCAGATTCCACAAGGAATCGGTGCCGGAGAAATCCTGCATGCCGGTAGCTTTTCTTGCGTGTTCCAGCATTTCATCCGTCCATTTCAGATAATGCTGCCAGCTGCCGTGGCTCTTATGATATCCGGCTTGCTCCTTTGCTATTTGCAGATAGTTTTTATTGACTTCCTCCTGATACTTTACAGCTTCCCTGTAAGATTCAACCGATTTCATTCCCTTGCTTGCCTTCATCTCGTCAGTCAGATTCTCGATGGCCGTTTGCAAAGTTTCATTCCTGTCCGTCAGCCTGTCTATCGTTTCCTGTACTTCCTTGGCGTTTCCACCTATTCCAAACAAGGAGTTGAAGCCTCCGAATGAGATTGCGTTCAGGATGTTTCCTATGCCGTTCCTCAATGACTTGCCGATTGTGACAAACAAATCCCCTGACAAGACATCACCGATAATTCCACTGACAGCGTTCAGAACAGCATCAAGCAGACCACCGACAAGATCACTTAATCCGTCTTTGAGTACGTCAATGATGGACAGAATCCATCCGACAATGGGGACCTCCTTAAGAGATTCTGACGTTTTTCCTATGACATCCTTGAATCCGTTCACGGTTTTGATAATTCCGCTATATGCGTTATACAATCCACCGGATGAAATCTGCTGCAAGCCTCCCAACAAATTTTCCATGCTTGCTTTCAGTCTGGTGGCGGTATCAGTCACATTACGCTGGGCCTGATTGGCGATATCAGTCTGTGTCTTCACATTGGCGGATGCAATGTCAGCATTCTGCCGTGCTGTTTCAAGAGCGTTTGCTGCGGCTTGTTTCTCACTTTCCGTTCCGCCCTTCTGCGCTTTGGCGTAATCATCCTGTGATTTCTTTAGTCTTTCCAAAGCAGCTGTTTCAATCCCTATGGCACTGATACGATTCTGTTCTGCTATTTGATAGGCTTTTACATCCTCTCCAAGTTTCTTGAAGTTGACTCCACTTGTACCACCCAAAGACTTTTCCATCTGGCTGATGGCGTCAATCAATGATTTCTGGCTTGCCTGATCGGAGTTCTTGAACTTGTCAGTCCGTACATATTTTTTCGCTTCGTCCAAGGCGGGCTTTATCATGTCGGAAAACATGGAACCAAACTCACCGAACACAGTAACCCAATCTATATTGGCTTTTATGGCTTCTGTTTCCTTGTTCTGTATGGCAACATCACGTTGTTTCTCCAGTAACTTTACTTGTGCACTATTAACACCGTTTTCTTCCTGTGCTTTCCTTATTTTTTCCGCATACTCTTGGGCGATAGCCAATTTCTGCTGCTGGAACGTGCCATATTCTTTCAAGTAGTCGTTCAAAGCCTGTTGTTCGGCTTTCAGCTGTCCTTCAGTTACATCGGAAATATCTTTATCTCTCATACTTTCGGCATTGGTATAAGCTTCTGAAATTTTCTGTGCCTGCTTGTCGGTCAGCTTACCGTTACCGGCTTTGCTCCATTCTTCCTCCTGTTTTCTTATCGCATCAATCTGTTTCTGATAATCAAGGTCAATCTGTTTCAACTTCTTTTCCGTGCCTTCTCCCATCAGGTTGATTTCATCCTGTTGGTTCTGACGGTGAAGTGAAAGAAGTTGCCCGTCTAGCTTTTCCTGATTTTCTTTTTGCTTTTTTGCTAGATTTTCCTGTCTGGTCAGTGCGCTTCCGGTTACTCCGCCCAGCTCCTTGTATGTCTTTTCGGATGCCTCCATCTTATCTTTGGCTTCTTTCACCTGTTTCGATGTAGCCGTCTGATCTTTGATTAAGGCCTCATACCCTTTTTTCGCTTTCTCCCATTCGACTTTAGCATTTGCCAAATCCTCTTGATATGTAGTTTCTTGTGTTTCCTGTCTGTTCTCAACTTCCAATTGGGTATTGATTTCTGACAAGACATCTTTTCTTGCGTTTACCAATTCATTCTTCAGGTCTTCGATACGCTGTGCCTGAACCTTCATTTCGGAACGGTTGTTCTCTTTCCTTGCCAGATTATAAGCCCATTCTGCACTTTTTATTTGTTGTTCCAAAGATTCGACTATAGCCTGTTTTGACTGTGTTCTGGATTTTGAAACCTCTTCATTATATGCCTTCCAAAACCCAGTCAAGTCATGTATATGACCTTTCTCATCGACATACTTCTTAAAAAGTACAGGATATAGTTTCTCAATGTCTTTTAAGGCTTTAAGTTTAGTGGTCTCGGCTTCCACCTCGCTATTAATGGTGCTAACAAGACCTTCCAAAGTACGTTTCCGATCTTCTTCGTCCGTGTCTAGTTTTTCTATTTTCTTGTTGTACGAGTCCAAAGCACGTTCAGCAGATGTTGTGCTGTCGGATAATGCCCACATGGCAGCTCCAAGCCCTACAACTGCCGTTGCCAATAACACATACGGATTAGTAAGCATGACAGCGTTCAACGCTTTTTGTGCTGTTGTCTGCAAGACCAGCCATCCGTAGTGGGCACGTTCCGCTACAGTCAGGGCAGCTATGCCGGAGGTTTGAAGCGACTGAATGGCTGTTACGGTCATGACTGCAACCCTGTATGAACCGTATGTAGCAACAAGTCCGGTCAATAACCGACCTACCTTCTCATAGTTCTCCACCAGGTAAGACATGCCGGACAAGGTCTTGTTGATGACACCCTCGTTTTGCTTTCCGATTTTATTGAACATGGTGTCAATTGCATCTTCGATATTGCTTATTTGTCCGGTAATGGTTTTGGATTGTGCTTCCATCAGACCGCCGAATTTGCCGCCTTCATTGGTCATGGATTCAATGGCCTTCTGCACTTCGGGGAATCCTACTTTTCCTGCTGTCACAAGTTCGCCTACCTTGTCTTTGGTTACTCCGAATTGTTTGGCAAGTTCATCGGCCAATGGAATTCCACGTCCCATAAACTGACGTAGGTCCTGTGTGAAGAGCCTTCCTTGTGTCATGGTGGTACCATACAGCCAGACCAGATCGTTCAAAGGGATGGATAGTCCTGCCGCGATATCCCCAAGCCGGACAAGCGTATCATTCACATCTTTAGCCTCCGTACCATAGGCTAACAGTTGTTTCGCACCATTGGCTACATCCTGAAGGTTAAATGGAGTGATGGCGGCGGTACGTACCAGTTGGGACATTAGTGTGTCCGCCTGTTCCTTGTTTCCAAGCATTGTCTGGAATGCCACTTCAAGCTGCTGGAACTCGCCGCGTACACGAGCTATGTCACTGATGAGCTGCTGCGCTCCAAGACTGATTCCGAAAGTGGCTGCGGCCGTGGTCAGTCTTCCAAATATCTTCTCAATACTCAGCCCGCTTTCTTCAATTTGTCTTGATGTGTTGCGTACTCCGTTGCGTGCTTCTTCTAGCTTGCGTAAAAAGTTGGAGTTATCCCCAGTTATATCAAAATGCAATCCAGCCATAGTCTTTTCGATTTGATGGGTATCATGTGCATTGACATGACATTTGTTCTATTTTTCTTGTTATAAAATTATAGACCCCGTAATTTTTTTGACTGATTATGAAAATATTGTTCTGTTTTTCCGATTCATTCCTCAAGCAGGGCTTTGATACGTTCCCTGTTCTTTGGATTCCCGGCATCGATTATTTCTTCTGAACCAGATATTCCGAGTTGTTTCATTTCGTCAGAGGACAGATATACAGTCGTGATGGCATCAGCCATTAACATCCTTAGATTGATATAGCTGATGCCCCATACCACATAATCAAAAGTCCATCCGTATCTTTGGCAGGCAAAGTCTATCATTGTTCCGTAGGTGCTGTTGCCTCCGAATGAGATACTGCTATTGTTCTTTTTTACTTTGGCTATCCGTTTTCTTTCCGTATTTTCTTTGTCTATTCCGAAATGCCGCAGGAAGGTATCCATATTATCACTTGTAAGAATGAGAACCAGTATGGTAGCAAGTTCCTCCTCAGAGAGTGTTCGGGAAAACAATTTTGTACGCTTATCCACCTTGCTATTGTTGAACAAATCGTTCTTCCGGTTGAACGTGGAGTAGGAGAGTATGCGGCAGACAATATCACGTTTCGTTTTGCAGATCCTTATGGCTTCCATATAAGGATTGGTGGAAACAACCTGTTTGTTTATTTCGAGGGAATCAAATAATCTGGCCAAAAGATACATTTTGCCGAGTGTGACGGGATGGATAAAGAAAGACCGCTTGCCAACGGTAAAGCCGGTAGGTCTTTCCATGATGGCGTCGGCCACATCCATCTCAATATTTCGCTCTTTGTCATTCATAAATCATAAATTTGATGCAGGTTTATCCTCCAACCTGTAAAGGACGTCTTTCCGTTTGCCTGTTCTCTGAATGGAAAATTATCATCCGGCAGAAGTGTACACCGCGTTTACTTCAACTGTTTCCCCATCTTTAACAGTAGCGGATGTCTGTGTAGGCAGTGTTTTTCCTTCGATATCTTTATATATGATTGTCACAAGACCGGCTTTTGTGGTAATTGAAGTACCGCTATGATGCCAGTCCGTTTCTGTAGATAATTTCCACATGCCGGCTCCGCCATCATCTGTGATGATCACTCGAAGGCTGCCGGCACCATTAAAATTTACGACTTCGAATTTTACCTGATTGCCGGTCTTAGGTTTCAATACGTCAGCGGTATATTTCCACTTGGTGCCATTATCTGTGTCGTATGTATCCTCCAAGGACAACACGCTTCTGTCGATTATGATACCTTCAACAGTTTTGTCTTCAGGCTGGAGCTTGACAGCGTATTCACCTGTAATCACACCATCTGTATCTTCCACCGGTTTTCTACGGCCTTTGCCAGCCCGGATTTCAAACTCAAACGTATAGGTGTTTGCCGCATACTTGACAGCCTCGTTTTCTCCACCTTCAATCTTGGCCTCTTTCTTCGCACCTTTTGTAGGTGTCAATTTTGTAGAGTTCTCGACAGGTGTCGGTATATCAATCCAAGATGAAGGAGCTTCTCCGCTGCTTTGCAGCTTTCCAATTTTGATAGTACATTTTCCCCAAGATAATTCCATGATCTTATTCGTTATTGAATGAATATAATAGTTTATTGTTAATGAAGTGCTCGTTCTTTCCGTTCACTTCAAGCACCCTTTGTTTATTCAGCGTGAAGCGGTAGCTTTCTCCATGCCCTGTTTCCAATACTTGGATAGCGACTTTGCAAAGTTCTCTACAGCGTGCATCATTCATTTCCGCCTCGCCATTACGGATATTGTCCTTTACATAAATGTTCACATTCACGAAAGCTTCCTGTATCTGTCCGCTTCCATTTTCAAGGATTGATATGACTATATCCTCCCTGTCAGAGTTGGATGGTCTTTTTGATGCCTTGCAAAGTTTTCCGTTCACGACTTTTTCCAAAAGGGAACCTTTGATGTGTTTGTAAATATCATCTTTGATTTCAATATCAGACTTCATCATGATGCAAGTTGCTTTTTCAGTTTACTCATCATTCCCGGTAGTTCCTTTCTTGCAAACAGTTCGGCGGATGCAAGTACATTCTTATTTTCCATTGCTTCCACAAATTCAGCATAGTTCATTCCGGCTACTACAACAAGTGCGTAGCCATTCGCGAATTTTTTAGACAATTCCTCAATAAGTGCCTTGCCTTTCCTGACTCCCTCATTACCTTGTCGTACTTGTGTGAAATCTGAGTATTCAAGTATTTTTCCGTTGTGGATAATGGCATAGCCAATCGAACTGCGTAAGTTTCCTGACCGGTCATACCAGCTTATCTCCTGCGGTCTGTTCCTTGCTTCGATCACACACAATTCTCCAAGGTAGGAGAGGGCGCGGACAGTTAACATTTCAACACGTTCTTTTTCCTTATTGATAAGGGTGTCTATCCGACTTGCAGGTGTCGTCATTTTTATACCCATAGTTTCGCATATAGTTGATAACGATGAAACCCTTTGACCTCACATTCTCTAACGATATCTCCTGACAGGAATAACTTCACATGATCTCCAACAGTAAATTCCCGGCATTCAGCATCAAGACGTATCGTGGCTGAATAGGTACGGACTGCTCCGTCCTCAAATTGCTTTTGTTCAGCTTTTCCGGCCGGAACATTCCGGCATGGGATATCACCTTCCCATCGGCTTTCACCCTGGTGGTAATCGCCGTTCTTGTCTTCGTAACCGGGAGTGGTAATAAGATATTGCAGCTTATGTGGTCTATCATCAAGTATCATGATTATTTTCCTATATAGACTATCGGTTCACCAATGTTTTTTTCTGTTTCGCCTATTGAATTATAGATGCCGTTGGCTAACGTCAGTATATTATCCTTGTCAGATAGACTTAAGGAAACATCTCCTTCTGTAAAGTTGGGCATCTGAATCAGGCTCATGAGACAGTCGGCCACAGCACCTTTGAACGGTTTGCTTTTAAGAATGTCGATGGTGCATATTTCATTTCCGTCCAGACTTCTTTCAAGCAAACGGTTTTCAAAGAAGCCACTACTTAATTTGTAGTGGACTTCATCTTTCAATGCTTGCAGGACAGTTTTCATACATTATTCAGACTTGTGTGATTCCACTGTGGCTTTTAAAGTGGCTTCATCTTCATCGTTCAGTTCGTTGACACGGGCGATGATCTTTTCATCGGCAGATTTCGCAGTCAGCTTGCCACCGGTTATCTTGTTAAGCTCCTGAACGAACTTCGTTTTTTTGTAGGTATGTCCCCAGATGGTGACTTTCACATCTGTTGAATCTTGGGCCTCCTTTTCTGCGTCAACAGTTTGTGCATCGGTGATATCCTGATAATAAATCTGGTCTACTCCTTCAATCACGGTAAGCGCAAGCATCTGTCCTGCGGTAGTTTCCACCAAAGGGTTAGCGGTTCTGAAACGGCTGATAAGTTTCATCTCATCAACTGTGGTATAAACCACTCCTTCCACCGGGCTTGTCTTTTCTGCTAATGTCCCCCAGACCAAACTGCCGACATTTTCGGTAGTCAGATAAACCAAGCGGTTTGCGTTCCACGGTTTGTAAGCCTTGCGTACACCGTTTTTCTCATAAATGATCGAACGGTCAATCTTCAGGAATCTGACACCGTTATATTGGTCGGCGAAAGCCTCGTCAAACAATGATGAGGTAGGAGTGGGCAGCGAGGTATCACTGTCGAAAATCTGCCCTCTGTATGTGGCGGCGAGTTCTTTGGCTCCTTGTGTCTGGCGCAGTTTTTTGTAGGTTGACAGGGCGATACAGATGACTGATATGGAATTGCCGTCTCCGTCAGCTGCGGCGAGCACACGTTCTATGTCATCCAAGGTTATCTCGCCGGGAGTGGTCACACCAAATCCGTTTTTCGGCAGGTAACCGAAATTGACACGCAGTGCTGTTCCGACATTGGTCAGATCCTCAACCGCTACAACCCCCTCGCATAAGGCTGTCAGAAAATTCGCCTCATTGGATTCGTCCAGCCCGATGGAGCAGAACAAAGGGTCTTCCGTCAGTTTGGATGCTATTTGTGTCCATTTTGCACCCTGGGCCTTCATGATGTTGATGGTATTGATGTCGGATTCTTCCATTACACGGGAGATACCCTGTTTGGGCAGTGTGCCGCTGGCATGGGCCAGTGAATCACGCTTCTTGATGGGAAGCGGAGAGTTCATGGAAACGGTGTCCGCTCTTACGTATGTGGTATCGATAGATGCGCTGGTCCATTTCTGGTCAGCGGAATATACTTTACGTAACATGGTCTTATGCAAGTAAGTGCGTTTTTTTGCACCATTGCGCTCGCCTCTCTCTTTTTCCACGATATTCTGTAACTTCGGGAAAATACGCTTGGATAAATCTGCAAATTGTGATGCAATCATTTTATTTTTCCTCCTTTATTTTTAATCGTGCATGAAATATAATGAAGGCAGTGCGGTCTTCAAGGCAGCTTTGATACTGTCAATAGGGTAGGGCAGGGCCTTGTCGTTGATCTCTCCGTCATATTGGATGGCTCCTCTTGCATCACTTGCAGGTGTCGTGCGCACCCATATTCCAGCATATTCGTAATTCTCAGGAAGTGAGGAATACGCATTATCTGACACGGGCATGGGCTTGTAGTCATATTCATCATTTGTACTGTGGATGATAATATGTCCGGCTTTTACATATTTTTCATTGAAGCCTTCCATGTTCAGAGAGCGGCCACCGATAATTCTTCCACCTTTGCGACGGATAACCACTGAATCCATTCCGGTCTCAAACGATTCAAGCTCGTTTGACAAATTTACTGTTCCTGGCATTGTCCTTTACTTTTTTTGATGCGGTTAGAAGTTATTGACAATACTGTCAATTTCTGCATCCGTTAATAATTCAATTTCTTTATCAGGCTTTCCTGTTCCTGCCGCAGGCGGCGTTCCCAATGTGGAGAGGCCGGCATCGGCACGTTCCTGGTTGTAAGCCTTTAAATCCTCTTCGACTTCAGATAGAAACTGTTCGAACTCCTCGTCATTCTCAAAGTTCATTTTAGAGAAGCTTTTTAATGTGCGGTTGCCGAATGTGCCTGTATCTTTCAAGAGACTTTCAAGTTTGCTTTTGCGCAAGGAGCTGGTCTTCTCTCCCTCCAATGCAGCTCGGGCATCCTGTTGTTCTCTGTAAGCTTTGAACCATGCAGGCTCTTCGTCCTTGTTTTCCTCTTTGTCTTGGGGTTTCTTCTTTGAAGCTGGTTTCGGAGTATCATCCGGAAAGTTGTCATTCGGTTCATCGTCCGGTTCCGCTTCGGGGTGGTTTTTCTTCCATTCGTCAAGCAGACGGTTGGCTTGCGACTGGCCGAAAGTGAGGTAGGGGAGAACCGCTTCGATCTTTTCGTCAATCTCTGCGTTTACATCCTCTTCGGAGGCATCTTCTTGGGATTCAAGGTTATCGGCAATCTTGGCGGCGATACCCTTTAATTCCTTTGAGTTGAACCCTAACGCCTTCGCTTTAAGTTTCAACTTTACAAAAACTTGTTGTCTTCTGTCCATTGTAGAATGAATTTTAAGTTATTAGATAAAATAGTCTGCACGGTAAATGTATGCCAGCAGACTATTTCCGTAGAACTTAAAAACACTCTTAGAGCAATGAGCTTTCATGTCCTGTTGTGCTATAATGAAACGGGTCACAACGTGGCGTACATCTCCATACGCTATTCATATGCAAATATACTAATTTATTTGAATATCAAATAAATTAATCGCTTTTTTATGATAATTAGTGTATCTTTTTAGTATGTTCGCTGGTTATATGGCAGGAAATGCCAAGCTATCACCAAGGTTTTTTGGACACCACTGAGTCTTTAACTTAGCGGCAGTTAATTAAATTGTTTGTTATGGATTTTATGGGATAAAATGATGATATATGATTAATATACAATATTCGTAAAAAACTTCGAGATTTGCAAACAAATAGCAGGTGATTTGGCTGATGAGATTGGGAAAATAGTCCGTCAAGATGTTGTGCCAAAGTTTTCTAATTCGGAAACTGCTGCATCGAATATTATTTTTGAAGTGGACATGATTGGTTTTAAATCTTCCTTGAACAGGCGGAAAAAGACCGTGAATATTGGAAGAAATCAGGTAATAAGGCTATCATGAAAAAGATAACCGATTTGCTGAAAGATATCGCGGAGTACCCATATACAGGAATCGGCAAGCCGGAGCCATTAAAATATGAATTAGCCGGATATTGGTCGCGGCGGATTAATTCTGAACATCGTATCATCTATTCGGTGCATGATGATATAGTAACAAATATACTGAATTTCTATGAGATATCGTTATAACAAGTGAAAAAACGTAATACGAAGCGAAGTAAAAAAAACGCCTCCAATATTAATATTAATTAGAAGCGTTGATTTAAATGTTAAGCCTTAAAAGCTACATCGTGTCCAAGTCCTTTAGGGATATTCAATAAATGATCCTAACCCAAAATCCTGAATAAGCGTTTTGCTTCATCATAAGTAAAATGATTGAAAGATTAGAACAAAATTTTTGATTAAGAGTTTAACTTCGTGATGGTTCTTTCGCATCCAAAATAATCCAGTACATAAAGAGGAAATGCGCTTAATACTGCAACTTCGGGGCATTTATGACAAATGTGTTTTTCTAATTGTTTTGAAAAGATAGCTTCCTGCGATATCAAAGAAGTAGGCATAGTAAAAGCATCATTGACAAGAGCATTAGCTTTGCATAAATGGGCAGTAATCAGTTCTTGCCAAACTGTTTTTGTATATGAATTTACATTTGATAATTGTGGTCTGCTATCTGATGCAGCGACACTTTTGTAATGAGGTTCTTTCAAGCATTCTTCCTTGTTATGACATTCTTCTTTATATGGACAATTCTTACGTTTGCATTTTACTGTCAAAGACTTAAAGCTTTCTAAATCCTTGAAATGTCGTATGGCTTCCACCATTGGATAACTGATGTAAAGCATTCCTTCTTCAGTTTCGTCATTGAAGAGAGAAAGCATTTCTTTTATTTTATTGTCATCTGCCAACGTAGAATGAGCATCATAGTCAAAAAACAAATATATATAGGCAAAACTGTCTCGAGTGTAATTTTCTAGAATTTTAGCGTTCTCTGCTGTACGTTCTTTTAATAAGGAAACTATATCTATTGAAAACTCTTTTTCTTCTTTTATGGCACGATATAATTGGTATATCTCGGCATCAAATACACATTTTATGGAATTCGTTTTGCCCAAGAAATTATGCTCTAATTTCTCTATGAGTTTACTTTCTGTTTTAACTCCCTCAAAGATAAAAAGCGTTTTTTCCTTATTCATCATAAAAAGCTCCTGCGCGATAAATTTTTTCGATGTTATGACCAAAACGCAATTCTTTGTCCGTACAATCAGCCAAACACTTAATTTTGTTATTGTTTAGTATAAAATTGCAGTCTGGACGTAATAAGTCATTCGTCATCAAATATGTGTTATGTGACGATGTGAAAATCTGACAATCCAATGCAAACAACCGCCTGCACACCTCAAAAGCTAAGCGAAAATGATAGAAAGCATCAAACTCATCTATAAAGACAAACGAGGCTTCATCCATACGTTTCAGCCAAAAATACAATAATTGTAACGACTGTGTACCTGTTGATGCTACTAGTCTAAATGGAACTTCATTTTTATCTATTTGGCAAAGAATCTGCTTATCCGTAATATTATGTGCAATAAACTGGAAAGTCTGACCGCTTACTTTATGTAAAAAATCGGAGAAATCATCAAGTAGATTGTTTGTGATGATAAACTCATCCAACATTATTATATTTGTTTCAAGTCCAATAAATTCACGGACATCAAGATTCCTGAACCAAAGCATGGAGTTGACAAACCTGTTGAGTTTGATCAGATAATGTTCTGAATTGAGTGGATAAGATGTAAGCAGGAAGTTGATTACAGACACATTGTTGGCATTGCTCTGAAAGTTCTTTTCTATACTTTCGTCCATAGGGAACTGTTGCTTGTCAATACGAAATAAATTATTCTTCCGTTCAAAAATGTTCATCCTATTTACAAAAAAGCTTTCCTCTACCAGTACTCCGGCAGCATTCTTGGCATATATGTAATCTATTGTGTCATTGTCAAATTTGAATGTGTATTCAAATTTGACGACTCCATCATTGTTACCTGCATAAATGAAATTCACATAGTAATCTATTTTCTTCCATTTCGGAGATAAATGATTCTCTATATCGAATATAGCCAAACTAAAATTCGTCTTGCCTGATCCATTTGGACCATATATGATACCATTCTTTATGACACCATCTTTAATCACAGATCTGTTAAACTCATAATTGGCAGGATTGGATAAATCCCACTCAATACGATTGGCAAATCCTCTATAATTTGTTACTGCAAATTTTGTTAGCATATTGATTTTAACTTGATTCAATAGCAAAGATACGTATTATTTTGATAGTTCCGTAATTTTTTTACGATAAAATCAAAGGCTAATCATTGTTTTTTCTGAACGGGTTGAAATCCGGGTCTTCATCTTCATCAACCACTCCGGTCAAATAGAGATTGGTGTTAGCTTCATCCTGCCAACGCTCAAAGACCACGCGGTCGGCTTCATCCTGACGCTCACGTTCTTCGGGTGTCATAGTGTCACGTTGGGAAGCGATACGCTTGTCTACTTCCTTTTCTCTTACCCTTTCTTCATCTATTTCTTTGATAACTTCATCTATGGAAGAGTAGCAAGCTTTTGCATAGCTGCATTCTGCACCATCATACTTAAAAGTAACGACTTTATCAGTTTCACTTATTATTTCGTATTTCTTCTGCTTTTTCATTGCTCTATCAAAATAATTCTGTAAATACCATCTTCCTCTATTCTGCGTTTTTTAACCAAGAATTTCGTCCGCCTATCGAACATAATTTCATGTTGGTTTTCTAATGTAAAGATACCATTAAATTCCGATATTTTACTAATATTTCGCCCATTTTTACTCTGAATTTCAAAGATAACCCTTTTATGGCTTTTAGGTACTCCGGCATGGGAAACAAACTTTCTTGGAGTATCTTCATACAGGCTGGAAGACACAAAACCTTTATCCGAAACAACCTCTCCGATATGGTTAAGAAAACGTTCTTGTAGTTTCTTCATACTCATGGTTTCACCACGATATACAATTCCTTCATGCTTGGGGAGTTTGGCAAGAGCCTGACTTATCAATGTACTTGCCACATCCACATACTCATCGTCAGTACCATTGCGAAGCCTGCGGTTAATTTCACGGCTGGTGGCTCCTTTGTTGGTTTCTCCTACAGCCTGTGTGTAGGCATTTACAGCAGCCTGCTGTACTTCCGGGATATTGGGATAAGTCTGGTTGTAATATTCCACACGGCTCATGGCAAGATTAGTCCTACGTTTCCGCACAAATGCTTTCTCTGTCTTGTTATAGACATTTACCTTGAAATCTTCACGGATATACTTCCCATTATCCCGAATGAAATAAGGGGAGTTATCCCAGCTTTTAGCTCGATGAATATTATCGTTTATCCAGACCTTGAAACTATTCGGCACATCTTTCACTTCGTTCACACTTTCAGTACTTGCTTCACTACGTCCGTCCCATTCCCAAAATTCTTCTTCTGTTTTGAGGATAGGAATTTTATAGCATCTGCAATTAGACCCCCAAAAGCATTTCCCATTGCGACGGATATACATGATATGGTTTTTCTCCAGAGTAAGGTCATATACAAACCCATCGTAATGCTGAATCTCTTTATGGAACACTGTCGCCGTGACGGAATAGCATTCACGGATTGAATAACAATCGTAGTTTGAAGTTATGATACTTCCGTTGCTTTTGTGCGACACTCCAGCCTTGTTCACTGAAAAGGACGGACGATTCCCGGATTTCAGAATAAGCTCAGACAAATCCCCTGCCATACGTTCAGATACGGTAAAATAGAGGATTTCATCCTTGTCTGACTTAAACTCTGTTCCATGATTACCTACAAAAGATTTGCATGGTCGCCTGTATCCATCACAAAGCATAAAGGCATTAAGAAATATTCTGATCTGTCTGACAGATGCATTCTTTATCGCAGACGGTATAAATTTATGGGAACACTTGCCGAATATTTTCAGATAATTCCTTATTGGAGTACTATAAAATGCAACTTTTTGCTTGTCTAAATGTGGCTCAAATCCGATACGCTTCACGCAGTTTACAATTCTGTCCCGTGCAGGCTCACCTTCTTGTTGGGAGATAACAACCCCGGCGTTTCCCATTGTACTCCCGCCTGAAAGCCAATACCCCATAAACTCACAAAACAGGTCAAATGGTATTCTGATGTCGTCTATCTCATAAAATGCAACATCTTCCGACTCATATTCGCATCCTCTATAAAAAGCCCCTTTCCCCTTTGTGTACTCTTTAGCTTGGCAGTTCTTTATCCTGCCATCATTCTTGTTTAAATAAACCATATTATGTTCCGGTGTGACCAAACAGTCCAATGATTTATTGAAAAAGTGTATCATGTCACCATTATATCGGTAACACTGCCTATCCGTAAACTCTACCCACTCAGGTGTTCTGTTAGTAGGATTCAATGACAATATCAAATCATCATCAAATACATCTTTAAACAGTTTCCACCCTCTGTTTGTAAGCACTTCGCTGTCATCGGAATAACAATTCGGGTGCCAACCAACCCAAGTAAAATCCTTGGGATATTTCCCGGCAAGGGATTCGCATACAGTGCAAGGAAACTCTCTTCCGGAGCGTTTGATTTCATAACCTACCACAAAGTCCATTTGCTTCCAACGCTCATTTTCGGCGGTCCGGTAAGCCATATTGATTTCAGACCGAGCCAACCGGATAGAACGGTATTCACAATCTTTTAGATGTTCTGCACTTCCGTACTTCTCTTTGTAGTCTTTTTGGAGCGATGGAAAATCAAGGAGGTGTTTGGATATTTGCTTGCTTAGGGCAACGGCACTTGTTCCTTTCTGAATAGCACAGGAGATGGCGGCTTCCAGTTCCTCCTTGTAAACGGTGGACTGTTGCCAGAGTTTAGCCGATACATCAAACCCTCTGTCCCTGCGGTTCTGAAATGCTTTCAAAGCATCAGAATTGGTTTGATAGAGAACTTTGTACTTTTCTTTATCAATAGTGGCGGTATAGGCTTTCAGAACCTTGTCAGCCATTAAATCTTGTACCTCATTGCTATTCTTCCACTCATCAGAAGTACCACGATAGATAACAGACCGAATATCATCTACGAACTGAGCTTGAATGTCCGCAATAGACTTCTTGGTTTGCGGATAGTCAGAAAACTTGAAGACAGTACCAATGTCGGCATCATATTCAGTATTCAATGCAATCTTTGCGGCTTCCAGATTAAGAGTATCGTATATCTGCTCAACAAGGGCAACATATCTGTTTAGCCGGCTGTTGAGTTCCTGATATTTCTTTTTCTGATTCGGGATCTTAGGCTTTGACATATTGGTCTGTTTTTAATCTGTTTTCTGAGATAGTCAAAAAAATACGGGGATAAGACAAAAAAGGTTGTTCTATTTTTAAGATTGGCTCATTTTTGTCTTGAACTTGTCACATACGTCACGATTAAGAAAGCGACTGGAAGTAAAAAACGGGCAACGGCACATGAAGAACTCACCTTTCAAGTTCTTCTCGTGCCGGTCATATGAATGTGCACAATCCCTGCAACGGTATGAGGACATGTTGGAAGGTGTCGTCTTTTTTGCCATGATGTTTATTCCTCAATCCTGTCAGGGGCGGGCATCTCCAGCAGTCTGATAGCCTTGATCGTTTTTCTACCTTCTAAAATAGCCTTGCATAATCTATGGTACCCATCTGCTATTTGTCCTACTTCATCCAATATAATAGGGTAGTCTAAAGAACAATCACGAACACGTTTGCATTGAAAGATGAAGCTATGAAGCTGGCTGCACTCAAATGGCTCAACAGTCAGGTCTATATTCCACAGTGGCATATCACGTACTGGGTATTCCTTTGCTTTCGCAAAATCATAAAGTGTCCGGGCTTTCCAGATCTTGTTCCCACGGAGATATTCGCTTTCAGCGAAAGTCATATTATCTATTGGTACTTTCATGTTATTTACTTATTTAGCAAGGTGCGCCAACGTTACAGACATCCAACGCACCCGTTACATTTTCTACACGTGGCAGATAGTCTATTGAACAATCTCCCAATCATCGGCAAACACATCGCTAATAGACGGAACCCATGAATCAGCACGCCCGGTGTTCTCATTGTAAATAAGGCATTGACTAGTATAGTCAATGAAACCTTTGCCTTTCAGAATAAGGTCTTTTGCTGATTGCGGAAGAGATTGCATCTTTGGAATAATGTCGCTATCAATGTGTGCCGGAATTTGCTTCATGACAAACATTTTTGGAAGGACATCTTGTGGAAAATTTAACCTAGCATATATGCCATATTCTGCATAAGAAGCCTTGTCGTATGCCTTAGCGGCTTCTTCCTCACTTTCAAAACGCCCCAAATGTTTAGTTTTACCGTTTATTTGTATAGAGGAAATCCATTTACTCCTACTTGTATCAAATGACACACCTTTATACTTGCTTGTTGAGCCACTCTTTGATGAGCTATTTGCAATATTTTCTCTTGGGGAAACAAAACGTAGATTACATAATCTATTATCCAATTTATTACCATTAATATGGTCTACAATACGTCCTTCTGGAATTTTATCAAATAAAAAATTCTGCAATCTATAAGGGCGTTTGTTACCATTTATCTCAAATGAAGAAACGGCATAGCCCTTTAAGTCTTTCATCCACGTGTGCTTAGAAACTTTCTCGTAAAAGACACCATCTGTTACAGCAACACTTCCATCGTTAAGTAGAATATAAGTCAAGTCAAATTCTTCATTATATTCAACTCTTTCAAAAGGTGTGTACTTTGGATATTCTTCAATATGTGGAGGAAGATAATCTATGTTCCAACCGCTTCTACGAATTGGATAACCTGCTTTGAGAGCCATAATAGCCATACCAAAATTCATCTTTATTACTTTTGCACCATCAGAACCTTGCATACGCTGTATGCGAGTATCAAGAAGCCGTATATAGTCGAACATTGTACAACACTGCATTTCCAGTAAACACTTGTTGTATATATCATTAACTACTTCATCCATTTTTCCTGAATCTATGAAAGCGGCTAACTTTACATATCTTCCATTGAGTTCTTCGGCTTCTATCTGCATACGGTCAACTGGTGTTTCTGCAATCTTATATGCCTTTTCAAACACATCTTTCGGGCTCCAACTTTCGTACTCATCTTCATAACGGACATGATAGCCCTCATCATCGAAATTTTCCGTTGACGGTTTTTCTCTAAGAAGATGTTTCCCCCACGCATCACCTCTTGTCATAGGTTCTGCTTCAATCTGTTTTGTTCCAATATACTTTTTCATATATCTGTAGTAATTTAATTATTCTCCAGGAGTATATGTACCGGTAATAGAGGCAGTGCTGTCATCGGTCAGAGTCGCTGTGCCGGTAATGACTGTACCTTTGATAGTCAAAGCTATTGATTTGATTTTTGCACCGGCATCGCCTTTATCTCCTTTGGGCCCAGTTTGTCCCTGTTCACCTTTATCACCTTTGGTGCCAACTACACCTGTATCTCCTTTCTGCCCTTTGAGGTTCTTAAAAGCGAAATTCAGCTTGCCTTCTTTCATTGTTACATCCACAGAAGGTGTACCTACATTCGCATCAACGCTGGCGGTTGCCTCGGTTACGGATGAGCCATTACCACTCGCTTGAGGTAATACAATCATCTTAGCGGCAGTAACAGCGGTAGCACTGACAATGCGAATCATCATCCCGACAGGTACACAAAGGTCGATTACCCGCTGATAAGGACCGTGAAGTGGAATCGCATCATAGGCACTTGGTTCCATTTCAGGCATGTGCCGGTAGATTTTTAGCGGTTCAACATTTCCGTTGTCTATTTGAATTACACAATTGCCTTCAGAGGCGAAATCTGCGACAAATACGCCTTCTTGTTCTTTAAATACAATATTTTTCATATTTCCTATATTTGTTATTTACTATTCGGCACCTTCAAACAAGTTGTTCATCCTTGCCTGTCGGTCCGCTTTGTCTTCTTTTTGAATCTGGTTTAATGTTCCTTTGGGATCATTGGAGTAACCTGCCATTTCGATGGATTCAAGCTGGCTGAATATCGCTTTGCCTCCATTCCCTTTCATACATCTGTTAATCAGCGCGTCCTCATCATTCTGAATAAACGGAGTAATGACATGCTCAACTTCTATATTGTCAATCTCATCAGCCCATGAAGTATTCATCATTTTCAGAAATTCTTTGATGACATTACACTCCCGTTCAAAGAACTCTATCCAGGCACCTGACTCATCCCCGATTTTCAGATGGGCGTCAGACAATATCATTTGTCTGGCATCAAAACCTATGTTACCAAGACTTTTCATGTTTTCGAAAGATAGGTCTGGCATCTGGGCCTGCATGAAGAAAAGCTTGAGCAATGTATCCACATGATATTTCAGGGCTTCTATGGCCTGGGTCCATGAAACATAAGCTATGTCACCGCCATTCTTTAGACGGAACAATCTGCGGGCCTCTCCCTTGTCCTCGTCACCGACAAGTTCGCCTGTCACTTTCAGTAAGGGTGCGGAATTGTAGGCTATCACGTCTGAGTTACGGGAGAGCGTGTATTCAATTTCCTCACGGATATGCTCTAGTCCATGAAAAATAGGAGCGGGGCGGTATGCATAAGCTCCGGGAATCTTTTTGAGGATAATCCTTTCGGGATCTGTAACAGCAATCCAGCTGGCTTCCCCCTGTTGTTTCCACTTGTAATGACGGTCAGCGGTATATGTCTCAAAGAAAGGGACCTCCTTATCCTTTATCTTCTTCTTATATTCGAAGGACATGGCGATCATGTCTCCCCACTCGTCAAACAAGGGATATAATCTAACCCCGTCCATCGGCGAGTATGTCTTGCATTTCAGCTTATACTTGCTGTTGAATCCGTATAGTGTGTTGGGTCTCTCTACCACATACCAGATGGTGAAAATTTCACAGGATGCGAAATAGGCATTGCCACGTTTGATGTTTTCGGAATCTATACGGGCATATTTATAGATTGCTTCAATAGCTTTGGTTATCTGCTGGCGTTTTTTATTTTCTTCCGTATTATGGTAGATACGTCTGACGGGAATAGCGAAAGCGAATTCCGTAATACGTTTCACAAGCAGTTTCTCCAGACCAAGATGAATACGCGAAGCCGGCTCGACTCTTCCATCAGATCTTATTTTGTCCTTACGGGTCAGTTTGTCAGTCACGATTTTATGTCTGGAGGGATCGTAATCTTTCAGCGACTTGCTCCATTCCGGCACATCCACTGATTTTTCTTTCAAATCACTGATAATGTCAGAAACAGGTCTTGTACTGTCAAGGATTGTGGTAATTTCGTCCATTGTTATACTGTTGTGTGGTGCAGCTTCGCACCGCTTGTTTTTTATTTGGATAGGAATTTATTCACGAAATATACTTGTCCTTTGCCGGTTACTTTGGTCGTGGTCGTGACAAGCATGGTACCATCCGGCTTGTTGATGGTGGTTTGCTTCAGCTCAAAAAGTCCCAATTTCATAGATTTCTGCGTCGGCTGATTGTAGTAGTCACCTTTTTGACAAAGATAACCATTCTCGCGCATCCAGCTAAACAAACGGTTCTGACCGATATTCACCCCATTTTGTTGTAATATTTTAGCCAGTTCAGCAATTAAACAAGAGCGATGTGAAGTTGAGACAGCATCAGCAAAAAGGACTTTAGGAGCATCTTTTTGGATCTTCCGCTCAGCCTCTATAAGACGCTGTTCTTTTCGTTTCAGTGTTTCTTGTGCCACAATAAGCGCACGTGCCATGATTTCTTCTGGAGTGTCGTCCATTTTGGTAGCGATGTAGCCACCTGTCTTACGGATACGTGGCAACACTTCGCTTGTTACCCATTTGCGGAACTTTTTAGCTTCAGGCTTACGACTATCCAATATTGTATCATACAAACCATCCTCATCAACAAAATTTGCCTGTTGGATTCCACCGGCTGTTTCAAGGGGATACTTTGAAAGTACATCCTTATCTAATCTTTGCGCTACCTTACTGGGAATCAAATCCAAAATCTGGCATACATCTGCTAAGCAAAAGAAAGGTTCGTTATTCTCACTCATCGCAATTCTTACCTTTCCGAATTGCTCATTCTCAAAAATTTTAATTGTGTTCATAATGTAGTTCCGTACTCCTTCATACGGTGGTTAGTTACACATAATACTGCTCCAAAAAGAAACCGGATAATACAATACGCACTACCCGGTAACGTGAAGGAGCACGTTAGCACCAAATGCTATGTCGCAAATATAATCATTTTATTTGAAAAACAAATAAAATAAAACTATTTCAGAGGAATATTGCAAAGGATTTCTTGTGCACATTTTCCTCTCAAATAATCTACGGTGATGGCAGCTATGGATTTTGACTGTATAGTTTTCAGCTCATCATATCTGTTAAAAGTGACATCATTATTTTTAAGAATTTCCAATGCTTTAGTATATCCTTCTTTGGCAGAAGCATTAACAAACTTGTTTATTTTCTTTTTCTGCAATATCGCTTCTATCTTATTGATAGTATCGGCAATATGTTCTTCCTGCGGAATGGGCAATTTATGCCCTAAGAATATTGCCATACGGTTTAAATCTTGCTGTTTCATAATTCCTGTATTTCAATTTATGCAACTCACAACATATTTCGTAGAATATCCTCATCACTGACAGCCAAGTAATCCCACGGAAAGAATGTATTGGCGAGGGAATCGAACCAGTCAGGAGAACGTTTGATACGTTTTTTAATCTCCTCTTTCTTTTCTATGATGATACTGCCATTACTCATAAATCCCCAATGTGTTTCCGTTGCTTCTTCCATAAGTTTATCACAGGGTGGGAGAGCGGCACCAAACCCATTTTTGGGATTAAGCCAGTCACGTACCGCCCAAAACAGATAAGCCCTCATGTTGGCGAAGGTGTATTCGCCTGTTATATCATGCAGCCCACGTGCACTCTCGGAGAACTTACAAGAATACACATTTGGGTACCCAAGTTCCTGCAACCGAGATAACACTCCTGCTCCTTCGCCGATAGTATCAATAAATGCTTTCGCACCCTTCTTGTCAAGATATCTGGTTATCATTCCGGCTACGTGCATGTGGTCTGCCGTTCCAGCAGACTGGTGCGCTTCAAACTCACTGACATAGTTGCCATATCTTAGACACAGCACACTGTCATCACGTCCCATGCCGGCAACATCGACACCAATCTTGCAGCTTTTCTTTGGAACAAAATCATCTTCTTGCAGTTTCCTCCAATTCTCGTTGGCGATTTCAATCCATTCGTAGGGGATAAGCACATCTTCCGCCACTTTAGGGAACATACCGAGCACTTTCACACGGAACAAGTCATTCGGCCGATATAGACCGTCTTCCCATTTGAAGTCCCCTTCACCTTCGTTGAAGTCAGCTTGCTGGATAGGTGAGCACCAGTTTTCCACTTTGTCTTTCACCCATTCATAATCAACTTGACCAGGAATAACTATTTTCTTGCTTACAACATTCTCAGCATTAAGGGAACTTAACCTGAATTTGGCAAAACGGTCAGACTTCATGGCACGTGCAGCATATCCTGTGGTCACGTTAGGGTTGAACACTATTAGCAAACGGGAATTTCCCTGCAAATTACCTTCGATGGCATTGTAGATAACTTCTGATATACCGGAGGCTTCCGTAACAACAAACAATGTGTTTACGGCATGGAATCCAGACCATGCTTCCATATTGTCGTCAGAACTCTTGAACCCCGTTAGAAACCATTCTTCGTAGTTGGTTCTGATTCCTGAAGACAATAAACGTCCAGGCAGGAAACCAGCATTCCGGAATAGCCTGGAAACTTCCGGTATCATAATATCTTTTACTTGGCGACCGGACGGAGCTGTCATTGCAATTTTGGTATTCTTTACCAATCTTCCGTTAACCCAGCGTGGAGTAAGATACATAAAGCACATAGCGGCACAAGCGGCACAGAAATCCTTGCCACGGGCAGTTCCGGAGGCTACAGCGGTCATTCGGTTGTATTGAACCGAGTGAATAATATCCTGCTGTTCTTTATCCAAACGCGCTTTCAGCACATCGGAACAGAACTTGCACCAATCGTCTCTCCACGCCTGCATATACAAGGTTGCCTTATCGCTCAGATCCATTATTCTTCTATTTTGTCCGGCAATTCTTTTATCAAACTTTCGAATGGATTGACATTGACATCCTGCTCGACACGCTCAACATAACCACGTTTCTTACCCTTTGTTTTCAGATAAAAGATTATCGCAGTTAAATCATCATTATTGATTGCGGAAAGCAATTTAGATTCGACTACATCAATGGTTTCCTCTTCTACTTCCTCAGCACGTTCCTTGAACTTAAGGTCACTGTCCCGCCATTTGTAATAACAGGCTCTCGTTATACCTACTTTCTGGCAGGCATACGAAACAATTCCATGACTTTCACGGAAATGTTTCAAAAACAATTCTTGTCTTTCCTTCTTTCCCATAATTTTATAACTTTACATGCCGATACGTCTTCGGCTTTTCACCAAAGACGCATCGGATATACACTAGTTATCAATTAAAACATTCAATCAAACAAGGACTGCTGTACGCATCCGTCCTCAATCTCTTTCATTTTTTTCTCATCCGGCCTCGGAGTTATATGATCCTTGTCATAGAATCCGTTCTTCTCCAGATAGAAAAATCTGTCCCAACCACATTGGTCGTATTCACCTTCTTTGTAAGGGGTTAATGCGGATTGTTCGGCAATGATAAATTCTTTTTTGGTCTTTCCTCTTTGCTTCCCTTTATGGGTATGGCAGTCAAATACATAATCAGGTATTGACATGTATCTGTTGTCATAGTCTTTCAAACATGTGGCAGGATAAGGGAAATCATTTGCATAGAAACCGCAATATCCGTATTTTACAACTTTCAGAAGTACGGTAACAGCCTTTGCTACGAAAATGGATGATTTGGGTGAACTACCGGGTTGCATATCGTCTGCTTTCTTCAATGCGACAATTTCAGTGGTAACAGCCTGATAGTTGAGATTACCTGCTATCATAATAAGCCGTTTCCAAAGGAACTCCCGATACCTTACCATTAACTCATTGGCCAGATAACCGGCTCTGATATCGTCTTTGCCGATTATGGCACGTTCCAATAATCCGGCAACTAAAAACATGTCATGCCCATTTTTGGTGTAACATCCGGCGTTACTTCCGACATATTCATCCTTTGGCAATTCTATCCTGTCTCTTGAATTAAGCAGGTTACAGGCGAAATAATCAGCATCACGATTCTTTCTTGTGGCAAGAAGAATGCCGAGAGCCTTTTCAATGAATAGAGGTGATTTGTCCTGCCAGCTTTGTGCGTCATCAGCCTGTTTGAGTGCTACAATCTTATTCGTAACAAGGTCATAACAATCCTCTGCTGAAACACAGAGTAATCGCTTCCACAGATATTTTCTAAATCGTGGTGCCAACTCGTTAGCAGCATAGCAGGCATAGTCTTTGTTGCTCCTGCGTATTGCCTTCTGAATAAGGGATGAAACCTCAAACATATTGTGACCGTTTTTTGTGTATAGTGCATTTGCCATATCTCAATCTATTATGCGATTTCAAATTTTGAATTTGGATTCAATTTAATCAATCTTGCTATCATTTCCTCTGCCGTTTTTTCAGTTCCACAAAACTGATGAAATGTAGGGCGAGCAGATTTCGTTCCATCTTTCTTTATTCTGTAAATAAATGCACCTTTTGGCAAACCTTTTGAATTAATGTACTTTGTTGCTTTCATTGTCTATCTCTTATTTTAAATTATTACTTTGCTTTTCTTTTATAATGCTAAGATACTGATTTATAGTGAGATATTAAAATTTAAATATCTGATTAACAATGAGTTAAACAATGATTAACGGCTTATATATCATCAATGCAAATACATTTTGGTTTATGTGTTATAAAGTCATTGGCAACATTACAACCATAAGCTCCAACATTAGAAATAAGAATCTTATCACCAATATTAGTTGGACCGGAATAATCACGATGGATAATATCATTCTCAATACAGGTACATCCGTAAATGGTAACGTGTTCGACGTAATCACTATCGTTTGAAAGCACATTGCAAGGTGGATTTTTCGTATGGCAGACAAAACCGACATCATCACGCTTGCAATCCACAACGAGCATTGTTTTTCCTCTGATAACTTTCTTGCCGATAATGGTTGCAAGTAGAGACATGGAAGTGGAAACTATCGGTGTGCCATTCTCGGTGACAAGCTGCACTTCTCCATCAGGGAACTCTCTTGCAAAGACTTCACCAATAGTTTTGGCATACTCCTCATACAATGGTATATATTCTCCATATTGAGCTTTTAAACTGTCATCCATGCGACCGAACATGTTGCCGCCAATATCAACTATATTGGCTCCAAGTTCTTTTGCATATCGAGCCATCATTTCGGCACGCTTCTTGAAATACGACAGTCCACGAGCATAAGAAATATGACAATGAACACATTTGACTTTTATCAATCCTCTTCGTTGTAGTTCTATGATTTCTTGATAACTTTTGCTATCAACATCAATTCCAAATCTTGAAACTATGCCATTCCCAATATCAAAATTTAGACGCACTCCAATTGCAAGCGGTGAGGTGTATATTCCGATAAGTGAACCAAGCTCACCTACATTATCAACGTTCACTATTCCACCATGATTAGCACATCGTATCTTATTGCCCAAATCAGGGATAACCCCATTGTATATAATCCGGCTGTCATCAAATCCATAGTTCCGTGCAAGCTGATACTCTTTGGGAGAAACAACTTCTGCATATCCACCGACTTCTTTTACCACATTGATGAATTCTTTGCAGTAATTCGTCTTGAAACTGTACCCGATATTATAGTTTGGGTAGTATTTTCTGAAAGCGGCTACAAAATCGGTGATATTCCGTTTGAAGTCATTTTTGTCTGCAATGTATAGAGGTGTTTTCAAATCATCGCTTGACATTAATCTTTGCTGTATTTTTTCTAAAGTCAAATTCATAATACTTTCCCCATTTATTTTTCATTGCACATCTATATTCGTAGTTCTTTCTGGAATCAATGGTGGTTCCTCCTTCATTGGAAGCTTGGATACCGTAGCTGTGAAAATATTTAGGCAGGAGTACAACTCTGTTCATAAGCAGTTCCTGTAACATCATATCAACATCGGATATCGCCGGGTCTTTCAGATCATATCTGGCCTTGAGTGCTTTCTTGTTTATCCATCTTACATGACCGGGCATTCCCTTAAAACAAAATTCCTTGTCATACACATACAAAGCCATTTGTGGATTATCAAAAGCAAGCCCAAGATTTAAATCGTAAAGTAGCTGGCCGATACGGAGTATTTCATCACATGTGCGTTCTTTCCAGTCAGGGTAGTTTTCTGCTGTGATGGCAGTATAATTGTCAAGTCGATAACAGAAACGCTTTATATCATCATCGGCAACAAATATCACATCCTCCGGTGTGTTTTCAATTATCCAATATAGCGTTGACATGAAACTATGTACCTTGCCGCCACATTCAAGCGTGGCATCCTTAGGAATGACAAGCATATCATCTATGCCGGCATTTCTATAAGCATCAGCTTCTTCTTCCCTAACGACATAAGTACAGTATTCAAGGCAATTCTTAGTCATTATTTTATGAGGTCGCTGATATGACATGACGTATATGTTAAACGTAATACCGGGTGTCATAGAACTTTTTCATCTTTAATCCATAATTTAGTTCATATGTGGATGGAATTTCATAACCAAGTAATTGTTTGCATCGCAAATAAACCATATTGCAACCTGCATGACGTACAAACGGGAGAGAGGCATTGATGCGCGGGTTTATTTCAAGCAGCACCACCTTGCCGTCCTCCTTCAGAATGAAGTCAAAAGCCACATTACCATCAAGTTCAAGTTCTCTCACAATCTTGCTGACAATATCATACGCCATGTCGTTGGACTGGATTTCTCCATACATAATGGAGCCGAAAGCCATCATGTAGCCAACATAACCGCAGATATGAGTAACTACTCCTTTGTCTGCAAGCGCACTAACGGTGTAATCCAGTCCTTCGATTCTCTGCTGAAGGATAACCTTATTTTTACCATTGTCAACGATGGATTTCAAATCAAGCAAGGATATGTATCTGTTTTCTCCGAACTTGTTGAATAGAGAGGTGTCATTGCACTTCTTGTCATCCACAACGGCGAAGCCTTTACCGCCGCACAGACTATCCACTTTACAACAGATAGAGCTGTTTTTGTACTTGAACATAGAGGCGAAAGCATCCACATCGGAAACACTCTCAGGAATGATCTGTTTGGGCATTAAGCCGGCATAACAACTATAAAGAGCAATCTTATTGTTGGCAACCAGAAGACTGTCAATAGAAGAAACAGATACAAGAATACCGTTTTGCTCAAACTTATCTTTAGCGCGAGCCATTATTTCCAACTCCAATGTCGCTGTAGGCATGATGATTGAAACATCATATTCCTTGCATAAGGATATGAGTGTTTCAACATAATTTGGAGCGGAAACGGGCGGAACCACAAAATTACCGTCTGACAGTTCAGCAGGCGGGAGGTTGGCCGCAACAGAATTTGCGACATACACTTTTATATCAACTCCGTCTTCATTGTTTTTCAAACAATCTATCACTTCCTTTACGTGGATGGAGCAGCACGTAAGCAGTACATTGAAATTTTTCATTGTTCTTTTTCTTTTTTAGGCATAATCTGGGCTTTTATATCATCGTACCATACGGCACGTGCTTTAATCTTACGCTCTCTGGTGGCGTTTCTGGATACAAGAACTTTCTTGTCGTCAATTCCAAGAGCACGGGTCAGATTCAGATGGTCTATCTCGTTACGGCATACAATCATTACATAATCGTATTTTTCATAGCGTATCAGTTCCATATCCTTGATCTTTGTTTCTTTGACATTCAGATTTTCAAGGTCAAGGCTTAAATCGATTTTCAAGTCTGCGGTCCATTCAGCCAGCTTGTCCATATCCCATTCGCCGGCATGGGTGTTCGCTTTGATATTAATAGCCTTTAATTCTGATTCACTGTAACCAATAAGGCGTTTGCACAAAACTTGAGTGTCAGGATTCTCCATAAGAATGGAAACACGTTGGTGTCCGGATATGATATTGTTGTGTTCGTCAATGACGATAACACCGAAATCGCCAAGGTTGTCAAGTGACTCCTTCAGCTTCTCCTTGGCCTTCTTCTTTAATGGTTTACGGGGATTCCCAAACTCTGTCTTAAGTTCGGACACAGGCAGTTCTATAATTTCTATTCTTTTATCCATTGCTCTTTTTTTATAGTGAATATATGTACGTTAGGCCCGACAGAGGAAGTACCGATATCATTAAATCCGAGTTTCAAGGCATTCTTCCATGCAGCGGTATTACAGGGATTGATATATTGGTAAACCCCATTCATTTTAGCGATGCGGAAAGCATATTCAAGGATAAGCCGGTTACATTCATAGCCTATGCCTTTACCCCAAAAGGCTTTGTTAAGGATATGAGTGTGAAGTTCTCCAAATCTGTATGCTGATTCATCTATTCTATCTATGAAAACATTGCCGACATATATGCCGTCTGCCAGAACAGCAAAGCGTATACACTCATCACTTTCTGACTGTTCTCTATAAAAGTTGTTTTCTGATTCAAGGGATAGGGGAGAGTAGGGGCTTTCGCAAATAGCGTACTTCCATATATCCTTATCCTTACGCATCCTCCAGCTATGTTCTGCGTCGGATATTCTTTGAGGCCTTATTGTTACTTCCATATTTTCCAGGTTATGTACAACTTCATACATTTTCTGCGTAAATGCCTGCCGGGCATATTCCCGACAGGCTTAAACACAAACTCAATCATTTTTCAAGCTACTCGCAAGAGCACTCATGCAATTTTTCGGCTTCTTTCAGTCGTGTCAGATGGCAATTTCCATCACCCCGTAAATTACATAAGCCTTTTTGTCCTTGTTTTCGCTTGACTACTACTAAGGGTTGCGGGAACTCAAGGATTCGAACCTTGTTCTTCGGATTTTCAGTCCGACGCATAGACCAACTTTGCTAAATTCCCTTGTTAGCTAATTGAAGGAAGCAAGACTTGAACTTGCAATCGGATGATATTCCACGCTGTCAGACTGTTTACGTCCATCCTTTTTCACCGCTGACAGGCGGCTACTTAACAATCCCATTTCTGTCATTCCTTCAATTTAGCTGTTTTCTCTTATTTCTGCCTCAAAAATACAATATTTTATTTGTCTTTCAAATAAAACTGGGCAAAAATACTATTTTTCTACTCTCAAGATCTCAACCTTCCAACATTTCATCATATGGTCTGTATCTATTCCTATATTGAAGCGTTTACCTATATAGTTTTCGTGCGCTTCTTGTTCCGGGAGGTTAATGGGGGTAACGAACCAGTCTTCATTGCCATGTTCGTCTTTCAGATAGACTTTTACTATCGTTTTCATAATTCCTCAAATTTTCCAAGTTCACATTCTATAATATCAACTTCACTTTCATTGGTATATAAACCATTTTCTTTGGCAGCATCAATAGCAGCATTTTCATAAAGAAATACACCGAAACACACTCTACTTGATTTTGTTTTCCAAATATCAGTTTGAAACAAAACGTATACTTTATTCTTCATCTCCCCACAACTTTAGTGCAAGTTCATAATTCTTCTGTGCCTCATTTACGGCTTTCTTGGCATAAGTAAGAGTGTAGGCGTGTTCTCGTGGGTATTTGCCGGACTTCACACCTTCATGGAATTCTTTAGCTTGTTCCAGCTTATGTTCATAGAAATCGATACTTTCAGGCATTGATAAATTAATTGTGTTTGCACGTTTATCCCAATACTCAGCTTTGCTTTCGTGTTCAGTAGCCTTGTCGCTGAATGTAACTGCTTTGTCTGTATTGTTCCAAGCGTCCTCTATTGCTTTCCTGTGCCGTCTTTCGCTGTGGTGTCCCACCTTGATAGGTTCACCAAGTGAAAGAAAATCTCTATCTTTATTAGATTTGTCAAAGTATTCTTTGCTTTTACGTTCTGCCGATTCAGCCCATGCCCTTCTACGTTCAGCTCTTTGCTTCGCCCATTCCTGTACATTAAATCCGTCAGCCCGTACAATCGAGTAGTAGAAAAATCCGTCTTTCTCAAAGATGAGATTAAAGACGATACTTTCGTTCTCATTACCGTACTTGGTTGTAACCTCAATAACTTCTCCTTTTTCGTGCTTTTCATCGCACT
>OGRF01000423.1_pt1 | contig 37071 bp, 29 predicted proteins | sample 1553381 | NCBI WGS metagenome assembly OGRF01 (sample SAMEA2580060, study PRJEB22360) | human gut metagenome | biome: human gut; feature: human-associated habitat; material: faeces | place: Denmark | collected 2008/2010
TCACAGATACCATCAAATATGTAGGCGTTAATGATCATCAGGTTGACCTTTTTGAGGGCCAGTACAAAGTGCCGAACGGCATGTCCTACAACTCCTATGTGATCCTGGACGAAAAAATTGCGGTTATGGATACGGTAGATGCAAATTTTACTCACGAATGGCTTGATAATATCCAGAAAGTTCTGGGTGACCGGAAACCGGATTATCTGATCGTACAGCATATGGAACCGGATCACGCAGCCAACATCGCAAACTTCCTGAAGGCTTATCCGGACACCATCGTTGTTTCCAACAAAAAAGCCTTCGCCATGATGCAGAACTTCTTTGACCTGGATCTGGAAGGTCATCAGATCATCGTAGATAACGGCGGAACCCTTTCCCTTGGAAAACACGATCTGACTTTTGTATTTGCACCGATGGTTCACTGGCCGGAGGTTATGGTCACTTATGACAGCACAGAAAAGGTTCTTTTTTCCGCAGACGGCTTCGGAAAATTCGGTGCCCTGGATGCAGAGGAACCATGGGACGATGAGGCAAGAAGATACTATATCGGCATCGTTGGAAAATATGGTGTGCAGGTGCAGAACCTTCTGAAAGCAGCCGCAGCTCTGGATATCCAGACCATCTGCCCGCTCCACGGACCGGTTCTTACTGAAGATCTTGGACATTATATTAGCCTCTATGATACCTGGTCTTCCTACACACCGGAGGATGACGGAATCGTGATCGCCTACACTTCTGTATACGGTCATACAAAAATGGCCGTTCAGCAGCTGGCCGATAAATTCCGCAGCAAAGGATGTCCAAACGTTGTTGTCTATGATCTTGCAAGAGACGATATGTCCCAGGCACTGAGCGATGCTTTCCGTTACTCCAAGCTGGTTCTCGCAACCACCACATATAATGCAGGCATCTATCCGTTTATGAACGACTTTATTACCCGACTGACAGAGCACAACTTCCAGAACCGCACGGTAGGACTGATTGAAAACGGAACCTGGGCACCGCTGGCAGCGAAGGTTATGAAAGAAATGCTTTCCAAATGCAAAAAGATCAGCTGGCTGAATACCACAGTTAAGATCATGTCTGCAGTAAACGAAGAAAACCGCAGGCAGATGGAAGCTATGGCTGATGAGCTCTGCCAGGAATACATTGCAAAAAGCGATGATCTTGCCAACAAGAATGATATGACTGCTCTGTTCCGCATCGGTTACGGCCTCTATGTGGTAACCTCCAACGATGGCAAAAAGGACAACGGTCTGATCGTCAATACCGTTACACAGCTTACCGACAACCCATATCGCGTGGCTGTCAACATCAACAAGGCAAACTACTCTCACCACGTGATCCAGCAGACCGGTATCATGAACGTAAACTGCCTGTCCACAGATGCTCCGTTCTCTGTTTTTGAGCAGTTCGGCTTCCAGTCCGGCAGAAGCACCGATAAATTTGCCGGACAGAAAGTAAACCACTCCGACAACGGCCTGGTATTCCTGGACAAATATATCAATGCTTTCATGTCCCTGAAGGTAGAAAACTATGTGGATCTCGGCACTCACGGAATGTTCATCTGCAGCGTCACAGAGGCCCGTGTCATGAGCGATCAGGATACCATGACTTACACCTACTACCAGAAACATGTAAAGCCAAAGCCACAGACCGAAGGCAAAAAAGGCTGGGTATGCAAAGTCTGCGGATACATCTATGAAGGCGATGAACTTCCGGAAGATATCATCTGCCCGCTGTGCAAGCATGGCGCTGTGGATTTTGAGCCGATCGAAGGATAAGACTGAAATCCCCATAAATTGATTTAATCCGGTTACAGCTCCCTTATTTTTACAAATTATAAACCACAAAAAAGACAGGCTTCTGAGGTTGCCTGTCTTTTTTGTATTATCATCCAATGTCTTCTCAGCGTCTTTCACCAAATTTATTCTTACAGCAGATCAGACACTCACGCTCTGTATTTCTGCAGGAATCCTGAAATTTACGGATTATATGTCTTTTATTTATTTCATCAGTCTGATAACCTGCTCTGCAGTATCTGCCAGATTCTGCTTTGCATTCTCATTTTTCATGGCCTCCTCCAGAGTTACCACTCCGCGGAGGATCGGGAAAAAGGCATCGATCCCTGCATCGTTGCAGGCTCTTGCGTCACGCTGTACGGCACCTGCAAAGGCGATCACTTTTTTGCCATATTTCTTTGCAAGCTTTGCAACACCTACCGGCGCTTTTCCCATGGCTGTCTGTCCATCCATACGTCCCTCACCTGTGATCACAAGATCCGCGTCTTTGATGTAGTCCTCAAGTTTTGTCTCATCCAGCACGATGTTGATCCCGGATTCCAGGACTGCATCGGTAAAGGTCAGGAATGCAAATCCCATTCCGCCGGCAGCACCTGTTCCCGGATACTTTGCATCTGCTTTCGGAAAACGCTCCTTTGCAAGCTCTGCGTAAGCACCCAGCCACTGATCCATGTCCTGGATCATCTCCGGCGTAGCACCCTTCTGCGGTCCGTAGATGGAACTGCATCCAAGCTCTCCGCAAAGAGGATTTGTGACATCGCAGGCAACACGAAATTTACATTCTGCAAGCTCCGGGATCACATAGGCATCTGTGATCTCTGTGATGTCTTTCAGGCCTCTTGCTCCCGGAAGGACCTGCTTTCCGTTTTTATCCAGAAATGCATAGCCAAGTGCCTGAAGCATTCCCACACCACCGTCATTGGTGGCGCTTCCGCCGATACCCACAATAAATCTGCGGCAGCTTTTTTCGATGGCGTCCTTGATCACCTCACCGACACCGTAGGTTGTGGTATAAAGAGGATTTCTTTTTTCGTCCGGCACCTGCGTGATCCCTGCTGCACCAGCCATTTCGATCACTGCAGTCTTTGTGCTTTCGATGATGCCATACTCACAGATCACCGGCTCGCCAAGAGGCCCCGTAACCTTTACGTGCTCTGTTTTTCCGTTCATTCCTGCGACAAGGGCTTCCACGGTTCCCTCTCCACCGTCTGCCAGTGGTCTTACCTGAACTTCTGCGTCCGCATCCACACGATGGATACCTTCAGCAGCTGCAAAGCCTGCCTCCATGGATGTCATACTGCCCTTAAAAGAATCGATCGCTGTTACTACCTTCATTTTATTTTCCTCCTGTATGATTTTTATGTAAAGCTGATATCCGTACTCTCCGTTCTATCATTCCGTGTACCGGAAACGTGAAATGTTCATTTACGTGTCAGGCGGATATTTTCTGCGCAGCTCTGCAGCCAAATAACTGTTCTGCTGTTTGGTTATCAGCTGTCCCCGGATGAAAAGAACCTTCTGTGAACTTATTTTTCCCTGGAAATGTCTCTGGCTGATGCCGCAGAGAAGCTTTTTCTCCACAAAAATACTCTTCAATATAAATTAAACCACATTTATAAAAAATGTGGTCTCAATCCCCGAAAATTCCGGGACGCTGTTCTGTTGTATCTGGCACTGGAGCTGGAATGAACCGGCCATTTCACTATCCTCTCACATGAAAGCCAAACTCCTCCTCCAGTGGAATTTCCCTCTCTTCAATCCCCTCGATCTCCACAAAGCTCTGCTGAGAAAGGCGTTCTACCATCTCCCGGATTTCTTCTCTGGTTCCCTGTACTTCCATTTCCACACGATCATCCCAGAGATTCCGTACCCAGCCGGTCAGTCCCATGGACTGTGCAATATAATAGGAACGGTAACGAAAGCCTACTCCCTGTACTCTTCCTGAAAAATAAAAATGTTTCCGAATCTTTTCCATCTGGCACCTCATATTTTCTGTCTTAACTATTCTGTCTCTGTATCTCCACCCGAAATTCTCCCGCATCCGCCGCAGGAATATCATAACCAGATTATATAATATTTCTTTATAAATTGTAAAGTTATATCCTTCTATCTATTGGAAACTATAATCATCTGCGTTATAATGGTTTTTATCAGAATAAAAAGAAATTTACTTTCTTTTGCAGAAAATATTTTCAACAAAATTTAACATCAGGAGGTAATGATCATGAATGAAAGCATCAAAAACCTGTTAGAACGCAGAAGCATCCGCGCCTACAAAAAAGAGCTTGTTCCGAAAGAAACTCTGGATACGATCCTGGAAGCGGGAGAATATTCCCCCAGCGGCATGGGACAGCAGAGCACTCTTATGGTAGTGACACAGGATCCGGAGCTGGTTGCAAGGCTTTCCAAAATGAACGCAGCTGTTATGGGCAGCACCTCAGATCCGTTCTACGGCGCCCCAACTGTGATCATTGTCTTTTCCAACAGCAAAATGGGCACCTGTGTGGAAAACGGAAGTCTTGTGATGGGAAATCTCATGAATGCCGCACATGCTCTCGGCGTGGACTCCTGCTGGATTCACCGTGCAAGAGAAGTTTTTGACTCCGAGGAAGGAAAAGAGCTGAAGAAGCAGTGGGGTGTTCCGGAGGAATATATCGGCGTGGGCCACTGTGTTCTTGGATACCGTGACTGTGAGTATCCAACAGCCAAACCGCGTAAAGATGGTTTTGTGATCCGTGTGTGATCGGCTTGCAGAATAAAATTTCCACTGCCAAAAACTTTTAAGTAAATAAAGATCTGACAGATTCCTGCATGATACGCATCGCTACGTATCTGAGAATACACAGGGAAACAACCCTCCGGTATCATAAATACCAGAAGCTTTTCCCGTCTTCTCCGGCAGTGATCTGTCAGATTTTATTTTCTCTTATTTCAGTGCTTTATCCTTATATCTGGAAATCTCCTCCAGATATTTTTTCCCAAGGGCACTGATGTTAACACCCTTTCTGGCAACATAACCGATTGTCATGATCTCATCGGAATCCAGCTTCACAGCACAGTAATCGGAACCATTAAGATCCTCACAGATAATACCGGAGCATAAGGTATATCCATTCAGTCCTACCATCAGGTTCAGCATAGTAGCCCTATCATCGGCTTTGATCAGCCGTTTGTATTCATAGGTGCTCAAAACCTCCTCAGCAAAATAAAAAGAGTTATTTCCTCCCTGTTCAAAGGACAGACACGGATATTCCTTCAGTTCTTCCAGCGTGATCTTCTCACGCTTCGCCAGAGGATGCCCCTTCCACATATAAACGTAGATCCGACAGTTGAGAAGTTCGTGAAACTCCAGACCATACTCGTGAAACATTTTTGTAAGTACCTTACGGTTAAAATCATTTACGTAGAGGATCCCGATCTCACTCTTGAAATTACGGACATCCTCGATGACCTGATGCGTCTTGGTCTCGTGAACCGCAAATTCGTACTCATCCATGCCGAATTGCTTTACCAGCTCCACAAAGGCATTAACTGCAAAGGTATAATGCTGCATGGAAACACTGAATTTTTTGCGTGACTGTTCCTTGGAAATATATTTGGCTTCCATCAGTTCGTACTGTTCCACCACCTGCCTTGCATACCCCAGAAATTCTTCGCCTGCAGGCGTTACGGCGATTCCCCGGTTCGTTCTTCGGAAGATCTCAACACCGGTTTCTGCTTCCAGCTCCCGGATTGCCGTGGAAAGACTGGGCTGAGAAATATAAAGGCTTTTTGCTGCCTCGTTCATAGATCCGGCTTTTGCAATTGCTATGGTATATCTGAGCTGTGCCAGAGTCATCTTTCTGCCTCCCCGTTTCTTGTTCCGGCTTTCTGTTCCTCTTCAGGCAGATCCGGCAACAAGCATCCTTTATCTTTTTATTTAAGATAGTTCTTATCTACATATCCTTCTTTTCCAAGCTTCGGAACATATACATACCAGTAAGTACTGTCTTTCTTCTCAATGACTTCTACCGTATCTCCGTTATTCAGCTGGGCGATCTCATTGTCCTTGTCATACGCCTTTGTACTGCGCAGAGCCAGATATCCGCTTTCCACTTTAACAGTCATGGATGGAGTTGTCGTACCTGAGCCTCCGGTAAGATAGTTCCTGTCAACATAACCGGTCTTATCCAGCTGCGGAACATATACATACCAGTACTGATCGTTGCTGGTGTCCTTCACCTGAACCGTGTCACCGGTATTCAGCTGTCCGATCTCATTGCTTTCATTATAGGCTGCCTTGTTGCGAAGGGCAAGATAACCAGTTTCTACTTTAACTGTCCACAGACCACTGTTGTAAATATAACGGTTATCCACATATCCGGATTTATCAAGCCCCGGAGCATATACGTACCAGTAAGTAGAATCACTGCTGTCCTTTACAAGAACGACATCTCCGGTATTCAGGCGTCCGATCTCGTTACTGTCATTGTAAGCTGCGGTACTTCGAAGAGCCAGATAGCCTTTTTTTACCTTTACTGTCCAGGAATCGTTGGAAGCTGTGGCGTTCTCTGCTATCTGGATATAGTTTTTGTCCAGATATCCGGATTTATCCAGTCTTGGCACGTATGCATACCAGTAGGTAGCGTCCTTCCGATTTGTAACTTCCACAAGATCTCCTGTATTCAGCTGTCCGATCTCATTGCCTTTGTCAAAAGCCTTCTCACTCCGGAGAGCCAGGTATCCATCTGTGACTTTGACTTTAAAAGTGGTTCCTGCTGCTGCCTTTGTCTCCCGGATCGTCGCCGGAAAAGCTGCTGCCAGTATAAGTGTCAGAAGTACCAGCCTTTTTACTGCCTTTATATGGGACAGAAGAGTTCTTTTTCTCATATTATACGCCTCCTTTTCTTTTTTGGATCTTTCTCTGATCTGCGGCTCTCTCTGTTTTTTATTTACTGAGCAGACCGCACCGGAATTTATGGTAGTATTATATCATATTTTCAGCTGATAGCTGTAAGAATCATATCTCTCATTGCAGTCCAAAATGTTCTTTTCCACAATGCAGGTATTGACACTTTTAATTAGTAGTGTTATATTACACATAGAACAAGATAAAAGTAATGCCCCCGGGATTTTTCCCGGGGAATTTTATACGCATACGTTCAATATATGACAGTCCGGGAGATCTGTCCTCTGAGAGGATAGATCGATCATCCGGGACGCTGCAGACTATAATATAAGGGAAGGTGAATACCATGGCAGTAAAAAGAGATTATTACGATGTTCTGGGCATTGACCGGAACGCAGATGAAAAAACAATAAAAAAAGCCTATCGTAAACTGGCCAAAAAATATCATCCGGATACAAACGCCGGTAATGCAGATGCCGCAGATAAATTTAAAGAAGTAAACGAAGCCTACGATGTCTTAAGTGATCCAAAGAAGAAAAAAATGTATGATCAGTTTGGTCATGCCGCATTTGAAGCAGGAGCTGATCCTGGAGCCGGCGCAGGTGCCGGTGGATTCGGCGGATTCCAGGGTGGCGGCAATGGCAGCTATCAGGAATTTCATTTTAACGGTGAAAATATGGACGATATTTTTGGTGATATCTTCGGAAATATGTTCCACGGCAGTCACGGCGGCGGTTTCCACAGTGGTTTTGGCGGAAGCGGTTTCCACAGTGGCAGCGGTTTCGGCGGATTCCATCAGCAGGATTTTCCACAGAAAGGCTCCGATGTGAAGGCCAGCATCAACGTTACCTTTGATGAGGCAGCTTTTGGTGCAGATAAAAGGATCTCTCTGTCCGGTCCGGACGGAAGCTCCGGTGCACCGCAGACACTTCAGATTCATATTCCGGCAGGTATTGATACCGGCAAGAGTATCCGTCTGAAAGGAAAAGGCATGCCCGGAACCGGCGGCGGTGAGCCTGGTGACCTTCTTCTGAAGGTTACCGTAGGAACACGTCCTGGCTATGAACGAAAGGGATCGGATGTTTATACCACCATTTCTATTCCTTACACAACCGCTGTTTTCGGCGGTGAAGCCACCGTTCCCACCCTTTACGGAAATGTTATCTGTAAGATCAGGGAAGGTATGCAGTCCGGTTCCAAGATCCGCCTGAGAGGAAAAGGCATTGTTTCCATGAAGAACCCTTCCGTCCGCGGTGATCAGTATGTAACCATTCAGATCCAAGTTCCTCAGGATCTGAATTATTCCGCAAAAGAGAAACTCCATGAATATGCAAAGGCCTGTGGACTGGAACGGAGTAATGCCACCGGATCACATGTAGCATAAAAGTTAAAATAAAAGAGTATCACAAAGCTCATCACTATCAATGAGTTCCTGTGATACTCTTTTTTGATTTTAAAGTAAGATCTGATATAGCTTATGACAGCGTCATATCTCCATCTTTCACCCATCCGAGCTTACGTACAAACATATTGATCAACGGGCAGAGAACTGCCGGGAGAATAAAAGAGATCAGAAAAAGTCCTGCCCAGTCCATAGCTGTAACAGCTGTCTTGGTTCCTTCTGCAATATCATTCATCCATCCTGTATACACACCGATCTGACCTACAAAACCGCAGGTACCCATTCCTGAGGATACAGCAGTTCCGTTCATCTGAAGCCTGAACAAGCAGGTTGCAATAGGTCCTGTGATAGCAGATGTTACGATCGGAGCGATCCAGATTCTTGGATTTCTGACGATATTTCCCATCTGGAGCATGGAAGTTCCGATTCCCTGAGAGACAAGACCACCCCATTTGTTTTCCCTGAAGGACATGACCGCAAAACCTACCATCTGCGCACAGCAGCCCGCTACTGCAGCGCCGCCTGCCAGTCCGGTAAGTCCCAGAGCCGCGCAGATCGCAGCAGAAGAGATCGGCAGCGTCAGTGCGATTCCAACAAATACAGAAACCAGGATTCCCATAAAGAATGGCTGCAGATCTGTTGCCCACATGATCACGCTTCCTACCTTCATAGCAGCTTTTCCAAGGGCCGGTGCCCACCATGCGGAAAGACCTACGCCCACACCGATGGTTACAAGAGGCGTTACAAGGATATCGATCTTTGTTTCCTTTGAAACTGCCTTACCGATCTCAGCTGCAACAATGGCAACAAACAGTACAGCCAGAGGACCGCCTGCTCCGCCAAGTGCGTTGGAGGCAAATCCAACAGTGATCAACGAAAACAATACCAGCGGCGGGCAATGCAAGGCGTAACCGATAGCTACTGCCATGGCAGGGCCGCTCATGGCAGATGCCAGAGAACCTACTGTGTACTGGGTATCATTGACTGTGGCAACTGCCATAGTCAGAAACGGAATGTGAAACTGTGTGCCAATGGTGTTGATGATCGTACCGATCAGCAGGGAACAGAAAAGTCCCTGTGCCATAGCTCCCAGTGCATCGATACCATATCTCTTCAGAGAGATCTCAATATCCTTTCGTTTCAGAAATGCTTTGAATTTTTCCATTTTTAAACTCTCTCCTTACCCTGATCCGCTTCCTGCCGGATCAGTTCCTTTATTTGCAAAAAGCCTCGCTTACTTTCTCAAGTTCCTCGCGGATGGAAATATGCTGCGGACATACTTCCTCGCACTGTCCGCATTTTACACATTCATCTGCACGCTTTCTGCCATGACTGACTACCAGCCAGTCTTCCTGATGCGCTGCGGCGGCTTTATTTCCGTACAATGTCAGATAATTCATTGCTGTAAAAGAACCGGAAATTCCGATTTCCATCGGACAGACCTTTGCACAGTAGTTACAGGTTGTACATGGGATCAGAGGAATTTTGCTCATAGCCTCTCTTGCCTTATCAAGAGTCTCCTTCTCACTGTCAGTAAGGCCATTGAAATCCTTCATAAAGGAAAGGTTATCCTCCATCTGTGCAACATTGCTCATTCCGGAAAGTACGGTGATCACGCCTTCCAGATTTGCCACAAAACGGATTGCCCAGGATGCTGTGGATGCTTCCGGCTCTGCTTCCTTCAGAAGCTTTTCCACTGCTTCCGGCGGAGTTGCAAGCATGCCGCCTTTTACAGGTTCCATGATAATGACCGGTTTTCCATGTTTTCTGGCTACCTCGTAGCAGGCTCTTGACTGGATCACCGGATTTTCCCAGTCTGCGTAATTGATCTGCAGCTGTACAAATTCCATTTCCGGATGTGCAGTGAGAAGTGCATCCAGTTCCTCCGGTGTGGAATGGAACGAAAATCCTGCATGTCTGATCAGACCGGCTTCCTTCTGTTCACGGATCCAGTCCCATAAACCGTACTCATCAAAATATTTTGTTCTGTGCTCTCCAAGATTGTGGAGAAGATAAAAGTCGAAATATCCTGCCTTTGTTCTCTCCAGAGATGTTTTAAACTGTGCAAGAGCTTCATCTCTTGTCTTGCAGTTGATCCAGGCTGCCATCTTGGTGGCTAACTGATATTTTTCTCTCGGATAACGCTCTACCAGCGCTTCGCGGATAGCATCTTCGCTTCCTGCATAAGCCCATGCTGTATCAAAATATGTAAATCCGGCTTCCATAAATTTGTCCACCATGACTTTGGTCTGCTCCACATCGATCACACCTTCTGATTTCTGCGGAAGTCTCATAAGGCCAAAACCAAGTTTTTTGATCTCTTCACCTAAATATGCCATATCTTTCTCCCTTCTTATTACATACCGGAAAATTCCTCATATCATCTGATATATCACCGGATAAGCAATATTTCTGACACAGATATCTCCCGGACCGTTATATTTTTGCCGCAGAGAAACTGCGTTTCTCCTATTATAACGATATTTTTCCTGGTGGTAAACCTTTTTCTTTTACAAGTGTCAAGACAATGCCTGCATTACATCTGAATTTTTGCAGAAAACAGAAAAACAGCTGCCACACGTTTATCGCACGGCAACTGTCTTTTGTCCTATCAGTTCATCTTTGTTCTTTACACCTCAGATCAAATATTTTAAACTGATATTACTTATAATAACCATATATCGAAAGGCAGAAAACTCTCATGAAAAACAAGCAGGTCATGAACCGCCAGACTTCATCAAAAGAACTTCATCTTATTTCCTGCGGCTGGGAAAAATGTACACCGGAGCAGTCCTATGGTCCAGGTGTACGGCGGTATTACACCATTCACTTTGTGCTGAGCGGGCAGGGCTATTTCTATATGAATAACCGGAAGTATACCCTGAAAGCCGGACAGTGCTTTTTCATTCCTCCTGTGACCAGCTCTCTCTACAAAGCAGAGCCTTCTGATCCCTGGACTTATATCTGGATCTGTTTCAATGGAGAAAATGCTCCCATACTTTGTGAACACTGTCATCTTACTGAAGAAACTCCGGTCCAGCAGCTAAATTCGGTTCTTCCCTATCAGGAAACCATTCTTGAAATGATGGCTCATCCACAACTGACGCCTTCCGGTGAGGCCTATATCCAGAGCGGTCTTTACCGGATCATTGCCCTGCTGGAGGAAGAATTTCATGCTTCCTACACCACCATGGAATCCAACGATAATTTTTACATCACACAGGCTGTTGATTACATCAAAAAAAGTCCGCTACAGAATATCACTGTGACAGATGTTGCTGACTATCTCCATATCAGCCGCAGCCACCTTTACGGACTTTTTAAAAAACATCTTGGAACCACACCCCAAGCATTCCTGACTTCAGCCAAGATCATCAACGCCCGGGAGCTTCTGACCATCACGGATATCCCTGTCTCCAGCGTGGCGTTCTCCTGCGGATATCAAAATCCATTTGCCTTTTCCCGTGCCTTCAAAAAAGAAACCGGCATGACGCCACGGGAATACCGGGAAAAATATCATCATGCCGAGGATCTTCTGGATTGCTGAACCACTTTTCCTGATTTACGGAACAACTACCTTGGCATTATAATATTCCACCGCAGCATCCATGGTCGGACCTTCGTTGTCAAACCAGTCATAAGTGATAGTTTCGCCGTTTTCTCCCCATACCTCCGGGCAGTCGATTTCTTCCCAGTCAAGCGGAACAAAATGCTCTTCCTGTTCTGATGCACGCAGCATGATCTGATGCAGCTCCTCAAATTCCTCCGGATTCAAAACTCCAGGTTTTGCGGATACAAACAGTGGTGTACCGCTCTTTGCAAGAACGTCTGCCCACTGACGATTTTTCTCCCATGGGATCATTCCGAAAATACCGACACAGTCTGCATCAATATGGTAAAACGTATTGTGCTGCGGAAGACGGAATGCCAGCGTATTTACGCCCATTCGTCTGGTACGCTCCCAGATACGTCCGCTGGTATCGTCACCGGTCCGATTCAGATGCATCAGGCCTGCGCCGAGATGTCCGATGGTATTGCAGCCGATGATCACTGCGTTGTTGCTCCGGGAAGCATCATAAATCTCCTGATAAAGCATTTTTACGATTTCTGCGCTGGTTTTGGTCTGATCATAAAAATGCCATTTCTCCATGGAATTGTCTCTTAAATTCGCCTCAAATCCCCATTTCCCAAAGAGATCAAAGGTAGAAAAATCATGCTTGATCAGCGTGTATCCCCAATCACAGATCCTCTCGATATCTTTACGGATATATTCCAGTGCATCCGGGTGGGACGGATCGAGACAGCCATTATAGGAAATCCTCCACTCATCCGGGATATTCTCATCTTCATTAAGAAGCAGACGGACCCAGATACCCGGGCGGACACCTTTTTTCTCCAGCTTGTCTGCAAGACCTTTCATATCCGGAAATCTGGCATTGCCTTTTGTCCAGGGTCCACCGTTGTATTCATCCAGGCGGTGATGCTCCTGCCAGCAGTCATCAATGACCATGAACGGAGGATTTTTTACACCTTCGGTCAGTTTCAGGATATAATCGGTATCACTTAAGATCTCCTCTTCGGAGCTGTCACCGTAAGCATAATACCAGTTATTGCTTCCATATACCGGAAACTCTGGGAAGATCGGATCTGTACACATTTTTTCACAGAATTTCTGTGCAGTTTCAAAAGTATCTGCTCCTTCTGCTTCCATGCAGACGATCTGTGCGGCACACAGCTTTCTTCCTTTCAGCTGTACTCCTGTATTTCCGCAGCGAACATCCAGAAACAAAGTAATTCCTTTGGTATCCACCTGCCAGCAGCACATAGCAGAAGGACGGACCTTTACGCCAAAGCAGAGAACCTTCTCAGAAAGCTTCGCCAGAAAATACCATGGCAGATAACGGTTTCCGCTCATTCCATGCCATTCCGCATCACCATAGGTACGTTCCCAGGCATCTCCCAGAAATCTGGCTGATTTCGGGATCTTATAGTTCCATCTCAGCTTCACACATCTTACTGCATCCTCGGATGTGACAAATATATCCTCATGTTCACCTTCGTCCTGAAATTCCACAGTAGTTGCACCGGCAGCTACTGTCGTCTGCCCTCCCTGGCACACAAGTCTCTCCTCTTCTGTTTCCACTGTTACATAATCCGGTACCCCAAGCTTAAAATCTGCATATTTTTTCTGCATTATTCTCTCCTCCTGTACTTTTTCATTTACATTTTGCTTTACCTGCATACTCATGAACACTGTCTTTCTATCGTCTGTTCAACTCAGAAGAATGTACGAAAAATTTTTTTAATACATTTTGTCTATATGCCTTATTATATTGATTTTTTTGGTTTTTTCTATGCTTTAAAGTTATTATAACATTGCAGAATGTTCAATCTGCATAAGCTTTTCAGACCTTGTCCGATTCGCTTTTTAATATAAGAACATAAAGGGCTAAAGGTGGAAATTAGTTTTTCATTTTACGGAACACAAATTCTTCACAATTTTTTAGCACTCACCTCTTGACTTTGCTAACAACATGTGTTATATTACATATAGAACAAAGGAGAAGATAAAAAAGAACTTCCAGATGTTCAGAATAAAACCAAACGATCACCACTGCGGAATAACCCGAAGTGGTAACTATATACCGGCAACAGTTGGATTTCTTGATCCACCGGAACGGCTTTTCAATTTGAAAGGAGAAATGACTTATGATGTTCCCGAGTGTATTTGGAGAAAACTTATTTGATGACTGGATGGATGATTTTGGATTCAGAGATAATTTCTTTAGCGGAAAGAACCCTCTTTATGGCAAACATGCAAAAAATATCATGAAAACTGATGTACGTGAAACAGATAAAGGCTATGAGCTGGATGTAGATCTTCCAGGATTTAAGAAAGATGAAGTACAGGTACAGCTGAAGGATGGTTATCTTACCATCTCTGCTGCCAAGGGTCTTGACAAAGACGAGGAAGACAAGAAAGGCAATTATATCCGCCGTGAACGTTATGCCGGCAGCACAAGCAGAAGCTTCTATGTTGGTAATGGTGTAAAAAACGAAGATGTCCATGCAAAATTTGAGAACGGTGTTCTGAGACTTTCTATTCCGAAAAAAGCAGCTGAAGAGATTGAAGCTGATAAATATGTATCTATTGAAGGCTGACATCGACTCACTCTCACAGGGGGAGAATCCATAAGGATTCTCCTCCTCTTTTTTATACGCAATAATACATATGACACTCTCTTTCCAATTTACTACGTACTCACAAGTACTTTCACTCTATAGTAATGATCCTATTGTCAAAGTTTTCATGATATTGGATATTTTTTAACAAATACGCTTGATTTTTTGAATATTTTTTATATATTTTGCATTATATTATTTCATTTTTTTGAAATTAATGGTATAATATGCACAGCTAATCGGATATTTGCAATCCGCATTCGGTTAAATAAATCTGTTTCGTAATCCTTCAGGATAATTCTCCTGAACAACCACGTAAAACACGATCACGACAGGAGGTTTTTATTATGGATCAGGACAACATCATAAAAATTTATGCACGCACTGACAACCGCATACAGCTTAAAATGATTCCGGGACACTTCGTAACATCCCAATCCCATATCACACACTACCTGGATCTCACTACTATGAAATCCAGATGCGCTGAAGCACAGCGTATTGCATCCGCTCTCGCAGCAAATTACGAAGCATCCATTCCGGTAGACACCATCGTCTGCATGGACGGACTTGAAGTGATCGGTGCTTATCTCGCCGAAGAACTGACCAAAGCCGGCGTCCTTTCCATGAACGCACACCAGACCATCTACGTCATCACCCCTGAGTTCAATAGCACCGGGCAGATGATCTTCCGCGACAACTATGAACCAATGATCAATGGAAAAAACATCCTCATCCTAAATGGTTCCATCACCACCGGATCCACATTGAACCGAGCTATCGAAAGCGTTCTGTACTATGGCGGTAAGATCCGCGGCGTGGCAGCCATCTACAGCAGTGTAGACAGTGTAGCCACACTCCCTGTCCACTCTATCTTTCAGGCCAGAGACATCCCGGACTATCGCTCCTACCGCTCTGACAACTGCCCACTGTGCAAAAAACGCCAGAAGATCGATGCTATTGTCAGCAGTTACGGATATTCTGTATTATAAGATTCAGATCAATCAACGAATCCCCCATGGATAGCAAAACCAGTGGGGGATTCTCTTTATCTTTTCTTATTATAATTGATATTCTCTGTACATAGCTTCACGCATTTCTTTATCTGTAACAACCTTCTGAATCTCATTACCACGATTATCAAGTATAAGCCTGTTGATCAGAACACTAAGTCGTTCTTCCCCCTGGGCCATTCCCTGGGCCATTCCCTGTTCTCGCCCCTGTTCTTTAGCTTCCGCCATCAGTCTTGCCCTTTTCTCAGATTCCAGTTCCAGAACATGTCCACCCATAATCTCACCTATTCCTTTCCGGACTTTCTCCTCATTTCTGAAAATATGATCAGATATCCGAGTTATCAGTCCAATCAGATCACTGAACAGTTCAGACCTTCCAGATTCAGTGATCTCTACCTCCAGTTTACTCCGGATCACTTCATATTCATTCAGTAATTCCTGGAAAAGTTGTGGATCCTCACTCATCTCATGCCCTCTTTTTTCATATCGCATGATATAAAAAGGAAGCAGCATAAGAAGACTCTTTTCAAATATCTTATCTTTTGTATAATTCTCTACTTTAATGGCAGGCACTCTGTACAAATGACATCCCCCATCCGGAAAAACCACATCCACTTCCAGAAAATCCGGCGTATTCCTACTGTTTCTCAGATACAACACACAAGAACGTGGAAACTCCATCCGATACCTCCGTCCCTGCTTTCTGGCAAACTCAACAGCAGTTGCAAAATCATACTCTATCATCCGTACAGCCATTGTCGTGTCATCCGTACTCTGACATTCTATATGATAAATCCTGTTTCCGATCAACAGCCGCGAATCCGTAATAATCTCACCATCCACCCGCTGATACTCATTACGCAGCTGCACAATCTCCACATCAGCCGGGTATGATGTATGAAAAACATCATTGATCAAAGGCACGACCAGAAACGTCATTTTCTCCATCATAGTACGAAAAACATCATCAAAAATCGTATTATCTCTCAAACAATGCTCCTTCTGGTATATACAATTATACCATCAACCAAACACTTCAGAAACCCTGTATACAGTTTTTATAAATATTTTTGAAAAAACGCTTCAGACATTGAAGCAAAAAGAAACCAAATAAATGGATAGATCTTATAAGATATACAAATCATACCACACATCCCACCACAACACCACAAAAACCCATCTCCAAATTTCGACACCACCTTCCAGCGTCCAGCAACGCACCGACGCTCACAACCTCCCTGACAAACACATAGAATCTCAAGCTTCCTAACTACAAGCGTCCAGCAACGCGCCGACGCTCACAACCTCCCTGATAAACACATAAAATTTCAAGCTTCCTAACTACAAGCGTCCAGCAACGCGCCGACGCTCACAACCTCCCCGGCAAACCACAAGGAAACTCAGCCTTTCCTCCCAGCCATCCAGCGCAGCGCTGATGGCTCATCCAACTCCCGTCAGACCACTCTATCCCTCCCAACATGACCGCACAGTGTGAGGTTTGCAGCAGAAGTCCGGGTGCTTTGGAGTGAGCCTTGGTCCATACTTAGCGTCTGAGGTGGTTCACGGAGAGGTACCCGGCGGCCACAAGCCGCAGGGTAAGGCCCATCTGTCTGAGCCAGGTACGCATCAGCGTACATGGCGAGTTATGGGCCGGCCGCTCCGTGAGACACCTCAGACGCTTAGTATGACCAGGCGAAACGACGGCACCCGGACTTCTGCTGCAAATCTCACACGTCCGTCCGTGTCATCTTGCCCCCACCAAACACCTGTGCTATAATCAAACTAATCAAAAAACCGAGGTAAACCACACATGAACAAAAAAGAAATCGCAGAAATAAAAAAACAATTCACCCCTGACCGCTGCTCCATCACCCGCATCTGCGGCTGCTACGTAGACGGTGAAAAAAACAAAAAAACCGAACTCAAAGAAGCCTTCTTATCCTTATCAGAGGAAGAAACCTTCAAATACTTCGACATCTTCCGAAAAACCCTCACCGGCACCATCGGAAAAAACCTCATCAACATGGAATTTCCTCTGGATCAGGAAACCGAAGGCGGAACCCAAAACTTCCTCATGAAACTCCGCAAAAGCAAACTCACCGACGACACCCTCACCGAAGCCTTCTACGACAGAATCATAGAAAACTACGACTACGGTGAAAACTACTACATCATCCTCATCCACGCAGTCTACGACATCCCCGGCAAATCCTCCGACGGTGCCGAAATGTTCGACGCTTCCGATGAGATCTACGATCACATCCTCTGCAGTATCTGCCCGGTCAAGCTCTCCAAAGCAGGCCTGCATTACAATGCAGAGACAAACAATATTGAAGACCGTATCCGGGACTGGCTGGTAGAAATGCCTGACTGGGGCTTCCTTTTCCCACAGTTCAACGACCGCAGTACCGATATCCACGGACTTCTCTACTACACCAAAAACGCCGAAAATCTCCGCTCCACCATGATGGAAGAAGTCTTCGGCTGCACCACACCACTATCTGCCGGAACCCAGCGTGACTCCTTCAATGCTCTGGTGGAAGAAACCCTTGGTGATGACTGTGCCTACGACACAGTCCTTGAGATCCATGAAAAGCTCAACGATCTCATCGAATCCCAGAAGGACGAACCGGAACCTGTTGTCCTCACCAAATCCGAAGTCAAACGTCTCTTCGAAGAATGCGGCGTAGAAGACGAAAAGCTCCAGAACTTCGATGAACAGTATGAGCTTGCCGCAGGAGAAAAATCAGCTCTGGTAGCATCCAACATCACCAACACCCGGAAATTCGAGATCAAAACCCCTGACGTGGTGATCCACGTAGCGCCGGACCGGGCAGAACTGGTAGAAACCCGCATCATCGATGGCCGAAAATGCCTTGTGATCCCCATGGAAAGTGAAATAGAACTCAACGGCATCCGTGTCAGCACACTGAACTCTGTTGAAGATACATCCGCAGAACCGCTTCCTGTTAATGATATTACTGACATTGATAACAGTAACACCGAAGAAGAAATCCCATTTTAAAGGAGACCATATGAACGATAAAAAAATCCTGTTCTTCGACATAGACGGCACACTGCTTACGCCTCACCCCTTCAAGGTTCCGGAGAGCACCAGCCGCGCCCTCACAAAAGCCCATGAAAACGGTCATCTTCTTTTCATCAACACCGGCCGCACCAAAGTAATGATGCCCTCTGCACTCTCAGAGCTTCATTTCGATGGCTATATATACGGCTGTGGAACCCACATTTACATGGACAACAAATTGCTTTTTTTCCGCACAGTCCCAAATCTTCTGTGCAAGGAAACCGTAGACCTTCTCCGCAAATACAAGATCGAGGCAATTTTTGAATCCAACACTGAGATCCTATATGATGGTGCATCTCCGGCCCAGTCCGAATTCGGAGTCAAAATGCGAAAAGAAATTCCAATGGTCGACATCACGAAATTCAATCGGGAGGATGCCTGCACTTACTCTTATGACAAATTCCTGGTACATATGCTGCCGGATTCCGATGTCGAAAAATTCCGCAGCTTCTGTAATGATCATTACACCTATTTTGATCACGGAGACGGAATCTGGGAAGTCACACAAAAGGGTACCAGCAAAGCCACAGGCATGGAATTTCTCCTGGACCGCCTTTCCATCCCCAGGGAAAACTGCTATGCATTCGGAGACAGTCCCAACGACCTTCCCATGCTGAAAGCTGCCGGAGTCAGCGTTGCTATGGGAAATGCTTACGGAGGCATCGAAAAACACTGCACATACCAGACAAGCGCAGTAGACAGGGACGGGATTCTTCACGCACTGGAGCATCTCGATCTAATCTGACGATCCATAAAGCAGGCATGAGCATTACAAAAAACGAGCCGTGTACGATAAACCCGTACACGGCTCGTTGTCTTTTCTCTTATCATTCCATTGTAAACATGGTATCTTATTTCTCAGCTTCCGGTGTAGCAGCTGCCTCAGATTCTGTACTGTCTGCAGTCTCCTCATCAGCCTTTGCAGAATCTCCCTCTGTCTCCGGTGTCTCAGTCACATCGGTCTGCTCCTCAGCTGCCGGTGTCTCGGTTGCCTCAGCCTCTGCAGAATCTGCTGTCGGTGTCTCAGTTACATCCGGGTCCGGTGTCGGAGTTGGAGTCTGGATCGTAAAGCTATGATTATCTGTGATCTTGATCTTCTTAATCAATTTTTTCTCTTCTTTGATATCAGCTTTCTTCTTCCAGCCATCTGTTGTATCATTATAAAAATCATCCTTCTTGGTGTTTGTCAGAGACTCTTTCTTACTCTCCGTTGCAGTTTTATCATTCTTGGAATCCAGTCTCACAACATACCATACGGAATCTGTCTTTATGATCTCCTCGTTCAGTGCACCCTCGTCCAGCTTTCTTAAAGCGGTACGAACCTCATCCGGATAAGTAGTTCCGTTAGCAGCACTGTCATCACCTTCCTCATAGGTAGGGCATGTTCCGGTTGTTGCGGTCATATCCTTGGAGATCTCATCTCCAAGAGTATTGAAATCTGCAGCCGGATCCTCTTTAACCTTGTCATAGAACTTCTGAAGATTCTCTTTATTCTTCTTGATATCATCATCGGAAAGATCATCTCCGCTGACCTTTGCACTTGCATAGCTGAAAGACATCTGCTGATATTCTTTCTCATCCAGCTTCACGTCCGCTTTGGCTTCAATGGCATCCTTCATCTTCACATCGTATGTTTCAAGCTCGAGGAAAGTCTTCACCATATCTTCATCAACCGCAAGCTCTGCAATTGTCTCATCGGAATTGGCAGCCATAAAGTTCTTGGCAGCTTCCTCAAGAGCCTTCTGCTCATCATCTGTGATTTCAACATCATACTCGGAAGCGTGTTCTTTCTCCAGACACATCTTTTCAACAGTTTCAACAGAAGTTGTTACCGCATTTTCACCGTAAGTCTCATCGGAATCATCATCCATTTTGGTACTCCAGATAGACATATCGCTTCCACCGCCAAGATACATCTTGTACATTGCCTCAGCCTGTGCCTGCTGCATACGTGCTGCCAGACTTACAACGCCAAACGGGATTTCCTGCTTATTGACTGTCACTGCGATCTTTGTACCATCGAGTTTTTTATTTCCGCAGCCTGCCATCATTCCTGCCGCTGTAACGCAGACAAGAGCAGTAACTGCCGCTTTCTTTACTGAATTTCTCATTTCATCCTCCATCTATCCGTCCATAAGAATCACGGTCCGGCTCTTATTCCATAATACTTGATTATAAACGTTTTCACCTTTAAGAGCAAGGAATTTCACGAACTTACACGACATTTCACAAATTATCCACAAGTCTTTCCGGGAAAATATCCGGTATCCACAAACCGGATGTTTTTTCCCGTGGATAACCCTAAGCTTAGCTGATTCTTCCCTTTACTCCAGTGGCTCTGCCAGTTTTGCCAGCTCCCCCGCAAACTTCATCAGCTCTTCGATCAGCCTTCCCTGTGGTGTCAGGATAAATTTCGGCTCATGATCAGCCTTAAACTGCAAACCTCTCCGGTACTGCGCCATAATAGCCGGGATACCTGCGGGATCCAGCTTGGCCTTTTCATAGAGCGTGATCCGGACATCTTTTCCAAGCTGCTTGATCTCCGTCACATATCCCTGATGGGCAAGAGCCTTCAGTCTTGCAATGGCAAGAAGATTCAGCACAGCTTTTGTCGGCTCGCCAAAACGGTCGATCAGCTCCTCCAGCATATCGTCATATTCCTGCTGGCTTTCAATACCGGCAATACGCTTATAAATATCCAGCTTCTGGAACTCGTTGCCGATATAGGAATCCGGGATAAATGCATCAATATTGAGATCAATGGTCGTCTCAAAATCATCCATAGTCCGGATTCCCTTTGCCTCCTTGACAGCCTCACTGAGCATCTTGCAGTAAAGGTCATAACCAACTGCGTTCATATGCCCGTGCTGCTGAGCACCGAGAAGATTTCCTGCTCCACGAAGCTCCAGATCCTTCATAGCTATCTTAAAACCGCTTCCAAGGTCTGAATACTCCCGCATGGCGCTGAGCCGTTTCTCCGCGGTCTCCTGGAGCATCTTGTTTTTGGTATACATCAGGAATGCATAAGCAGTCCTGTTGGAACGTCCTACACGCCCACGGAGCTGATAAAGCTGGGAAAGGCCATATCTGTCCGAATCATGGATGATCATAGTGTTTACGTTGGAAATATCCAGTCCTGTCTCAATAATAGTGGTGGAAACCAGTACATCCACATCTCCATTGATAAAATCATACATTACCTGCTCCAGTTCCCTCTGACTCATCTGTCCATGTGCAAAATCCACTCTGGCCTCCGGCACAAGTCTGGATATCCGAAGGGCTACTTCGGCAATGTCATTGACTCGATTATATACGTAATACACCTGTCCCCCCCGGCGAAGCTCCCTGCGGATGGCTTCCCGAACAGTCTCCTCATCGTACTCCATAACGTATGTCTGGATCGGCACACGATCCATCGGCGGCTCTTCCAGAACGCTCATATCACGGATACCGATGAGACTCATATGAAGAGTTCTCGGAATCGGCGTTGCCGTCAGCGTCAGTACATCCACATCTTTTTTCATCTGCTTGATCTTCTCCTTGTGAGTAACACCAAAGCGCTGCTCCTCATCAATGATCAGAAGTCCAAGATTTTTAAATTCCACATCTTTTGAAAGAACTCTGTGGGTGCCGATCACAATATCTACCTGCCCCTTTTTGATCCCTTCGATGGTCTTTTTCTGCTGGGCAGATGTCCGGAAACGGCAGAGAAGCTCCACCTTCACCGGAAATTCTTTCATACGCTGTACAAAGGTATTGTAATGCTGCTGGGCAAGAATGGTAGTAGGGACCAGATAAACCACCTGCCGGCTTTCCTGTACTGCCTTAAACGCAGCTCTTAAAGCCACCTCCGTCTTTCCGTAACCAACGTCACCACACACAAGACGGTCCATGATCCTAGTGCTTTCCATATCTCTCTTGGTATCCTCAATGGCTGCCAGCTGATCCTCTGTCTCCTCATAGGGAAACATCTCCTCAAATTCCTTCTGCCATACGGTATCCGGTCCGCAGACATACCCCTCTTTCTCCTGGCGGACTGCATAAAGCTCTACCAGCTCTTTTGCGATATTTTTTACCGCACCCTTAACACGGCTCTTGGTCTTATTCCACTCCTGACCGCCAAGCTTGTTCAGCTTAGGCGTTTTTGCATTTTCGGAGGATCCTGAATATTTCTGCAAAGCATCCAGCTGGGTTGCCAGGATATAGAGATTACTGCCGCCCCGGTATTCGATCTTGATGTAATCCTTCACAACACGGTCAACCTCTACCTTTTCGATTCCACGGTAAATACCCAGTCCGTGCTTTTCATGAACAACAAGATCACCAATGGAAAGCTCTGCAAAATCCTGGATCCTGTTTCCGCTGTACTTTTTCTTTTTTTTACGCTTTTTCTGCTCTTTGCCGAAAATATCGGTTTCCGTCATCACTGCAAATTTGATTAGCGGATACTGGAAGCCACGTCTTGCGTGACCATAGACAACCATGATCTCCCCGGGACTGATGATACGATCCATGTCCTGGCTGTAAAAAGCATTCAGTCCTTCCTCTGAAAGATCCTTTGCCAGACGCTCCGCCCTGGTCCTGGAACCGGAGAGCAATGCGATCCGGTATCCCTGACTCTTATACTGAAGGAGATCCTTTACCAGAAGTTCAAAGCTGCTGTTATAAGAATCTACAGACTTCACCGTAAGATCAAATTCCTCATTGATCTTCCATCCGGAACGTCTGGGAGAAAGTGCGGATACAGCCACACAATTCCGTCTGTTCAGCTTCTTCTGCAGTTCCTGAAAGCCACATAGCCACTGCTCCGGAAGATTTGCCTCGCCTTTTTCCTCTCTGTGCATACGACTCTGACGGTACTCTTCCTCCACACCCTCGCCGTTTTCTGCCAGGTGGTTCAGTTCATCCAGAAACACCAGTGTTTTTTCTTCCGGAAAATAATCCAGAAAGGATACCATATCTTCTCCGTCCATCTTTTCTGCGGCCGGATAAATCGTAATTTCATCTACATTTTCCAGAGATCTCTGACTTTCCGCATCAAAGCTCCGGATAGAATCCACCTCATCATCCCACAGTTCGATACGCCAAGGATTATCCTCTGTCAGCGGATAGATATCAATGATTCCTCCACGCACAGAAAACTGCCCCGGAAGCTCTACCTGACCGGTGCGTTCATACCCCAGCTCTACCAGCTCTTCCTTCAACTGATCCAGATCGATCACACTGTCACTTTTAAAATGAAGAAGTCTGCTTCTAATCTTTTCCAGCGGCATCAGGAAATCCATACATCCGTCAATGCTGGTAACAACGGTCACTTCTTCCTGTTCCAGAAGTGCCCGGATCACACGCATCCGCTGCCGGATCAGAAGATTTCCGTGTATATCTGCCTGAAAAAACAGAAGATCCTTTGCCGGATAAAAATATACATTTTTGTCATAGAAGCGGTAATCCTCATAGATTTCCTTTGCGTTGCGCTCATCATCCGCAAGGATCAGATGATATGGAAAAAGCCCGGAAAGTCCATACATCAGATGGACCTTCTGGGACTCCATGCATCCGGAAACATTAAGAATTCCGCAGTTTGCGCCACAGCGCTTTTTTATTTCTTCAAACTCTGCAAGGCCCTGCAGAGGCTGCAAAAATGCTTCCATACAAACCTCAATTCTTAGGCTTTTTCCTGTTATATTTATTCATCGCCGCATCTACGCCCTCGGACAGGATCATCTCCACAGCCTCTGCCGCATCATTGATCCCTTCATCCACAAGCTTGCGGTCACTGTCCGAAAAATGACCCAGCACAAAATCTGCCAGATCCCAGTCTTTCGGTTTCGCACCAACACCAACACGGATACGGATAAACTTCTCAGTTCCAAGACGACGGATAATATCCTTGATCCCGTTATGTCCGCCTGCACTGCCTTTTTTGCGGATACGAAGCTGTCCCGGTTCCAGATCGATATCATCGTAGATCACGATCAGCTCTGTCTCCGGATCGATCTTGAAATAGCCGGACATCTCCTGGATCGGACCGCCGCTTAAATTCATATAGGAAAGCGGTTTCATCAGAATAGCTTTTTCACCGCCGATGATACCTTTTCCATACATGGCATTAAATTTTACGCCGCCCTGCGGGATATTATGCTTCTCCACAAGACAGTCAACTGTGTCAAAGCCCATATTGTGGCGTGTAGCCTCATACTGCTTTCCCGGATTTCCCAAACCTGCAATTAAATACATAAAAACTCCTCAGCTGTAATTTACCTGTTTCAATGTCAGGCCTTCTTATGCCTTAAGGCATACAAATGCTCTGATCGTATCAGTTGAAATATACCATCTCATCAGCAAGTGGCTCACAAACTTCTACATGCTCTGCGTAAAGTACGATTCCCTCTCCCTGATATTCCATTCTCTTCTCAAACGCAACCTTCGCAGTAACATCCACCCACTGGCCTTCTGCGATCTTCGGAGCAAAAGCGCTCTTGCAGATGTAACCAAGGAATGTGGTATCATCTGCACAGCATGTCATGGCTGTTCTTCCGGGAACAAAGAATTTGCTTCCCATTCCACGCGGCTTCAGGGCACGTGCTTTAAAGTGAACGGTTTTTCCGACATAACGGTCCGGATGATCCATGGAATCCACAAACCAGATACCATAATCCTCCGGGAGGATATCGATCACCGGCGCATCAATATCAAATGGCATCTCATCCTCAAAAAGATCACCAAGCTCGCCTTCTTCATCCTCAAAGATGATCTCCGCACGCTGGTTCACCACCTTGATGCTTCTTCTGTAAGAAGGAAGCGGATCGTTCTCCTGGCAGCGGTTAAAGATAACCATATCCGCATTGCGGACCATATCCATAAAAAGGGACTTCATATTCGCCATATAAACCTGGAATGTGCTTGCATCCACACAGGTGATATGCTGCTCCACGCCCCAGCCTTCCGGTTTTTCCATTTCCTCGAATTTACTTACCAGCCACATGCCATTATACTCAATGATCACCCGCTCCGGCTGATGCAGGATCTCCATTGCCGCAAGTCGTTCCGGTGTAAGCTCTTCCTCACTGTCAATGCTCTCCACAACGGTATTGCACTGTTTCAGTGCTTCCTCATCATATTCTTCCTCACCCTCTTCGCAAAGGATCAGCAGTGTTTTTCCATCGATCTGAAAGTAATCCTGCTGCAGGGTAAAGCTCAGGAAAGAGGTCTTGCCGCTTTCCAGAAAACCTGTGATCAGATAAACGGGTACTCTGGTCTCTTCCATAAATCCATCCTATCAGATACTGTACGATTTAATGTACAGTATCTGTTTCCTTTCTGTAACAATCTATATCTGTATTCCGCTTTGGCTTTGCGTCAAAACGGACATTTATTTTATCATATGCTTTATGCGATCCCGAAAAGCTCCTCCAGTGCATGCTCGTCAAGCTTAGAACCGATCACGCACAGACGGCCTGTATATTCCGGTGCACCCTCACGGATCTCAGTTTCTTCCGGAACCATATCAAAATAGATCCATGTTCCGTCTTCTGCCGGAAGCATTCCCTTTGCACGGAGGATGATACCGTATTTATCAGACTCGGAAAGTGCCTCAAGGATCTTCTCAAGTCCCTCACGTGTATATTTTTTAATAGTCTCACGGCCCCAGCTTGTGAAGACCTCATCTGCATGATGATGGTGGTGGTCATGTCCACAGCCACACTCTCCATCGTGGTGATGGTGATGCTCATGCTCTTCATGATCATGGCCACAGCCGCACTCTCCGTCATGGTGATGATGCTCATGCTCTTCATGATCATGGCCACAGCCGCACTCTCCGTCGTGGTGATGGTGATGCTCATGCTCTTCATGATCATGGCCACAGCCACACTCTCCGTCGTGGTGATGATGATGCTCATGCTCCTCCTCAAGCATCTCCTGCTCCAGGGATACCGGATGCTCCATAACCTCTACCAGCTTCTTACCGTCAAGATTCTCGATCGGAGTTGTAATGATAGCAGCATCCTTATTCAGGCTGCGAAGAAGCTCCAGGGACTCCTGAACCTTTTTCTCACTTGCAATATCGGTACGGCTCATGATGATAGCACCTGCATACTGGATCTGGTTATCAAAGAACTCACCGAAGTTCTTCATATACATTTTGCATTTTTTTGCATCAACAACAGTTGTATAGCTGTTCAGTTTAATGTCAACCTCGTCCTGAACACCCTGTACAGCCTTGATAACATCAGAAAGCTTACCAACTCCTGATGGCTCGATCAGGATCCTGTCCGGATCATATTTGGTAACAACCTCTTTCAGAGAGGTTCCGAAATCTCCTACCAGAGAGCAGCAGATACATCCGGAATTCATCTCACGGATCTGGATCCCTGCCTCTTTCAGGAAGCCGCCGTCAATACCGATCTCACCGAACTCGTTCTCGATCAGAACTACCTGCTCACCCTGAAATCCATCCTTCAGAAGCTTTTTGATCAGAGTTGTTTTTCCGGCGCCAAGGAAACCGGAGATAATATCAATTTTAACCATTTTGTATACACTCCTTTTAACGTAGTTTGACCAGGAAGTATTATACCCCCTGGTTGTATCCTGTTATGCTCATGATGACAGAGAAAAAATTACCTGTTTCTGTATCTGCTGTCATTATATCCATTTTACAAAACAGACATTCCTATTCTGCTTTACATTCAGATTAATAGAGGGATGTGAAAAGCTCACATCCCTGAAAATCGTTCTTCCTATCAGCCGTTGATCATAAAGTTCATAAGCTTGTCGATATCCTCTTTCTCTGCTGCAACGATCTCAAGCTCCGGGATCTCACCAGCGGAAAAGATGTTTGCAAGAGATACATACTGGGAAAGCTTGGATTTCAGGTTCAGTCTGTCTCCCTCTCCTGTTACAAGCTCTACTCTACCCTTGCAGCTGTCAATTACCTCAAAAAATTTATCAATATCTGTAATATGTGTTACTTTCATTTTAAAAATCTCCTTTCTTATTAAAGGGCTGTTCTTAACTCTTTCCGTTAGATTATACCCCAGTGTTTTTAAAAAAGCAATCCCTGCCGGGCAAAAACACTTCACAGATATTCTCTACGGATCTATATATATTTCGTCATATTTCTTCAATTTCAACGGTACAGTCTTTTCTTCCTTTGTTCCATTTCATGAGATAAACCTTAAATCCCAGAGAATCTCTGGCAATGGTAAACGGTTCTTCCCTGAGTACTTCGGATCCCATACCCTGCTCTTTCAGCTCTGTCTGCTTTGTCCTGGCTTTTTCTGTAAGAACTCTAAGTTCTTCATCCGCTTCTTTTCCAAAGGAACGATCCCCATATCCGGATGAAGCCTCCCTCAACTTTTCGGAAAGGCACATCGTTACCTGAATGTGTTTTGTACGGTGAAGCATTCCTGCCAATTTCCGTGCTACCCATTTAAACGGAAGTTTCCGGTAAATTTCAAGCCCCCTGACAAAGGTACGGTCTCCTGCCTGCCTTGCGATCTCTCCCATTACCTCAAATGCCTTTTCCGAGGGAATCCACGGATTTTCCTTGGGAACAATATACTTTTCCGGAACAGCCGGATAACAGCAGTAATTCAATGGCGGAAATTCCACCAGTGCAGAAAGCTTCTCCTCCAGAGCGTTGCAGCTGTCCCCGCCTATATAATCATATTTGTCGCGGAGGATCGCCAGCCGATATTCCAGCTGCCGTAAATATTCATACCCTTCTACCCAGAAATGACCGATCCGGCTGTAATCGTAGAGATATTTTTCCAGAGACAGGGTTTCAAAAAACAAAGTCACCACCGAATCATCCTGGTGAACCACAAGGATGTATTCTCTACCCTGCCGGCTTAAATCTGCCAGGATCTCGCCCTCGTAATCCGGTTTGTATACACCTGTCATACGGGCATTTCCAAAAACAAGAAAGCTTTCTACCGCATCATTCATAAGATACACAAGACGGATTTCGCCGTTTTTTACATAAGAATCCACTCTGTACATATTGTCATCGGGCTTTTCCGCCATCTCTTCCGAAAAAGCACTCTCTGAAGCTGCTTTCTGATCCTGCGGATCTTTCTCATCATTCACTGCCACCAGTTCAAACTGATCTTCTCCAAGCAGCTCTGCTAGCTTCTGAAAGGTATCTGGCAGCTCTTCAAATGCCTTCTCTGAGACATATCTCTCCGGTGCTGTTTTTCCTGCAGTATTATTTCCAGTATCCATCAATTACCTCTTTATTCAGTTTCTCCCCAATAACGATCATGATCTCCTGTCCCAGCTTTGCCGGCCGGATGCAGATCTCATGGCGGGTAGCATTCAGCTCCAGCCACTGTCCATCTTCTTTTCTGAGAAAACCTTTTACGCGAAAAACATCTCCGCAAGATGGATCATTCAGGATCCTTTCTGCAGTTTCATGAAGTTCCTCCTCGCTTTTATGAACGTTCATAAAAAACAGAGAATCAAATCCGCCGCCTTCCGCATAGGATTCCTTCACGTAATCCTCTGCCACATACCCGCAATCCAGGATCTTTTCCAGGTCTGTGTCTGTGAGATCATCCCAGTTTCCGGTGAGAATCTCACTGTCCAGACGGCGCCTGCACTGGATCTGGCCAAGTGCACGGTTGAGATGCTCTTTTGTGCTGCTGATCTCTTCCACCGTGGCTTCCTGGCTCCTGCTCAGTAATACATAGCCTGCATCTGCCACCTCGGAAGCCAGCAGATAATCCGCTTCCGCTGAAAGATCCTCTGACAGCTTCGCATCCACAATGGCGATCACATTTCCGATCTCATACCATTTATCCAACGGTTCCTCATGGAGGGCGTCAAAGAACTCATCCACATCAAAGATTCCGGATGGTTCTACGATGACACGGTCGTAACCGCACATTCCCATGGCGATCAGCTTTGTCTTAAATCGCCGTCTGTGACAGTCCGCATCACAGCCCCCGGAAACCATCTCCAGCTCACAGTTGTCTCCCATCAGATCCTGAAGCAGCATCATATCCACATTCACTGCCCCGAAATCATTTTCCAGGATCCCGATGTTCATGCCTTTTTTCAGAAGATAGGAGGCATATTTTTTTATAAATGTTGTCTTTCCGGATCCGAGAAATCCGGTTATCAGATCGATCTTTATCATATTTCTTCCTTTACTTTATCAACTCTCCGGAGCATACAGTAAAATAAATGCGAATATATGCTTTACTTATGTTCCGGTCATATTTCAATAATCTCCTGCCCGACAAATGCCGGACTGCTATCAGTATATAATCTTTTTTCCGCAAAGAAAAGAGGCGGTCCTGAAAAATCCTCTCAGAACTGCCTCTTTCCGGCTATTTTATCTTTTTATAAACATATATGAAGATTACTTTGTAAACAGATCTACCAGATCCTGACCATCATTATAGCCCTGTTTTTTCAGTTCCTGAACAAACCAGTCATCTACACCGTCTACTGCTTTCTTAAAGGAATCGATATCCATGTCCTTTTTCTCTGTGAAGGTCACACCGTTTTTGTCTGCCCAGCGTGCTTTGATCTCATCATCACTGGAACGGTTGATGTAACGCTCATACTCAACAGCTTTCTGACCACACTCGTCAACAACAGCCTGCTGCTCCGGTGTCAGCGCATCATAAATATCCTGGTTGATGCAGAAGAACAGGCAGTCATAGATTGCATCCCACATGGAGCAATATGGCTGTACCTCCTGTACACTGGCTGCATCGATGGCGGGCAACGGATTCTCCTCGCCCTCTACCGTATTCTGCTGAAGTGCTGTGTAGGTCTCGGACCAGTTCATATTTGTAGCATCTGCCCCCCATCTCTTATAGCATTCCATAAGAAGGTTGGAACCAGCCACACGAACCTTCAGATTCTTCATATCATCTACAGATTTTACCTCATGCTTGCTGTTTGTCAACTCACGAAATCCGTTCTCTGCAATACCCATGCAGTGAAGTCCGTAGCCGTTAAGGATCTCCTTCAGCTTGTCTCCGGCCTCTCCGTCAAACTTCGCATCTGCATCATCGTAGGAATCATAGATGAACGGCAGGGATACCACATTGAAGCGTGGATCAAATGCAGAATAGATCAGATTGGAATGCATGGAGATCTGTACCGGGTCTCCGTTCATCAATGCCTGGATTCCCTCGGACTGATTTCCGTTTGTCAGCTGATCCGCTGCGTAAATGTTAACCTTGACCTTTCCTCCGGTAGCCTTTTCCATGAGTTCACCGAACTTACGTCCTCCATCAGCCCAGGTACTTGTCTCCGTTGTGGAGCATGCAAAGTTCCAGGTTGTCTCAGGCCAGTTCAGATCACTGTAATCCTCCACGGTATCTACCGAATCCTCTGTAAACAGATCTACAAGATCCTGTGCATCGTCATAGCCTGCACTCTTAAGCTCCTTTACAAACCAGTCGTCGATTCCGTCTACTGCTTTCTTGAAGGAATCGATATCCATATCCTCTTTCTTTGTAAAGGTCACACCGTTGCTCTTCTCCCAGCGGCTCATGATCTCCTCGTCGCCGGAACGGTTGATATAACGCTCATACTCAACAGCCTTCTGACCTGCCTCATCAACAACCTGCTGCTGTTCCGGTGTCAGGCTGTCATAGATATCCTGGTTGATACAGAAGAACAGACAATCATAGATTGCATCCCACATGGAGCAGTACGGCTGTACCTCCTGTACACTGGCTGCGTCAATCGCAGGCAACGGATTCTCCTCACCCTCTACCGTATTCTGCTGAAGTGCTGTGTAGGTCTCAGACCAGTTCATATTTGTGGCATCTGCCCCCCATCTCTTATAGCATTCCATAAGAAGGTTGGAACCGGCCACACGAACCTTCAGGTTTTTCATGTCGTCTACTGTTTTTACTTCATGCTTGCTGTTTGTCAGCTCACGGAAACCGTTCTCTGCGATTCCCATACAATGAAGTCCGTACTCACCAAGGATCTCTTTCAGCTTTTCTCCGGCCTCACCGTCAAATTTTGCATCTGCATCATCGTAGGAATCATAGATAAACGGCAGGGATACTACATTGAATCTCGGGTCAAATGCAGAGTAGATCAGATTGGAATGCATGGAGATCTGTACCGGGTCTCCGTTCATCAGTGCCTGGATTCCCTCGGACTGATTTCCGTTTGTCAGCTGATCTGCTGCGTAAATATTAACCTTGACTTTTCCGCCGGTTGCTTTTTCCATAAGCTCACCAAACTTACGTCCTCCGTCAGCCCAGGTACTTGTTTCAGTTGTAGAGCATGCAAAGTTCCATGTCATCTCCGGCCAGTCAAGATCACTGTAATCCGCGATGGTATTAAAGGAATCACTTCCGTCTCCGGAATCCTTGGAACTCTGGCTTTCTGTGTCAGAAGACTGGTCTCCTGTATAGGAGCCCTCTTTTGCAAGAGCCTTCGGAAGAGCTGTGGAAACAGCCGGAATATAAGTGATGATCAGAAGAACTGCAACGGATGCAGCGATCATCGGCATAACTGCTCTGGAGATCTGCTGAAGAGTAACCTCCAGACCTTTTTTGATCTTGATACTGATGGCAACGAAAAGATTTACACCTACCGGAGGTGTTACCTGTCCGATCGCAAGGTTAACTGTTGCCATAACACCGAATGCTACCACATCATAGCCCAGAGCCTTACATACCGGAAGCATGATCGGTACAAAAATATACATTGCAGAGTTTGCATCAATGAAGCATCCTGCGATCAGGAAAATGATGTTTACGATCAGAAGGAAGGTAAACTGATTATGTGCAATGCCGGCAAGAAGCTCAGATGCCGCATTTGCAATACCAAACTTGGTACATACAAAAGAGAACAGGGAAGCACTCGCTACGATCAGCATGATTCCGCCAGTTGTCTTTGCAGAATCCACAAGAATGTCAAACAGATCTTTGAGCTTAACCTCACGGTAGATCACCATACCAACAAACAGACCGTAAACAACAGATACGGCTGCAGCCTCAGTTGGTGTAAAGATACCGCCGTAAATTCCTCCGAGGATGATAACCGGCATCAGAAATCCCCAGAATGCATCTTTAAATGTATCCCAGCGCTCTTTTGCGGAAGCTTTTTCACGGGATGGCTGAATGTTATGTTTCTTTGCCTCGATCATAACGATGATCACAAGAGCAACACCCATCAGAAGTCCCGGAACGATACCAGCCATAAACATATCTGCAATAGATACCCCTGTGATAGAAGCGTATACAACGAATGCGATACTCGGCGGTATGACAATGGCGATGGAACTGGAGGTTGCCATCAATGCCGTGGAAAACGGTGCGGAGAAACCGCCCTGCTCAACCATAGCCGGGATCAGAACTGCTCCAAGTGCCGCAACCGTTGCAGGACCGGAACCGGAGATCGCTCCGAAGAAGCAGGCTACGATAACACATACAATGGCGATACCGCCCTTTTTATGTCCTACGCAGGTATCTACGAAGTTGATCAGTCGTTTGGAAATACCGGCTTTTGCCATAATGTTTCCGGACAGAACAAAGAACGGGATAGCAAGAAGCAGGAATTTACTGATTCCGGAGTACATATTTGTAGCTACGATCGTCAGAGATGTACCGGAATAAAGGATGGCACATACAGATGACAGACCTAAGCAGATCGCAATGGGAAGTCCCAGGATCAGGAAAACAAAGAAGGAGATAAATAAGATTGCACTGATCATTTATTTGTCCTCCTTTTCATCATCTTTTTTCAGGCAGAAGTCCAAGCAGTACTCAATAAAATGAAGGATCATACAGCCTGCTCCGATCGGCACGAAGGACCAGAAGATCCACTCCGGCCAGTTCAGTACGAAAGTTCTCTTGCCGTTTGCCAGCTGTGTAAGAACTTTGTCCATTCCATATTTAAATAAAATTGCGGAAAAAACAATACTCAGGACCGTGATCAGGATCACAGATGGTTTTTCCAGTTTTTTCGGAAGACGGTCCGTAACCAGTGTCAGACTTACCAGTCCTCCTTTTTCACGGCAGGCAAGTGCTGCTGCCAGAAGTGTGATGAGAACAAACACCGCTACAACAAGCTCTTCTGTAAAAGACCATGAGCGATGGATGACCTTACGGGAAAATACATTTCCCACAGTCAGCACAAGGATCAGCAGTGTGGAAATGACCAGTACGATTTTTTCTACTGCTGCAAGTGCGTTCATGAGTTTTTTGTACACTTTCATACTCTTTCCCCTTTTGTATATTTTTCCGGTTTCAGATCCTTACCGCGTGGTTTAAAATGTTTTGGATAAAAAAAATCCGTCCCCTTTCAGGGACGGATATAAAATTCCGCAACCACCCTGTTTCTCCATTGAAACAAGCACGATTCTGCAACGTACCGGCATACGCGACTTCTGTAACGGGAAGCACCCGTGAAAACCTACTTACTTGTCTGAAACTTTCGGCTTTCCTTCTCAGGGATGATATTCAAGGCAGTTCCGACGCTGCATCACACCAGTCACAGCTCTCTGAAGACGGTTCCTCTGTCTTTACTGATTCCCTTCATGGAATTTACTTCTGTTATGTGTTAACTCTTTAATGAGTTAAATCAATTCTAACTCTGTTTGTTTTGATAGTCAAGTTTTTTTTTCAAAAACTCCTTCAGGCGTTCTTTCCTTCTCCGGCGAAGTACTCCTTCACAAGCTTTACAACCACACCGGAAAGCAGGAATACTGCGATAAGGTTAGGGATCGCCATCAGACCGTTGAAGGTCTCTGCGATACTCCAGAGAAGTCCAAGGTCAACAGTTGCGCCGATGATCGCTACCAGAGAGTACAGTACCATAAAAGGTCTGATAGCTTTTTCCTTAAAAAGGAACTCCGCACATCTGGCTCCGTAAAGTCCCCATCCAATGATAGTGGAAAATGCGAAGCAGCACATGGCAACTGCTGTAAAGATGGAAACCCAGTTTCCGTATGTACTGGTAAAACCGCTGATGGTAAGCTCCGCTCCTGCTGCTGCACCATAACCAACCGGCACCCCGCTGCAGAGGATGACAAGCGCTGTCAGCGTACAGATCACGATCGTGTCCGTGAATACCTCAAAGATCCCGAAAAATCCCTGTTTTACAGGTTTTCTGGTGTCTGCACAGGCATGTGCGATGGAACCGGTACCAAGACCTGCCTCATTGGAAAAAATACCTCTGGAAACACCTTTTTTCATACTCATGAAAAAGCTTCCTACTACGCCGCCTGTCACAGATGCCGGATTAAATGCCCCTCTGATGATAGCGCTGAAAACACCCGGAACATTTTTCCAGTTGATGATAACTACACCGACGGCAAGAATAATATAAAACAATGCCATAAACGGTACCAGCTTTTCTGTAACCTGGCCGATCCTTTTGATTCCGCCAAGCAGGATCATTGCCACAAGAATCGCAAGGATGATCCCCATAACAAGGTTTACCGTAGAAGTATTGTCTGCAGCGATCACATTGTAATTGATCAGTGCAGAATCAATGGCTGTTGTAATGGTATTAACCTGGGTTGCATTTCCGGTTCCGAAAACAGTAAGCACACCAAAAGCGGAAAACAGATATGCCAGCCAGTGCCAGTGTTTTTTTAGACCATTCTTAATGTAATACATTGGTCCTCCAACCAGATCTCCGTTGGCATTGGTTTCGCGGAAATGTACCGCAAGTGTTACTTCTGAAAACTTTGTACACATTCCAAGAAGTGCGGAAATCCACATCCAGAATACGGCTCCCGGTCCTCCGATGGCAATAGCACCTGCCACACCTGCAATATTTCCCGTTCCCACGGTAGCAGCTAACGCCGTACAAACAGCCTGAAACGGTGTCAGACTTCCATCGGAAGCTTCTCTTTTCCGAAGCATACGTCCGATAGTGACCCTGATGGCATAGGGAAATTTCCGAATCTGGAGAAAATTCGTGCGGATACTTAAATAAAGACCTACACCAATAATACAGATCATCGCAGGAACGCCCCAGATAAAATTGTTTACGGCAGCATTCACTGATTCAATAACAGATAACATTCTATAATCCTTCCCTTATTTAATTTTGTCTTTTTGGATTGTACGTTTGTCTGTACAAAAAGACGATTCGTTAGATTATATCACATTTTTTGTCGAATGTATAAGAGAAAAGCTTTATAATTTTACTATGATAAAGAAAGAAAGTGAATAAAAGCTGCCAATCCTGTTGTTAAATATGTGATATACCTGTAGTAAAAATACTTATCTGTGATCAATATCATTTTCCGTGTCGTCCAGGAATGTAAATATATATCCCCAGTATTTCTCCAGGATCTTACCTCTGCTTCCATAGATCTCATGCTTTGTTCCGATCATATGGATATAATCACAGCTTGTTTTTCCCTGGCGATTGATCTTTCCAGCAAAATTTTTCAGGGCACGGACAGACACCAGATCTTCCGTCTGGGCCTGGATGAGCAGCATTGGTGCCGTATATTTTTTCCATCCGTAGAGACGCAGATACCAGCTCATTTCCGCAGAAGCCCAGAGCCAGCCGTAGGATGGAGACCAGGTCTGGAGCTCCTTATGTTCTGCACGGAGATTTTTGTATCGCTCGTATCTTGGTTTTGATGTTGCGGAGCTTGTCTCAAAAGAACCGCTGCCATCGTAAGGCTTTCGGCCAGCTACATATTCCTCATCTTTTCCGAAAATGCATTTCTCCAGAGCTATGCCGGTGGCTGCCGGCCACGGAACATTATCTGTAAGAGGACGGATCATCGGAGAAGAAAGGATCACCTTGTGAAACCAGTCCGGCTCCCAGGCTGCAGCAATACCACCGATGGCACCACCCATGGAATGTGCATACAAGTTAAGTGACAGATCCGGATGTGCTTTCTTTATGTAGCGGCATGCTTTCAGAAAATCGCGGATATATCTTCGCCATGTATCGATATGGACCAGAGACGGGTCTGCGGTAAGACGATAGCTGCTGCCATGGCCGCAATGCTCCGGAATATATACATGATAGCCTTCTTTAAGAAAATAATAGGCCACTTCATCATATTTTACTGCTGATTCTGTGAATCCGTGGCTGATGACTACCACACCTTTAGGCATATCAATATCAGACAGATACTGCAGCATATGGATCTTACCTGTGATCCGTTTGCTTTTGTTACGAAACGGATAATCCGCACCCGGTACATAAAGTTCCCTTCTGTGAGACAGAAGATATGGCGTTACGATATTTTTCATGGTTTCTTCGTATTCATTTTCATGTATGATCTGCATATTGGTTAAAAACCTCCCTTGCTTTTACTGTATTGCTTTTTTGCTTCTCCCAAACTCTGCTTTTCAAAACCCTTCCATGTTGTCACAGCTGTTTTCTTACAGGATAACAGAATTCACTCCTCCAGGCAATCCTTTTCAGACCATTTTGCTCTTTAATTTCCATTAAAAAATGCCCGAACATTTTGATATGTACCGGGCATTTCTTCTATTATTTAATAAAATCTCACAATATCTTCCACATCTTTACGTTTCGGTCTTGCAGGCTCTTCGGCTGCTTTTCCGATGGCGATCACTGCCATTACCGTTTCTGTTTCCGGAATGGAAAGGATCTCACGGAGCTTGTCTCCGGCACGAAGTCCCATGATCAGGGTTCCATATCCAAGCTCCTTTGCCTTCAGGATCAGATTCTCGTTCTGAAGTCCCAGATCATAGCAGCCCCAGCCG
>OGRF01000425.1_pt1 | contig 37050 bp, 27 predicted proteins | sample 1553381 | NCBI WGS metagenome assembly OGRF01 (sample SAMEA2580060, study PRJEB22360) | human gut metagenome | biome: human gut; feature: human-associated habitat; material: faeces | place: Denmark | collected 2008/2010
CCGCCGGTGCCCCGCCGAAGCTCGAACACTGCTTCTTTGAGCGGCTGACCCTGACCGCCGAGGTGCTGGACCATGACCGCAGCCGGCACGATGCCGCCCCGATCGAGATCGCAGGCTTTGACAAGCCGGGCTATGAGGTCGAGGACATTGTCTTTAAGGATATTACCATCACCAAGCCGTCCGTCGCCCTGCCGCTGGGGCTGTGCAAGGGTGTGACGCTGAGCAATCTTGCGTGTGTGAAGGAATAAGCCTAAAGCCTCCCCACTTTATGAACAAATCTTAAAACTTCCTTACACCCTCTTGCACCGCGGTGCAGGAGGGTGTATTATTATCACGCTTTAATAATTAACATAAGCCAACTATTAACAGGAGGTGTTCACCAATGGGCACTGAAACCCCTTCTCTGAGCGGGGTGTTCCGCTTTGTGGCGCGGCTGCACACACTGTCCAGGCGCGGGATGCGCATGGCACTGGCCGGGCAGCCCAAATGCCGCTATGGCATGCTGCAAAGTCTGTACAATCTCATTGAGCAGCACGGCTGCGACGGCGCGATCTATGTCTCGGACATTGCGCGGCAGATGCACCAGCCTATGCCGGCGATTTCCAGATAGGCACTTTCCCAGCCGGACTGTGTTCCCGAGAGGGGGACGACGGTCGCGTTCGCGACCTTGAATGGAAGAAATCGTTTGTCGCCAAGAGCGTGGAAACGCATCGAGACGTCATTCCTGTATATTTTAGCGGTCTTAATTCAAGATTTTTTTATAAATTTGCAAAATTCCGCAAGAAGTTGGGCATCAAGTTCAACATAGAGTTGATTCTTCTGCCCGGCGAGATGGTTAAGAATCGAGGGTCGAAATTTGAAATACGTGTAGGCAAGCCTATCCCCTGGACCACCTTCACCTCCGCCCGCCGTAGTGGCGAGTGGGCAGAAATCGTGAAGGATAAAGTGTATGATATGGCAGATGAGCAATAGAAAATGAAAGTAGACAGCATCATAGCTCCGGTTCATAAGAGCCTGTTGAAGATGGAGCTGACGGAGGCGCGTTTTCTCCGAAGCACAAATAAAGGACACAATGAAATCTACATTGTCGATGCCCATAACTCTCCCAACGTGATGTGGGAGATAGGTCGTTTGCGCGAGATAGCGTTCCGCACGTCGGGGGGCGGCACAGGCAAGAGCGCCGATATCGATGAGTTTGACACGATGGAGGAGCCGTGCCAGCAGCTGATTGTGTGGAATCCGGAGGCAGAGGAAATTATAGGCGGCTATCGTTTCCTTCTTGGTGAGAATATGAAGATGGACAAGAACGGAGTGCCGCGGATAGCGATGTCGCACATGTTTGGCTACTCACAGGAGTTTTTGAAAGAGAAACTTCCGTACACGCTTGAGCTTGGGCGCTCGTTTGTGTCGGTGGAATACCAGTCGACCAAGGCAGGCGTCAAGGCACTCTATGCGCTCGACAACCTGTGGGACGGACTCGGCGCGCTTACGGTAGTCTATCCGAATCTGAAGTATTTTTTCGGCAAGATGACGATGTATCCAAGTTATCCCCACGAATGCCGCAACATGATCCTGTATTTTCTTGACAAATATTTTCACGACAACGACCGCCTCGTGTATCCGTTGCATCCTCTCGATGCTCGCATCGACGAAGACAAGATGCGTCACATCTTCACAGGGTCGACATTTCGCGAGGACTATAAGATTCTCAACAGCCATATCCGGAGCCATGGCATCAATATCCCGCCGCTTGTCAACTCCTATATGAATCTGTCGCCGAAGATGCTTGTGCTTGGCACGGCAATCAATGATGAGTTTGGCGACGTTGAGGAAACGGGTATCTTTTTTGCGATATCCGACATCTATGAGGACAAGAAAATGCGTCATATCCGCACGTTCTATCACCGATTCATTGAGTATCGGCAGGAACTGGTGAGAAGAATGAGAGACTATTCACGAAACAGAAAGCAATAAATAATGAATAAGAAATCAATCATTGCCACGCTTGTAGCGTTTTCGGCTATCGGAGTGGCATCGGCGGAAGCGCCATTGCAGGTTGAAGGCTCTGTGAGCGCGAATGCCGGCAGCGGCGACTTTGCGCCATATTTTATGATGGCCAACCGTGGCGGAACGCTTACGCAGCCAAAGGCGGTTGAGCTTCGCGTCAAGGCGCTGAAGGATTTTGACTTGAGCGAGAGGTTCAGCTATGGTTTCGGTGCCGACCTTGTGGGAGGTTATCAGTCGAAATATACGCAGTATGACCAAGCCGTCAATACACCGGCAGTGCAGGGTCATCATCCCAATGCAATATGGTTGCAGCAGCTTTATGGCGAAGTAAAGTATCGCGGAGTGTACTTGTCGGTGGGCATGAAAGAGCGCACGTCGCCATTGATGAACGACAGTCTCGGAGTGGGCGACTACACGCAGTCGAACAACGCCCGTCCGCTTCCGCAGGTGCGTGCCGGTTTTGTTGATTTTCAAAACATTCCGTTTACTAACGGATGGGTGCAGATACAGGGCGAGATAGCCTATGGCTACTACATGCAGGACGATTGGTTTGAAGACCATTTCAACTACTATAGCGGCTTTATCAACACGGGCGAATATTATAACTATAAGCGATGCTATTTCCGCACCAAGCCTTCGAAGCCGTTCTCGGTTACTGTCGGCATGCAGATGGTGACGGAATTCGGTGGCACTGCCACGTCCTATAGCTATGACAGCGGTGAGGGAAAAGTGAAAGCCAAAGAGGATCGCTATGACACAACGTGGAAAGACTTTGTCAGAGCGTTTTTTGCGTCGGAGGGCGGAAGCAATCCGGGCGATGCTTCCTATCATTATGGCAACACGCTTGGCTCATGGGACTTCGTGGCGCGCTATCGACTGAAAGACAACAGCGAGATTAAAGCGTTTTTCCAAAAGCCGTTTGAAGACGGGTCGGGCATCGGTTGGATGAACGGTTTCGACGGCATCTGGGGTTTGGAATATAAGAATGCGAAAAAGGGAATTGTCAATGGCGCGGTTCTGGAGTATGTAGACTTCACCAACCAAAGCGGGCCAATGCATTGGGCGCCGCACGACCATAAGGACACGAAGTTCACCGATCAAGTTACAGGCGGCGACAGTTATTATCAGAATTTCCGTTGCAACCCTTACAGTAATTTCGGTATGTCGCAAGGCACAATGTTTATCCCGTCTACAATCTATGACCGACGTGGAGAAAACCGCATTTATGACAACCGAGTCAGAGGATTCCAACTTGGTGTGAGCGGCAATATTTATGCACCGCTTGAATATCGTCTGCTCGTGAACTATCGTAAATCGTGGGGCTCGTATGGCAATCCACGTTTGTCGGTGGTCGACAACACGTCGTTTATGCTTGAGGGAACATACCATTTCAAGCAGGTGAAAGGGCTGACGCTTAACGGACAGTTGGCGTTTGACAAGGGAGAGCTTGCCGGCGGCGACAATTTTGGAGTGCTTCTCAGTGTGAAATATAATGGATTATTTGATATTTTCAAACGATAGGAAATGAAGAAGTTAACTATAATATTTGCTTTTGTGGCGATGCTTGCCATGTCGGGTTGCGTGCAGAACAACGGACATATCGGACATTGGTTTGGCTTGTGGAAGGTGGAGCGTGTGACTATAGATGGGCAGGATGACGCAGACTATAAAGGCAATGTGTTTTTTGCATTCCAAGGAGCGGTGTTTGGAGTAGGCACACAGGGCGGCATAACATGGTACGGACGATGGGAAGATTCGGGAAAAAAAGGCTGCATATCGATTGAGATGAATACGGAAATAGACCAATCACGCCTTCCAGACTACAATAAGTTGCATGTTTATGTTGAGAAACAGATGGTTTTCCGCCTTGTGTCGCACAAAGGCAGCGACAAGGTGCTTGAATATGTGGGGCCTGACGGCAAGACCTATACCTACTACCTTAAGAAATGGTAGCCGATTGGGAAATCCCGTTGAAAAGTAGTACTTTTGCAAATCAATAAGAAAACAAATAAAAAAACATATATCGATGAATAATTTCGTTGAAGAACTAAAATGGCGCGGTATGGTGCACGACATGATGCCGGGCACAGAAGAGCAATTGCAGAAAGAAATGACTACTGCCTATGTCGGCATTGACCCAACGGCAGACTCTCTGCACATCGGACATTTGGTGAGCGTAATGATTTTGCGCCACTTCCAGCGTTGCGGCCAAAAGCCGTTGGCGCTTATCGGCGGAGCAACAGGTATGATCGGCGACCCGTCTGGAAAGTCGGCAGAGCGCAATCTGTTGACAGAGGAAGTGCTTCGTCACAACCAGGACTGCATCAAGAAGCAGCTGTCTAAATTCTTGGATTTCGACAGCGACGCTCCCAACGCAGCCGAGTTGGTCAACAACTATGACTGGATGAAGGAATTCTCGTTCCTCGACTTCGCGCGCGAGGTGGGCAAGCATATCACAGTGAACTATATGATGGCGAAAGACAGCGTGAAGCGTCGTTTGAACGGCGAGGCCCGCGACGGACTGTCGTTCACCGAGTTTACTTATCAGCTGCTCCAGGGTTATGACTTCCTGCACCTTTACGAGACAAAGAACTGCAAACTCCAGATGGGCGGCAGCGACCAATGGGGCAACATCACCACAGGAACCGAGTTGATACGCCGCACGAACGGCGGAGATGCTTACGCCCTCACGTGTCCGCTCATCACGAAAGCCGATGGAGGCAAGTTTGGTAAGACAGAGTCGGGCAACGTATGGCTTGACCCGCGCTACACATCGCCTTACAAATTCTATCAGTTCTGGCTCAACGTCAGCGACGACGATGCCCAGCGCTACATAAAAATCTTCACATTCCTCAGCCGTGAGGAGGTAGAGGCGTTGGTTGCGGAGCATCTTCAGGCTCCTCATCTGCGTCTGCTCCAGAAGCGTTTGGCAAAAGAGGTGACAGTGATGGTTCACTCCGAGGCGGATTATGAGTCGGCGGTAGAGGCGTCAAACATCCTCTTCGGCAATGCCACAGCCGACGCTCTCCATAAACTTGACGAAGACACATTCCTCGCGGTGTTTGAGGGTGTGCCTCAGTTTGAGGTGTCGCGCGACGTGGTTGCCGGCGGAGTCAAGGCGGTTGACCTTTTTGCCGAGCATGCCAAGATTTTTGCATCTAAGGGCGAGATGCGCAAGTTGACCCAGGGTGGCGGTGTTTCGCTCAACAAGGAAAAGCTTGCGGCGTTCGACCAGGAGGTGACAACAAAAGATTTGCTTAACGACAAGTATCTGCTTGTGCAGCGAGGCAAGAAAAATTATTTCTTGATAGTTGTGAAGTAGGTAAAATACGCATATAGACAAAACGCGACCAGAATGCCGTGATTCGGCTTGCTGGCCGCGTTTCTCTTTTTTACGAAAATCTCAACGAGTTAAAAATGCGGTTTTAATGGAGTATGTTGCTGAACCAGTGTAAAAAAGGCGGATTGTAAAAAGGAGAAAATTTTTGCTCAGAAAAATAAACGAAAGCAAATGCCGCCTGAATAGGTTTTAGATTGTAATTAGATATAATAAAATGTTATTACACTGATAGTGTGTAATTTATGTGCCGACGCGTCTGGAATAGAGTGAAAAATGCGCAAATGTTAAATTTAACACTGTTGATTGACACTTTATAATGATTGAAAATTGTGGCAAATGTGAAGATAAAAAAGGAAAAATCTGAAAATTTGTCAGTAAAAATAAGTTTAAAAAGCAAACTTTTAGTTCGGTATTTTGTGCTGACAAGCGGCGGAAGCCGGCAAAAAACGACATATTGACCAAAATGAAATAAGTGGCTGAAACTCATACCAGTCGCCATTAGCAGACTGCGATTAAATGTAGGAAATTGATTTTTAGAGTGTTATATAAGTATGTTGTATAACATAAAATTAATAAACATTTCCAACCTTTAGGAAAGTAAAAAATAGTGAAAGAAAACTTGCACGGACGGAAAATCGGTTGTAACTTAGCAAAGTGCTACAGAAAGCGATAATTTGAATATAAAAAGAGATAAATTAGCGTTTTGATTAGAAAAAAGTGATAATAAAAACAGGCAAATAGTGCCGTCTTATCTTAATTTCGCTAAGAAGATTTAACAAAGGAAGCTTTCGCTCCGGTAATAGATTGTAATTGCCGGGAAAAGGAACAGAAAAGAAATATTTATTGTGTGTTTTATATAATTGTTTAAAAGATTTATGAGACTAAAGAAATTTGTCATGATGGCTTTGATGTCATTGCTCAGTTTGTCGGCATACGCTGACGTGACTGTGACAGGCATCGTGGTAGAAGCCGGGACGAACGACCCTATCATTGGAGCCTCAGTGGTAGAAAAAGGGCGTACGTCTAATGGAGTCGCAACCGATGTAGACGGTGCGTTTACGCTGACTCTTCCTTCTTACGATTCTCGCATCGTTGTTACCTATGTAGGTATGAAGGCGAAGGAAGTGAAAGCCTCTTCCAAACCTCTCACAATCGTACTCGATTCAGATTCGCAGACATTGGACGAGGTCGTTGTAACAGGTATGTCTAAAGTGGACAAACGAATCTTTACCGGAGCAACGACTCAGATTTCAGCCGACAAGGCAAAGCTGGATGGTGTGAGCGACGTATCTCGTTCACTTGAAGGCCGTTCAGCCGGTGTGTCGGTGCAGAACGTGTCGGGAACCTTCGGTACAGCTCCAAAAATCCGCGTGCGTGGTGCGACATCAATCTATGGCGCCAGCAAGCCGTTGTGGGTAGTCGACGGAGTTGTTATGGAAGACGCAGTAGAGGTGTCAGCCGACGACCTTTCATCGGGCGACGCCGTGACATTGATTTCTTCTGCAATCGCAGGTCTTAACTCAGACGATATCGAGAGTTTCCAGATTCTTAAGGACGGTTCAGCAACTTCTATCTATGGTGCCCGCGCCATGGCAGGTGTGATTGTCGTAACGACAAAGAAAGGTAAGGCAGGCCATACACGCGTAAGCTATACAGGAGAGTTGACCACCCGCTTGAAACCTCACTATTCAGAGTTCAACATCAGCAACTCACAGGAGCAGATGGGCATCTATCGCGAGATGGAGCAGAAAGGATGGCTTGAGTTTGCCAACTTGGCAAAAGCATCGACATCAGGTGTTTATGGTAAGATGTATCAGTTGATTGCCTCTTATGCCGACGGTAAGTTCGGAATTGAGAACACTCAGGCAGCGAGAAACGCATACTTGCGTGAGGCAGAGTTCCGCAACACCGACTGGTTTGACCTGTTGTTCAGCAACGCGGTGCTTCAAAACCACTCGTTCAGCATCGCCGGCGGTACAGACAAGGGTAACTTCTACACATCATTGTCAGTGATGAACGATCCGGGATGGACATTGTCGAGCAACGTTCGCCGTTACACATTCAATGCCAATGCATCTTATCAGATTTCTCCGACATTGAAATTCAGCGTTTTGACATCAGACTCATACCGTCAGCAGAAAGCTCCTGGAACATTGAGCTCTTCTACCGACGCCGTAAACGGAACAGTGAACCGCGATTTCGATATCAACCCGTACAGCTACGCAATCAACGCATCGCGCGCATTGGATCCAACAGAGTACTACACTCGCAACTATACAAGTTTCAATATCTTCAACGAGCTTGACAACAACTATATCGATATCAATGTGACTGACTTGAAGTTCCAGGCAGAATTGAACTGGAAGCCAATCAAAGGACTTGATATCAACGCTTTGGGAGCATATCGCTACCAGAGCAGCGTTCAGCAGCACTATGTGAAGGACAACTCGAACCAAGCCAACGCTTACCGCGCAGGTATCGATCCGGAAGACGCTACAATCCGCGATTCCAACTCGTTCCTTTACACAGACCCTGACGATCCAAACGCATTGCCAGTGTCGGTAATGCCACAAGGAGGTATTTATTACAACGACACCTACACCGTGTCGCAGTATGACTTCCGTGGAACGGCAACATACAACAAGACATGGAACAACACCCACATTTTCAATGTGATGGGTGGTTTGGAAGTGAGTTCAACCGACCGTAAGTCAATCGGCTGGGAAGGCTGGGGCTTTGTCTATGACAACGGCGGTGTTCCTTCGCTCGACTACAAGCTCTTCAAGCAGCAGATTGAGGAAGGTCACACTTACTATGCAATCTCTCCTTCATACCGCCGCAGCTTTGCAGCGTTTGCCAACGCAACATATTCATACAAAGCACGCTACGTGCTCAACGGGACAATCCGTTATGAGGGAACCAACAAGTTGGGTATGTCGCGCAACTCACGCTGGTTGCCAACGTGGAACGTGTCAGGCGCATGGAACGCACACGAGGAAGGCTTCTTCAGAGAGAAAGTTGACCCAAAAGTGCTTTCACACGCAACAGCCCGTGTGTCATACTCACTTACAGCCGACAGCGGACCATCAAGCATCTCCAATGCCACACCTATTTATACATCAGGAACAGCATGGCGTCCGTCGGCATCCGACCAAGAGCTTATGCTTGAGCTTTCGACACTTGGAAACTCAGAGCTGACTTACGAGAAGAAACACGAGTTCAACTTCGGTGTCGACCTCGGCTTCTTGAACAACCGTATCAACGCCAGCGCTGATATCTATTTCCGTAACAACTTCGACCTTATTGGTTTGACTTATACTCCGGGTGTCGGTGGTGAGTCGATGAAATATGCCAACGTAGCATCGATGAAGTCGCATGGTGCCGAGGTTACAATTTCAACCAGCAACCTTAGCCCAGAATTGAAGGATTGGAAATGGTCGACCGACTTGACATTCTCTAAGACCAAGAGTGAGATTACCGATCTCCAGTCGCGTTCGAGCAACATCTACCTTGTCAATGGCGCAGGTTACGCATTGCAGGGTTATCCAGTGCGCTCACTGTTCTCTTATCAGTTTGCTGGTTTGAACGAGCAGGGTATTCCTCAAGTAATCAACGAGAATGGGGAAGTGGTTACGTCCGACGTGAACTTCCAGAGCTTCGATGCAACCCACCTTGTATATGAAGGTCCTACCGACCCGACCATCACCGGTGGATTCGGCAACACCGTAAGTTGGAAAAACTTCCGTTTGAACGTGTTCTTGACTTACTCGTTCGGCAACAAGATCCGTTTGGATCCGGTGTTCAAATACAGCTACGACGACATGCAGGCATTGCCACGCGAGTTTAAGAACCGTTGGGTGACTCCGGGCGATGAGATGTACACAACCATCCCTGCAATTGCAACTTACCGTCAGTATGTCGCTGACTCACAATTGTCGCGAGCATACAATGCTTACAACTATTCAACAGAGCGTATCGCCGACGGCGGATTCGTCCGTCTGAAGGAAATCTCGTTGACTTACGACCTTCCGGAATCGTTCTTGAAGAAGATTCGTTTCTCATCGGCATCGGTTAAGGTGCAGGCCACCAACCTCTGTCTGCTTTACGCCGACAAGAAGTTGAACGGTCAGGATCCGGAATTCTTCAACACAGGTGGTGTGGCAACTCCTAACCCGAAGCAGTTCACATTCACTCTTCGTTTCAGCTTGTAGGATTGTAAAACAAATTAATAGACAACAGAATTATGAAATTGCAAAAATTATTATATATAGGTGTTGCTGGATTGGTATCACTCACATCGTGCAGCGATTTTCTTGATCATCTGCCCGACAACCGTATCGATCCGCAGAATCCGAAGCAATTGCAGTTGATGCTCGTAGACGGATATGTGAATTACGACTACGCAACAATGTGCGAGTTGAGTTCGGACAACATGGTCGACAACCACGCTCCAGATGCGAATGGTGTGACTTATGAAGCTACAGGCTCAAATGACCCTATTCTCGACCAGTTCTTCGCATGGGAAGACGCCAACATGTCGAGCAAGCAGGATTCTCCGACAGCTGTATGGCAGGGATGCTATCATGCAATCGCCGTAGCCAACCACGCGTTGAAGAAAGTAGAGGAGTTCAAGGCTGCCGGCAAGTTTACAACAGGTGAGGACGCCGACCGATTGAATGCCGCCTATGGCGAGGCATTGCTCGTCCGCGCTTACCATCACTTCATTCTTGTCAACTTGTTCTCAAAGCAGTATGGCAAAACCAGCGCAACAGACCAGGGTATTCCTTACTCGACAGAGCCTGAAGACAAGGTGCAGGTTGCTTACGAGCGCGGTACCGTAGCTCAGGTTTATGACAAAATTGAGGCAGACCTTATTGAAGGTTTGAAATACGTAAGCGACCAGTACTATTCAGTGCTCCGCTACCACTTCAACACAACGGCAGCCAACGCATTCGCAGCGCGCTTCTATCTTTTCAAGCGTGACTATGTGAAGGCAGAGCAGTATGCAACAGCCGCTCTCGGTGCGAGTCCAGCTGAAAAGATGCGTAAGGACTATTGGTCAACATCGTTCACATCGTTGAACTCCGACGCTACAACATTCTACTCATCGTCGTCGTCGTCCAACTTCTTGTTGATTCCGACCAACTCAATCGCATTTATCTCAATGTGTAACAACTACTACGCTGCCGGTGCACGCTATGCATGCAACCGCGGTGCGGCAACCTCCACCCTTTATGGTTATGGACCATGCTGGGACACCAACTTCCTGCCTACAATGGCTCAGCACCTTTACGTGAACAGCAAGCAGGAGTATGGCATGTGGCCGTCATGGATGTATATGTTGTTTGAGTATACCGACAAGGTAGCCGGCATTGGTTATCCTAAGCGTATCCGCGCAGAGTTTACCGGCGAGGAGACATTGTTGACACGTGCCGAGGCTCGCATCTTCATGGGTAAGATCGATGAAGCAGTCAGCGACTTGAACATTTGGGCACAGTCGCACGACACAGATGCCTCACACCCGTTGTCGCAGCTGACTTCTAAAGTCATCAAAAACTGGTACAACAAGAAGAATGCTACAAGCGATGGTCAGGATCCACGCCAGTACATCCTTCAGGATCTCAATATCGAGCAAGTGTGCGAACCGGCACCGGGCAACACGTCGTATACGCTTGACGACAACAAGTTGCCTTATCTCTGGTGTGTGCTTCACTTCCGTCGCATCGACCAAGTGTTTACAGGAACCCGTTGGTTCGACATCAAGCGTTTCGGCATCGAGATTACCCACCAGATTGGCCGTACACGTACAGAAGTGTTGAAGCTTGACGACGACCGTCGCGCCTTCCAGATTCCAACCGAGGCAATCCAGGCGGGTCTGACCCCGACACCGCGTGCGGTAAAGGGCACAACTGAGTCGGCAATGACGAAGGCAAATCTTAACTTGTCAATTGTAAGATAAACATAATCAATTAAATTATCAGACAATCATGAATTTCAAAAAATATATTTATATAGCAGCTGTTGCTCTCGGAATGGGTGTGACGTTTGCGGCATGCTCCGACGATGATCTCGATCCGAACAGCATCTTCGACGACAGCGAAGGTCAGCTTGACCCTACATCGCCGACTTATCAGCTCGACAAGTTCTGCGACGACAGCCTCCGCGTGCCTTACAACTGCGCGTTGACTTATCGCATGAAGGACGTGATGACCGACAAGAGCTACAACTTGGTTCCAGCCAAGTATGAGAACTCGGTTGATTTGGCAGTGCTTTGCAAGTACTACTGGTTTGACGTGTACTACAGCGTTGTTCCTGACAAGGACTTCTTGAAGAAATACGGACCCCGCATTCTTCACTTCATCGGTTCGTCGGCAGTCAACCCCGCCAACCACACAGAGGTGCTCGGTTTGGCAGAGAGCGGAATCAAGATTTCTCTCTACAAACTTAATGCGATGAACTTGAACAGCATCAAGGATCTCAACGACCGTTATTTCCACACAATGCACCACGAGTTTGCCCACGTGCTTCACCAGACCAAGACCTATCCAAAGGAATTCGACCAGTTGTCAAACGGTCACTATGACGCTCTTGGATGGCAGGACCGCAATGCAGCTGAAGTTGCTTCGCTCGGCTTCACCACACCTTATGCAAGCAGCCAGCCACGTGAGGACTTTGCAGAGACCATCTCTAACTACATCACAATGACTGATGCTGAATGGGCGGCTCTTGAGAAATTGGCGGCATCCAACTATCAGGGCAAGGACGACGGCGTAGACGGATTGGCAATTTTGAAACAAAAAGTGGAAATTGCCCGCAACTGGCTCCGTGACTCATGGGGAACCGACCTCGACAAGCTCCGCAATGAGGTTCAGACTCGCCAGAACGCTTACAGCATCGACTTGTTGAAAGAGTTGAGAAAGCAGGTTTACGACATTCCAGTTCCTGGAAAATAAGGAAAAAAACAGGTGTAACCAATAAAAACAATGCAAAGAATTATGAAAAAAACAATTGCTATATTATTAAGCGTTTCCTGCCTGTTTGGTCTTAACTCGTGCTTCAAGACCGAGGAAGATATCTTTGACCAGTCTCCGGCGCAGCGCTTGAACAAGTTGACAAGCGACTACCGCGAGGTGCTCTCTGGCTCAGAGAACGGCTGGGTGCTTCAATATTTCGCATCGGAAACCGAACAAGGCTATCCGTTTGTGATGAAGTTTGACAAAAGCGGCAAGGTGACAATCGCCGGCAACAACAGCGTGTCGACCGGTGGTGTATATAAAGAGGAATCATCGACTTACGATTTCGTACAGGATATGTCGGTTGTGTTGACTTTCGACACATACAATGAAATCTTCCACGAATTCTCTTCTCCACAAACCGACGGTGTGGGCCACGGCGGCGACTATGAGTTCCAAATGAAGGGTATGAGCGCCGACAAGGACACCATATACGTTATGGGTAAGAAATCGGGCATCGACATGCGCCTCGTGCGCTTCCCGATGGGAGCACAATATACCGACGCCGCTGGCGCGACAGAGACTGTCGACAGCTGGGCTGACTATTTCAAGGCTATCGAAGCTAACACAGCGCGCTTGTTCAACAACAAGATTTCAGGCTATACGCTCTCTTCAGGCGATGAGACGTTTGACGTTGACGGTCTCGGCGTGGGAGTCATGGCACTTACTCCGGTAGGCTTGTCGGAAATCGAGGCGGCATCCCGCACTTACTATCGCGGTATCATCGTGAATCTTGACAACACTATCCGCTTGTCGTCGCCATTCGAGGGCGAGAATGGTAAGTTCAGCGTTCAGGATTTGGCAATCGATGCGGCAAACACCAAGATGACGTCGCCTGACGGCACAGTGACGCTCAACGCGCCTACTGTAGAGCAGCTCTTCAAGATGGCAGGTGCAAGCTGGATGATTGACCCAGAGACAATGACCGCAAAGACAAAAACGCTCTACGATGCGGCTGTTGAAGGCGCTGCAACCAAGAAGCGTACAGTGGAGTTCGGTTATCAGTATGACTCAAAGACTGGAAAAATCTGTATGGTAGTCAAATTGCTTCAGGCTGGCACAACCAAGGCATCTGTGGCATTGTTCTATCTCGACGCTACAGTGGCAAGCGACGGAACATTGACATATACAGCCGATGGCTCGGGTGACCGCAATGCGCAGTCGTACAGCAAGAATGTGCCAGGACTGCTCGATTTTGTCAAAGGTATGGCTGGAAGCTACGGCGTTACAGCAGAGACTCCGTTCTCTCCGGCGCAGATGAAGTTCGTGAATAAAGCTGACGGCAACGACACGTTTACAGCAAAATTGAACTAAGAAAGTCAAAATCCAAATCTAAACAGTTTCCGGCTGCGGTTTCGCAGTCGGAAACTTTGTTTTTGGGGGACTTCCAGTTTGGAGAGCGTTGGCTTCCTGTGGGTGTTTATACAACCGCACTTCGGCGGTAGTTGCGAATGCGTCGATGTCACGGGGTAGGCAAGCCAACCCCGTGCTAGCGTATACAACCGCACTTCGGCGGTTTTTGGGGTTGTCGTATTATGAAACCGCACTTCGGCGGTTTTACTTTGGTGCCACCGCAGAAAAATGACAATTTTATGGCAAAAATGGAAAAATACTGTTTTTTATTCGCAAAAAATGATTATTTGATAAGAATTACTTCCATATTTTCTTTGAAATGATTATTTTTGCAGCATAAATTTACTAATTATATATTTATATGAAAAAAACATTACTCCTTGCGTTGGGTCTCGGCACAGCCTTGGCAGCCAGCGCAGCATCTCCAAACTATTTGCAGGAGGTAAAATCTAATTGCGCAGATGTCAACAGACAAAAGGTAGACATGACAGTTCACACATCGGCACCTGTTGCTATGAAGTTGAAAAATGTCAGCGATGTTGCTACAGAGTCGCGAATCGTTACGAAGGGCGAAGCTGCAACGAAATGCCCATGGTATTATCAAGTGGGTCTTTTCTTTGAGGGGGCTGACGCAGAATATCAAAGCTATGTAATGCCGTCGTTCGCTTGTCCTCCTTTTGCGGAAGTGTCTTATCTGAACGCTTCGGGAAAAGCAACTTCATTGTGGACATACGGTGTCGGCGACAAGTCGAATACCGGTGGTGAGACATACACTTCAACCGACAAGAACTTGACTGTAAGCTATCCGATGACTTACTCTTCAGCACCTATCCTTAAGGTGGCTGATGGGCAGACATGGCAGCCTTATGGCATTTCTGAAAAGTCAGGAAATATATCCGGTTTGGTTAATTCAGTAGGCGTTCCTTCTTCGTTGTCAGTGCAGCACTTCGGCGGCAACTGGGCACCAAAAACGCAAGATGGAAAATATGCTTTCGGCAGCGACTGTTTGGCTGGTGCTGATGGCTACGGAATCTTGTTTGACGAGCCTGCCGTTCCTTACTATGTAGAGTCGGCCCGTATGATTATGAAAGGTGTAAGCCTTAAAAATGGTGCAGAGTTGACACTCAATGTGTATAAAGTCAACGATGACGGAACACTTGGCGATAAATTGGCTGTCGGCAAGGCTGGCGCTGATGATGTGAAACTTCTGTCTAGTGATAGTGGCCTTTATGGTGTTACATTCAAATTCTTCGAGGAAGACGAGTTGGGCGGTTTGAGCGAGGTGGCAATCTATCCGGAAACAGCTCTGTTCTATGCTTTTACAGACTATAAGGACAACAGCGACATCTCGTTTGAGTCTATGTGCTTTAACTGGCCTTATGTTGATGACAAAGGCGAGATTCCAGCATCTTATCCGGCGGAAGTGGGCTACTTCTTGGTTGGAGACAAAATGGCTCCATTCTCGGCACTGTTCGAAGATACTTATTCCGCTCCGGTGTTGTTTGTCGACGCTTTGATGTGCAATCTGGACTTTGACAAAAACTCAAATCACTTTGCCAACAATGGTGGCTCTTTGGATGTTGCTGTAGAGACCAATTTGACAATATTTAAAGCCTATGCAGACAATCCTGTACAATATTATGCAGTAGAAAATGAAATTCCTGACTGGTTGGAGATTTCAGTGTCTTATGATGCAACAAAAGGCACAGTGTTCAACTTTAAGGCAGATCCTCTTCCAGAGGGCGTTTCTGGTCGTCGTGCCGATGTTAGCTTCACAACTGTGTTTGGTGGCCGTGAGGTGTTTGTTGCAACTCAGGGCGATGCATCAGTGGCTGGCGTAGAGGCAACCAATTCGAAGGTGGCAGTCGTAGACGGCAACTTCGTTGTTGAGAGCGACAATGCAACATCTGTAGCAGTTTACAACCTCGCAGGTCAGAAAGTTGCGGAGGCTGCATTCGCAGGCAAGGCAACAGTTCCAGCCGCCGATCTTGCAAAAGGCGTTTATGTTGTTAAATTCAACGATAACACAGTAGTTAAGGTAGCCAAATAATAGGCTCCTTAAGTAGCACTGTTCTGCCAGTGATGGCGGAGCAATATTGAAGCCCGGCAGTGATGCCGGGCTTCGCTTGTTTTTGCAGAGTCATAGGAGAGGGCGTTTATACAACCGCACTTCGGCGGTAGCAATGTGCGCTCATGGTGTCACGGGGTAGGCAAGCCAACCCCGTGCTAACATATATAACCGCACTTCGGCGGTTTTTGGGGGGCGATGGTGATGGCAATCAGAAGGCGAAGGCAACCGCCGAAGGGCGGTTGTATAATCATAGCCCCAGGTTGGCTTGCCTACCTGGGGTCAGTCGAGGAATAATAATCTACCGCCGAAGAGCGGTTGTATAAAACAAGGATTATAATTTCGACGGTAGCAATGTGCGCTCATGACGTACGGGGTAGGCAAGCCAACCCCGTGCTAACGTATATAACCGCTTTTCGGCGGTTTCTATTTGGCATGTTGATGATGGTGTGCATGTGAGTGTTTATACAACCGCTCTTCGGCGGTAGCAATGTGCGCTCATCGTGTCACGGGGTAGGCAAGCCAACCCCGTGCTAACATATGAAACCGCTCTTCGGCGGTTTGTATTCGGCGATGGCGATGCACCGCGCTATTGGCGCATGCCGATGTGGGGCGGTTTTCCTGCTTGTGGGGATTGCTCATGTCTGTAAAAAAACAGACAGAATGTTAAAAGTGAGGTTGGAAAGTGATTTAAGTGCTAAAATGCTTGCAAAATGAAAGTAAATAGATTAGATTTGCAACGAAATTCATAAAATACATATAGGTTATGAGAAAAATGGTACTCTTTTCTGCAGCGGTCTTGGCGACAGGCGTGGCTATGGCAGCCAATCCAACGAAAGTCACAGAGACACGTATGTCAAGCGCAGGCTTGCGTGCAGAGCGCATGAATCAACAGTTTTTTAATAAAACAGCAGTAACTTTGCGGGCTAATGACAAGTCGAATGTCGTTGCAAGCAAGCAGTTGAAAGACGGTTCGTCCATCAACCTTGTGAAAGGTAATGACGGACACTTGTACAAAGTGCTTAACCGCAGTTTGAGGGCGTCGGACAAGATTGCACAGTCAAAATCTCGCATCAACGCGCCGGCGGTAATGAAAGCTGACGAGAACGCAACTCTTTTTGAGGGCTTTGAGTCGTATGAAGGGCAGACTTCTCGAGGATGGGTTCCGGAAGGCTGGTCGCAGGAGTCGAAAACCAACCCGCCACACGTTGCTCCAGAAGGCAAAGGCACATGCCTCGTGTGGGAAGCGACAAAAGGCGATGGCTTTACATCCGCTTATAGCGGCACTTATGTGGAGCGTGTCCAGGTTTCGATGGCAGATTTCACAGCCGATCCTATAACTTTTGCAGAGCAGCAGGATGAGTGGCTTATCACCAAGGCAATCACTCCAAAAACTGGTGACTACTTGACATTCCAGCTTTGCTATAGCCCATGCTTCACTCTTCTCAATGAGAGTACGATGGATTTTTCATCGGTAAACAATATTCTTGAGGTACTTGTGACTACCGACGATGGCAAGACATGGGAAAAAGTATGGGATGTGCTTGATGACGCACGCAGCTATACAGTGGATGAGTTGTGGGACGACGGTATGAGCTTTGTACGTCCATATCACCCAATGCTCGTCAATATCAGCAAATATGTTGGCAAGAACATCAAGATAGCATTCCGCTATTATGGTATCAACGGCGAGTCAATGATGCTTGATGACGTTAAAGTAGGCGAAGCCACTCCAACGGCAGCGGCTACTGCACCAAACGCAGTATTCCCAATTGGTTTTTCTCTTGAAGGATACAATCTTAGCGATGCATCCGGCAATGTGCTTAATCTGGCGTTGGCACCTTACAAGACTTCTTTGGAGTGGACAAATGTGTCACCAGCCTTTGAATCTTGCACATGGACATATCCAGACGAAGAAGGCAACGAGACAACATCCTCGTCGAAGAATCTTGAAGCTCCGGAATACGGCTTTGGACAATATGACGCACCATCGCTTGTGACCAAGATTGGCAGCAAGACTTCGGATGCAGTCAAACTTTATGATGCAGTGCAATATGGTGGTTCTGTGATGATTAAGAATGGAGATAATTATATGTCGTTTGATGCGGCAATGTACGACTTAAACCGTCTCGTTAGTGAAAAAGCGAAGTTCTCATTGGCAGGAGACGGTGTGTTTGGTATGGGTGCCACTTCAGACGCTACATGGAACCAATTGCTTAAAACAGAGGGAATGAAGGTTACAGGTATGGGAATGTTCATCCCGCAACCGGCAGCACCTTACACATTGTCGTCGGCAAATGCAGCTGTTTATTACACAGCCGGTAAATTGACCGACAAATCGCAGTTGAAAGCAACGGTTTATAAGGTGGAGGATGACGGCTCGTTTACAGCAATGGCAGAAGGCTACTGCTCTCCATCGGAGATTTATAAGGCAGACGATAAGTCTTATCCTAAGGCAGTCTTCTATTTTGAGAGAGAAATCGATGGACTTCCTACACAGGCAGAGTTGTTTGTTGACTATCCAATTGTAATCCAATTCTCAGCCGACCTTGCAGAAGGCGAGGAATTTGACTTCGTAAATGCGTTTGACTCGGCACCGGATGAAGTGGAAAACAATGTCTACGTATTCTTCAATGATGCAGAAGGCACACGCAAGATGATTAATACAACAGCCCTTTCATTCGAAGACGGCTCGGCAGCTGCCGGACTGTATGCATCGTTTGACGCTACCTACAGCTGGTTGCGCAGCGACGAAGACGCGTTTGAGGCAAAACCAGCCGGCGAAAGCAAAACGTTTGACCTTGATTCTTACTACAACTTGGTCAGCTCAAAAGGTGAAAACCTCGCGACAGCGACAGGTGAAGGCTTAGGCGACTGGTACACAGTGTCATTCGCTAACGGTTCAGACACAGAGCCAGCCAAGATGACAGTGACAGTCAATGCATTGCCAGAAGGAACAGACGTAAGATCCTCATATTTCGACGTTGAAGTGTTTGGCATGAAGAAGCGTTTCTACGTAGCTCAGCACAGCGAGGCAGGCGTAAGCGACTTGGCGGTGTCTGCAACAAAGGCGTTTGTCAATGGTGGCAACATCGTGGTGTCGAGCCCGAAGGCAACCAGAGTGGCAGTCTACAACGTAGCAGGTCAGAAAGTGGCAGAGCAGGCATTTGCAGGTAAGGCCACAATCAAGGCTTCAGACTTCGCGAAAGGCATCTACGTATTGAAGTTCAATGACAACACAGTTTTGAAATTGACAAAATAAGGAGTATATGATTTTTTGAGAAATGGAATCCAGCGTGATGCTGGGTTCCATTCCTTTTTTTATACAACCGCACTTCGGCGGTAGCGGTGTGCGCTTATGACGTCACGGGGTAGGCGAGCCGACCCCGTGCTAACATATATAACCGCACTTCGGCGGTTTTTGGGGGGCGATGGTGATGGCAATCAGAAGGCGAAGGCAACCGCCGAAGGGCGGTTGTATAATCATAGCCCCAGGTTGGCTTGCCTACCTGGGGTCAGTCGAGGAATAATAATCTACCGCCGAAGAGCGGTTGTATAAAACAAGGAATATAATTTCGGCGGTTGGTTGTACCTTATGTAACAAAAAAGCGTGGCTGCATTTTTGTAGCCACGCTTTGGTTATGATAATGAGATGAGTCAGTCTTTGAACAGCAGTTTGTAGTCGCGCTTTGCGGCAGGAACGGTCCACTCTTCTGGAATGAATTTCCATAGGTCGAGCGTAGTGGGGCATATCGCACCCGTTTTTTTGATGTACTCCATAAGATAGAATCGCAAATCCTTGTCGGTAGCCTTGATGATGCGGTCGTTCAGTTTTTCGACAGGAATTCCGGCACCTTCAGTCAGCAGTCCGCCGCCACCGTTTCCGCGATAAGAATTCACAGCCACCGAATAGTCCTTGTCCATGTCGAACGCACTTCCGTCGGCCATTGACAGGATGTTGATTTTCTCGCCACGCGGCTTGGTCACGTCGACCGTGTAGCGAATTCCGGCAGCCGAGTCGAAGTTGTAGCTGAAGTTCTGGAACAGCGCACGCGCACCGTCATCGCCGTTGCCAGGCACTTCTTTCAGCAGGAGCAAGTGGTCGTCGGCATTTGTCATTCGGTTTGTCCACAAGTCGTAGGACATCTCCAGATAGTTTTTGATTTCACGACCCGACAGGCGCATCGTGTAGAGCATGTTCTCATACTTGTAGAGCTTGAACATATCGCTCACGAGGATGTCGCCCTCCTTTATGCTCGAGTCGAACGACAATGGCGCCGCCATCGACACCTCCGCGCCAGAGATTGCCAGTTGCAGCGAGTGTGTCAGGTCGATAAACTCCGAAGGGCCGAAGAAAGCGTTGCGAGTGGATATTGTCTTTGAGATAGAGCCGATTTTCTGGCTGACAAACTTGTCTACGGTGTCGTATTGAGGCTTGAATTCCGCCATGAAATCCTCGTCGACAGGCAATGCGCTGATGTCGACCAATCTTCCGGAAATTTCTTTTTTCACCACTTTGCCTTTCCGCAGCGTCAGCGACACGTGGGCTGAAGCCACCTTCTCAGCCTTGTTTGCAGGGTTCAGCATCCACACCTCGCTGCCGTCGGCGTTTTTCACAGAGTCGCAGAAGAACTGGTGGTCGTGTCCAAACAACACGATGTCGATACCCGGCACGCGCTCGGCAACCAGCTGAGAGGCATTCTCCACCCAATTGCCCGTTGTGTGGGTATGGTCGCGTCCGGAGTGGATGATGGCAACCACAACATCCGGATTCTCCTTTTCGCGCACCGTCTTCACCCATTTGCGAGCCGACTCCTCGATGTCGTCGAATCGGAGTCCAGCCCACAGGTTTTCAGGCAGCCATGCCGGGATTGACGGCGTCAGCAGTCCTATCACCGCCACCTTCACGCCGTCGCGGTTGAAAACCGAGTAGGGTGGAAGATACGGTTTTCCCGAAGCCGTGTCGATAATGTTTGCGCCGAGAATAGGAAAATTGCATTGGCGAATCCAACGGTCGTAGACCGCATGTCCGGTCTCCATGTCGTGGTTTCCCATGTTCCCCGCATCGTAGCGCAGATAGTTCATCATCGCCGCCGTCACATGGGTTGCAGCCGTATCGATGAAATTGTAGTAGTATACGGTAGGCTGTCCCTGCAGAATGTCGCCGTTGTCGAGCAGCAGTAGGTTGTCACCGAAGCGTTCGCGCTCACGTTTCACGTAGGTTGACAGCCTGGCAAGACTACCCTTGCAAGGCGTGCGGTTGATGAAATCGTAAGGGAAGAAACTGCCATGCACATCGGAAGTCTCGAGAATGCAGAGTTCGACAGTCTTGTCTTTAGCCGTGGCGAGAGGAGAAGAAGCGATTAAAGCCATTATTAAAAACAGTATTTTTTTCATAATAGTGAAATTTATTGTACGAAGATAGTAAAAAATCATCAAATAAGGATTGGAAAAGTGCCTGCAAAACACTAACTTTGTGGAAATGATACAAAAATACTGTCTTTAGAAAAACTAACACGAAATTTCTATGATGTCAAAATTCAAACAGCTTAGACTACGCCTTGTAGTGGCGGTTGCTGTGTTGTTGATGGCTGGAATGGGAACCGAAGCCTTTGCACAGTGCTACACTAAGAATCTTCAACAGGCAGAGTCGCTTTACAAGCAAGGACGCTATGCCGAGGCAAAGAAGCGTTTTGCCGCAGCCAAAGCGTGCCCCGACAAGCCCAAGACCAACAATCTGGACTCGCGTATAGCAGCCTGCAACAGAAAAATAAACGAGCGCAGCAGTACGCAGCCGTCGCGCCGTCAGTCAACACCGTCGACCACATCGCGGACAAGCTCGTTTAAAATCACGAGCGTGTCGTTTCGCAACGAAGACATCGACGACAATGTGCTTAATGCCTATGGCGAGCGTCTTTATGCCGCCGACGTGCATTATCTGATGCCGCGCATCTATTACAAGAGCACATATTCAAGCTCGCAGGACTGGGCGTTTAAATACAAAATCTATAAGCCTGACGGCACGCTCATGTCGGGCAGCACATCGCCAAGCGGGTATACCAACTCGTTTGAAATGACTGTAGATCCGGGCGAGAACTATTGCGGTATCGGCGGTTGGGGCCGTTCGGGCGGCGGCGCCTACGACCAGACGGGTCAATACCGATTCGAGGTGTGGCGCAACGGCAGCCGTATCTATCAGCAGAACTTTACGCTCTACAGCGGCAGCGGCAACGTTTCGGACGGCACACTGAAGGTGGACGGAAAGACATCGGTAAGCACCAACTTCTCCTCGTCGGGCGGAACAGAGCGATTTACCGTGAGCGGAGTGTCGTCGTGGGACACTTGGGGCATTCCTTCGTGGTGCTCGGTGGAAAACCGCACAAGCACATCGTTCACGTTGCGTTGCGAGGCAAACAACTCAAGCAGCAGCCGTTCGGACTATATGAAAATCACGTCGGGTTCGCAGGAAGTGCGCATCGACATCACCCAGGACGCCAGCGCCAGCCGCTTCTCAGGCAATGTGGAGAATGTGTGGGTCGACTACGACCAATGGCAGAACGGCAAGAAGGGAATGCTCATCCACGTGAAGTTTACGGTTGACGGAATGAAGGGACGTGAAGGAAAATGCGTCGCTTATTTCAAATATGAGGGAGGCGACTTCCTGAAGGACTACAACAACGATTACGGCACAACTGGTGGTCAGGTTTGCTGCCCGGATTCGTTCACGCCTAACTACGACAGCACGCGCTTCAGCGACTTCCGCCTGTTTATGCCTTACGATGAGCTGCACATGGCGAAAGGAAAATACGACCTGGCGTTCCATATTCTCATTTATGACCAAGATACGCAGGAAGACATCGTGCGGTCGAGCGACCAGAACTTCACGTTCACGCAGAATTAACGATGGCTGACAAGCCGGCGCAGACGGATGCCGGCAAACAAGGATATGATGGCTGTGGCGGCGATTGCTGCCCACAGCCATCCTTCGTTAAGAAGGAATACGATTGCCGCGCAGAAAGCCAGGGTGAAGAGCGAGAACAGCGAAGACTGGCGCGACAGCGAGTAGCCGTAGCTGTGGAAATAAACGACACCGACAATCAGACAATATGCCGCATACCACAGGCAGAATGCCACACCGAGTCCGGCAAGTCCCCACAGGTGATAGCACGCCACGTTGAGCGCAAAACCCGTGAGCACCGACAGCGTCTCGGTGACAATGTAGATTTTGCCGTCGCCCCTCGCCACGATAACGATGGCAAGAAACCAGGAATATGCTCTCATCACAGTGCCCACGATTGCAAACGAGATGTAGGGGATGATGGCTCGGAACTCCCCGCTGTAGAGAATCGACACAATCAGTTCTCTTGCAATCAGGAAAATGGAAATGATTGGCAGCAGGCACAGCATCATGATGTTGACCTCCTGCGAGGCAAATACGCGAGTGCGCAGACGGCTGTGGCAAACGCGCGTGATGCGCGGGTAGTACTCCATTCCGATTGCAGTGAAAATCAATCCGAAATAGCGTCCCACAAGCGAATAACCCGCTTGATAGAATCCTACAATCTCCGTGCCGGCAACGCGGTTGAGATAAGCCGAGAAGATGTAGTTGAACAGCATGGTGATAAACTCGCTGAGCGTCATCAGCAGACCGAGCTGTACGAATGCCGAGCCTTCGCGCAGAGCCTCCTTGTTGGAAACCGTCACTTTCGCAGAGCCCTTGTGGCGGTAGATTAAAGCCGCGACGAGCAGCGAGGCGTGGTAGACAATCAACGAGATGAGGATGCTGTCGATCCGCAGCCAGTAGAACAACGGAATGGACAGGACAAGCCCCATGACCGTGCCGAGCAGCGATGCGTTTGCAAGCCGCTTCAGTTTCTCAAGGCCTTGCAGGATTGCAAGCTCACTGTTGGCAAAGCCGTTGAAAAGCAGCACGCATGCCAGCAGCACGAAGTCCCATAGATGATCGGTAGAGCCGAACGACCATAGGCTCAAAGCCGGTGCGAGCGCCATCGTCGTGACTGCACCGAAGATGCTGATGAACCACGCCCACCGCCTCACGACGGCGACAATGCGGTTAAGAGCTTTGGTGTCGCCCGAACCGTGAGCCATTGCGATGTCGCGCACGGCACTTGTGCGCAGGCCGAGCGACGTGCCAGAGCGCAGCATGTCGATGGCGGAGTTGAAGATGCTGAACAGCCCCATTCCCGCCGGACCAATCCACACGGCAACAAGTTTGTTGAGCACCACCGAACAGATGTTGCTGACCACCTGCACGCCCCCAAACATCTTTATGGCGCGGAGAATGGTGCTGGATATGTTTACGCGGTTGTCGCTCACTTTATGTCCACTTTGTAGATTTGATGGGCGATTCCGCGTCCGCCAAACCCACATTTTTGAATAATCAGTCCGTTGTTCAGCACCAGCCCGTGATTTTCGTTGCTCGTGCCTAAATCGTAGTAGCGCATTTCTGCAAATTCATTATGCATCAAGTGGTCGTGGATTAGTGCCATGGCATTCATCCGCATCCCGTCGGGCGAGCTTGCAATGTATTGCAGATGCGCCGTCGTATGGTCGATGAATACTACGCATCCGGCGACCATCCGGTTGTCGGAAAATGCGCCGAACAGGCGTATGTTGCGCGGAAATCTGTTCTTGAGCAGTGTGATTTCTTCCAAAGAGTGTACGGGCGAGGCATTGTGGCGGTCCTTGAGGCAGAAAGTCAGAATCTCCCAAAATTCGGAGAAATCGTCAGCCTCAGCGACGCATAGACCATATTCGTTGGCTTTTCTGACGTTCTGCCGTTGGGTTTCGTTGTATTTTGCCGGATTTGTCAACGCAACGGCAGTAGAAATGTTGCATTCGGCAATCTGCGCGCCATGTCGGAATAGAGCGTAGAGATCCTCGTCGGCAGGGTAGCGGTGGTAGATGTAGGGGATGGCTTTGTAGACAAGCGTCCTAATGCCGTTCTCTTTGAGAAACGACATCATCGCGTCCCACACCTCAAGCATAGTCACCGCCGTGAAATGCTTCACGGGAGTGAGCCAACCGCCGTAGGTCAGCCCCTGGTGGGAATACAGCGTCGAGCCGACGATGTTGGCAGGCATCACCGCCGCCAATTTGCCGTGATGGTTGAAAGCCATCAGCGAGAAATCGTCAAACCGGTCTGCGTGATAGTCCATATAGTCGCGCAGGTGCAGAAACGTGGCGTTTTTCGACCGTTTCACGAAATCATCCCAGATGGGCTTGTCGGTGTTTGAATATCGTCGGATTTCAATCATAGCATTATTTTATCCAAGCTTGAGGGTCGAGTTTTGTTGTGCCTTTGCGCACTTGGAAGTGCAGCACGGCGTGCGACGTGTCGTTGACATCGGGGAACAAAGAACCCAGCGACTGTCCCGCCTTCACGGAGTCGCCTTTCTTCACGTTGAGCGTTTTCAGACCGGCGTATACGGTTGTGTATGAACCGTGCTTGACAAGCACAACATAGTTGTATTCGTTGTCAACCTTGTAGATGTTGGTAACCGTTCCGGCAAAAACAGATCTTGCCGCCGCACTTGCCGCCGCTTCGATTTCGATGCCCGGAGAGTCGATGGTGACATATTCAAGCACAGGGTGCTTGTGGCGTCCGAACTGCTTTACGATGCGGTAGCTGCCCGTCACAGGAACAGGCAACTTGCCCTTGTTGCTTTCGAAATTGCCGTCCATGCGGATGTCTTCGTCAGACTCGGCAGGCTGTGAGCGTCGTTGTTCCTCGCGTTTGCGCGCCTCTTCACGCTCCTTGTCGATGCGTTCCTGCTCCTTGCGCAGACGTTCCTGCTCTTTCTCGAGCTCCTTCTGCTTGCGTTTCAGCTCTTCCTTCTTTTTCTTTTCAGCCTCACGGCGTTGCTGCTCCTTGTTGCGCCGCAGCTCCGCCTCTCGCTCCTCTCGCTCTTTCTTCAGCCGCGCCTCCTCGGCTTTGCGGGCTTCCTCGGCTTTGCGCGCCTTCTCTTCTTCCGCCTTTCTGCGTTTTTCCGCTTCGGCTCTCGCCCGTTCCGCTGCAGCCCTCTGCTCCGCCTCTATGAGTCGGTTGAGTTGCTGGTCGAGTTGGTTGAGCTTGCGCTGCTGTTCCTGCAGAATCTGCATCAGGTCGCCTTTCTCCTCTCTGAGTTGTTTCACGATGCGGTTTTGCTCAGCGCGTTTTCCCTCGAGCGAAAGTTTGGTGGAGTTTATCGTGTTGATGGTTTTGCTTCGTTCATTCTGCAGAGCCACAAGCTGGTGTTTCTGCTGTTCCAATTTACGCCTTGCCGCTTTGATTTGTCGGGTCTGCGCCTCTCTCCATCTTGAAAACTCGCGGAGGTAGCGCATGCGCCGGTATGCCTGATGGAACGATTCGGAAGAAAGCAGAAACATCATTTTGTTGCCGGACACCCTATGCATGCGGATTTTCTTTATTGCACGCAGATAATTTGACTGCAGTCTGCCGACAGTGGAGTCAAGCATCTCGATTTCCTGATTTACACCGTGGATCCGCACGTTGATGTCAGCAATCTGCAGATTGAGGTCGGCAATTTTTTTGTTGCTGGCATCGATTTCAGACGTTATGCGGTTGAGGTCGGCAAGCGTTTTCGCCGTCTCGTTTTTATTTTCCTTTATCTTTTGGGAAGTCTTTTTGATGTCCTGTTGCGCCTCCTTTTTCTGCTTTTTGATGTCGGTCATTGCCGGCTGTTGAGCCACAACGCCAAGCAGGACAGCGGCGGAGATTGCGATGCAAAGGAATCGTTTCATCATTTTTTTCGTATTTATATTTTAGATGGATTTCAATAATTGAGCCAGAGAGTAGCGCCGCGCGCCGTCGGGGATTCTGATGTAGTCGGTCACACCGCTGTTCCAGCGGATGGATTTGGTGTATTTTAAGTCCATTCCCACCTTTGTTCCGCCGATTTCTATATGGGCGGAGATGCTGGTTGCGATAACCTTACCGTCGACGGGCTTGAAGACGGAAAAGTCCATTGCATACTGCTGCCCGTTGTTGAGCGTCACGTTGAACCGGCTCACGTTGTTTTCAATCATGTCGAAGAAATATCCGAACAGCTGGTTTGCCTTTGCCGGGCGCATCTGCCAGCGTCGCTCATTGTCGGGCGCGGTGGCTGAGAAATGGTATGCGTTGGAAGCGCTTATTGCGCCGTCGGTAAGGTCGAACGGGCGCGACAGCAGCAGATTCTGCAGGGCGTAGAGTCCGATGCCGTTGCCGAGCAACTGGCTTACAGACTCGCGCACGTAGATGTTGTGGTATTTGTCGACCAGCGTGACAGAATCCTTGTCGACAAACAGTTTCCCCATCTCGATTCCGAGCAGCGGACGGATTGAGATTGAAATGGAGCGTCCGCGCACCATTTTTATCTGGATTGCGCTGCTGAGGCTGCCTGTTGTGGAAACCGTGATGTTGCCCGATGCGGAGAAGTCGGTCCATTCAGGCGCGGCGGCAGCGACTGTTAGAGGATTGAAGGCGGAATTGCTCCAATCCGCCTCTACGGATTCCGCGATTTCGCCGGAGCGTGTTTCCGACACCATTGCCTTCTGAGCCGACCGGCATGATGTTGACATCGCCAAGATTGCGGCAAGCAGCGCTATAATGATTGATGATTTATTCATAGAAGTAAGTTTTGTTTTCAATTTTCTTTTTCAGAAGTTTCGACCCAGGGTTGTCTTTTAGAGCGTCTTTCCATTTCTCCACAGCCTCCGCCGGTTTTCCGAGCATAAACAGGATGTCGCCATAGTGCTCCCAAAGTTCGGCGTTGCCAGTGTCGGAATCGCGATGCTCGGCGGCTTTCTCAATGAATTCCAACGCTTTTTTATAGTCGTGCTTCAGAAACAGCACCAAAGCGTAGGTGTCGAGATACGAGCCGTTGTCGGGGTCGGCCGCCAACGCCATCTCCGCCATTCTGGCTGCGTCGTCGATGCGGTCTTTCTTATGCGTGCATAGAAAATATGCGAAATTGTTAAGGGTCAGCGCATTGCTTGGGTTTATGTTTATCGCCGCCTCATAGTTTTTTATGGCGTTTGCCGTGTCGCCAATCTGCTGGTATATGTCGCCGAGAGAAGTGTGGATGTCGGCCTCGTCGACCATCTGTATGTCCTTGTTGCGAACAAGCAGGGTGTCGTAGGTGGCGATTGCGTTGGAGTAGTCCTCCTTTTTGAAATATGCGAAACCGAGCGCCTGGTATAGCGACAGCTCGTCGGGCGCGTATTCAACAGCTTTTTTGCCCGACTCGATTGCCTTGTCGTAATTGTTGTTGAAGATTTCGAGCCAGATGAGCCGTTCCCAGTTCTTTGGGTCCGACGGGTCGATGTCGAGCACATACGACAGTTGCTCGGCGGCATTCTTATAGTCCTTTTTGAACGACAGATAGTCGCTGAACAGATGTCTGATTTGCGCTTCGTGCGGATGCTGGTTCAAAATAGTGCGAAACATGTTGTCCACTCTTGCCGACGAGTCGCCCTGCTGGATGCAGTCGCGGATGTAGTCGGTTAGAATGTCCACCTTCGTGTCGACATCTATGTTTTTGTTGAGCAGGGTTGCGGAAATTTCTTTCTCATAGTTTGTCGAGTCGCCGAGACTGTTGTATAGATATGCTTTCTGGAGGTTGGCATATCCATAGTCGGGTTCGATGATCAGAGCCCGGTCGTAGTAGGCGAATGCGCTGTCGGGCATGTTCAGTTGCGCGAAGATGTTGCCCATCAGAGCGTTTGGCACAGCGCTGTTGGGCGCGTCGTGGAGCAGCAGTTTGCCGTTGTTTATGATTGCCGCCGTGTCGCCGGTGTTGAAAAGATAGTTCACCTTCATCGAAGTGGTGGTCACCGTCCGTCCTTCAGTCTTCTCCAGACTGTCGATAGTGGCGATGGCCTTGTCGAAGTTGCCTTGTGCCGCATAACTTTTTGCGAGCATAGGGAACAGCTCGGTCTTTGCCGGATATCTTTTTGCCAGGTTCTCCAACACGCGTGTCGCTTCGGCGTGGTTGCTGAGCGAAGCGTTGAGAATGGCGTATATGTAGTTTTCGTAGTAGTCGCCAGGGCGTTCAATCGTGTTGATTCTCATCAGGGCCGTTGCGGAGTCTACTTCCTCCTCAGTTGTCCGGTCGAGATTCAGCATAGTGAATCCGACGTAGTAGTTTATTGTCGGGTTGTCGGGGTCGAGAGTCACGGCGTGGCGCAGCAAAGCGTATGCGGCGTCGATGTCGCCGGCCTCTTTTTTCGATATGGCCTCCATAAACGCATATTCCGCCTTCCGCTTGTCGGCGGCCGACGGCTTTCCTGCAAGCATCGGCAGTATCACCGCCGCAAAGCAGACTGCAAGAAGAATATTTCGTGTTGCTTTTTTCATTTTGTATGTTTAAAAATAGTCTATTTCACGCCAGTGTGTCCGAAGCCACCGGCGCCGCGTTCGCTGTCGGAGAGGGTGTCGGCAGTTTGCCAGACAACGGTGGAATGCCGGGCCACAACCATTTGGCAGATGCGCTCGCCCGGGTTGACAACAAACGGTTCGTTTGACAGGTTGGCAAGAATCACGCCTATTTCGCCACGATAGTCGGCGTCGATTGTGCCGGGAGAGTTGAGCACGGAGATGCCGTGTTTCAGAGCCAGCCCGCTGCGTGGACGTATCTGGCACTCATAGCCTTCCGGCAGTTCGATGAATATGCCTGTGGGGATAAGTTTCCGTTCCAGCGGGCTTAATGTGACAGCCTCGCTGAGGTTTGCCCGCAAGTCCATGCCAGCGGCGCTTGGAGTGGAATATTGAGGCAAATCGTTGTTGGATTTGTTTATAATCTTAACTGTAACCTTGTCGATCATAATAGCTTTCTTAATAGTTGAATATTAACTGCGAAAATACTCAAAATCCGTGAATTGACAGCAATGTTTCGTGCAAAAATTGGCGTCAAAAAAGGCTGCCCGATTGCGGACAGCCTTAATCTCTTGCATAATTGCTGCTGTGCAGACAATTACTTTCTGATTCCGAGCTCCTCTTTAGCGATGATTGCACGGTAGCGGTTGATGTCTGTGCGGATCAGATAATCCAACAGACGGCGACGCTTACCAACGAGCATCTTCAGAGCGCGAGTAGTACTATGATCTTTGTGATTTGACTTCAAGTGCTGAGTCAAATGAGCGATACGGATAGAAAATAATGCAATCTGAGACTCTGCAGACCCAGTATCAGTATTCGACTTACCGTACTTCTCGAAGATCGCCTTTTTTTCTTCAGAATTTAAATGCATTCTAAATTTGTTTAAAAAGTTAATATTCAATTAGCGACCGCAAAGGTAATCACAATTTCTTAAATGCCAAAACATTTTTGCCTAATTCGGTAAAAAATAATAGGAGTATGGCGTTTTCTATACATCTATTCCTTTGCGCGACAGAACGCCGGCGGAGTAGTAGTGTTTCACCTCCTGCATGTCTGTCACCAAGTCGGCGATGCCGATTAATTCAGACGGGGCATAGCGCCCGGTTATTACGATTTCGGTTGACGGGGCTTTGCTGTTGATGGCGTTTATTACCTGTTCGGTTGATATGAGTCCAAGGTGTATGGCGATTGTTATCTCGTCGAGGACTACAACGTCCCATTCTCCGCTGCGCATCCATTCGGTGCATTTGTCGAGTCCGGAAAGTGCGCAGTCGATGTCGGCTTTTCCGGGTTTGCGGATTAGACAGCACCCGTGGCCGCACTGCTCGATTCTCAGCTTGCCGAAACTGGCGGGTGCGTTGGAGAGCAGCTGCAGAAGTCCGGTCTCGCTGTATTTCATCGACTTTACAAATTGGCATACAGCCACATTCTTGCCGGCGCAGATTGCTCTTGCCGCCAGTCCGAACGCGGCGGTGGTTTTGCCTTTGCCGTTTCCTGTATATATATGTATATATCCTTTTTCCATAAGTTCTTTTCTGTGATTTACAAATGTATGAAAAAGCCCTGTGCGGCGCAAGGAAACGAGGCTTTTTGCGAGGGGTGTGGCGAAAGAGTGGCAGTGTGCGGCGAAGTTTTGTCAGTGAAAGACGCCAAAATGTCCACTTCGCTGAGGCTTAGCTGGTTGGCATCGGTTTTGTAAGATTGCAGGTCGAACTTCCGAAGGTGGCGACACCTGAAGGAGGTTCGAAAAAATGAATTTAATCAAAAAATAGGAGATAATAATTATGATGCCAGTAAGAAGAAATAATCAGACATGGTTGCCAAGTATCTTCAATGATTTTTTTGACAACGAGTGGATGGAAAAAGCAAACGCTACGGCTCCTGCCATCAATGTTAGCGAAAGCGAAAGAGAATATAAAGTTGAGGTGGCTGCCCCGGGCATGACTAAGGAAGACTTCAATATCCATATTGATGAGGACAACAATCTTGTAATCTCAATGGAGAAGAAAACCGACAACAAGGAGGAGAAGAAGGACCGCAAATATTTGCGCCGCGAATTCTCTTACTCAAAATTTGAGCAGACAATGATTTTGCCTGACGATGTGGACAAGGAGAAAATCGGTGCTGCTGTGGAAAACGGAGTGCTCGACATCACGTTGCCAAAACTCAGCAAGGAGAATCTTCCGAAACTGACGCGCGACATTGAAATCAAATAAGCATAATCATCAGTCTTTGATATGAAGCGGGCTGACAGCCGAAAGGTTGCCAGCCCGCTTTTGGTTTCTTTTAGAAAGAGTCGTCGGTGAGCCTTACCACGCGGATTCCAGTGACATTGCGCGAAAGCTTCAGCATTTCGAAAAGGTCGTCTTTGTCTACAATTACCTTTTTTGCCGTCGACGACGCATGGAGCAGGTGGGGCTTGCCCTTTACAAATCGCACAATGCCGAGGTGCGACACGTCGAGCCCGTCGATTTTTGTGGTCAGGCATACGATGTCGCCGTCGCGCAGGTCGGCAAACAAATCTTTTTTGTAGAGGTTGCGCTTGTTTATGTATGGATACATGTGGCGGTTGTAGCCGGCTTCAAGATTCCGGATGCCTTCAAAGGTGGCGCTGTCGGCGAGCGCGGGGTAGTTGTCGCGGTGTGTCGACATGTAGTTGATTGTTTTAGTGAGGTATTCGCTGTGCGGAAGGCTTGACGTGATTTCCGTGAAGTTGCCGCGGTTGGCGTTTTCGATAATCCATGCGCTGATGTAGTGGAGGCGCGAGGCGTAGCCGTCGATGTGTCCGGAGTGGTAGCGGATGCTTTCGAGTGCGGATGCGTAGGCATACCATGACGGGGATTTTGCTTTGGCTGCTTTAGTAAGGGCGGCAAGCGTCTCAACGAAAGTGGTGCAGTCGAGCTGGTCTACGTTGATAGAGAGATACTCGCGGTCGCCTTCGAGAGTGTGTGCCACGTATGGAGTGCCGAGCAGTTTGTCGGCGAAAAACGACATGTAGCTGCCTGCTGATTTCAGAGATGTATTAGAAACCGCTTCATGAAGTATCTGATTGATTTTTGTGGTGTCGTCGGCGCAGTGGAATCGCAAAGCCTCAATGGAGAAGGCTTGCGCTACTAATGCCGACATGCTTATTGCCAAAAAAGAAAGAAGTAGTTTTTTCATATAAATGTCTGAATTTTTCTACGAAGTTACACCATTTTTCTGATTCTTGACTACTTTTGTGACGCATTATGGACAATAAAGGAAGTATAGAACATCATTTCCAACGACAGCGCGATTTGTTGCGTATGGAGTATGAATATGAGAAGTCGGAATTTGAACGCTTGTCGGGCGAGCAGGGTGTGATGCGCCGTGTTGCGCGTGGCCAGTGCTGGTTTCCTGTGAGGCTTGGGCGCAGTTATTACAATTCGCTCAATCGCTTTGTCGTTGAAGTAGCAAGAGACGAGGTGGCAGACGATGTCGACAGTGCGTTTGAGTATGGGCGTCAGGTCAGATTCTTTTATGAGGCTCTTGACGGAAAGATAATTTATAGGAATTTCCCGGCAATGGTGAGTTTCTGCGATGGCGGCCACATGGCTGTTGTCTTGCCGTCGACATCGGCGCTTAAAGAAATAGACGGCGTTGCCCGCCTTGGGGTGGATCTCGCTTTCGATGAAACGTCGTTTGCGGCGATGCGCGAGGCGCTGGATGATGTGGCTTCGGCTAAAGGTTCGCGGTTGGCTGAATTGCGTGATGTGTTGTGCGGCTTTGTCGCTCCGGGATTCCGTGAATTGCAGCCGATGACATTCCCGTGGCTGAACGCGAGTCAGCAGCGGGCTGTCAACAAGACTTTGTGTTGCCGTGATGTGATGGTTGTGCACGGGCCTCCTGGTACGGGAAAAACCACCACGCTGGTTGAGGCAGTTTATGAGACGCTGCGCCGCGAGCCGCAGGTGATGGTGTGTGCGCAGAGCAATGCGGCGGTTGATTGGATTTGTGGAAAACTTATAGACCGTGGGGTGCCGGTGCTGCGTGTGGGAAATCCTGCGCGCGTCGACGATAAGGTCTTGTCGGCTACGTATGAACGTCAGTTTGAGGCACATCCCGACTATCCTGAGCTGTGGGGAGTGCGCAAGGCTATCCGTGAGGTGTCGGCTGGAAGAAGGCGCATGTCGCGCGCTGACGCCTCGGCGTTGTCCAACCGTCTGCACAATCTTCGCCGTAGGGCGGTGGAGCTTGAGGTGAAGATTCAGGTGGAGATTTTTGAGGGTGCCCGCGTGGTGGCTTCTACGTTGGTCGGAAGCGACAATGCGGTGCTGAAAGGACGCAGATTTACCACCTTATATATAGATGAAGCAGGACAGGCTCTTGAGGCGGCGTGTTGGATAGCCATCCGCAAGGCTGATCGTGTTATTTTTGCCGGCGACCATTGCCAGTTGCCGCCCACGGTGAAGTCGGTGGAGGCGGAACGTGCCGGACTGTCGCGGTCGCTGATGGAGTCGGTTGTTGATAAATGCCGGTCGGCGGTAGAACTGTTGACTGTGCAGTATAGGATGAACGAGGCCATTATGAGGTTTTCGTCCGATTGGTTCTATGGCGGACGTCTGCAGGCGGCGGAAGAGGTGAAGTGCCGGGGAATCCTTGATTTTGATTCGCCGGTGGAATGGCTTGACACGTCGGAAATGGATTTTTCTGAAAAATATGTGTCGGCTACAGGTGGAAGGGTCAATCCTGATGAGGGTGAATTTATGCTCGACAGCCTTGAAGCGTATATAAAAAGGATAGGAGAGAAGCGTGTTGAGGATGAGAATTTGGATTTTGCGGTTATTTCGCCATACAAAGCTCAGGTGTCATGGCTGCGTCGGAATGCGAAAAAAAGAAATGTTTTGAGACGGTTGAAGGGAAAAATCGCAATAAACACAATCGATGGCTTCCAGGGGCAGGAGCGGGATGTGGTTTTTATCAGCCTTGTCAGAAGTAATGATGACGGGAAAATTGGATTTCTTTCCGACCTGCGCCGCATGAATGTGGCTATGACAAGAGCAAGAATGAAACTTGTTATAATAGGGTCGGCAGCCACTCTTACACGCCATCCGTTTTATGAAAAATTGTTTCTGTCGCAAAAGAAGGAAAACGGGGTGAAAAAAGTTTCCGAAATAAGTGACGGAGAATCAAGATGTTGTGAAAAAAGTTGAAAAAAGGGGCAAAAAAAGATGCTGAAAAGTTTGGCGGGAAAGGTAAAAGGCAGTACCTTTGCAACCGCAAAAGCGAAACAGACCGGTGGTCGTGAAGCTTTGGCGTGATGCCGGAGGGCGTCGGACCGGCGCGGACGCGGGGTTCTGGAAAAGAAACTTGAAAAAAAGTTCGCGAAAAATTTGGCGGTTAAAAATAAAGGCAGTACCTTTGTAACCGCTTTCCGAAAAGGGAACGGCGCAGAGAACATTGAAATGATGCGATAAAGAGACAAGACGAAGGAAGAGGGCGGAAGCCCTCCGTCAAGAGAAAGAATAGCGCAGATGCCGGGACGATCCGAGGTTGTTGGTCTGGCTGTCGGAATGACAGAGAAAAATAAAAGAACAAGATAAACAACGGAGAGTTTGATCCTGGCTCAGGATGAACGCTAGCGACAGGCTTAACACATGCAAGTCGAGGGGCAGCGAGGGAGTGGCAACACTTCTGTCGGCGACCGGCGCACGGGTGAGTAACGCGTATGCAACCTGCCCTTCACAGGGGGATAACCGGGAGAAATTCCGACTAATACCGCATACGTCCTCCGGGGGCATCCCCGGGGGATGAAAGAGTTATCGGTGAAGGATGGGCATGCGTGATATTAGGTAGTTGGCGGGGCAACGGCCCACCAAGCCCACGATATCTAGGGGTTCTGAGAGGAAGGTCCCCCACATTGGTACTGAGACACGGACCAAACTCCTACGGGAGGCAGCAGTGAGGAATATTGGTCAATGGACGAGAGTCTGAACCAGCCAAGTCGCGTGAGGGAAGACTGCCCTATGGGTTGTAAACCTCTTTTATAAGGGAAGAATAAGTTCTACGTGTAGAATGATGCCTGTACCTTATGAATAAGCATCGGCTAACTCCGTGCCAGCAGCCGCGGTAATACGGAGGATGCGAGCGTTATCCGGATTTATTGGGTTTAAAGGGAGCGCAGGCTGCGAGGCAAGTCAGCGGTCAAATGTCGGGGCTCAACCCCGGCCTGCCGTTGAAACTGTCCTGCTAGAGTTCGAGTGAGGTATGCGGAATGCGTTGTGTAGCGGTGAAATGCATAGATATGACGCAGAACTCCGATTGCGAAGGCAGCATACCAACTCGCGACTGACGCTGAGGCTCGAAAGCGTGGGTATCGAACAGGATTAGATACCCTGGTAGTCCACGCAGTAAACGATGAATACTAACTGTTCGGAGGGCGACCTCTGAGTGGTAAAGCGAAAGCGTTAAGTATTCCACCTGGGGAGTACGCCGGCAACGGTGAAACTCAAAGGAATTGACGGGGGCCCGCACAAGCGGAGGAACATGTGGTTTAATTCGATGATACGCGAGGAACCTTACCCGGGCTTGAATTGCAGACGAATTGCTTGGAAACAGGCAAGCCGCAAGGCGTCTGTGAAGGTGCTGCATGGTTGTCGTCAGCTCGTGCCGTGAGGTGTCGGCTTAAGTGCCATAACGAGCGCAACCCCCGCGTCCAGTTGCCAGCGATTTAAGTCGGGCACTCTGGACGGACTGCCGGCGCAAGCCGCGAGGAAGGCGGGGATGACGTCAAATCAGCACGGCCCTTACGTCCGGGGCGACACACGTGTTACAATGGCGTGGAACAGAGGGAAGCCACCTGGCGACAGGGAGCGGAACCCGAAAACACGTCTCAGTTCGGATTGGAGTCTGCAACTCGACTCCATGAAGCTGGATTCGCTAGTAATCGCGCATCAGCCATGGCGCGGTGAATACGTTCCCGGGCCTTGTACACACCGCCCGTCAAGCCATGGGAGCCGGGGGTACCTGAAGTGCGTAACCGCAAGGAGCGCCCTAGGGTAAAACTGGTAATTGGGGCTAAGTCGTAACAAGGTAGCCGTACCGGAAGGTGCGGCTGGAACACCTCCTTTCTGGAGCTGACGGCCTTGAAGACGGCAGCGGAGGATGTCCCGCAAGGGCGTCTGCGACAAGGACGAGGGGCTTCGGCCCTCGGAATTCATCTAAATAGAAGTCGATTTATCGCAACCTTATAGTTTTGACCTCGGTCAAAACATGGGGGATTAGCTCAGCTGGCTAGAGCACCTGCTTTGCAAGCAGGGGGTCAACGGTTCGAATCCGTTATTCTCCACGAAAGATCCTTGACATGATGAAAAAAGAAGAGTAAACGAGCAAAGCAAACCCATATCAACCCCTAACGTCGCCGTCTCTAAGCAGAGACGGAAGACGCGGAAGAAAGTAAACAAGGGCGCATGGAGGATGCCTAGGCTCTCGGAGGCGAAGAAGGACGTGATAAGCTGCGAAAAGTTACGGTAAGGCGCAAATAGCCCTAGACCCGTAAATATCCGAATGGGGCAACCCGGCCAGCAATGGCCATACCGCCAAGCGGTAAGCCAACGCGGGGAACTGAAACATCTAAGTACCCGCAGGAAAAGAAAATAACAATGATTCCGCAAGTAGTGGCGAGCGAACGCGGAACAGCCCAAACCACTCGTGTTACGGCACGAGTGGGGTAGAAGGATCCACGCCACGGCAAGAAATAAGTTAGCAGAATACGATGGAAATCGTAGCCAAAGACGGTGACAGCCCAGTACGCGAAAACCGACAGAAGCCCAGTGGACACCTGAGTAACCCAGGACACGAGAAATCCGGGGCGAATCAGCGGGGCCCATCCCGTAAGGCTAAATACTCCCGAGAGACCGATAGCGAA
>OGRF01000438.1_pt1 | contig 36498 bp, 37 predicted proteins | sample 1553381 | NCBI WGS metagenome assembly OGRF01 (sample SAMEA2580060, study PRJEB22360) | human gut metagenome | biome: human gut; feature: human-associated habitat; material: faeces | place: Denmark | collected 2008/2010
ACATCCTTGACATTTCCGGAAAGAAATATGCGTTTGATTCAACAACGATTCCGTTGTGTCTTGCAACATTCCCATGGGCAAAGTTCCGAAGCAAGAAAGGAGGGGTGAAAGCTCATGTCTTATACGACATTGAAGCACAAGTTCCTGCCTTCTATACTGTAACCACTGCATCAAAGCACGATTCCACAGCAATGTCTTCAATCCATTATGAACCAAATGCTTATTATATATTCGACAGGGCTTATGACTCTTTTAAAGAACTCTATAGGATACATATTACAGACTCTTTCTTTGTTGTCAGAGCCAAGACGAACTTAAAGTATAAGACAGTCAAATGGAAGCGGAGAATGCCAAAGAACATAACGACAGATGCGGAAGTGAAACTGACCGGTTATCTCTCCGGGAAGAAATATCCGGAGTCATTCAGACTCGTCCGATATTACGATGAAGAAGATGACCGTGAGCTCACTTTTCTGACGAATGCGAAACAACTTTCTGCATTGGATGTCGCCAATCTTTACAAGAAAAGATGGTTGATTGAGCTGTTCTTCAAATGGCTCAAGCAGCACCTCAAGATAAAGACATTCTGGGGCACAACAGAGAACGCTGTTCGCATACAAATCAGTGTGGCTATTATCACGTACTGTCTTGTGGCTATTGTCCAACATGATATGAAGTTGAAACGTTCAACCTATGAAGTTTTGCAAATTCTCAGTATATCATTGACTGACAAAACCCACTTGCGTGACCTGTTCGACAAGACTAATTTCAATGATGTCAAAGATCTAAATGATCCCCTGATTCCGGGGCTTTTTGATTAATTGTTTAACTCGTCCCATTTTAACGGGACACTAATGTCTAGATTTAAGAAATAAAGGAAATAGTACAACTTGAAACATCTTAGTTCTGTTACTTCGCAACTGACCGACTATTCCTTCAATCATTATACTAAATGGCATCTATTATCATTTTATTTGCATCATCAATAAGTACATTGTCCAAAGATGCCAGATAAATACGCGTGGTACTCTCGGAAGTGTGTCCCATAGATTCACTGATGATTGATAAAGGGATGTTCAGGTTCCGAGCAATACTAGCCCATCCATGACGAGCGCAATAAGTTGTCAATTTAATAGGGCAACCGACCAGTTGGCCTATTATTTTCAAGTGTGCATTAATTCGATGTAACCCATTCTGATATTGTCGCCTTTCTTCGACGCCAGGCACATTGATTATAGGCAACAGATAAGGTGAACCGGCCACATGATATCGGTTGACAATTTCCTGCATCTGCGTTTCCCATTTTATACTAAGCAGCTGATTTGTCTTATGACGGAGATATTTTAAACAGCCATTCTGCAAGTTGTTCATTTTCAAATACGACAAGTCTACAAAAGATATCCCTCGAAGATAGAAACTAAGTAAAAAATAGTCACGTGACTCTTCCAGGATTGGAAACCTTGTCAAGTCCAATTGTTTTATTCTTTGAATAACTTCAGAAGATATTGCACGCTTGACGGTCTTTCGCACTCCAGTATAAACATGTTTAAAAAGATTTCGGCTTTCAGTCAGTTTCTTTTCAACCGCACGATTGTAGATTGCACGTAAGTTGCGCATATAAAAAGATACGGTATTCAGATTGAGTCCACAGTCTTCCAATAAATATGCCTCATACTCCTTTATCAAATCAGCATCCATCTCATCAAAACAAATATCCCCTTTTTCACCTCGAAATCTGAGAAAACTATTCTTCGAGGTTGTGTACGTCTCCGCGAGTCGTAGCTTTCCTATTGTTCTTAGATGTCGCGTAGTTTCATTTACAAAAGTGCAGAAACTCACCAAATTGCTATTTACTGATTTATAAGTATTTATTATATCATCTACAGAATAGGGTTTCCTTGATTGCTCCATGCGATTAATAATATTCTTTAGATGAAGAATATCCTTCTGTAGAAGTCTCTGAACATTGAAAAGATAACGATGTCGCTCAGTCCCTGATCCATAAAATTTTATATGCCCATTTTCCCACTCATCGGAATAGAGCTTATAACATGTACCCACCTCTCGCATTATGCGATTATGAATCAACCGGAAATAAAGAGTCCCCGGTTTCCCAATGACCTTAGAAGGTCTGAAATTTAACTTTATCGAAACCATACTCATGATATTAAAAAAATTAATATGACTTTATCTCAAGATATAAAAACAAAGCATTAATTCTTATGTTCATTTTCTTTTTCCATGTGTGACAAGATATAACGTATGCAAGGATGCATATAAATGGAGTTTTTTTTATAAAATTAATCGGAAATCATAAATAAATCCTCAAAAACAACTATTTCGTAGGATTTATTAAGACCTTAGAATAATAAGCATTGGCATTCCGGCTTTTTGACGAACTTAAAAAGTCCAAATCCTGCTTTTCAAGCCGTCATTTTCCGGGAGAATGGTCTTTCAAACTTCCCCTTTCAGACGGATTCAAAAACGAATAGGCACAAAAAGAGACTTATCCTTGACTTTTCTACGTTTCCCACACAGGAAACATTTGTTTCCGGGCAAGGAACCGTATGTTTCACGAGGGGGAAACGTACGGCTCCAACCGGAGAAACATAAAAAACATTTCAGCATGAGGTACAATTCTACCCGGCGTTTTCCTGAGTATGATTTCAGGCCTAATAAAATTGAACCAAATCGGACAAAGCTTTAATATTCCACCTTCCCCGGAGATACTCCAAACCGCCGCTTGAATGCGCTGAAGAAATGCGAATGGTTTTAACAACAATTCGTATGCCTTGTCGTATAAGTTAATTCTTCTAATCTCATACTCTTCAGTACTTCCTTTTGTTGATTTCCTAGCTAGGGTATTGTCTAACTTTTATTTCAAACCATTCATTTTAACTGAGTTCTGGTTATTCCCAAACTTATAGCTTGTTTAAGCAATAGTAAATATTTTCTATCTATATCATTTATACTAAAAATTAAAGATAAGCTATTATATATCCACACCAGTTATCCCTTCCATCAAAGATAAATCCCAATCCTAATTTGCCAGCCGCATTTATTCCTTTTTTTCAGGAGAATTTTCCTTATGGCTTACGCCATGAAAATTCTCCTGAAAAAGAATACGGCGGCAAACGGATTGGAATTAAAGGAAAGATTACAGGGATTAACTGCGACCGACGTGACGCATAGCCGTAAATCAAAGGCGGCTATCCTTATATTCCATATATGACCCCACAAATACTGTGAAAATCCACCTTCCTCAATAACAAAACATAGAGTGCTTGTCAAATCCCGAGATAAGACAGGGATTTTAGTTCCCTCCGATCTGCATAGTCCGGTGGCTTCGCTATGCTTTTACCCCTACTCTTCCTACCACTTTTCATCCTTTTTCCTGCTGTTTCTACATTCTTTCCTATCTTCGCTATGACATTTGATGACGTCTAATGACATATAATTCCATCTGTTTGTAAATCAGACACTTAATCAATTTATCATCTTACATTTGGACTGTGAAACAAATCAAGTAGTCACTCAAAACAAAAGATTATGGTACAAGAAAACAGTCCTGATAAGGAAAAAAGGCAAGGCCGGACAAAGAAACCGGAAAAGCCTTATGTGGAACAAATTGACGAACTTTTGTTGGTACATAACAAGAATGACCCAAAGGAAGGTTTAGGAGTGGTCAGCAAGGCAGACGAGAAAGGCAATTATCAGACGCATGAACAAGACCAGTCATCATATCTACAGGGCTGAACAAATCGACTGGGAGAAACTGGAATCGGTAGGTATCAGCAGATTGCAAATTGAAAAGGACGGAAACATGGACCTGCTCCTTCAGGGAGAGGAGACCAATGTCATGTCCATTAAAATCAAGACTCCTGTATTTTCACTGACCATGGACGCCACACTCAGTCTGATTGAAGACGAGAATGGGAACCCGGTCATCAGTATAAATGGTAACAACCCTTCAGGTGAATAAATAAGAAACCATAATGTATCATCTCTCTTTCCATGCCGAAAGACTACGGAACCCAAAAGCTGTAAACGCAGACTGTCTGCATACGCTCCCATCTGATTGTTCCGCCAATCTCTGGCAGAAGTCAATCTTTCATTGAAATCCTGTATTTCATTTGTGATGTATGGAACTTGTACCGTCTCTTTCTTTCCAAATAATCCGGCAATTCCTTTCTTTTTCTGCGTTATTGTCTTCATCCGAACCGACTGTATGGCTATTACAGGTAGTTCATTAGCAAGAATACTGTCGGACTCCACCCAGGATTGGACTGCTTTCATTATCCTGAACAGGTGTGTCTCTTTCGTCTCAAGCAGCACCCGTAAAGAGTCTATCTGAACAGGACGTAAGAAATTTCCACACCCGGATTTTATTTCAAGCAGAATACTGTCTGTTTTAAGACGCTGATAATGGTATCTGTTATAATCTGATTCATCCCATGCAATAACTGATTCGCCTAAAGTTGCCAACCTGGTAATATACAAATGAGCTCTATGAATATTTTCACGGGCATAATTCGTTTCATTTATAACGCCCTCAAACCTTCGAAAGCGGAAACGCTCGTTGACCATAACAACAGTCAGAAATAGAACTATAGTTTATCCTTTACAACATAAATACTTATTTCATACAACAACCAAATTGGCAATGCAACCAGCATAAGTGTGAATATATCTGATGTGGGTGTTATAATGGCAGCAATAATAAGAATAGCCACTATTGCATGTTTGCGGAAACGGCGCATAATAGTAGAATCCAACCAGCCCAAACGACCCAAAAGCCAACATAGTACCGGTAGTTCAAACACTATTCCCATCAATAAATTCATCATCATAAAAGTACCAATATAAGACTGTATAGAAATCATGTTTTCTACTTCACTACTGACCTGATAAGTTCCCAAAAAGCGCAAGGTCAATGGAAATATGAGAAAATAACCGAGCAGGACACCTATGAAAAACATGACATATCCACCGGTTATGATTCCCAATGAATATTTCCGTTCCCGGTCATACAATGCTGGAGAAATGAACCGGAAAAGTTGATAGACGACATAAGGAGAGGCCAAGAGAAAACCGGCACAGACTGAGGTTTTCATGTGAATTATGAACTGTTCTGCAAGACCAGTATTTATCAACTTTATAGAAAATTGATCCATAGTCTGAAGATGCATTAATCTGCATATTTCATTGAACCAACGATAGGTAACAAAAGTTGTGTCCTTGGCAGCAAAAATGACATCAAACATCGTATCCTTGAAAAAGAAAGCAACTAAACCACAAATAACAACAGCCAATGCTATCTTAATCAAAGAATTTCTTAATACATCCAGATGCTCCCAAAATGTCATGTCGGTTTTCTGCATGGTCTCTCCTCATTTTCATTCATTTTTTGTGGAAGAATTGTTTTCTTTCACATCCAATTCTTTTTCAATCCCATTCATACCTTCCTTAAAACTGCGGACACCTTTACCTATGCCTTTCATCAGTTCCGGAATCTTCTTCCCTCCAAAGAATAGAAGAACAATCAGTATGATAAAAATAATTTCTTGTGTACCAATTCCAAACATCATTATTTATGTATTAGGTATTTAACAAACAAATATCCACCGAAAATCTGTATGAGCATTCCCGGAATGCCGATACGGAAATCTTGTGATGCCAGATAAAAATCTCCCTTCAACAGCCATTCTCCCAATGTTCCTAATATCTGATAACTCAATACCACCACGAGCATCAGAAAGACAGATACCTTTTGAAATCTATGTGCCGTATATCCTGCTATTCCTGCAAGCAAAACAGATTTAAGCAGAATAGGCGGTAATGAAAACAATGCAGGCATTCCGAAAAGTGTGGAATTGAGCAATGGTGAGGCTATCGCTGTCAACAGGCCGACGCGCCAGCCATATTTATAGGCACTTATCAATGTGAAAAGATAGATAGGCAGCCAGGTCGGACCTCCCATATGAACCGTATGGCAAAGCTGGGGGACAATCATATTCCCCAAGGTGAAAAGCGCAGCCGCCAAGTACGTTTTCGCTTGTTTATACCCTAATGAATAGAGTTTAATTGCTGCTTCCATAAAATAATAATTTAATCAAGTTCAACCAATTCATATTTCTGACTTCCCATTCCGAGTGATTCGGCATGATCCAGCGTATGCATGCCGTGGCGTGAATCAATACGCTCAATCAAATGAATTTTCCCGTGATCCTCTGATGAACGTACCAAATCGGTACAGGCCCTGTCAAGCGCAACCGGGTCGAGAGAAGCAAGAATGCCGATATCGCCCATCTCGGGATCTGCCGGTGAAGAGTCACAATCACAATCTACCGAGAGGTTGTTGGCTACGCTGATATACAAAATGTTCTCTCCACAATGGTCTGCAACTGCTTTGGCGGCTTCTGCCATGGACTCCAGAAAATCGTCCTGCGCAGGATTGCCCCAACTCGTTGTACTGGTTCCTGCGGAGTGGATCAGACGTTTGCCATTGGACGAAGCAATGCCGATGGACATGTTCTTTATAGCTCCGCCGAATCCACCCATCGCATGGCCCTTGAAGTGCGACAGGATAATCGTGAAATCGTAGTTGAGATAATTCTTGCCCACAATATCGCGGGTAAGGTGTTTGCCCCCGGTTACCGGAAGCTCCGTCTCGCCTTCCGCATCCATAATGTCAACCGTAGCGATGGCCGTAAACCCATGGTCGGCAGCTGCCTTGAGGTGGCTTTCCGTATTGGCACGACCTCCGCCGTAAGCGGTGTTACACTCTACGATGGTACCGTTTACTTTTTGCACCAGATCCTTGATCAAAGCCGGTTGCAGGAAGTTGTGGCCTCCCGGTTCACCCGTCGAGAGTTTTACGGCTACCCGGCCTTTGGCTTCACGTCCGAGAGCTTCATAGATTTTCACCAGATTCTCCGAGGAAATCTCTTTGTAGAAATATACCTTCGGAAGGTTCTCCTCTGTCGCAGGTGTTTCCGGCCGGGCTGGTTCCTGCTCATTTTGTGCCTGGGCACAACCTGATGTGGCAAACAAGATTGCAAACATCATGGTTAAAAAACTACTTTTCATATTGGTAACGTATTAAATGTTTCAAAAGCTTAAATTAAATCCGGCCATAACCGTTGCTCCCGGCATGGGATAGCCGGCATTGATTTCATATTCCTGAGCCAGCAGGTTCTCACCACGCGCCCAAATATCCAACCATTTACATGCGCGGAAAGAGGCACGGAGATTCCAAAGTACGAAATTCTCCTTATTCTCATTCTCGCCAACCGAAGTATAAAGTCCTTCGACGTATTGTACTCCGGTAGACACATTCCATCGCCCATGTGAGAAATTAGCTCCGGCGTACAGTTTATGTTCAGGAGCGGCAATGACCGGATTTTCCATGTGCAGGAAGCTGTAGTTCCCGTCCACCGACCATTGACGGTTGATGCGGTAAGCCGCCTGTATCTCCACACCGGTATTTTTGATTGCTCCCGAGTTCTGGTTCAACATACCGCTGCCGTTGGGATTCGGAAGGGTCTGGATGAGATTCTTCCCGTCTATGTAGAAGAAGTTCACGCCATAGGTCAGCCGCCCCTCCATCAAACGCTGCGAGAACGCCAGCTCGTAGTTCCACATTGACTCCGGCTGCAAATCAGGATTCTGTGGCGGGAACATGTACATCTCGCGCAAAATCGGATAACGGAACCCTTTCGAGGCGGAAGCTTTCAGTTCGATGGCGTGTGGAAGATGGAAGGCCAGCCCGGCTTGCGGTACCCACTCCAATCCGATTCGGGAATGATGGTCTGCACGAAGCCCTGCGTTAAATGTTAGCCAGGAACCGATGTCCTGGCGGAAATCAATATATCCGGCCAGTTCGTCCTCGTGTTTATCCACCAGTTCAGAAGTTGTTCCTATATTCTCTCCGCTCACATATTCACTCCAGGCATGTCCTCCATACCGGAACCAATCGAAACCTAATGTGATACGATTACCCTTAAAAAACTGAGTACTCTGATAAAGTGAAACACCCATCATGTTATCACGTGAGTTGAAGCGGTCATCCTGCGGACCCTCACCGGCAGAAGGAGTATATCCGTCATTAATCCAGTGATTACCCCAGTTATAGAAAAAGCTGACGGCACCGGAAGTCTTTTCATAACGGTTCTCTACAGCAAATGAAGTCATTCCTCGTGTGATACGTTGGTCACCATCCAGCAGCGGCGCGTCAACCGGACCGGGATAGGAGGCGTTGAAATGGGTCACATTCACATCGCCACGCAAATTCCAGTTGTCCGTCATTTCATAGCCCAGTTTTGCATAGCCGCCGTACTGCTCAAAGCCCATGTCTGCACGGTGCCCGTCCGTACGGTTATATGAACCTGAAATGACGCTGGAAAAACGGCCTTTCCGGATGCGGTTGGTCAGCTCCGTTTCGAGTGTATTGTAAGAACCGTACCCGGCACGAAGATTCGTCTTTACGCCGTCCTCCTGCATCTTACGCGTTACGATGTTGATGACGCCGCCCATGGCGTTCGAGCCGTAGAGGACCGAAGCCGGCCCCCGCAGAACTTCCACCCGCTCGGCAAGGAATGACTGATAGGCATCGGCTATCGGATGACCGAAAATACCGGCATATTGGGGATGGCCGTCAATCATTACCATCAGTCGGGCTGTTCCTCCACTCAATCCACGGAGTGAAATACTTCCGGCAGCACCACCCGACACACCGTATCCCATAACTCCGCGTGAGGTGACAAACAGTCCCGGGATCTGCTCCGTAAGCACCGGCAGCAGCGACGGTTGCAAGGCCTGGTCTATTTCACTGCGGTTGACCACCGACACGGTTTGCGACAGATGTCGGACATCCGTTTCATTACGGGTGCCGGTAACCACAACTTCTCCGATTTCATATACCTTCCCTGTATCAAGGGAGTCCCGTTTTTGTTCCTGAGCCATTCCCGTCTGGACGGCAAGGGCCATCAAAGCAATTGACAAATAAGACTTTCTTATCTTCATTTATAATGTATCTGTTTGTTAATATTTCATTTGTTTATAGAATACCTTTATCTGGTGAAAACACTCCTCAGGCGTAGCACAATCAAAGCAGCGGGTTTCCAACGGACACCATCCGGTAGCAGTCCGATTGATAATATGCGGGGCTACAACTCCATAACTTATCTTTATATCGGTTTTTGAAAGTAAGTCAAGGGCAGGCCGACTGACGACATCCGCATACACCTCTTTGACCTTTGCCAAAGCTATCAGTGCCGCAGCAGCCTTACCCACAACTTTATCCGCGATGGATGCTTCATACAAGAAGCCCGGATCATCTTGCAACAAATGATACAGATCGATGACTCCACGACCATTAAATGTGCAAACCTCGCCGTTTGCAACAACCAGGGAATGCTTCCCTTCATGCAGCAATTGTATTAAATCATCCATACGATCTGCTTTTATCTTTTTTCTCAAAAGTAGTAAATTCGAAAAGGTGACAAGCTACCTCAAATACTGATTAAACTCCCCGTATCATGGAATTACAGTCTGTAGCGCAACCAGATTACGTCATTTCCCAATCTTTCCAAACCGGTCAGATGGAGGTGTATGGGCAAATTCTCCATCCCAACTATTCCATCAAAAACGGCGGTCCCGTTTTTCCGGCCGTCTATTCCGGGTGCAACCAGCAGACTGACCTCGTCAATCAGTCCGGCTTCCAGAAATCCTCCATTAATATGCCCTCCACCCAGAAGAGCCAGACGCTTGACTTGGAATTGTTCATACAAAATAGTCAGGGCCGAATTCAAATCAATATTTTCTTTCCCAACAGCAATCCATGATATTTCCTGTTTGTGCAACATCTCCAGATATTCCCTGGAGACTTTCTCACTGACGATGCAGATAAGCGGCACATCATCAATGCGGTTTGAGTTCCAACACAGGTGTCCCGTAGTATCGACCGATACCATGTAGGCATCAGACTCCTCAGCCACATATACGGAGGTTTCTCCTACGGGGGTATTGACTTTCGGGACAAACAGTCCCTTGGCTGCGTTATAATGTTCCATGGTTACCCGTCCTTCTAACAAAGACGGGCAATCCAGTTGTTCCAATGCGGTATAATATTCTTCTCCGCTGATTTTGTCTACCATCGAACAGTCAATTCTGCCGTCAATGGAAGCCACCATGTGGCAAATAACATAGGGTCTCACTATAAATTCTTTTATTCAATCAAACCTGTATTTTTCAGCCATTCAGCGGTCATCGCATGACAATTGGACGTTTGGGAAGAACGGATCCAAAGGCTCGGGGTCAAGAAATTGCCCTCCGGGATAAGACGTTTGGCATCCGCTTCGACACCGCTGATGCCGCTGCTGGCACTGGACACAATCAGCCCGATATTCTTCCCAGCCATCTCGCTTCCGTGGTTGAACAGGAAGGTCTGCAACGGAGCTGCCATATTGCTCCACCAGAGGGGTGCCACTACAATCACCGTAGCGTAGTTCTCAAGTTCAACCTCCACCGGATCGATAGCCGGATAGGAAGAGGCGTCATTCGGATTTTCACGGATGGCGGCAATCAGGGCACTGCCTATGGCATAATTGTTCGCAGCGTAATCCAATCCTTTCTCTGCCGGTTCCACGCGGACAACATCTGCATCTATTTGTGTCAGCAGATCCGTCAAAATCGTGTGCGTGTTGTTCGTGAAGCTGTAATATACGACAAGGATGTCTCCCTCCACAGGATTGGGATTCTCGGGATCATTATTCCCGTTTTCATCATCTTCTCCTCCATTTTCAGGGGTTTCAGTCTGAGGCTGGTCGGTTACAGGCTCATCATCTTCACAAGATGTAAACCCGAAAAATAGCCCTGTTACCAGCAGGATATAAAATAACTTCTTCATATGTATTTCTTATTTGAATTGATTTATAAGTTTATTTGTAAAACCCGTCAAAAGCCAAACTTTGCTTCTGTATTCAAGTTTATAATCCCGTCAATTTCTCCTGATCCTCCGAATAACGTCCACCAATGATATGGATAGAATCCAAATGAGAACGAATCTCTGTCAATTCCTCTTCCGAGAATGAGACTTCAACAGCGCCGGCATTTTCCACAATCCGTTCAATCCGTTTTGATCCTGGAATCGGGACAATCCACGGCTTTTGAGCCAAAAGCCAGGCAAGAGCGACCCGAGCCGGTGTAGTTTGTTTCATTTTGGCCAACTGCTCTACATACTCAGCCAGCGCAACATTCTGTTGCAGGTTCTCGGGACTAAAACGCGGGATGGTACTCCGGTAGTCGGACTTGTCGAAGGCCGTCTGACGATTGAACCGTCCTGTCAGCATGGCCTTGCCCAGCGGGCTGAAAGGTACGAAACCGATACCTAATTCCTCCAAGGTCGGCAATAACTCCGCTTCAGGTTTTCTGTACCACATCGAATATTCGCTCTGTACTGCTGTAAGCGGACAGACAGCATGTGCCCGACGGACTGTGGCAGCTGAAGCTTCGGACAATCCCCAATGGAGAACCTTACCCTCTTTGATCAAAGACGAAAGTGTATCGGCAACTTCTTCAATGGGCGTATGCGGATCCACACGGTGTTGATAATACAAATCGATATGGTCTCTTCGCAAACGTCGCAACGAGCCTTCAACAGCACGCCGGATGACTTCAGGTTTGCTCGATAATTCAACGGGACGCGCCGACCCTTCAAAATGGACATTGGCCATATCATATCCGAATTTGGTGGCGATGACCACCTCATTTCGGAAAGGCTCAAGAGCCTCTCCAACAAGTTCCTCATTTTTAAACATGCTATAAACCTCGGCCGTATCGAAAAAAGTGATACCGGCTTCAACAGCCTGGCGTAAGGTGGCAATGGCCTCGTTTTTTTCCGGATAAGGCGGATAACTTTGCGTGAATCCCATACAACCCAATCCGATAGCGGACACTTCCAGTCCGCTTTTTCCTAATATTCTCTTTTTCATGTCATTTAATTTTTAGTCCGGGAATCAGAGGTGTAGAGTCCACCAGTTCAAGCGACTTGACCATATCGAGCGTTCCCTGTTTGTATTTTTGAAAATGCGGTGTCTGGATATGTTTGCGATATGCCTCCTCATCAGCATAAATCTCCAAGATGGTGACCTTGTTCGGATTCTCTTTCTCAGCTGTGGCATAAAGTGTCAACACACCAGGCTCAAGCCGCATGGAAGCCTCGATTTCCTCCTTCAGATAGGCATTATACTCTGACAGATGTGAAGAATCAACTTCTATTTTTGAAAGACGTACAAGCTGTTTGGTTGGATCCACCGTCTCTCGACCGGCATTCTTGATGGCATTCAACGCTTTCATGGCCGGTGGAAAACCAATATATGGTAAGCACTGAATAACAGCCGCCACAAGTGTTTCCTTACTTGTTCCCAGCTTCATATTTCCCAATGTGTGGGATTGAAGTTGCGAATCGGCCTCCAGCGTCGTCAGAATGCAGTAAATGAGCAATTCTCTGGTTTGGACATCCAGGCCGTTGCGGGTATAAATATCACCGAAGCAATATTCGGTCAGGAAACGGGCCACATCAGCCCCCATACCGCCCGGGACATCCGCCATCCGTTCGGCAATCTCGTTTCCGTAAAGGGGATTCTGAATGGCGAATCCCTTTTCATATCGATTCTCCTCTGTGGTAGTACCCTGGGCATCCAATGGCAAAGGAATGCCTTTTTCACGGAAAACCTCGTTAATAACGCCGATGGCGTTCAGTGTCCGCGGAAAACCGATGAACGGAGCGCACTGATAGACAGCTTCCCGTAGTTCAACAGGCGTTACACCTACATTCAAGGCTGCCGCAGCATGGGATTTCAGTTGCGGAAGGGTCTGCATCGTGGTAAGGACCGTACAGGTAATCAGTTCGCGGGTTTTATGGTCAAGTTCACCTACAGCAAACACTTCTCCGAAGATAAACTTTTGGAGAATAGACATAAACTCAGGATCTGTTCCCTTTCCGGTTAAGGCTTCACCGCCGAAAAGAGCCATGTAGTTCTCTTTACAGAGAGCGATCCTGTCCGTCCGGGTATCATTCTGAGCCTGCATCATGGAAGGAATCATCAGGCAACCCAATACAAGAGCTATTATAAGTTGTTTCATACTGATTGTTTTTAATGGTTACAAACTTTTGCCAAGTTGATAGGCTTCTTCTCCGTATGTTGTATTTCTTATGGAACCGGCAGTCCATACACCCGGAGCTATTTTTAGTAAACAATTCGTCGGCGACTGCTACTGAGGATAGTAACACTGTTGCAGCAGCTGAAGCCGAGCACTTCAAAAAATCTCGTCTGTCCATATTTTACCAAGGTTTATCAAATAGAGCTACCGCATTCCCATATAAGATTCCAGACAGTAGAGATGCGAGAGACGGATCTTCTGACATCCATGCACGCATCCGTTCCAATCCGGCCTTCAATACCTGATCAGACTGATACGGATAATCTGACCCGTAAAGCAGATGGTCGGGGGTTGTTATGGTCAGCAACGTGTGCACCACCTCAGGAGTCGCAGCACCTGCCAGGTCGTAATAAAGATTCCGGAGGTTGGCTTCCCAGTCGATTTCCTGCATGAATCCTTTTGATACCATCGCCGGATGGACAGCTTTCATACGCGGGATGGCTAGTGGCAGAAAAGAGCCACAGTGGGGAACTACAAACTTCACGTCCGGATAACGGGCCGGGACATTTCTTGAGATCATGTTGATGACTGCTCGTGTCGTCTCGGCCGGATATTCATAAACAGCCAGCGGTGTAGTGGCAATAATATCCTCATGCACCGGTGAGGGTTTGTGAGGATGCAGGATAACTACGGCCTTCCGTTCATTCAGAATCTGCATGAGTGTATCGAGCTCGGCATCCCCGACATATTGCCCGCGACTGTTCGTCGCCAACTTGATACCGTCCGCACCAAGCGTATCCAGTGCATAGACGGCTTCCCGGAGAGCCGCATCCACATCCGGCAAGGGAAGTGAGGCGCAAAAAAGGAATCTGTCAGGATATTTAGCTTTCAACCGGGCACAAGACTCGTTATAGCTTCTTATTGCTCGACGGCACTCCTCCGCATCGCCAAACCAAGGCTGCGGGGCAGGCATGGAAAGTACGGATTGACTGATACCGGCCTCATCCATGAATTTCAGATGGGCATCCTCACTCCACTCCGGCAACGGGAAAGTTTCTTCCAAGGCAGCATTATGCTGTTCAAGCAGGGCTCGAAATTCAGGCAATACATTGTGACAATGTATATCTATGACATTTTGAGCATGTAATATTCCATGAAATATCATTATGCAGAGAAACAGAAAACAGTATCGCATAGCCATTATCAAACCATCGGCATTTCCCACGAGCCTCGTGTATCAACACCCGTGTTTTCTGCCGTAAACTCAATTTTTCTTATATCCTCCGATGAAAGAGTTACTTGAAGGGCACGGACTATATCCCGGATTTGCCCTACTTTAGTCACCCCGATAATTGGAGTCGTACCTTTGGCTATTGCCCAGGCTATAGCAACCAAAGCCGGAGACACACCCAGTTTGGAACCGACAGAACGCATCACATTGACTAAATCTTCTATCTGAGGCAACATCGGATTGTAGATTTCGCCACGCTGGCTTCCCTGAGGCAAAGGGTGAGCCGTATCATACTTTCCGCTTAAAACTCCCTGTTCCAACACCATGTAGGCCCAAAAGTCAATGTCATGCTCACGGCAGTAATCCAAGATGCCTGCCTTTTCAGACGAGCGGTAAAGCAGACTGTAATGGTTCTGCACGGCAGATACATGTACACCTTCCGCGGAAAGGATTTCTTCCGCACGCTTGATTTGTGCCAGATTATGATTGGAAACGCCCACACGGCGGATTTTCCCTTTTTTCACCAACGGCACCAGATAAGGAGTCCAGCGCTCTACATCAGCCGGATTATGAATCCAGTAGATATCGATATAATCGGTACCAAAACGGTTCAGGCTTCCTTCCAACATCTCTGCTACGGGATTTTCAGCCTTTTCATTGGCAATCTGGGGCGTAAACTTGGTGGAAACGAGCACCTCATTACGCGGATACTCACGGGTGAAGGTGGAAAGCAAGGTTTCCGACGCTCCCATGCCATAGACTACAGCCGAATCCCACAGATTCAGGCCATTCTTCATGGCTTCCTCAAAGACCGGTCGCAATTCCTTTTCTCCGAGATGATTCCCAAAGACCTGGTCGCCACCGGCTACTCCTGTACCCCACGACCAGGTTCCCAATACAATTGACGGTTTATTTGTCATAATTCATCCATTCTTAAGTTTAACGTATAAAATTGGTCATGGTGTGCGGCCCATGTTCCGGAAAAGTTATTCCGGCTTTCCGTCCGGCCTGAATACATTTCAGCAGCCATGCCATATTTCTTGCCAGGACATGCATTGTCTGCAAACCTTCCGTGTCCTGCCGAATCTCCTCTGGAGTATTCCCATGTATCACATTCCAATACTGCGAAGACACAACAGGCATGTTACAATCGGTCATATATTTGTTCAACTGGTCAAGAGTTGCCGTACCACCGCTACGGCGGCAGGTTGCAATGGCTTCCGCAGGTTTGCCGGCAAAATGTTCTCCATTGAATTCATCAATAAAAAATACACGGTCCATAAAAGATGTCATAGAACCGCTGGCTCCTGCATAATGAACGGGAGTTCCAAAGATAAACCCATCATACTTGTCGATCAAAGCAGTGAAATCATTGACCGTATCTTTTCGGAAACAACTTCTTTTGCCAATACATGCCCCGCAACCGATACATCCTGCCACCGGTTGATTGCCTACCCAGAAGATTTCGGACTGTATGCCTTCTTCCTTCAGCGTCCCTGCTATTTCAGACAACACGGTATAAACACAACCTTCTTTATGCGGACTGCCATTAACCAGCAATACTTTAAGCGACTCCATTTTCAGTTACTTTTTCATATCTGGTAATAAAACGCCTCCTACACCTACATTTTCCGGTTCATTTTCTTTTATAAAGACAAAAATGGCCTGAGGTGCAATACCTGTGGCACGTGCGGTTGCTTCAGTAACTTCTTTTACGAGCTGAGCCTTTTTCTCTTTGCTCATTTTTACTAATTCCATGGTTATAGATGGCATAATTATTCCTCCTTATTTTTATTGTTTTCTATTTTCAATGATTTTCCCAAAGACATGCATTTGCCGATTACTTCACCCGTACGCAGATAAGAATAAGTAGGCATTTCAAAAAGAACCGGTTTCAATTTACGGTAGTCAATTTTACCGTTCTCATCAATCACGGACTCTTCGGCGTATGTAGCAGAAATGCTACAAATAAAATTGTCGAATGTGTCGGTCTCGTAATTATCCAACACCTCGCAGTCCATTACCAACGGGGAGTTTTCAATAATCGGAGCGCCAGTCTCGCTCAGATGATAGGCAAAGACTCCAGATTTGTCTGTCTTTGCACCGCTGACGCAACCCACATAATCAGCAGTCGGAAGAAACAATTCATCCACGATATTTACAGACAGGCGTCCTGTGGTTTTTATCCCCTGATTGGTGAAATGCGGTTTGGCCAGTGAAACCAGAATACGGTTATGACCGATGATTCCCACATGGGCTACCAACACCCAGTTGACCTTCTCTTGTACAAATGTACCGACAACCACGGCCGGAGTCGGATACAAGGCAAGCACACTACCTAAATTCCTTTTCATATCAATTTCTTTTTGCTTTTAACTTATTGATTCTATTGCAAAAATACCCTGAAAAAGAATGGAAGGTAGTAGATAATTTACCGATGTTTATACCCCTACACTCGATTTTACTTTCTGCATCCTATCCAATGTCCGTAAGTCAACATTCTCCATATCCATTCCAATGGGCCAAAACGGAAAAGAACGAACCATAAACTGCTGAATGACTGTAGCACAATATATATCATTACTACTATCAATTCAGTAATAAAAAGGCTAATTTCTGAACCTAAGCCAAGACCGATTCCATAAAAAACAAACATTCCGGCCACAGACTGCCCGATGTAGTTGGTCAGTGCCATTCTTCCGGGAGCAGCAAACCACCGGAACGCGGGTGAATCGGAATGCCGGAGAAATAGCAGACAGATACCCGACACATAGGCAAAAGCCAGCGGATACACGCCCATCAAATAGAGTATGCTGTGAACTGTCATTCCCCACGGATGACCGTTCATGGCGCTGTATGCATACAATACCGAAACAGGCAATCCTACGGATAAACCACTTCTGAATACTTTTTTCAGCCAAGACCTTTTTTCCTCCAGACGGGCGTAAAGATGTTGCCTGCCGATATAGAATCCAAGAAGGAACAGTCCCAGCACCTTGAAATAGCGGTTTCCGTCAATAAATTCCTGCATACGAACCCATGCTCCTTGAATCAGAAACTGAAAGACTTCCCCATAACTTCGGGCATCATGCAGCCAATAAGCAAAGTTCTCGTCCGTAATGCCAAATTTTGTACAATACACCTGCTGCATACGGACAGCCGGTTCAGAAAGACGGAGCTGTGTAACTTCACACAAGAAATCCACGACCACCGGAATAAGCAGCAATATAAAAGCAACTGTAAGTAAGCTGCGATTGGAAAGTTTCCGAAGCGGTGGAAGCAGCATTCCTAACAAGGCATATAGCAACAGAATATCACCGCTCCAGATAAACATCAGATGCACAAATCCAATAAGTGCCAGCACAATCATTCTCCTGTAAAATACAGAAAGGGCATTCCCTCCTTTTCGTGCGACATTTTCAAAAATGATGGAGAATCCGATTCCAAACAAGAGGGAAAAGATGGTATAGAACTTTCCATCCACAAAGAAATAAAGCAAATAACGCACCCATTGGTCAACCCCTGAAAGCGGCAGTGTAGCTGTGTCTTCTGACGACATGAAGGTATAGAGCGAGAATTCAGGGAAATTGGCCATGGCGATTCCCCAAAGTGCAAAACCGCGCAAGGCATCAAGTATAACATACCTTTCCGATGAGCGGACAGGTGAAAGGTCACTTTTGTTCATAATCGGCCGTATTTTGTCTTGTTCTCCACTCCACCAGTATAACACTGGAAATAATAACAGCCAGTCCTGCCAGTTGCAGGGCTGAGACCTTTTCGTGACCGATATACACGCCAAGTATCACGGCTACAACAGGATTCACGTAAGCATGGGTAGCCACCTCGGTTGCCGGACGGACTTTCAACAGCCATACATAAGCCGAGTAGGCCAGCAAGGAACCGAATAGGATGAGATAAAGCAGGGATAGCCACGCTTCACTACCGACTGAACGGACTTCCATTTCGGAACATTCTCCTATGGCCAGAGAACATATCCAGAACAATGCGCTGGCAGAAAGCATCTGCCATGCCGATCCGGCAAAAGCATTAACCTCTTCGGCTCCTGAAGAGCGGTATTTTGCATACAGCGTTCCTAAAGCCCAGGAAATACAACCACCTATCAGAATCAGGATACCGTATTCACTGTGAACGGCCGATCCGGTTTCCAGACTCAACTGTTCCATGTAAAGCATCCCTACGCCGATAAATCCGGCCAGCATGCCAAGGACGGTGGTCGGAGTCCGAAAATTCTTTTTCCAGGAAGGGACATCAAGCAGCATGATCCAGATTGCTGTGGACGAGGCGACAATAGCCACCAGACTGCTGCTTACATAGGGTTGGGCCAACATGATGACGGCCATATCCACAAACAGCAGGACAATACCGCTCACTGCTGAACGCCGGATAAGCTGCGGATGCAACACTTTTTCCCCACGACACGCACATATTGCCAGTAACAGGATTCCCGCAACGGAAAAACGCAGGGCTCCCAGTAAAAAAGTCGGAATGTCACGCAGAGCTACCCCGATGAAGTAATAGGTTGACCCCCATACAAAGTAAATAAGAAAATAGGCGAGGACAACCGACAGTTTCCGTTTGGTAAGAGAAATACGCCCCATGTCAAGTTCCTCCCGCAATCAGACATTGGATGAAATTCTGGAAACGGGCCAATGCCTCTTCCAATACCGCACGCGGGCAGGCAATATTCCAGCGCAGGAATCCTTCGCCTTCCGGTCCGTACATCGTTCCACTGTTAAGCCACAGTCCGGTCTCTTCAAGCAACCGTGTCTGCAACACTTCGGACGACAGCCCCAGAGCGCGGCAGTCTGTCCATACCAGATAGGTGCCTTCGAGCCTCGTAACGGGTATTTGCGGAAAGTGGGTGTGGAAGAATCCGCACAGGTAATCATAGTTCGCTTTCAGATAGTCCAGCAACTGTATAAGCCATTCCTCTCCTTCGTTGTAGGCGGCGATGGTGGCCTCAATGCCGAAGGGGTTGACATCGCATACCTCGTTGATGTTGACGGCGCGGTCTATTCTCCTTCGTATCCTCTCATCACAAGAAATGATATTTGCAATCTGCAATCCTGCAATATTGAAAGATTTGCTCGGCGACAGACAGGTGACGGAGTTTTGCAGGAATTCTTCGCCAATCGAAGCAAAAGGAGTGTAGGTGTGTCCCGGGAAGACCAGCTCGCAATGTATCTCGTCCGCGATGACCGTCACGCCGTTCCTGAAGCAGATTTCCCCGATGCGGTGCAACTCTTCGCGGCTCCATACGCGGCCTGCCGGATTATGGGGATTACATAGCAGCAGTAGCTTTACACCCGGCTCGGAGGTCTTTCGCTCCAAATCTTCAAAATCAATATAATAGGTGTTGCCAACGTATCTCAAGGGATTGGCAACAGTGCAGCAACCGTTGTTGCGTATGGATGAAAAGAAACAGTTATACACGGGAGTCTGCACGACCACGCCATCCCCCGGTTCTGTCAAAGCCTTGATGACAGCAGAAATGGCAGGGACAACGCCGGATGTATAAATCATCCATTCTTTCCGGATGGACCAGTTATGACGCCGTTCAAACCATCGGGTAACTGCTGCATAGTATTCATCGGGCACACGCACATATCCGAATATACCATGTGCCACCCGTTTGGCCAATGCATCGGTGATGGCTGGTGCCGTACGGAAATCCATGTCCGCTACCCAAAGGGGAAGTATATCCTTACTCGCCGGCAGACTGTCCCACTTATAAGAGTTGGTTCCCCGGCGAGGAATAATTTCATCAAAATCGTATTTCATAGTCCATCCATATTAGTCGGTAAAGCAAGTGCGTTCATCTCTCAGCCGGATTTCACAGTCGGCAGGAGCCTTGATATTCTCATCTATTGTTATCGAACCGTACTCATCTGCCACGATACGTCCCGATGTCGGGTTCTTGATGTTGGTTATGGCACCGCGGATATCGGCATTCAGCGTGCTGTACTCGAATGCCCGGTCACAGTCCGGCCCAAACGTACAGTTTTCCAGTACAAGGTCGTGTGCATAGCAAAGCGGCTGTTCGCCCGTGATGTGGCAGTTGACCAGACGGAGGTTTCTGGAGTGCCAGCCAAGGTATTCACCGTTAAGCTCTGAATCATAGATGGTCACATTCTCTACCTCCCAGAAGGCATCCTTGGTGGTAATTTTGGCATTGTGAATTTCCACATTCTTCACATATTGGAAAACATACTTGCTGTCACTCTCCAATCCATCCACATAAATGTTATTGCTGAACATGAAGGGATAGGTTCCTCCATGCAATTTAAGGTTCTTGATACGAATACCGTTACAACGCCAGAACACTTCATCTGCATCATTCATTGTAACATTTTCGATATCAATCTCACTCATCTCACGGAACATTTTTGGGGCATCAATCACAGTATCTTTCATCCGCAGATGATCAGAATACCATAATGCCGAACGTCCTCCTACATCAAAATAGCAACGCTCGATTTTGAAACCATGAACGTGCCAGAATGGATAGTTACCTTCAAACCTACATTCAAAAGCTTCAATATTGCTACACTCCTTGATGGCCGATTCTCCGGCGCGGATAATTACATTCTCCAAACGCAAATCATGCGACTCAAACAAAGGGCGTTCGCCCCCAAATTCAGTATCTCTAATAATATTCATATGATTACATATTTTATGGTTGGTTGATATCAAGTGATAATATTTCTCCGATAACCGGCATGCAAACACATGCCTCTACTTCTTCCTTGAGCCGTCGGGCCGTTTTCAGGGGGGCATCCCACAAATGCCGCGAAAGCGCATACTTGGAGTGATGCACCGTAACTACATGGCGGGCATTCAGGTCCGATACCACTTGTCCAAGTTGTTCCGGCATGGTGTGGATAAACCTCCAATCCTCGTTGTACTGGCCGTTTTCAAGAATCGCCCAGTCAATCCTCGGGAATCGACGTCCGATTCGCTTGAAATGGGGCCCGTACCCGCCATCACCGCCCAAATACAGTGTCAGCGAAGGTGATTCAATCAGAAAAGAGCCCCACAAGGTCTTGTTTGACGTAAGTCCGCGACCCGAGAAATGACGGGCCGGGAGACAATGGATAATCAAACTGTCGTAAAGGATCTGCTCTTCCCAATCCAACTCTACCAACTGCTCCGTACGGTAACCCCAATACTCAAAATGTGCTCCAACACCGAGCGGACAAACGACCCTACCAACCTTTTCACGTAATTCTGTAACAGTCTGGTAGTCGAGATGGTCCCAATGGTCGTGCGTAATAAGCAGCAGGTCTATGTCCGGCATATCCTCCGTATGGAAAATGTCCGTCCCGGCAAACGGGCGGTTGACAAACGAGACAGGAGCTGCGGCATGAAATACGGGATCGACCAAAATCCGTTTCCCGTCCACCTGTAGCAGATACGACGAGTGACCAAACCAGACCATCAGATTCCCCGTATCGGGTAATTGGCGGCAATCAGTCTGTACAACGGGAAGGGCTGTTTCAGGACGGAGACCTTTTCGGTCAGCAAAAACAAACTCCCACAATGCCTGCCAGCGGCTCTTCTTATTGGTCATCACTGGAGTGGACATCTGGTTGCGGAACATCCCGTCCCGATAGTTAGGGGACCTGCGAATTCGTTCCAGCCGATTTCCTGAAGGGTTCCGACCAAATGACGGCTGCGCAAGGAAACAACAGACGCCCAAACAGCACAGCAGAAGGAGTGACAAAATAATCACAAAAGCCATTCTTCTCTTTTTTCTTTTATCCATGTCTCATGTCAATAAATTCAGGTGTTTAATGCCAGCCCCGGAAATGAAATCTGAGGGAGTTTTTCCCTTCAGTCTCTTGAACAGGGTACAGAACTCCCGGTCAGTGGGGAATCCAAGCCGGGCTGCCACCTCCTCGACGCTTTCCGTCCCCCTTTTCAGCAGATACTCGGCACAGGCAATCTGTTTGAATTTCACATAATCTTCCGTATCTTTCCCAGTCTCATGCTTCAGCATGTCGTTGAAATAATCCGGCGAACAACCGAACAATCTGGCGAAATCTTCCGATGACGGGAATCGTTCGTACTGTGCCTTTCCGGTCTGGAAAAAAATCTCCAATTCGCGGTCTGTCTGTTCCAGCATTTCCTGATTCTCATTATGTCGGAGAATAAATTGGCGCCGGTAGAAACGCGACGCATAGTCCAGCAGCAGCCGGATTCTCCCGGCAAGAATCGTATAGCAGTATTCATCTACACCCCAATGCAACTCTTCACCTATCTCATCCATCTTCCTCACCAGCACGGCCATCTCACGTTGTGACAGATGAAGGCTTTCCCGTGTAGCATATCTGAAAAAAGAATATTCCCGGGAAGATTTTCCTATTTTCAGCGGGTTATACACCGAGTCATGAAAGCAGAGCAGCCATCCTTCGGATTGTCCGGTCTCAGGCTTCCATATCTCCGGTATAGCGGTTCTTCCCGGTTGCAGGAAGGTCAGTGTTCCGTCGCTGAAGTCGCATTTCTTGTGCCCGAAAAGAGGCTGACATGGGGTATTCCACGCTCTCAGCCATACGGTAAAGAACCCGAACTGGAGAACCTGCGAAATTTCGGTCGTATCGGACAGGCGAATCATGCTCACCAGTGGATTGGGAGTTTTTGCCGAAAAAAGTCGGTTACACCCTGTAATAGTCCTAACTGTCATGCTTTTTATTTATAATAACTCCAATTCGTTTTATTCAACAAGTCTATGCTTGGCAAGCCATGTGTGTATTTCCTCAGAAAGGGAAGGTCCACCGCTATAGGTCACAGACAGTGCTTCGCGAACATCTGCATACGGACATGTCTTGCAGATATTTGAAATGGTTTCTCCCATCATCCCGTTTCCGTGGCTGCAAAACGGGATGATCCGCTTGCCACCGAAATCGTATGACTCGAGAAATGTATAAACAGGCATCGGCAGGATAGCATACCAGTTCGGATAACCAAGCAGTATCGTGTCATACGCCTCCATGTTCTCAATACGTGTGCGTAAAGCCGGACGAGCATTGGCCAAAAGATCCTGTTCTGCCTGCTCCAGCAAAACACTATAACTGTCGGAATAGGGTTCTTCCATCTCAATCTCCACCAGGTCTGCTCCGATCTGGGACTGGATTTCTTCCGCTATGCCGCGTGTATTTCCGCCTTCGGAGAAATAGACTATCAATGTCCTACCGCCAGTCTGTGCGTATATGTTCTCCGATTGGAATGCCCACCCAAGCAAAACGGACATAATCAATATAAACTGTTTCATTTTCGTATGATTTATTATTCGACATTTCGGGCAAGACGGAAGCCGCGCTTGTAGTCCGTATAATCAGCCGGCACAGCCGAACGGTAGGCACTGCGGACATGTTTGGCATAATCATACCAGCCACCGCCACGCGCTACTCTATTACGGCCGGTTTCAGGACCTGAAGGATTGGGACCAGCAGCATTGGTATAAGCACCGTAATAATCCCAGCACCATTCGCTGACATTGCCGTGCATGTTATACAAGCCCCATGGATTCGGCTCAAACTCATCAACATCCACTGTCTGTCTTCGGTAAGTACCTCCGCCTTCACCCTCAATATATGGGTAACTGCTATACCAGTTGGACTGCTCTACGGTAATGTTGCGTCCCGTGCTGAATGGGGAATCAGTCCCGGCCCGGCAGGCATATTCCCATTCAGCTTCCGTAGGCAGGCGATACCCATTGGCCTCACGGTTCCATGTTACCTCTGTCCCGTCAATGGAATACGCCGGTTCAAGCCCTTCGGACTGGCTCAACGCATTGCAAAAGCGTACGGCGTCGTACCATGAAACCATTTCTACCGGACGATTGTCTCCTTGAAAGTAACTGGGATTTACTCCGGTGACAGAACGATATTCAGTCTGCGACACCTCATATTTGGATATCAGATATGGTCCAACTGTAATCTGGTGTTGCACTTCATCATTTTCCCGCCACCGCTCATCTTCAGGACTCCCCATTGTAAAGGAACCTCCGTTGATTTGTACGAAATCGCCTCGCTCTAACGGCGGGTCAGTCGGTATTACAGGCGGCTGTCCCGGTCCATTTTCTGTATGTGCCTCACTGCATGCTGCAAACATCAGCATACAGACGGCCAATATGCAATCCATTGTCCTCACCATAATTCCATTATTCATATTTGATAATTACTATAATGACAGTATTACAGATTTTTCTCCTTTTCCTCCTAAAAGTTCGAGCATTTCATTCCGACTGGAAACGCCGTCTACCTTTCCAAGAAGGGTAAAGTTCCATGAATTGTTGTCATAGTAAATCACAAGATAATTACCCTGATAGAGAATGAAATCTCCGGGACCTGTATCATTCTGTCTGTCATTACGTGGAAGAGAAAATCCTAACGGACCGACCTTTTCCATATCATTGTAATCATCCATGCGGACATGTAGATTGCCTTGCTTCAAACGCTTAACAAGTGCCTCACATGATGAGTTTCCATTCAAAGTGACGGTAAACATTCTGTTTCCGACAGTCATTTTGATTTTATTGTTTTCCATATTATTATCTGTTTTTGTATTATTATGTCGGGCTGATTGTCCCAGTACCGGCAGTGTTGCCAGTAACAACATTACCCATAAGACTAAAAAATTCTTCTTCATATCAATTATAAGACTTGTTTATGATATGCCATACAACCGTTCAACTTCCTTAGGGTCATGCAGGTCAAGAATTGTACTGACTCCGGTATCCATTCGGGCTATCAGTTCCATATCCTCCTGCGACAACGAGAAATCAAAGACTGCAAAGTTCTCGATTATACGTTCTTTCCTGACGGATTTGGGTATCGATACTACTCCTCGCTGCAAATGCCAACGAAGGACTACCTGCGCGGCTGTTTTTCCATATTTCTGCCCGATCCCAACCAGTCTCTTATCCGTGAACAAGCCGTTTTTTCCTTCTGCAAACGGAGCCCATGCCTCAGGCTGTATATGCAGGGATGACATGATTTTCATCGCTTCTTTTTGTTGGGTAAACGGATGCATTTCTATCTGATTGACAGCCGGTACTATCCGTACATTATGGCACAGGTCCAACAAGCGGTCGGGTTCAAAATTACAGACCCCAATGGCACGTACACGACCGGAATTGTAAAGATCTTCCATGGCTCTCCATGCCCCGTAACAGTCTCCGAACGGCATGTGAATGAGATACAGATCAATATAGTCCAATCCCAAACGGACAAGAGACCGCTCGAAAGCCGACAAAGTCTGCTCGTACCCCATTTCGGATATCCATGCCTTGGTCGTAACGAACACTTCCTCGCGTGGCAATCCGCTTCGGACTATTACCTTGCCAACTGCCTCTTCGTTGCCATACACGGACGCCGTATCAATCATACGGTATCCGGCCTGCAATGCTTCAAAAACAGCCTGTTCACATTCTTCCGCATCCGGAATCTGAAATACACCAAATCCGAGAAGAGGCATCCGTACTCCGTTATTCAATATTTTATATTCCATATTCAAGTATTATATGTTATCATTCCGTTCTTTCAAACCTGACTGGTACATCCCCAGGCACGCTCAATACCTCAATGCCGTCACCGTCAATATGTCCTATTTTTATCAGGTCATTACTGTGTGACCAGCTCTTGCAGAAGATGGCGACATTTCCCCACGGTGCATAAATAGTAATATCTCCGGGCACCGGCGCACAACCTCTTGTTACACCGTCCAGTTCCAACTCCGGATTAGGATAAAAAATCTTTTCCGTAGTGTTGTTGTAGTCATTCAATGTAACCTCCATAGGCAGACGGGACAGCAAGTCGCGTGCAGCAGCATTGTCCTCCATGGTAGCACTAATTGTCCGGCTTCCTACGACAATATTCATTTTTAATGATGTAACATCAGAATTTTCTGGTTCTTCCAGTCCGACACCTATACCTTCAAGCCATTCAGCAACACGTATCTCCATTTGGGACAATGAAGAGGAAGTCAGCAGTAGTGCTTGGTCGAGAATTTCCGAATCGGGGCACAGTGTTTCCGCTTCCCTTAGGGAAGAAGATATTCCGCTGCCTCCACTTGTCGCAAAGAGAGCTATGCGTTTTCCTTCCAATTTCGATGCATGGCCGTGCAAAAAGGATTGCATGGTCGTCGCCATGGAACCATACCAGATGGGATAACCGACAAATACAAGGTCGTAACTCTCGAAATCCTCCATGGAAGTCTTAACGGCTGGATAATTCCCTTGCTGAATGGCATCCAGTTCCTCCCTAGCACGTTCGAGCATGGTATTGTAATCCTCTTCAAATGCGGTCTGAGGTTCCACTTCGAGAATATCGCAATCCAGTTGGCCGCGAATTTCATTAGCCATACGTTCGGTATTCCCGCTGCGTGAAGTGAACAATACAAGGTATCGCCCGTTACCTCCGGATGTCGGATCTGTTGGTTCTTCTGAATTGTTGTCATCGGAATCCCCATTCCCGGGATTCTCGGGCTGCTCCGGTATCTCTGGAATAATCGAATCGTCATCAGCAGGACTACACGCCGTCAAGGACAAGAATGTCAAAAACATCAGCGGAATCAGGAATATATTTTTCATTATGTTTCCCTTTCTAATCATGTTTTTTTATTAATTGCTTGATTCAAAGATAAAGAAGGACCGTATACAGGATGGTATACAAATCCTCGGACAATATACCCCTGTTACGGATTCAATCATAACTGAAATAAATCAGCCCCCATGTAATAGTGGGGGCCGATAACAATTTCTATTTATCAGAATTGATGTCTTCTATCGCCAAGACTCTTCATAGATGCTGACGATATCGGCATCGGTCATCTGTATGCGGTCGCTGGTAAACATCACTCCCATGACTTCACGTGCATTGCGCATGAACTTTTCAGCCTCATTAAAGTATATACCATAATCGGACATCTTCAGGTCGGCCACACCGCACGCCTCTTGTAAGCGGGTAAGTGCAGTAATGAAATCTTCCGGTTTGTCGGCGTCAGGCATACCCATAGCCCGAGCCATACGGATGAAACGCTCGTCACAGGCATGGTTGCGAACAAAATAGGAGAAGTAGGCGCGACTGATCATTATCAGACCGGCACCATGCGGGAGGTTGGGATGGTAGGCCGAGAGGGCATGTTCCATTCCATGCTCGCTGGTAATCAGCGTAAGGCACATGACTACTCCTGACAGTGTATTGCCGAAAGCCACATGGGTGCGGGCTTCCAGGTCGTTACCATCCTGTACGGCTCGTGGCAGGTATTTCGCCAAATTTTCTATGGCAGTCAAAGCATACATATCACTCATCAGGTTGGCTCCGTTGGCGATGTAACCTTCAATGCTGTGGAATAATGCGTCGAAACCCTGAAAAGCAGTGAAACCGGCCGGGACGCTCAGCATCAGTTCCGGATCGACAACTGCTAGACAAGGATAAAGGCTGGGAGCACCAATGAAGGCTTTTTCGTAAGTATCTTCTTTAGTGATAACTCCGGCACTGTCGGTTTCTGAACCCGTACCAGCCGTTGTCGTAATGGCGACAATAGGCAGTGGCGTATTCGGAATAGGTAGTCCCTTGCCGGAACCAACAGCCACATAGTCCCACAAAACGCCATCGTTTGTTGCCATGACAGCGATGGCCTTGGTGCAATCCATAACGCTGCCGCCACCCAGTGCCACCAGAAAATCACAGCCAGCAGCACGCGCTGCTTCAGCTCCCGCCTCTACATTGGCTACGGTAGGATTGGGGGATACGCCATCAAAGAGAACGGATTCAATACCGGCCAACCGTAACTGCTGTTCGGTACGTTCAAGGTATCCGTTAGCGCGGGTCGATTTGCCATTAGAAATGATAATGAGTGCCTTTTTACCCGGCATAGGCTGTTCTCCCAGTTTATTCAGCATACCTGCGCCAAACAAGACACGGGTGGGAACATACATGTCATAATTCAGATTCGTTTCCATGTTAGTCTTTTTCAGATATTATTATTTCAGTTTATTGTATTCTTCGTCTGTAACAGGCTCCAGCCATTCGTTCGAAGTCTCATCACCTGGAACCTCGAAGGCCAGATGAGCAAACCAGCCGTCAGCCGCCGCACCGTGCCAGTGCTTTACGTTTGCAGGAATATGAATGACTGTACCCGGAAGAATCTCTACGGCAGGTTTCCCCTCTTCCTGATACCAACCGCGGCCAGCTATCCCGATAAGCATCTGACCACCGCCACTCTTAGCCCGATGTATATGCCAGTTGTTGCGGCATCCGGGTTCAAAAGTCACATTAGATATGTTTACCTGCTCACGCGAAATGGGGGCCAGATAGCTGTTGCCGATAAAATACTGGGCGTAGGCCGTATTTGGTTCGCCAATGGGGAAAATCATCTCGCGTTGGAAAGCGGACTTGGCATCTGCCGCAGCCGCATCATCCGCCCACACATCCTTGGCCAGACGGAAAGCCGCCCATGCCTTGGGCCATCCTGCATAAAAGCCAATGTGAGTAAGAATCTCGGCAATTTCAATGCGTGTGATTCCATTGTTTTTTGCTGACTGGAGATGATAGGTCAGCGATGAATCGGTGATTCCCTGACTGATGAGCGAAGTGATGGTCACCAGACTTCGGTCGCGCAGTCCAAGCTTGTCCGTACGGTTCCACACTTCTCCGAAAAGTACATCGTCGTTCAGTTCCGCAAATTTCGGGGCAAACTCCCCAAGCTGGTCGCGGCCAGCCGTCTGCTTGATTTTTTCCTGTGCCATAATTGTTGTTCCATTAATTGCCAGCGCAACAAGCGCTATGATTATCTTTACTTTCATATGAATTATAATTCATTGTTTTTAGTTCTTTTTCTACTGCAAAATTATCTGAATATAGGACTGTAGCCGGTATATAATTTACCGATATTTCTACCCGAACATTGGATAAAATGGAGATTATACCTTATATACCTGGTATCATGCAATCACTTTTATTTTATCCACTCAATATGCCCCTTATTCGTCCTTTCCGTTATTGATAAATGGACTAGCCTGCTTTCTGAAGTTGATCCGTGCCAATGTTTTACGTTAGCCGGAGTTCTTATAACATCTCCCTTCTTTATCCGAATAACTTCCTGTCCTTCTTCCTGATAGTAACCTTCACCGTCCAATATCAACAATACTTGTTCGGCATCCGGATGTATATGCCATGTATTCCTACTATTGGGGGCGAAAACCAGATGGTTTATATCAAACTTTGTCTGATGGGCTACATCTGAAATATAGACTTTCCCGGTATAATATTCTGACATAACTTGCTCTCCACATTTAAAGACCATATTACCCGTATCCTTTTCTGTATAAGACTCTTTATAACCCTTTTTCAGGATAAATGGTTCCCCGGGATTTAGAATATGAATACGTTCAGGATTGATAATTTTACCTTCAAGACTACGTGGATCAGCATTAAATGGTTTCATATCAGGCGAATCTACAGTTCCCCAATGGGAAAGAATCAAATTCGCATCAGGATAAGTATTAGCAATCTTTATGGCTCCTTCCAATCCTATATGCCAGGAATCATCAGAAAAATCAAAGAAAATGACGTCAGGAGACGGCAACTCAAGGAACTCTGGTAAAAACCGGGAATCACCCGGAGCCCATATTAACCCATCGGGGGTATTGATAAGGAAACCACAATAATCTTCCATCTTATATTCCCTTAACCTTCGAAATTCTTCCATCTCATTTTGCCATAGATGATTAGCCGGAGTCAGCTTTACACTTACAGAACCTATACGGAACTCATCACCGATATCATGTCCAAAAGACGGCAAACCTTGTTATCGCATCAAAGTATCGACATAATGTGTACTATGATATTAAAAACAAGCACTTGATAGTCCTGCACATGAAGGTATGCTGTAATGGTCGTTATCACAATGAGTAATGAGCACCGCATCCAGATGTGGAACTTGCTCCGGAGTAATTGGTGCTTGAAATAAAACAGGCATATCAAACCCTTTCAACATGGGATCAGTCATAATACAAGTTCCGCGACTATTAATAAAAAATCCCGCATTACCCAACCAGCGGATGACTGTTTCATTTTGGAAATTGAATGCTTCTTCCCCAAATGATTGTACAGTAGAGGGAGTAGCCTGACCTTTATTATCATAACGAATTCTCGCCTGTGCCCAGGCTATCTGAATCTGAATGCATAAAATAATAGCTAAAACAAGTTTACTCTTCATATACATATCGCTTCTTATAAATATTCATTGGAATTTTTTTTAACTGCAACAAAGTTAAATGTATGAGAAAAATTGAATGGTAGACAATTCTTTGACATATATACCTGAATTACAGATAACGGACAATTCATAAAATAAAACGAAGACCCTCATCAATATGATAAAGAGTCTTCGTTTCAATATCAATAAATAACCATGTGAATTATCATCAGTCAGCAGCACGGAACTTGTATGTTTTAGAAGCATTGTTTGTAACCAACTGCACAATGTAAATTCCAGCAGGAATGTTATTTGTGATTATTTTCCCATAGTTTCTTTAACACGAGCCAGCAGGTTGGGAATATCCAACCCTTGCGGACATTTCTCCAGACAGGCCCCACAGTTGACACAGGCCGAAGCCGGTGCTCCTCTTTGAATGGGAGACATGGCAACCGTATAGTCCGACATAGCTCGTTTCATATCCTTATGTACCAGATAATTATTGTACACATACGCGAAAATGTATCCGATGGCTACATTATGTGGACAAGGAATACACTGATAACATCCTGTACAGTCAATATGTCCCGGGGTCTCTCGAAATGCACAGATGGTCGCACCCAAAGCCTCCCGTTCATCGGGTGTCAACATGTTGGGCCGTGCTTTGGAAGCATATTTCAAGTTGGCCTCCACATCGGCCATGGAATTCATCCCGCTGACCGCTACACTCACTTCTGGAATATCCCACAGGTAGTCGAGAGCCCATTCCACATCCGGCTTTTCTACTCCGGTAGAACGAAGTGCATCACGCATTGACTGGGGAAGATTGGCCAAAAATCCGGTACGTACAGGCTTCATTACGGCAACACCCATACCGTTCGCTGCCGCGTACTTCGGACCTAATACGCCAGCTTCGTATTCATAATCGAGATAGTTATGTTGAATCAGGCAGAAATCCCAAGCTGATGATGCCTCGACCACCTTTTTAAAAAGCTGGAGGCGGTCATGGAACGAGAATCCCATGAAACGGATTTTTCCGTCGGCCTTTAGTTTCTCCATTTTCTCAATCAGTTTATAAGGAACCACCTTCTCGTTCCAGCCTCGATGCATGATCATGTGGATGTGGTAGAAGTCAATGACATCCGTTCCGATGGCACGGCGCGACTCATCAAAGAACTTCTCAAAATCCTCCGGCCGTTCCATGGCCCACCACGGAGATTTGGAGGTGACATAGACACGGTCACGCCATCCTCCCGCGAGTGCCTTTCCGACAGCCTGTTCACTCTGTCCGTTCAGGTAGACACGCCCAGTATCAATATAGTTTACACCACCTTCAATTGCCCGACGTACCATGGCCACACTTTGGTCAAAATCCACACTTCCGTTTGCTTGCATCGGCAATCGGAGCATACCAAACCCCAATGCGGAAACATCAACTCCGGTACGTCCCATTGGACGATACTGCATCCTTGGATTATAATTCAAAATTTTGCCTGACAATTCTTCTTGGACAACCCTTTTTTCTGCCTCATCAGCCAATACTCTTGGCCCTAACAGAGCACCGGCCGCTAATGTCAGACCTGTCCGCTTGAAAAAATCTCTTCTATCCATAATATATTCATTTTAATCATTCAAACCGATTAACATAGCGGGATTATCCCGTACCAACCTATTGATTTCCGTTGTTGTAAAACCGGCTTTATCCAAATCTTTAATACATTGTTTCATTCCTGCTATTGGGTGAGGCATAACTGACTGGCCTAAATCTGTAGAAATAAAACCTCTATCAGAAGATACACGAACAAGATCTGCGAATGTCCCGGTAGACTGACGTTCATATTGAGGCATTCCGCTATTTTCTCCCCATAGGCATGGCAGATAGCAATATTCGATGTATGCTCCCAAATCAACACACTGACGTATCTGATCGGAAGTCATCATCCAGAAATGGGAATTGGCATGTGTTACTACGAATCGTTTCACACCAATCTCTGACGCTTTTCGTGCCAGAATGATACTTTCCTGCGGCGAACAGTGACCGGTGGCAAAAATAATATCTGCCTCGGCACATATTTCCATGACCCGTATAACTTCAGGTAGGACTTGTCCTGAACGGTCCAGAACAGGAATGCCTTTTTCTTTTCTTCCTTCACATCGATAATGATATTCCGCATCCAGTGTTGGCATCCAAATGCAACGACACAGTCCTCCGGAAGTAGCGACAGCTTTCTTGGCAGCATACGCATTTACACGATCGCCGTGAACACGGTTCATGCATAAACTTCCAAACACTTCAATGTCCGAAATTCCCTGACGTATCAGATAAGCCCGGTCATGGCAACTGAAATCGTTGGATTTATACATAATTGCCCGGTATCCGGCTTTTTGGGCTTCTTGGGCGAAATGCCATTCGTCAACCGACCGCATTCGACTGTCCGGAGCAGCATGAATATGAATATCACATATTCCTTTCAGTATACTGTCGGATTCATTTAGTTTGTAATCCGTCTTGCGTTCCTGCATTATATAATTACCGGCTTTTAAGGGGAGAATTCCAGATAACATTAATGACCCTCCAGCCAGTATCGAATCCTTCAAAAAGGCCCTACGAGACATATCCTTTTCTGTATCCATAAAACTGTATTTTAATGACTTATGCAAAATTAGCCTGATTCACATAGGAGGGTTGTATACAATTTCTCGATATTTATACCCTAATCATGGATACTGTAATAGAGAAAGTATATATTCAAAATAGAAACATTATATTTGCAACAACGATAATACCTTGCGATATGGAAGAATTAATTAAACTGGATAGCGTCGATAAGTATAACAAGTTGTTCGGGTTGGAAACATTGCATCCTATGGTTGCAGTCGTCGATTTGTCAAAAGCAACCGTATGGCCGGAACATTTTAAAATCAATTATGGAGTATATGCCCTGTTCCTGAAAGATACAAAATGCGGAGATATTACCTATGGCCGTCAACCTTACGATTACAAAGAAGGAACCATTGTCTGTTTCGCCCCGGGACAGGTTGCCGCGATAGAAATGTTGAAAGGTACCAGGCCAACGGCGCACGGCGTATTGTTCCATCCTGATTTTATTCGTGGAACAATGTTGGGGCAAGAGATAAAAAAGTATTCTTTCTTCTCATACGAGACAAGTGAAGCCCTTCATTTGTCTGAAACAGAACGTGAGACCATAATGGATTGTTTTCGTAAGATTGAGGCCGAACTGGAACATAATATTGACAAACACAGCCGAAGGTTGATAACTGCCAATATCGGATTATTACTCGATTATTGTATGCGCTTCTATGAACGTCAATTTACTACTCGTGAGGTATCCAATAAGGATGTGGTTGTCCGTTTTGAACGGCTGCTTGATGAATATTTTGATAGCAAAGCTCCACAAGAGAACGGTCTGCCAAGCGTGAAATACTTTGCAGACAAGGTCTTTCTTTCGCCCAATTATTTCGGTGACATGATCAGCAAACAGACCGGAAAGACCGTCACGGAATATATTCAGGACAAACTGATAGGCCGCGCTAAAGAGTTACTGCTATCTACATCCAAACCTATGAGCGAGATAGCTTACAGTCTCGGATTCCAATATCCGCAACACATGAGCCGTATGTTCAAACGGATAGTGGGAATCACCCCGAATGAATTCAGAGTTCAAGGAGCATGATTTTTATCCATATGTTATGGAAATATTTGTAATATTTTAGATTCCAATTATACTACAAATTCAAATAATAATCAGCTATCCCTTCCATCAAAGATAAATCCCAATCCTAATTTGCCAGCCGCATTTATTCTTTTTTTCAGGAGAATTTTCTTTATGGCTTACGCTATGAAAATTCTCCTGAAAAAGAATACGGCGGCAAACGGATTGGAATTAAAGGAAAGATTACAGGGATTAACTGCGACCGACGTGACGCATAGCCGTAAATCAAAGGCGGCTATCCTTATATTCCATATATGACCTCATAAATACTGTGAAAATCCACCTTCCCAAATAACAAAACATAGAGTGCTTGTTAAATCCCGAAATAAGACAGGGATTTCAACTCCCTCCGATTTGCATAGTCTGGTGGTTTCGCTATGCTTTTATTCCAACTCTTCCTACTTCTTTTCATTCTTTTTTCTACTGTTTCTACATTCTTTCCTATCTCCGATATGACATTTGATGACACCTGATGGCATCTAATGTCATCTATTTATAAATCAATTGTTTACTAAATTTATCATCTTACATTTGGACTGTGAAACAAATCAAGTAGTCACTCAAAACAAAAGATTATGGCACAAGAAAACAGTCCTGACAAGGAAAAAAGGCAAGGCCGGACAAAGAAACCCGAAAAGCCTTATGTGGAACAAATTGACGAGCTTCTGCTGGTACATAACAAGAATGACCCCAAGAAGGGTTTGGGAGTAGTCTGCAAAGCAGACGAGAAAGGCAATTATCAGACGGTTGCACCGGAAGAGAAGAACGAGAACTCATTCCTGAAATTCGACAAGAATTCGAGTATCCTCGAAAACTTCATCAAGAATTTCTGGAGCCAGCTGAAAGAGCCTACGCATTTCAGGCTTATCCGCATGACCTTCAACGATTACAGGCAGAACAAACAGGCTCTCAAGGACCTGGCCGAAGGCAAGAAAACAGACGCGGTAAAGGAGTTTCTAAAACGCTATGAAATTGTTACCGAAAGTAAACAATCAGAAAAACAGGAGAAAGCACAAACCTGAATCAACTTGCCAGACGAGCCAATGCTTACGGTTTTTATCGTATGGCCGATGAGTGCCGTACCGCCGTTCAACAGATTTCACAACTCATAAAACAGCTCAAGGATGATAGGTAAAATTGTCAAGGGCACATCGTTTTCCGGGTGCGTAAACTATGTGCTGAAAGAAGATAAATCGCGCCTGCTGAAAGCGGTTGGTGTCTACGGTTCACCTGAAGAAATAGCGGAGCAATTCGAGTTGCAGACTTTACTGAACAACAAGGTCAAGAACAAGGTCGGTCATATATCATTGAGCTTCTCCGCAGAAGACGGAGACCGCATCCGTGATGATGACGGGCTGATGCTAAAAATCGCCCAGGATTATATGAAGCTGATGGGAATCGAGAACACGCAGTTCATCATCGCCCGGCATACCGACCGTGACCATCCGCATTGTCACATCGTTTACAACCGGGTGGATAATGACGGCCGCACCATCAGCGACAAGAACGACCGTTACCGGAACGAAAAGGTCTGCAAGATGCTGACAGCCCGTTACTGCTTGCATTTTGCCGAAGGAAAAGAGCATGTCAATTTCATGCGGTTGCGTCGTCACGACAAGGTAAAGTATTTTATCTATCATGCCTTAAAACGAGAAGTTCCGAACGCCCGAAGATGGAGTGAGCTGCGACTGGCCTTACGGAAGTACGGAATTGATACGCAATGGAAGCAAAGTCGCACGACCGGAGAGATGTAAGGTGTCAAGTTCACATGTGACCAACTGACCTTTAGCGGTTCCAAGATTGACCGCCAGTTCAGTTTCCTGAACATCGACCAGGAGCTGAGATATAACGCTCTTTCTGCTACCATGAACCAGCGTCAGGCACAGGCAGAAACCATACGCGAGGAACCTCGTCATGAATACCAGCAGGAGAATCATTCTAGCATCAGTGTGGGATTGTTCACGCCCTCTCCTACGGATTATGATACGGAGGAAGCGATACAGGCCAACCGGCTTAAAAAGAAGAAAAAGAAACCGAAACGCAAGCGAGGTTTCAGTCTATAATTAATTTTTTATTAACCATTAAAATTCGTAAGCATCCGATAAAATACACATTGTAAAGCCTTCCACTCTTCCGTTACTTTGC
>OGRF01000445.1_pt1 | contig 36308 bp, 29 predicted proteins | sample 1553381 | NCBI WGS metagenome assembly OGRF01 (sample SAMEA2580060, study PRJEB22360) | human gut metagenome | biome: human gut; feature: human-associated habitat; material: faeces | place: Denmark | collected 2008/2010
TCTGCGCTCTGCGTTTCTACTATTCCTGTTTCCCTGTCTCGTGGCAGCACTCCTCTATTTGGCCTGCTACCTGCTGACTTTTATGGGATATAAAGAGGATATGGAAGTCGAAATGATGCCAATAGTCAATCATTTCTTCTTCTCTTCGTTACCATATACCATGGGGATTGTATTAATCTGGTTTCTGATTGCCTATTGGGCTAACACAAGCATTATCAATTCCGCCACCGGCTCCAAGCCGCTGAACCGTCAGGAGAATAAACGAGTTTATAATCTGGTGGAAAACCTCTGTATGTCTCAAGGCATGAAAATGCCGAAAATCAATATCATCTATGACAGTTCCCTGAATGCATTTGCCAGCGGTATCAACGAACGCACATACACCGTTACTCTCTCGGAGGGCATCATCCGGAAACTAAATGATGAGGAACTGGAAGCAGTCATCGCGCACGAGCTAAGTCACATCCGCAACCGCGATGTACGCCTGCTGATTATTTCCATTGTTTTTGTCGGTATCTTCTCCATGTTGACAGAAATCACGTTTTATGCCATTACACACATACGCGTGCGTAGTAATAGTAAAGGTAGCGGCGGTGTGGTTCTTTTTATTCTTATTGCTTTAGTGATAGCCGCCATCGGTTATCTTTTTGCAAGCCTGATGCGTTTTGCCATCTCACGCAAACGCGAATATATGGCAGATGCAGGTTCGGCAGAAATGACGAAGAATCCGTTGGCACTGGCCAACGCTCTCCGCAAAATATCAGCAGATCCCGCTATCGAAGCAGTAGAAAGGAAAGACGTGGCACAATTATTTATTCAGAACCCCCAAAAGGCATCTAAAAGTATATTCAGCGGACTTAGCGGATTGTTTGCCACTCATCCTCCCATTGAAAAACGAATTGAAATACTGGAACAGTTCTAAAAGCCTGTTCTAATTTTCTTCCCAAGCGTTTTTATTCAAAAGTTGATTATGCCCTTAATTGGTCTAAACTTATAAATAACAGGGATTTCTGTTTAATTTTCATTAAAAGAAACAGAAGTATCCCTGTCTTTTTAGTATATTTGATTGTTATACATATATACATCAACCTAAATGCAAACTGATATGAGAACGAAGAAGCAAATCTTTATGCTGTTACTAGCCTTGCTAGTGGGCATCCCTACCCTTTCGGCTCAACAAAGTAAAAAGGAAAAGAAGGAACAGAAGAAAGAAGCAGTAATGAAACTAATTGAATCTGAAAATTACAAGATAGATGTCAACACTGCCATGCCGATGCGCGGACGCTCCATCCCTTTGACATCTTCCTACTCACTGACAATCAGAAATGATTCGGTTATTTCTTACTTGCCTTATTATGGACGGGCTTATAGCATTCCGTATGGCGGAGGTGACGGACTTAACTTCAAAGCCATCCTCAAAGAATATAATGTGGAAATGGATAAAAAAGGGAATGCCGTTATCAAGTTCGTCGCACGTAATCCTGAAGACAGATATGAATTCAGAGCCAAAGTATTTCCCAATGGTTCGGCAAGTATCGATGTCAATATGCAAAACCGTCAGTCCATTAGTTTTCAAGGAGAACTGGATATAAAGGAGGAAAAATAATGCCGTCCTTATTCTTCCGGCTCTTCACTACCTTTTAATATAGGTAGGCAAATGTGATATTTGACAGCTAAGATGCGGGTCAGGAATACCGCCAGTCCGCCAATCAACTGACAGGCGTATGATTCCAGACCTGCAACGTCGCACAGCCAGTATGCAATACCGCCTACAACGCAGGCCATTGCATAAATTTCTTTTCGGAAGATAAGAGGTATTTCATTGATAAATACGTCACGAATCACTCCACCGGCTGCTCCTGTAATGCTACCCATGATAATAGCCACCCAGAAAGGATAACCTAAAGCAATGCTCTTGCCTACACCTACCACGGTAAACAATGCCAAGCCAATGGTATCGAAAATAAAGAAAGTATTATTGAGCCGGATGAGCCAACGTCCGAAACAGATTACCCACAGCAAAGCCAGTCCCGTACAAATCAGATATATAGGGTCGGTCATCCACCCCGGTGTCACGTCGAGCAGGACATCACGAATAGTACCGCCACCGATAGCAGTAGCAAGTCCTACCACATAAGCACCAAACCAGTCGAAACGTTTCGCCGAAGCCAGCCGGATGCCACTTATAGCAAAGGCAAATGTGCCTATAAAATCAAGAATTTGAACGAATGTGGGCATATATTTGTTATTTTGTATGCAAAGTAACGAATAAATTCCGTAAGAAAATGTACTTTTGCTTCACGAATTAAACCGAATAAGATAGAAACAATATGAAAATAACAATTGTTGCGGGGGCACGCCCCAATTTTATGAAGATAGCTCCCATTACACGCGCTATTGAAGCCGCACGGGCGCTGGGTAAAAGTATCTCTTACCGACTGGTATATACAGGAAGGAAAGACGATACAAGTCTGGATGCTTCTCTCTTTTCGGACCTCGACATGAAAGCTCCTGATGTTTATCTGGGAGTGGAAAGTAGTAATCCAACGAGTTTGACAGCCGGAATCATGGTAGCCTTCGAACAGGAGCTGACGGAGAATCCGGCACACGTAGTCCTTGTGGTAGACGACTTGACCGCAACCATGAGTTGTGCCATCGTTGCCAAGAAACAAGGTATCAAGGTAGCACATCTCGTAGCCGGAACCCGTTCTTTCGATATGAAAATGCCAAAAGAAGTCAACCGCATGATTACAGACGGACTATCCGACTATCTGTTCACAGCCGGCATGGTTGCCAACCGTAACCTGAACCAGACGGGAACAGAAAGCGAAAACGTATATTATGTAGGCAACATTCTGATTGATGCCATCCGCTACAACCGGAACCGTTTGCTCAAACCTATATGGTTTTCCGTATTGGGGCTGCAAGAGGGAAATTATCTCTTGCTCACCCTCAACCGTCGCGTATTGCTAAACAACAAAGAGAATCTGCGTCAGTTGCTGAAAACAATCATTGAAAAATCTGCCGGTATGCCTATCGTAGCACCGCTGCACACATACGTACGAAATGCCATCAAAGAATTAGGCATCGAAGCTCCGAACCTCCACATAATGCCTCCGCAGAATTACCTGTTCTTCGGTTATCTGATAAACAAGGCAAAAGGAATCATAACAGATTCAGGAAACGTAGCCGAAGAAGCGACCTTCCTGGGTATTCCTTGTATCACGCTCAACACGTATGCCGAACATCCGGAAACGTGGCGCATGGGAACCAACGAACTTGTCGGAGAAGATCCTGCTCTGCTTGCCAAAACAATGGATACACTGATGCACGGTGAATGGAAACGTGGCGAACTTCCCGAACGTTGGGACGGACGTACCGCAGAGCGTATTGTACAGATACTTACGAGCAAATAACATTTACCCGGCATGTTCCATTCCGTTTCCCGGCATGGGACTGTTAGTTTCACGCCTTGAAACTAATAGTTTCACACCGGGAAACAAAGTGTTTCACACCGAGAAACCAACAGTTTCATGCCGGGAAACAAAAAGTGTCAAGTGTCGAAACAAAAAGTGCCCTACAACGAGAGCAAAGGTTTCAAATATCGGGACCGGGAGAACAAAGTGCTGAAACAGCCTTATCAAAAGGATTAACAAAGGAATATTCCTTGGATTACCGGGCGATATATGCTTGTAAACAACCAAAAACGATGGGTAAAAAAAGTTATATATTCTGTTATCCTTAGAGTTATTTGTTAACTTTGCAGCCCTACTACAAACGTTATGATACAACGATATAACAAAATACTTATACTGTTCTTACTCGTATTGGTAGCTTCCAATGCTTTTGCGCAGCAAATTAAAGGGGTAGTCACTGATTCGGTTACCCACGAGCCATTGATGTATATCTCTGTTTACTACCAAGAAAAGAGAGATATGGGTACTATCACCAATATTGACGGAGAATACAGTCTTGAAGCCCGCAGAAACGGAGGAACACTGGTGTTCTCCGCTGTAGGTTATATCAGTAAAACGGTTCGAGTCGGTTCCAACAATCAGACAGTGAACGTTAAGTTAGCTCCGGATAATGTGCTCCTGAACGAAGTTGTCGTGAAACCTCAAAAGGAGAAATATTCCCGCAAGAACAATCCGGCAGTGGAATTCATGAAGAAGGTAATCGAACACAAAAAGGCACAAGTCCTCGAAGTGAACGATTACTATCAGTACGACAAGTACGAGAAGATGAAAATGTCCATCAACGACCTCACACCGGAAAAGCTCGAAAAAGGTATCTACAAGAAATATTCATTCTTAAGAGATCAGGTGGAAGTGTCGGAAACAACCAATAAGTTGATTCTCCCTATTTCCGTACAGGAAACGTCCTCGCAAACCATCTACCGCAAAAATCCCGAAAACAAGAAAACGATTATCAAAGGAAAGAATTCCAATGGTATAGAAGAATTTTTCTCTACGGGAGATATGCTCGGTACCGTATTGAAAGACGTATTTGCCGACATCAATATCTACGATGATGATATCCGGTTGCTTCAGCAGCGTTTCGTCAGTCCGATCGGTAACAATGCCATCTCATTTTATAAATATTATCTGATGGACACATTGATGGTAAACAAGCGCGAATGTGTTCACCTCACGTTTGTTCCGCAAAACTCGCAGGACTTCGGATTCACCGGACATCTGTATGTATTGAACGACTCTACTTATGCCGTTCAGAAATGTACGATGAACCTGCCTAAAAAGACCGGAGTAAACTTCGTCAACCGTATGGACATCGTGCAACAATACGAGCAACTCCCTAACGGAAACTGGGTATTGGCGGATGATGACATGACCGTAGACCTGTCCTGGAATTCCAACAAAACAGCAGGCGGATTGCAGGTGGAACGAACTACGAAATATAGTAATTATAAATTCGATCCTATCGAACAACGACTGTTCCGATTGAAAGGCAGCGTGATAAAAGAAGCGGATATGCTTTCGAAAAGCGATGAGTATTGGGCAAGTGTTCGTCAAGTACCGCTGACGAAGAAAGAAAGTTCGATGGATGTATTCGTTAACCGCCTCGAACAGATACCGGGATTCAAATACATCATCTTCGGAGCGAAAGCGCTGATCGAAAACTTTGTGGAAACAGGAAGCAAAGGCCATCCGAGCAAAGTGGATATCGGTCCTATCAACACCATGATTTCGAGCAACTACATTGATGGTACCCGTTTCCGGTTAAGCGGCATGACAACAGCTCATTTCCATAAACACTGGTTCTTGAACGGATACGGAGCTTACGGTCTAAAAGACGAACGCTGGAAATATAGCGGTACGGTGACTTATTCATTCAATAAACGCGATTATGTTGTCTGGGAATTCCCGAAACATTATCTTTCGGCTTCGTACAGTTATGACGTAATGTCTCCGATGGATAAATTCCTGTTCACAGATAAAGACAATATCTTCCTGTCGGTAAAAACAACGACAGTAGACCAGATGTCGTATATGCGCGATGCCACCATTAATTATGAACTTGAAACGCTGACAGGATTCGGAGTGAAAGCCATGCTGCGCCATCGTAACGACGAGCCTACCGGCAAACTGGAATATCTGCGCAATGATGCCGCGCAAACCCGTGTGCATGATGTCACGACTTCGGAAGCGAGCCTGACGCTGCGTTATGCTCCGGGCGAATCATTTGTCAACTCCAAACAACGCCGCGTACCTGTATCGCTGGATGCTCCTATCTTTACCCTGACTCATGCCATGGGTTTCAAAGGAGTACTAGGTGGAGATTATAGTTTTAACCGTACGGAAGCAAGTGTATGGAAACGTTTCTGGCTCCCCGCTTCCTGGGGAAAGATTGATTGTAGCGTGAAAGCAGGCGCAGAATGGAACACGGTTCCTTTCCCGTTGTTGATCTTGCCGGAAGCTAACTTGTCCTACATCACCCAGCGCGAAACGTTCAACTTGATTAATAACATGGAATTCCTGAACGACCGTTACGCTTCCATGTCATTATCTTATGATATGAATGGAAAACTATTCAACCGTATTCCTCTTATCAAGAACTTGAAATGGAGGGAAATGTTCCGCGTACGTGCTTTGTGGGGAACATTGACAGATAAGAATAATCCGTTTAAGAGCAACAATCCCGATTTGTTCCGTTTCCCGACACGCGACGGTAAGTTCACCAGTTTCGTGATGGACCCGAAAGTGCCTTATATTGAAGGAAGTGTAGGTATCTACAACATTTTCAAGTTGCTGCACGTTGAATATGTACATCGTTTCACTTATCGTGATAATCCGGGTATCAACAAAAACGGTATTCGTTTCATGGTATTAATGGTATTCTAAAACTATGCAACCTTTAGCAGAACGGTTACGGCCAAAAACTTTGGATGAATATATCGGTCAGAAACATTTAGTTGGACCGGGAGCCATCTTACGGAAGATGATTGACGCAGGACGCATCTCTTCTTTTATTCTCTGGGGACCTCCCGGAGTAGGTAAAACAACTCTTGCACAGATCATTGCCAACAAACTGGAAACGCCTTTCTATACTTTGAGTGCTGTGACTTCCGGTGTGAAGGATGTACGCGAAGTGATAGACCGTGCCAAGAGCAATCGTTTCTTTTCGCAGTCCAGTCCGATTCTGTTTATCGATGAAATCCATCGGTTCAGCAAGTCACAGCAGGATTCATTGTTGGGAGCTGTGGAGAACGGAACAGTCACATTGATTGGTGCAACAACGGAAAACCCGTCGTTCGAAGTCATCCGCCCTCTCCTATCCCGTTGCCAGCTTTATGTACTCAAATCTTTGGAAAAAGAAGATTTGCTGGAACTTCTGCAACGTGCCATCACTACGGATGCCATACTGAAGGAACGAAAAATTGAATTGAAAGAAACAACAGCTATGCTGCGCTTCTCCGGTGGAGATGCCCGCAAACTGCTTAATATATTGGAACTTGTTGTGCAATCGGAGACGGAGGAAACAGTTATCATCACCGATGAAATGGTGACCGAACGCTTGCAACAGAATCCACTGGCTTATGATAAGGATGGAGAGATGCATTATGACATTATCTCGGCTTTCATCAAGTCTATCCGCGGTAGCGATCCTGACGGAGCGATCTACTGGCTTGCCCGTATGGTGGAAGGAGGCGAAGATCCGGCTTTCATTGCCCGCCGACTGGTGATCTCGGCTGCCGAGGATATTGGTCTGGCAAACCCGAATGCATTGCTTCTCGCTAATGCGTGCTTTGATACATTGATGAAAATCGGTTGGCCCGAAGGACGGATTCCTTTGGCTGAAACAACGATTTATCTGGCTACCAGTCCAAAAAGTAATTCGGCATACAGTGCGATTAACGATGCACTGGAGCTAGTCCGTTCAACCGGCAATCTGCCCGTCCCCTTACATCTGCGCAATGCTCCGACTAAACTGATGAAGCAACTGGGCTACGGACAGGAATATAAATATGCACACAGCTATGAAGGTAACTTTGTCAAACAGCAATTCCTTCCGGACGAACTGAAAGACAAACGGATATGGCAACCGCAAAACAATCCGGCAGAACAGAAACATGCCGAGCGAATGATACAGTTGTGGGGAGACAAATTTAAAAAATAAGCGTTCGTAAAATAAGTCACTCCCTTCTGTAAAAGAAGCCGAAAGCAAAATAAAGCAGTAGGAAACATTATAACATATTAATAATATTGAAATTGAAATGAAGATTGTAGTTTTAGACGGCTATGCCGCCAATCCCGGAGATTTATCTTGGGAAGGTATGAAGGTGCTTGGAGAATGTACAATTTATGATCGTACAGCTCCGGAAGAGGTATTAGAACGTGCAGCCGGTGCAGAAGCAATTCTGACTAACAAGGTAATCATCAATGCAGACCACATGGCTGCACTGCCCGAACTGAAATATATCGGTGTGTTGGCTACCGGATACAATGTGGTAGACACAGCTGCTGCAAAAGAACGGGGAATCGTCGTTACTAATATTCCTTCATACAGCACCGCTTCCGTTGCTCAAATGGTATTTGCGCATATCCTGAACATCACTCAACAAGTGCAACACCACTCTGAAGAAGTGCATAAAGGTCGTTGGGCTAATAACAAGGATTTCTGTTTTTGGGATACTCCGTTGATGGAACTACGGGAAAAGAAAATCGGTCTGGTAGGACTGGGAAATACCGGATATACCACAGCGCGCGTTGCTATCGGTTTCGGTATGCAAGTGTATGCATTGACTTCCAAATCTCACTTCCAGTTGCCACCGGAAATCAAGAAGATGGATTTAGATCAGTTGTTCAGCGAATGTGATATTATCAGTTTGCACTGCCCGCTTACTCCGGAGACACGCGAAATGGTAAATGCACGCCGTTTGGGTATGATGAAGCCGACAGCTATTTTAATCAACACCGGTCGCGGCCCGCTTATCAACGAACGAGACCTTGCAGACGCTTTGAACAATGGCAAGATTTATGCAGCCGGAGTAGACGTGCTTTCTACTGAACCGCCTTGTGCCGACAATCCATTACTAACTGCGAAGAACTGCTACATCACTCCGCACATTGCCTGGGCAACCATCGAGGCTCGTGAACGTCTGATGAATATTGCAATCAGTAACCTTCAGGCTTACATTGCCGGAAAACCGGAGAATATAGTCAATAAATAAAAAGCGATATATCCGAAAGGATAGAAAAGGCTTATATATAAAAACTCCCCTCATTTAACTTCTCTACCATGACATAAAGAATTAAATAAGGGGAGTTTATTTGTTCCTACAAGAATCTCAATTCGAAATTCTATGTGGACAATTAATATGAGTGTCCTCCTTCATCCATTTCTTTCTCGGTAATTTTGTGACGATCGATACTACGCCAAGCATAGAAAATATATGCAATTACGAATGGAACAAGAATAGAGACATAGGCCATTGTCTTTAGTGTAAATTCGCTGGAACAGCTATTGGCTAAAGTTAATGAGCTTTGCAGGTCTGTATATGACGGATAATAAGCGGTATTGTTGTACCCTGCTACCAGCAATAAAGATAAAACAGTCAGTACCGTACCGATTCCCGTAAACCAGATTCCTTTATCAAACGTCTTTTTAAGCAATGTCTTTCCAATGCCGAAAAGAACCAGTACCACACCAATCAGGAATAAAGCCAACACTACCGGCATTTCGATAAAGTTAGTGAGATACTTATATGGCTGCATATAAATTTCCTGTGTATCCGGATTAACGGCAAAGCCATCAGATACCAATGTACGAATGACAAATGCCAAAAAGAATACAAGGAACAAAACTGTATTATTTCGTACTGCACGACGACATTTATCGGTCAGCTCTTTATCATCAATATTATTAATGAAATAGAGAGATCCCAACACACGGGCAAGGAAGAAGACAGCCAATCCAAGAATAACATTCCAAATGTTGGTCAGTGCATCCAATCCGTGCCAGCCATTTCCCCAATGACTGATTACCGGCATAATGGTATCTGTCATATTGGCCTTATTAATATAGAAATCAGAACCGGTAAAGAAAGTAGCCACTGCCCCACCAAGTAACACAGGACCTACCACTCCATTAATCACCAAAAAAGTCCGGTATGTCTTTTTACCTAACAGATTTCCGGCTTTACTCTGAAACTCATAACTGACAGCCTGCAATACAAAACTGAAAAGTATAATCATCCAAAGCCAATATGCACCGCCGAAACTGGTACTGTAAAACAAGGGGAAAGAAGCGAAGAAAGCTCCTCCAAATGTAACCAATGTAGTAAACGTAAACTCCCACTTACGTCCGGTAGAATTCACCATCATCTTACGATGTTCCTCGGTTTTACCCAAGCAGAACAACAAAGAATTACCTCCTTGTACAAACAATAAGAACACGAGTATGGCTCCTAACAAGGAAACGACAAGCCACCAATATTGTTGCAAAAATATATACATATAGCTAAAATATTAAGTAATGAGTAATAGGTAATTATCAATTCTCCGGTCCTTTTTTGATAGCCTTTACCATAATTCCGACACCTGCAATCAACATCACTGTAAACAGGAGCAGGAAGATAAAGAAAGTCGTTTGTACAGAGCTTACATCCAGTTTGGAGATGGCAGCCATTGTCGGCAGCATATCACGGATAGCCCACGGTTGACGCCCACATTCGGCAACCACCCATCCGGCTTGTCCGGCGATGTATCCCAAAGGAATTGTCAGCAGAGCAATCCAGTGCATCCAACGCATCTGGCTTAAATCTTTCTTATAGATAAAGAAGAGAACGACAATAAAGAACAGGATAAAGTATCCGCCCAAGATTACCATTACACGGAATGCATAAAAGTTCAGAGGAACATTCGGAACCAGTTGGTTCACATCTTTGATATATCCGTAACCGAAATATGGAATATTTTCCTGTAATACTTTATATGCAATTTGAGCATCTTCCTCATGTCCTGCACTCTTTGCTGCACGATAGGCAGCCAATGCACCGATAGCCGTTTTTCCACGTTCTATCTTCTCGGCAGCAGAAAGAGCTGTCGATCCGTCTTTCTGTTGATAACCACCCTCGATGATATTTGTAATACCAGGAACGTAGCCGTCTACATTACGTTCTGCAAGGAAAGAAAGCATGCTGGGGATTTCAAAACGGAAGAGGAAAGGATCTTTCCCATCGTTGTAAGTCTTCTTTTCCGGGTTCAACACTCCTATTCCAACCAGACCTACATTAGTGCCGCCTTCATACAGACCTTCCACGGCAGCCAGTTTCATCGGTTGCGTCTGGGCAATCTGATAACCGGAACCATCACCCGTCCAAACAGAAAGCAACGATGCTACTAATCCAAAAATCGCCCCAATCTTGATGCTGGCAAGCGCAAACTCACGATTACGTTTCTTCAGCAGATACCAACAACTGATGCCGACTACAAAAATAGCACCCAGCACCCAGCCGGACAATACCGTATGGAAGAATTTATTGACCGCTACAGGTGACGTAGCCACTGCCCAGAAATCTACCATCTCATTACGAACTGTATCAGGATTGAATTCCATGCCTACCGGATGCTGCATCCATGCGTTGGCAACGAGAATCCACCAGGCGGAAATCGTAGCTCCCAAGCCTGTGAGCCAGGTAGAAGCCAAGTGGAAACGTTTACTTACTTTGCCCCACCCAAAGAACATGACGGCGATAAATGTGGCTTCCATAAAGAATGCCAAAATACCTTCAATAGCCAACGGAGCACCGAAGATGTCTCCTACAAACCACGAATAATTGCTCCAGTTTGTACCGAACTCAAACTCCAGAATCAAACCGGTTGCCACACCAATGGCAAAGTTTATACCGAAGAGTTTCATCCAAAACTGGGCAGTCTTTTTCCAAAATTCATTGCCTGTTTTATAATACAGCGTCTCCATGATTCCCATCACCACTGCCAGTCCGAGTGTGAGAGGAACAAAAATCCAGTGGTACATGGCTGTCATCGCAAATTGGGCTCTCGACCAATCGATCAGCGAGGTGTCAATACTTTCAATCATAATCCTATGTAGTTTAAGAGTTAAAAATCAGTAGATTTACCGGGGATGGCACGTTCTATCAGTTCGTTTCCCACGTATGTTCCCTTGTCGTCATCCGTAGGATGGTCACGGAGGAAATCAGGGAAAAAGAACATTTTAAGGATGAAGAACATAACGAATAATTTCAGCAGAATGATAACCCACAGGGTACGCCCCAAGGTCATACTACGGAAGCCCTCCAAATAGAAGTTCCAGATCGTAAGCAGTGTATTCTTCATATGTTAACGTTATAATTTGTAATGAGTACAAATATACATTTTTTATAATTAAAACAAACAACTAGTCAAAAAAGTTGTGTGATTTGTTGTGTTTTTCTTCAAAAACCTGCCTATCGACAGAAAAAAAACATTTAACGGCGAAATTACGTCATCCGTCTATCGTTTTTGCGGCATATATAATATGTACGTACCTTCGTTAACAGTAAATCAATAGAAGTATGAATATGATAAATGTAAGAAGATTGACAGTGATGACATTTCTTGGAGCAGGTATGCTGTCCGGCATATCTGCCCAAGTTTCTCCGCTGCAAGTCGATACGCTGAAAGAAACGAAAATTCCGGCTCAATGGGATTTGCAGTCATGCATCGACTACGCAAAAGAGCAGAACATCACGATTCGCAAGAACCGGATCACTGCGGCCAGCACGCAGATTGATGTAAAGACAGCTAAGGCTGCCTTGTTTCCCAGTCTTTCGTTCTCTACCAGCCAGCAGGTGGTGAATCGTCCGTATCAGGAGACGAGTAGTCGGGTAAGCGGCAGCGAAATTATCAGTAGCAATAGTAAAACGAGCTACAATGGTAATTATGGACTGAATGTGTCGTGGACTCTATATAATGGTAATAAAAGACTGAAAACCATCCAGCAGGAAAAGTTGAACAATCAGGTAGCCGAACTGGACGTAGCGACTTCCGAAAATAACATTCAGGAATCTATCGCCCAAGTGTATATCCAGATTCTTTATGCGGCCGAGTCTGTCAAAGTAAACGAAAGTACCCTGCAAGTTTCTATTGCGCAGCGTGACCGCGGACAGGAACTTCTGAACGCCGGAAGTATTGCTAAAAGCGACTTCGCCCAACTGGAAGCACAGGTGAGCACAGACCGATACCAACTTGTCACAGCGCAAGCCACTCTTGAAGATTACAAATTACAACTGAAACAATTGCTCGAACTGGATGGGGAGAATGAAATGAACATCTACCTCCCTGCCCTGTCCGACGAAAATGTACTGGCTCCGTTGCCTACCAAAAAAGATGTGTACATTAGTGCATTGAGTCTTCGCCCGGAGATTGAAGCTAGCAAACTTAATGTAGAGGCTTCCGAACTGGGTATCGGTATTGCCAAATCAAGTTATTTGCCCACAATCAGCCTTAGCGCAGGAATCGGAACCAACCACACCAGCGGCAGCGACTTCACTTTCGGAGAGCAAGTGAAAAACGGATGGAACAATTCGATCGGATTGTCTGTCAGTGTGCCGATCTTCAATAACCGTCAAACTAAAAGTGCCGTACAGAAAGCAAAATTGCAATACGAGACGAGCATGTTATCCTTGCTTGACGAACAAAAAACTCTGTACAAGACCATCGAAGGACTCTGGCTGGATGCTAACAGTGCACAGCAACGTTATGCAGCAGCAAACGAGAAGTTGAAGAGTACACAAATCAGCTATGAGTTGATTAGCGAACAGTTTAATCTGGGAATGAAGAATACCATAGAACTTCTTACTGAAAAGAACAACTTGCTACAAGCACAGCAGGAACAGCTTCAAGCCAAATATATGGCCATACTGAATACGCAGTTGCTGAAGTTCTATCAGGGAGATCAATTAGCATTATAAATAAAAGCATAATAAACGAATGAAAACGAAAAAGATTATCTTAATCGCTGTGGCAGTCGTTGTGGTAGCAGGTGCAGGAATCTGGTTCTTTGCAGGTTCACCGGCCAAGCACAAAGTCACCTACGCCACTGCCAACGTGAGCAAAGGCGATATTTCAAATTCGGTCACTGCTACCGGAACCATCGAACCGGTGACGGAAGTAGAAGTCGGTACGCAGGTTTCCGGTATCATCGACAAGATTTACGTAGATTACAACTCGGTAGTAACCAAAGGACAGTTGATTGCCGAAATGGACCGTGCCACATTGCAAAGTGAATTGGCATCACAACAGGCAACGTACGATGGTGCAAAAGCCGAATATGAATATCAGAAGAAGAATTATGAACGTAGCAAAGGCTTACACGAAAAGTCACTGATTAGTGATACAGATTTCGAACAGGCCCTCTACAACTATCAGAAAGCGAAAAGTAGCTATGATAGCAGTAAGGCATCGCTCGCAAAAGCAGAACGTAACCTGGCTTATGCTACTATCACCTCACCGATTGACGGAGTAGTCATCAGCCGTGATGTGGAAGCAGGACAAACCGTTGCTTCCGGATTCGAAACTCCGACACTGTTCACTATTGCTGCCGACCTGACACAGATGCAGGTAGTAGCCGATGTGGATGAAGCTGATATAGGCGGTGTAGTAGAAGGCCAGCGTGCCAGCTTCACGGTAGATGCTTATCCGAATGATGTATTCGAAGGCGTAGTTACACAAATTCGTCTGGGAGATGCAAGCAGTACGAGCAGTACAAGCACCACCACTACAGTAGTTACTTATGAAGTTGTAATCTCTGCTCCCAACCCTGATTTGAAACTTAAACCTCGTTTGACAGCTAATGTCACGATCTATATTCTTGATAAAAAGGATGTGTTGTCTGTCCCGAACAAAGCACTGCGATTCACACCTGAAAAACCGTTAATCGGTAATAATGACATCGTAAAAGATTGCGAAGGCGAACATAAACTCTGGACTCGTGAAGGAACCACATTCACCGCTCATCCGGTAGAAGTAGGAATCAGCAACGGTATATCTACAGAAATTATCAGTGGCATTTCCGAAGGAACAAAAGTAGTGACCGAAGCTACCATAGGAGCAATGCCCGGTGAAAATGTGGCTGCTGAAGGAAATCAGGAAAGTGGCGGAGAAAGAAGTCCGTTCATGCCTGGCCCTCCGGGAAGTAAGAAGAAGAAATAATTATTCAATGTGCCAATCCGTTATTGGCACATTAACACATTATTTACGATGAAAAAAGTAATTGAAATACAAAATATCAAACGTAACTTTCAGGTAGGCGACGAAACTGTCCACGCATTGCGGGGTGTTTCGTTCAATATCAATGAAGGAGAGTTTGTTACCATCATGGGGACTTCCGGTTCGGGAAAATCCACGCTGCTTAATATATTAGGCTGCCTGGACACCCCGACCAGTGGAGAATATCTGCTCGACGATATTCCCGTACGTACGATGAGCAAGCCTCAACGTGCAGTACTAAGAAACCGGAAGATTGGCTTCGTGTTCCAAAGCTACAACTTGTTACCTAAAACGACGGCTGTAGAAAATGTGGAACTACCGCTTATGTACAACTCTGCCGTGAGCGCTTCCGAACGCCGTCGCCGCGCCATCGAATCCCTACAGGCTGTAGGATTGGGGGACCGTCTGGAACATAAATCCAACCAGATGTCCGGTGGACAGATGCAGCGCGTTGCCATCGCACGCGCATTGGTCAACAATCCGGCAGTGATTCTTGCCGACGAAGCGACCGGAAACCTCGATAGCCGTACCTCTTTCGAGATACTTGTACTGTTTCAAAAGCTTCATGCAGAGGGACGTACGATTATCTTTGTAACACATAATCCCGAACTTTCGCAATATAGCAGCCGGAATATCCGTCTGCGTGACGGTCAGGTTATAGAAGATACAACCAATCCGAAAATTCTGTCTGCTGCCGAAGCGCTGGCCGCATTGCCGAAAAACGACGAGGATTAATAATTATTCAATGTGCCGATATACTAATGTGCCGATTGCTGTACAATAAACAGGTTGGGTGACTATACCTTCAGGAAATTGCCCCATTAGTATATAGACAAATTAGCAAATTATTCATTATGAATGGAACTAATTTATTTAAGATAGCTCTCCGGGCATTGGCGAACAATAAGCTGCGTGCTTTTCTCACCATGCTCGGTATCATTATCGGTGTTGCTTCCGTCATCACGATGCTGGCTATCGGACAAGGTTCGAAGAAAAGCATCCAGCAGCAGATTTCCGAAATGGGATCGAACATGATTATGATTCATCCGGGAGCCGATATGCGTGGAGGTGTCCGCCAAGACCCGTCTGCTATGCAGACTTTGAAGCTTGCCGACTACGAAGCCTTGCGTGATGAGACAAGTTTTCTGTCCGCCATCAGTCCCAATGTTTCATCATCGGGGCAACTCATTGCCGGAAACAACAACTACCCAGCTTCCGTGAACGGTGTCGGAACAGAATACCTCAACATCCGCCAGCTGACTGTTGAAAACGGAGAGATGTTCACAGAGGCCGACATACAGAGTTCGGCGAAAGTATGTGTGATTGGAAAGACTATAGTAGACAATCTTTTTCCGGACGGAAGTGATCCGGTAGGTAAGATTATTCGTTTCAGTAAAATACCGCTTCGTGTGGTAGGTGTGCTTAAAGCCAAAGGCTACAACTCCATGGGACAAGACCAGGATGCAGTAGTGCTTGCACCATACACCACAGTGATGAAACGTCTGCTTGCCGTTACGTATTTGCAGGGAGTGTTTGCCTCTGCCCTTACCGAAGATATGACGGATTATGCTACTGACGAAATCAGTACGATCCTCCGTCGCAACCATAAGCTGAAAGCTTCGGATGACGATGATTTCACCATCCGTACCCAACAGGAATTGAGTACAATGCTCAACTCAACCACCGATTTGATGACAACCCTGCTGGCTTGTATCGCAGGTATTTCATTGGTAGTAGGTGGTATCGGAATTATGAATATCATGTATGTATCCGTTACGGAACGTACCCGTGAAATCGGTCTGCGTATGTCTGTCGGTGCACGTGGAGTCGATATTCTAAGCCAATTCCTTATCGAGGCCATCATGATTAGTATCACGGGAGGTATCATCGGAGTGATTATCGGTTGCGGGGCTAGCTGGATTGTCAAGAGCGTAGCGCATTGGCCTATCTATATCCAGCCGTGGAGTGTATTCCTTTCCTTCGCAGTATGTACCGTTACGGGCGTCTTCTTCGGATGGTATCCGGCTAAGAAAGCAGCTGATTTAGACCCGATAGAAGCCATCAGATACGAATAATTGATTGACAACCGTCGGTTGTCAATTAAAAAAATTATCTTTGTCTTTATGAAACAAACCTTTACATCCGCACGTCGTCCCCTGGAGATACTGATACACATTATCAGCTGGGGGATTATGTTCGGTTTCCCGTTCTTCTTCGTTGAACGTGGAAACGGGAACATTAACTGGATGGCCTATATACGCCATCTTGCTGTACCACTCTCTTTTATGATTGCGTTCTACGTGAATTATTTCATTCTTGTCCCCCGTTATCTGTTTCAGAGTCAGGCCAAAAGATATATCGTCTACAACATTATCTTTTTATGTGTCATCGGCATTTTGTTACATCTCTGGCAAAGCCTGACATTCGATCCGTCATTTGCACCCAAAGCCAAAAGACCGGGTATGCCTCCGGGATGGCTATTCTTCCTTAGAGATATGTTGAGCCTCGTATTTACTATCGGCCTAAGTGCCGCTATCCGTATGAGCGCGCGATGGACGCAAAATGAAGCTGCCCGCAAAGAAGCGGAACGAAACCGTACGGAAGCGGAACTGAAAAATCTGCGAAACCAACTGAACCCTCACTTTCTGCTGAATACCCTGAATAATATCTATGCACTGATTGCATTTGATTCGGACAAAGCGCAACAAGCAGTTCAGGAGTTGAGCAAACTGCTTCGTTATGTGTTATATGATAACCAACAAACGTACGTTCCTCTCTGTAAAGAGGTTGATTTTATCCGAAATTACATTGAACTGATGCGCATCCGCCTGTCGGCCAATGTACAGATGATTACTAAATTTGATATTCAGCCCGACAGTCAGATGCTTATTGCTCCGCTTATCTTTATCTCATTGATAGAGAATGCTTTCAAGCATGGCATCTCCCCTACTGAATCGAGCTTCATCAGTATTCATCTTTCGGAGAATGATAAGGAGGTGATTTGCGAAATTCGCAACAGTAATCATCCAAAGACAGTGGAGGATAAAAGTGGCTCGGGTGTGGGACTGGAGCAAGTCAGCCGCCGGTTGGAGATTCTTTATCCCGGGGCTTATACCTGGTCGAAAGGTATCTCAAAAGATGAAAAAGTATATGAATCGAAATTAAGTATCAAGATCAGAGAGTAGATTTCAAAACATTGAATATAAAAACTTTAGATATAAAATAGTATGATGTTACGTTGTGCAATTGTTGACGATGAGCCGTTAGCTCTTAGCTTGTTAGAGAGTTACGTGAATAAAACCCCGTTCCTGCAACTCGTAGGAAAGTATTCCAGTGCGGTTCAGGCAATGAAAGAATTGCCTGGCGAAGAGGTCGACCTCCTGTTTCTGGACATTCAGATGCCGGAGCTTAACGGTCTGGAGTTCTCGAAGATGGTAGATCCGCATACCCGTATTGTGTTTACCACCGCTTTCGGACAGTATGCCATCGACGGTTATCGTGTCAACGCACTCGATTACCTGCTGAAACCAATCTCCTACGTCGATTTCCTGCAAGCTGCCAACAAAGCCCTTCAATGGTTCGAACTTGTGCAGAAACCGGAAGAGATAGACAGTATTTTTGTGAAAAGTGACTACAAACTGGTGCAAGTGGACTTGAAGAAAATCATGTATATCGAAGGACTGAAAGATTATATTAAAATATATACGGAAGATGCTTCCAAACCTATTCTATCACTGATGAGTATGAAAGCAATGGAGGAACTTTTACCTTCCAGCCGTTTCATACGCGTGCACCGCTCATTCATCGTACAAAAAGATAAGATACGTGTGATCGATCGCGGGCGTATTGTTTTTGACAAGACATATATTCCTATCAGCGATAGTTACAAGCAAGTTTTTCAGACTTTTCTTGACGAAAGGAGCTAATTATTCATGAATTTATCGGTAAAAAAGTGAATTTTGTCGATTATAGTTTGTCAAAACCCGTTTTATATCTACCTTTGCAACGAACAGAAAGGGATTGTGAAATTCCAAGAATAGAATAGTTTAGTTAAGTCTAGTTTAGTTTTTGTGTTAATAGCTCCCTCGTCGGCGGACGAACTAGGGAGCTATTTTTTTATTTATTACAGGAATATAATTGCACAAAATATACATATTTTCCATAACTTTGCAGCGACAAAGGATCACACAAATGGAATATAGCGTAGAAGAACTAAAAAGTGCATTAATAGAGAAATGCGAGAGTGAAGGTATCCTGTATGCAACGGTTGCAATGGACCGTCGTACTAAAGAAATGATTCTTCCTGATACTTTACAAGGAGCTCTGAAACATCCGGAATTCTTCGTATGTACCTGCAAGAAAGTAAAAGACCAATATGTAGTGGAGGAGATTACTAAAGTGTAATACTCCCCCCAGTCTTTTATTTTTTATTCGCCCAGTTCACTTAGCAAATCGTAGGAAGGAGCAAAGAAAAGTGTTCCCGTAACTGCTGTACTAAAGTCCAGTAAACGGTCGGTATTGCCTACCGGATTGCCAATAAACATACTTTCCAACATCTGCCGGGTAGTAGTGAACGTACTTGCATAGCCGATGAAGTAAGTACCATATTCTCCCTTAGACGTATTGGCGAACGGCATATTGGCACGCACTATTTTCAGGTCATCTCCAATATTAGTGACGGCATTATGCGCATTTTGAGGTTTCTCCTCGTCAGACAGTTCGACATCGTTAAACTTACGACGCCCGATCACTTTCTCCTGTTCTTCCACAGGTAAGGAGTTCCACGCAACCATATCGTGAATATACTTCTGCACAAAGACATAGCTGCCTCCTGCAAAATCAGCATCTTCCTCTCCTACAACTGCAAAATGATAGGGATTTTCATCAACCGCCGGATTCTCCGTTCCATCCACAAAGCCGATATTGGAGATCTTCCCCCCCCAAAACGCCAATGATTGCCTTGCCATCCATATATCTGAAACCGTGAGTTTCGTCGACAGGTTCAACCACGCCTTGAAGTTTCTCATCGATGATAGATGCAAACTCAAAACATAATCCCATCTGTTTTGCACGGATATGAAACAATAAGTCGCCCGGAGTAGAAACTGCCGTATGCTTCTCGCCTTTTATCTCTTCGAAAGTTTTCAGTTCTTTGGGTTTTCCCTGTTCCGGGAAAAGACGGTTCCAGGCATCGGCTCCAAATCCCATGGTACAACTGAACATCATATCAGGAAAACGGTTACGCATACTGCGAATCAGGGCCGAGAAATTGGCACACACATCTTTTACTTTGCCAAGAGTTTCAGGCGAATCTTTTAAAGTATAAACAATAAAAATAACATTTTCGCCTTGTTTCCCCGCTACGTCTTGTGGGATATTACCACCAAATGAATGTTGATAAGGATTCATATTTTTCTTTTTTTCTATTAGTTTCGTCAATGAAATAGTTCTGTTCTAACTCATCTTTTTATTAGGATCTTCAATATATGCGGCAGCCCCTTTATCCATAAACAGTTCTACATTTTGCGCATGATGAGCCACATAGGCTGCGGGACCAGTGTCTCCCGAATTACAGATTTCTTCTACTACATCGGCTTTATTTTTTCCGGTAATCAGGAAAATGACATAGCGGGCATTCTGAATGGGGTATCCCGTCATTGCGATACGCTTCTGCCCGTTACGGGGATGTGCACTGACCACATAAATAGAGTTTGAAGTCAGCAAATCTTCTTGCCCGGGAAAGATCGAAGAAGTGTGTCCGTCATCTCCGGCTCCCAACAGTATAATATCGAATTCGGGCCAACCACGCTTAAACGGCACTTGCTGCCGGACTAACTCCGAATAACGAACCGCCTCTTTCGCAGGCTTTGCCTCTCCACGGATACGGAATACATTCTCATAGAGAATAGGAGTGATACCCAAAAGAAGGTTGCGCATCATTCCGTAATTACTGTCCGAATCATCGGGAGGCACACAACGTTCATCCACCCAATAAATCCGCATACGGTCCCAAGGGGTAATTTCCATATATTCATTCGCCCATAAATCGAACATCAGAGCAGGGGTATTACCACCACTAACTGCGATATTGAACACTCTGTCCGGCTCTTCATTCATGATTTCCACCAGGCGGAGTATCAATGCTCGTGAAGTTTCAATTGATGAGGGAAAAACTGATAGTTTCATAATTCACAATATTGATCTGTATTTGTCAAATTCTTACAAGGATTCGTCCAGTCAGCCCCATGTTCGTGCATCATTGCTTCACTTTCCAAAGGTCCCCACGTACCTGCGGGATAACCGTAAAGAGGCGCATCGGGGTTATCTTTCCAATAGCGGAGCACCGGATCGAAGAATTTCCATGAGGCTTCTACTGCATCACTTCGAGTAAATAAAGTCGGATCGCCCTGGATACAATCATCTATCAGACGGGCATAAGCGTCACCACTAGGCACACCGCCCAACTGTGCATAACTGAAATCCATCGTCACCTGGCGGACTTCGAAACCTGCACCGGGGACTTTCATTCCGATTTTGAGCACAATTCCTTCATTCGGTTGCAAACGAAGGATCAATTTATTAGCCCGTGGACAGTTGCCACTAGCACAATGAAACATCTGGTGAGGTGTTTCCCGGAAATGCACAACGATTTCCGTTACTTTCGTCGGCATTTGTTTACCTGTACGAATGTAGAACGGAACGCCACTCCAGCGCCAGTTACTAATGCCCAGTTTCATGGCAATATAAGTTTCCGTGCGCGAATCGGGAGCCACTCCTTTTTCTTCACGGTATCCTTTTTTACTACCGGAGGCTGTATATTGTCCGCGAACAATATGTTCATTCAAATCGATATCATTCAATGGAGTAAGAGATTCGTAGACCTTCACCACTTCATTACGGAAATTGTCTGCATTGAAAACAGCAGGCGGTTCCATAGCCGTAAGGGCCACGAGCTGTATCAGATGATTCTGCACCATATCCCGTAGCGCACCTGCCGTTTCATAGAACCCGCCTCGTTGCTCGATACCCAGATTTTCTACGGCTGTAATTTCTACGTAGTCAATATAGTTACGATTCCAGAGAGGTTCGAAGATACCGTTGGCAAAACGGAAAGCCAGTACATTCTGGGCCGTTTCCTTACCGAGAAAATGGTCGATACGGTAAATTTGATGCTCATTGAAAACAGAGGCATACGTTTTATTCAGTTCAAGTGCCGACTCGAGATCATAGCCGAAAGGTTTCTCAACGATGATGCGCGAGTGGGGAGTGTTAAGTCCGGCAGCTTTCAAATAGAGGGGCACTACTCCGTAAAGTGATGGCGGAGTGGCAAGATAGAACAGCAGATTGTCCGGATCTACCTCATTAGTCAATTCAACCAGACGTTGGCGGAGTTGCGGGTAACCTTCTTCTTTTGCCGGGTCCATCGGTAAATAGTAGAGATGGGAGACAAATGAAGCCATAAGAGCTGTGTCCTGTTCTTCAGACTTGACAAACTGTTGTAGTTCTTCTAATATATAGGAACGGTAGTTATCGTCAGAATAGACCGTACGCCCGATACCCAATATGGAAAACTCTCCGGTCAACCGTTTTTCACGGTAGAGGGAGTAAAGGGCAGGCATCAGCTTACGCTTGGTCAAATCACCTGACGCACCGAAAATTATCATTGCAAATTTATCCACTTTATTAATTTCTAAATATGAATTATAGGTTTACTCAAACATTATAGGTACCCGATTTCGTATCTCCTCCGTGGCCTGTCCAGTTCTCGTGAAAGAACTGTCCGCGCAACTCATCCTTACGCTCAAAAGTGTGCGCACCAAAATAATCGCGTTGTGCCTGTACAAGGTTGGCGGGCAGATCGGCAGAAGTGAGCGAATAGAAATAGTTGAGGGCAGAGGAGAAAGCAGGAACGGGAAGTTCTTCTTTCATGGATTCCGCCACCAGGCTCTTCCATCCGGGAAGCAATGTCTTCATTTCTTCTTTAAAATAAGGAGCCAACAACAAGTGTTTAGGCTTGTCGGTGGCTTCGAAGGCAGCTGCAATATCGTTCAGGAATATACTGCGGATGATGCATCCCCCACGCCACATACGCGCAATGGAAGCCAGGTCGAGATGCCAGCCGAAAGCGTCGGAAGCACGTTGCAACACGGCGAATCCCTGGGCATAAGAGACGAGTTTGGAAGCATAAAGAGCAGAAAAGATATTCTTTACGAGTTCCGCCTTATTATATATAGGTTGTGTATGTTGACACTGGAATTGCTTGGAAGCCAGGTGACGCAAGTCTTTCTGTGAAGAAAGGCTTCGTTCGAATACCGCCGTGGCAATTAGCCCTAACGGCATACCGAGTTCCATCGCATTGATAACCGACCATTTTCCGGTTCCTTTCTGTCCGGCTGCATCCAGGATTTTATCAATGAGATAACCTCCGGATTTGTCTTTATGCCGCAGAATGTTGGCGGTGATTTCGATCAGATAACTGCGAAGTTTGCCTTCGTTCCAACGGGCAAAGACATCAGCCATTTCCTCATTGGTCAGATCAAGCAGCTTTTTCATCACCCAATAGGCTTCGGCAATCAGCTGCATATCACCATATTCGATACCGTTGTGAATCATCTTCACAAAATGACCGGAGCCGGCAGGACCCACCCATTGACAACAAGGAGTGCCGTCCGGTGCTTTTGCCGCAATACTTTGAAGAATCGGTTTCACTTCCGGCCATGCTTTTTCCGAACCACCGGGCATGATAGAAGCTCCATTCAAGGCTCCCTCTTCACCACCGGACACACCGCTACCGACGAAAAGAAATCCCTTTGATTCCGCCAGTTGGACACGACGGTTCGTATCTTCGTAATTAGAATTACCGCCATCAATAAGGATATCTCCCGGTGAAAGCAGCGGGAAAAGCTGATCCATCAGTTCGTCAACCGGACTTCCGGCACGAACCATCATCATAATCTTACGGGGAATAGCTATCGAATCTACAAATGCCTTTATATCTGTGAATCCTTCGATGTTTTTACCTTTTGCACGACCATTCAGGAAGCGTTCTACCACCCCCTCTTCTACTCCGGGAACAGTACGGTTATAAACCGACACGTGCCATCCCTTACTCTCCATGTTTAAAGCAAGATTCTCGCCCATCACAGCCAAGCCGATAAGTCCGATATCTGTTTTATTCTGATTTGCCATAACTTGTATATTTTGAATATTCTTTATCTTAGTAACATTTGAAATGCACATTTGTTCGCAATATTTTAGATTAAAATATTATTTTTGTGGTCTACAAATAAAATCAAGGATGAAGAAGATCAAAATCGGTTTGTTGGCACGCATCGTTATCGCCATCATTTTGGGTATTGCCATCGGCACAGTTTTCCCGGCTCCGCTAGTGCGAATATTTGTTACGTTCAATGGCATTTTCAGTGAATTTCTTAATTTCTCTATCCCATTGATTATCGTCGGACTGGTTACTGTGGCTATTGCCGACATCGGAAAAGGCGCAGGAAAAATGCTACTCGTGACAGCTTTGATCGCCTACTTCGCTACTCTTTTTTCAGGCTTTCTCTCCTACTTCACAGGAGTCACAGTATTTCCTTCGCTCATCGAACCGGGTGCACCACTTGAAGAAGTAAGCGAAGCGCAGGGAATCCTCCCCTACTTCTCCGTCTCCATTCCGCCACTGATGAACGTAATGACAGCTCTGGTTTTAGCTTTCACACTGGGGTTAGGACTGGCGTCACTCAACAGCGACGCATTGAAAAATGTGGCACGTGATTTTCAGGAAATTATCGTACGAATGATAAGTGCCGTCATTCTGCCGTTGCTGCCGCTTTATATCTTCGGCATATTCCTCAACATGACACATTCGGGACAAGTATATTCCATCCTGATGGTGTTTATTAAAATTATCGGAGTCATCTTCGTTCTTCATATTTTCCTGTTGGTTTTTCAGTATTCCATTGCGGCATTGTTTGTGCATAGAAATCCATTCAAATTGCTTAGCAAAATGCTGCCCGCTTACTTCACGGCATTGGGTACACAATCATCTGCAGCCACCATTCCCGTGACACTGGAACAGACCAAAAAGAACGGAGTATCTGCTGAAGTAGCCGGATTTGTGATTCCGCTATGTGCCACCATCCATCTATCGGGCAGTACACTGAAAATTGTAGCCTGCGCACTGGCATTGATGATGATGCAGGGAATGCCGTTCGACTTCCCCCTGTTTGCCGGGTTTATCTTTATGCTGGGTATCACTATGGTAGCTGCTCCGGGAGTTCCGGGTGGAGCAATCATGGCTTCCCTGGGGATTCTGCAATCCATGCTCGGTTTCGACGAATCGGCACAGGCTTTGATGATTGCGCTTTACATCGCCATGGATAGTTTCGGTACTGCCTGCAATGTAACGGGAGACGGAGCTATCGCTTTGATTATCGACAAAATAATGGGAAAAAACCGTGCTGAATGACTGTGCTGAAAAATAATTGGAAAGTCACTTGGCTGGGTCACAAAAAATGCCGACATTTGCACCCACATTTTCAATTATATAAATAATTAGCGTATGAAAAAAGCCCTAATTTCAGGCATCACCGGGCAAGATGGTTCTTATCTTGCCGAATTTCTATTGCAAAAAGGTTACGAAGTACACGGTATACTCCGTCGTTCTTCTTCGTTCAATACAGGACGTATTGAACATTTGTATTTTGACGAGTGGGTGCGCGACATGAAACAGAAACGTACGATTAATCTGCATTATGGGGATATGACAGATTCTAGTTCGTTAATTCGTATTATTCAACAGGTGCAACCGGATGAAATCTACAATCTCGCAGCTCAAAGCCACGTGAAGGTTTCGTTCGACGTTCCGGAATACACTGCCGAAGCAGATGCTATCGGTACGTTGCGTATGCTCGAAGCTGTACGCATCCTGGGACTGGAAAAGAAAACCCGCATCTATCAAGCTTCTACTTCCGAATTGTTCGGTAAGGTGCAGGAAGTTCCACAAAAAGAGACAACTCCATTCTATCCCCGTTCTCCGTATGGGGTAGCCAAACAATATGGTTTCTGGATTACTAAAAACTACCGCGAAAGCTATGGTATGTTTGCCGTAAACGGAATCCTGTTCAATCACGAGAGTGAACGCCGTGGCGAGACATTCGTTACCCGTAAAATTTCGCTTGCTGCCGCACGTATCGCACAGGGCGAACAGGACAAACTGTACCTGGGTAACCTGGATTCTCTTCGCGACTGGGGATATGCCAAGGATTACATCGAATGTATGTGGCTGATCCTGCAACATGATGTTCCCGAAGATTTCGTTATTGCTACCGGAGAAATGCACACGGTGCGCGAATTCGCAACCTTAGCATTCAAAGAAGCAGGTATCGAACTTCGTTGGGAAGGTGAAGGCGTAAATGAAAAAGGTATCGACGTAGCTACCGGAAAATCTCTGGTAGAAGTTGATCCGAAGTATTTCCGTCCATCGGAAGTAGAACAATTGCTGGGCGACCCGACTAAAGCTAAAACACTGTTGGGCTGGGATCCACGTAAAACATCATTCGAAGAACTGGTAAGTATCATGGTTCGCCACGATATGGAGAAAGTGAGACGAATGATTGCTACCAAACATTAAAACTTGCTTTACTAATAGAATGGAAAAGAATGCAAAGATATATGTAGCAGGACACCGCGGACTTGTGGGATCTGCTATCTGGAAGAATTTGCAGGATAAAGGATACACCAATCTGGTAGGCCGCACTCACAAAGAGCTTGATCTGCTGGATGGCACGGCTGTCCGTAATTTTTTCGATGAAGAACAACCGGAATATGTATTCCTTGCTGCTGCCTTTGTGGGTGGTATCATGGCGAACAGCATCTACCGTGCCGACTTTATCTATAAGAATCTGCAGATTCAACAGAATATTATCGGAGAGAGTTTCCGTCACAACGTGAGAAAGTTGCTCTTCCTCGGCAGTACGTGTATTTATCCACGCGATGCCGAACAGCCGATGAAAGAAGATGTATTGCTTACTTCACCGTTAGAATATACCAACGAGCCGTATGCAATCGCCAAAATTGCCGGACTGAAAATGTGCGAGAGCTTCAACCTGCAATATGGAACGAACTACATCGCTGTGATGCCGACAAATCTTTACGGACCGAATGATAATTTCGACTTGGAACGCAGTCATGTACTGCCTGCCATGATCCGAAAGATTCATCTGGCACACTGTCTGAAAGAAGGAAACTGGGAAGCTGTACGCAAAGATATGAATCTGCGTCCGGTGGAAGGTGTAAATGGCGACAGTCCGAAAGAAGAAATCCTGGCTATTCTGCAAAAATACGGAATCAGCGAAACAGAAGTCACTCTTTGGGGGACAGGTACTCCACTCCGCGAGTTCCTTTGGAGCGAAGAAATGGCAGATGCCAGCGTCTTCGTAATGGAGCACGTAGACTTCAAAGATCCCTATAAAGAAGGCAGCAAAGATATCCGCAACTGCCATATCAACATCGGCACCGGTAAGGAAATCACCATCCGTCAGCTGGCCGAACGTATTGTAGAAACTGTAGGGTATCAAGGAAAACTGACCTTCGACAGCAGCAAACCGGACGGCACAATGCGCAAGCTAACCGATCCTTCAAAACTGCATGCACTGGGCTGGCACCACAAAATTGAAATCGAGGAAGGCGTACAAAGAATGTACGAATGGTACTTGAAATAAGAATTTAAAGAATCAATCAATATGCTATGAGCAGAATTATTTTTGCTTATAGCATATTTTTTTTTGATTATAGCATAATGATTTTTGGTTATAGCATAATGAAATTAGCTATAAGCATAATCTTTCCTCCTACCAGCCTGTCGCAATCTCACTACATCGCCCTTCCCCCATTTCCAAAAATTCTTCCCTCTTAATTCTTCATTCTTAATATAATTGCTATATTTGCACAAATTAATACCAAATGTGCAAAACAATGGAACAAAGTTTTATAGCCTACATTGAGAATAGTATCAAAAATAATTGGGACCTGGATGCCCTGACCGATTATAAAGGTGCAACTTTACAGTATAAAGACGTAGCTCGCAAGATCGAAAAACTCCATATCATTTTTGAAGAAAGTGGAATCCGCAAAGGAGATAAGATTGCTGTTTGCGGAAGAAACAGCTCTCATTGGGGAGTCACTTTTCTTGCTACACTGACGTATGGGGCAGTTGTTGTACCCATTCTCCATGAATTTAAAGCGGACAATATACATAACATCGTCAACCATTCCGAAGCAAAATTACTGCTTGTAGGAGATATGGTATGGGAAAACCTGAATGAGTCGGCAATGCCGCTACTGGAGGGTATCCTGATGATGAACGACTTCACCCTGCTAGTGTCACGCAGCGAACGACTGACTTATGCACGCGAACACCTGAACGAAATGTTCGGCAAAAAATATCCGAAGAATTTCCGCACAGAGCATATCGCTTATCATAAGGATGAACCGGAAGAACTGGCTGTTATCAATTATACTTCAGGAACAACAAGTTACTCGAAAGGAGTAATGCTCCCCTATCGCAGTCTGTGGTCGAATACCAAATTTGCTTTTGAAGTATTAGACCTGCAAGCCGGAGATAAGATCGTATCCATGCTCCCTATGGCACACATGTACGGACTGGCTTTCGAATTCCTTTATGAGTTCTCCGTGGGTTGCCACATCTACTTCCTTACTCGCATGCCGAGTCCGAAAATCATTTTCCAGGCTTTCGAAGAGGTGAAACCTAATCTGATTGTTGCCGTACCGCTTATCATCGAAAAAATCATCAAGAAGAGCGTGCTTCCGAAATTGGAAACTCCTGCAATGAAGATCTTACTAAAAGTGCCTATCATCAACGACAAGATAAAAGCAACGGTACGCGAAGAAATGATTAAAGCATTTGGCGGAAACTTCAAAGCTGTTATTGTAGGAGGTGCTGCTTTCAATCAGGAAGTAGAACAGTTCTTGAAAATGATTGATTTCCCTTATACAGTAGGATATGGAATGACGGAATGTGGTCCGATTATCTGTTACGAGGATTGGAGAAGATTCAAGCCGGGTTCATGCGGAAAAGCTGTACCACGTATGGATGTGAAAGTGTTGTCATCTGATCCCGAGAACATTGTTGGCGAAATCGTATGTAAGGGTCCAAATGTGATGTTGGGATATTACAAAAACGAAGAAGCTACCCAAGAAGTTATCGACAAAGACGGATGGCTGCATACAGGTGACCTGGCTTTGATGGATGCTGAAGGAAATGTTACGATCAAAGGACGCAGCAAGAACCTGTTATTGAGTGCTAGCGGACAGAATATCTACCCGGAAGAAATTGAAGATAAATTGAACAACCTGCCATACGTGGCTGAAAGTATTATCGTTCAGCAAAACGAAAAACTTGTCGGACTTGTTTATCCTGATTTTGATGACGCTTTCGCTCATGGCCTGAAGAATGAAGACATCGAGCAAATAATGGAAGAAAACCGTGTGGCACTGAATGATACGCTACCGGCTTACAGCCAAATATCGAAGATGAAAATCTATCCGGAAGAATTCGAAAAGACACCGAAGAAGAGTATCAAACGTTATTTATATCAGGAAGCAAAAGGCTAATATAAAGTTAGCTGCATATAGATATAACTTAAACCGAAAAAGAGAAAGGAATGAAGATAAAAAAAACAATATTCACGGCAGCTATACTAATGGCTGCCGTTTGTTTACCGGCACAGAACAAGAGTGCAGGTATTAATATATCTATCTGGAAAGATATTTGTACGCAACCGCATGACAGCACACAGACGACTTATGTGAACATCGGTCTCCTGTCTACAATGAATCGCTTGAACGGTGTGGGTATCAATGCATTGGGAAGTGTGGTACATGGTGACATGAACGGAGTACAGATCACCGGATTAGCCAATCTGGCAGGTGGAACAATGAGGGGTGTCCAGCTAGCCGGTATCAGTAATATCAGCGGCAACAACACCGTAGGGCTTTCTGCTGCCGGACTAGTAAATATCACTGGCGACAGAACACAAGGAGTAATCATATCCGGTTTAACCAGTATCGGAGGAGATAATACCTCGGGGTTAATGATTAGCGGTTTCATGAATGTGACGGGCAATATGGCTTCGGGCTTACACTTCTCCGGAATAGCAAATATCACCGGACAGAGCTTCGGTGGTCTGATGACTTCGGGACTTTTAAATGTAGTAGGCGAACACATGAACGGCTTGCAGATGGCAGGAATTGCCAATATAACCGCATCGAAACTGAATGGGGTGCAAATAGCATTATGTAATTATGCAACGCAGGCCCGCGGGCTTCAAATTGGCCTTGTCAATTATTACAAGGAAGATATGAAGGGATTCCAACTCGGATTGGTTAATGCGAATCCTGATACAAGAGTGCAAATGATGGTGTATGGTGGAAATGCTACGCCTGCCAATATAGGTGTACGCTTCAAGAACCAATTGTTTTATACCATTCTGGGAATCGGCTCCATGTATCAGGGATTGAATGATAAGTTTTCGGCAAGTGCATCCTATCGTGCCGGCTTGTCCTTCACTCTTTACAAAGGCTTATCCATCAGCGGAGACCTTGGCTACCAGCATATCGAGGCTTTCGATAACAAAGACGAGGTGATTCCAAAACGTTTATATGCATTGCAGGCACGTGCCAATCTGGAATATCAATTTACCAGAAAGTTCGGTATCTTTGCAACAGGCGGTTATGGGCTAACCAGATTCTATAATAAATCAAGCAATTACGATAAAGGAGCGATTATAGAAGCAGGCATTGTTCTTTTCTAAATAAAATTACAATGAACGTTGAGATGAACATAACTACAATTAGAGAATACCAGCCAACAGATAAGAATGCTGTAATAGATTTAATCAGACAGAACACGCCTGCATATTTTGCACCGAAAGAAGAAGCTGATTTTAGTAACTATCTGGATAGCGAACGTGAACTTTATTTTGTTCTATTACTCAACAAGAAGGTTGTAGGCTGTGGCGGAATAAATTTTACAAAGGATAAAGCCAGCGGAAAAATAAGTTGGGATATCATACATCCCCAGTACCAAGGCAAATCGTTAGGAGCACAATTATTAAAATATAGAATTGAAATATTAAAGTCCATTGATGGTATTCAAAAAATAACCGTTAGAACTTCACAATTAGCCTATAAATTCTACGAAAAGCAAGGATTCACACTGAAAGAAATCCAAAGAGACTATTGGGCCAAAGGCTTTGATATGTATAGTATGGAATATAACGGGCATTAATAATAAAAGTGCAATTCAATATTAATAATGAATTGCACTTTTCCTTATGTATCAAGTAAATAAAGACACTATATTTTAAGCATTACTAAAACTATCAAATGATAAATGATGGTTTTAAGCCCTTATCATTTCAATCTATCACACTTTTTCTTTTATCAGACCAGTACGATAAGCAACAAGCAGTTTCTTCAAATCCTGTATTTGAGTCACTAGTTCTTTTCCCTTATCGGTATCTTTCACCATCATTCGTTGCGAATTAAATTCGAGAACGAAGTTGGTCGATTTGATATCAAGCCCCTCTTCAATGGCTTTCTGACGAGACTGGAATGGTTCGTGCTGTACGAGTTGCATACCATGAGAATGATAAACAAGCGTATACCCCGCAATTCCCGTTTCCGGCTGATAAGCTTTTGAAAAACCGCCATCAATAACGAAAAGCTTGCCATTGGCTTTCATAGGTTGTTCCCCCTGAATCGTTTTCACAGGCACATGACCGTTGATAATATGCGAATGAGGCCCTGAAGCTCCAAACTCTGTCAAAATCTGGTCACAAATATCTTCCCGGTTACGCAATGTGTAATAATAGCCTTTCTTTTCTTTATGCAACTCTTTATCTTCTACAAAATAACGCTCAAAAGTCGCCATCTTATCTTTATCAAACAAAGGAGCTTCCGGGCCACACCACATATACCAGATATAATCCATAGCAAATTCCTTATCCTCCTCTCCTTCTTCATCGAAATAAGCGGTACGGATCAATTGATCGGCTTTATCCAGCAATTTATGTCCCCAGTATTCCTTACCACGTATTTTGACATGTTTAAAGCTGCCATCCTCATTCAGAGGAACAGAAGCATGATAAAGAAGATTCGAGTTTGAAACCAGATACATGCCGCCATAGGTAAACAGACAACGCATGTGCTTCTTCAATTTCTCACTATTCATAAATGAATAATGAATCTTTTCTACCAATTCACGTTCTTCTTCAGTCAATCGGTAAGGATTTGCCGGGTCTACAGTCGGGAAGTTGGTATCGCGCAAAGCATATTCTTTTCCTTCATATACAAAGACGCCGCGTTCAAAATCAATCTTCTCCAGAAGTTTACGATTAGCCATTCCGAATTCCGGACGGCGGTCGATGATTTCAGCTTCCAGCTTAAACTGGATAATGGTAATGGCTTTATGCATTTGAGTAATCAAACGCAAAGTCTTCTCATTATAATGAGCATCGGCAAAGTTCATTTTCGGCATGAAAATCGTGCAAGGATCATCGGCATACGTATCCATTGCAAAAGTAGCCAATGGAAGCAAATTGATTCCGTATCCGTCTTCAAGTGTCCCCAGATTACCATAGCGCATAGACATACGTATCACGTTAGCGATACAACTATCATTACCGGAAGCTGCTCCCATCCAGAGAATATCATGATTTCCCCATTGAATATCGAAATTGTGGTAATTACACAATGTATCCATAATGATATGCGCACCAGGACCACGGTCGTAAATATCACCTACGATATGAAGAGAATCAATAGTCAAGCGCTGAATCAGATTACACATAGCGATAATGAAATCGTCGGCACGCTTCGTAGTGATAATTGTGCTGATAATTACATTAATATAAGCATGCTTATTCGGTTCGATAGACGATTCATGCAATAATTCCTGAATAATATAGGAGAACTCCTTGGGTAAAGCCTTACGTACTTTCGAACGGGTGTATTTGGAGGACACGTTCCGGCAAACACGTACCAATTGATTCAAGGTCACTTGATACCAATCTTCCAGATCTTGCTCTTGGCTCTTGATCAGTTCCAGCTTATCCTCTGGATAATAAATCAAGGAACAAAGCTCCTTCTTCTCGGATTCCCGGAGCGTATTACTGAAAATCTCGTTCACCTTGCGCTTTACGGCACCGGAAGCGTTTCTCAGCACATGGCTAAAGGCTTGATCCTCGCCATGTAAATCACTCAAGAAGTGCTCCGTACCCTTCGGTAGGTTCAAGATCGCCTCCAGATTAATGATCTCCGTACTGGCATCCGCAATCGTCGGGAAACTCCGTGCCAACAATTGCAAATACCGTAAATCGTTTTGTACAGATTCGGCTATAATATCTTTTGTCATCTTATCTCTTATTTATACGCGAATATAAATAGATCCGGTCATTTAAACCGAACCTGCTCCGGTTTATTTTTCTCGGCTACTTGCTGGATCTCATAGGGGCTGACCTCTACGGCGCCTTTCGTCAATTCCGGAATATTGTAGGAATACAACTGATAGTCATACTTATCCGGATCTTCTTGAGGCAATAAGAACGGTTTCGAAGGCTTACCGTCTTTCCCTATATAACAAATATAAGGTAAAGTATATAAACCGTTATCCCGGCGGCTACTAAATACGACCCAATCACTATTACTACTCCAAGAATGATAGCTATCCGTATCCGGGCTATTCAATGCGGACATATCCATCACTGTCCGATTCTCCAAATCCATCATCCGGATCTCCGCATCCGGGTGCCAAATAGGGAACTGCCCATAAGCGGTTTCCGTGTACATCAGGAAACGCCCATCGGGAGAGATACGGGGAAATGTATAGCTCAAGCTATCCGCATATACCAACGTATCGATCGGGAAGCTGATCTCGCCACGATCCGGATCGAACGCGACACGACAGAGATTATAACGTACCTTATCATAATTCTCCGGCATCTTCTGGGCCGGGGCCGTACAGAAATAAAGCCATTTACCATCCGGAGAGAATGCGGGGAAAGTCTCGAATGCATCTTTTGTGACCAATGAGGCTTTCGAAAGGATTTCTTTGTTTTTCACGTCATACACCACCACATCGGACTCCAAGTCGAACACTTCCATCTTTTTCTCTTTCACGGAATGGAAAAACTGTTTGATATCATTTACCGATGTGGTGATATAGCGCCCGGAAGGATGCCAGAAAGGATACGTCATATTACTGATCGTCCCATTCGTTTTCGTATTCAATTTACTGATTTTCTTGTCTTGGACAATATAAGTTCCCCCATTCGCCGCACGCATATGGAACATCATCTGCCCCGGATCTCCCATACAGAACGAATGGCAGTTCATACAATTATAGCCAGTCATATCGTTACGGATAATCGGCTGTTCGTCAAACGACTCCAAATTCCGCTGATAAATACCCACAATATGCCATTTCTCGTATCCCGGCTCTATCAAACGGTATACTAAATGAGAGTCGATCGCTTGATCACTGATATAGACAGAGAATGGTGCCCATTTAGTCCACTCATCACCTATCTTCGTGGCGATCGTAACAAAAAAGGCTTTCACGGTTCGCGCGTGTCAAGCGAATCCAATCCTTCATCTTAAAACGGATCGTATTTGTCCCATGATATTCAAATACTTCCGACTCACTACCTTCTATTTTCGCATAGCATTCATCCGCTGGTACATTTATCCGGAAATTCAACGGAGCTATATTATAAGGTATAGTCGTCCCTTTATAATCCGGAAAAATAGGAGGCGGGGACATACGTTCGTTCGTGACGTTCGTAATTCCTTCCGGATGCAAGGACCAAAAGCCTAAATATACGACTATAGTGAGAACTTGTATTATTAGATATCCGATCACAAAATTTCGGACGATCTTTCTTTTCTTTGTATTATCCATGTATTATTGTCGTTTAGGAGTCGGGATAAATTGAGCGTAATAATAATAGGTATCACCAAACTGTTGCTTCAAGGCTGCCGGCGGCATAGAGCGTGCCACTTTCATGAATTGCAGGAAGCGATTCTGCACCTCCTGACTGATCGGGAAGCTCCGGAACGCCTCCGGATCTTTCTGTACGGCCGCAAAGAACAAGCAAATAGCTTCTTGATAAAGCACCGGGAATGCCTCACCCCGTTCTTTCATCAATTCCATATAATGCATAAAAGTCATCAAATCCTTATAAACCAAAAGATATCCCATCCCATATTCGAAAGCCGGACGGTTATCGGCATGATCGTCGATCAAAAAAGCCAATGCGTTCGGAAAGATCAAGGTCAGGTCCAAAGGATTATCGGTAATCGGAAGCATCGCCCGTTTTGCCGCTATCCAATCTTCCGACGCACAAGCCACGGAGTCCAATAATGGACGTTGAGCGGTTGCCCAATCCCGGTAATGCGGGTTCGATTCCAGTATCTTGATATATTTCTCCGCCGCACGATATTCGCCGGTTACCAGATAAGTCTCCACCAAACGCTTCATCAAACGAGGTTGCACGCAACGTTGTGAACTTAATACCCCCACAAAGGCGAAACGTTGGGCGGCGTTCACTTGCCCGACTTGCCAAGCCACCTCACTCGCCTCGATCAATCCCATCCGGCTTTTCGGATCGTGCGGAATAAAACCACCCTCACCGATCTGGGGGAAACGCATCAAATCGGAAGTAAAACGTCCGGTTTTCGACAAAGCCAAATTCAGATAAATCAAGGCATCCATATCCCGCACAGAATGCGCACGAGCGTGCGAGACAATCTTCTGCCATTCTCCCAGCCGTGCATAGTAATCATACCGATAGGCCTGCTCCATCGGATCTTTCTTATAGAGAATCCCGGCGACCATCGCTATCAAAAGAAAAACGTAAGAAACGATTCGTTTCCAAGATTCCTTACGGATGAAAACTCGGCTCCTTACATAATAAAGAATGAAAGCGATCAAAGGATACGCAAGCATGATATATCCTAAAGAATTAGGTATCGGATATTCGGGATGGCATAGATGTTTGCTGAAAAAAGCTTCCCGCATCGGAAGAATATAAACCGTACGCATGGCGATCAACGGTAGCAAACCTCCCCAAGCGATAGCGATAATGGCTACTCCAAAACGAGCCTTATCCTCTTTAGCACAACACTCATAAACCGCGATCAATAAGGTCAACAATAAATTAGCGGGTGCCGCAAAAAAATAAGAGCCCCCCAAAAACAAGAAGCCAAAGAGATAACGAAGCCAATCAATCTTGATTGAAGTATACAAATACGCAAGAACCTGCACGAAAGCGAGCATCGTCAACAAGGCGATTGACTCCTGCGGATAGATCCAAATTAAAAAAGAGGGAAGAATAGCCGCCAACATAGAGGCACGCACCCCACAAGCTTTTAAGTAAAGGAAAAAACAACCGGAGATCAGTCCTAATAATAAAGCGATCACTACCGAAGCTCCATAAGGATGGATAAACGCAAGCGATAAGAACTCAGTCACATATTCATTCAATCCACCCGGTTCGG
>OGRF01000483.1_pt1 | contig 33985 bp, 43 predicted proteins | sample 1553381 | NCBI WGS metagenome assembly OGRF01 (sample SAMEA2580060, study PRJEB22360) | human gut metagenome | biome: human gut; feature: human-associated habitat; material: faeces | place: Denmark | collected 2008/2010
GGAAAATCACATTCCCTACTGGGGTGGCCCGTCTTCACAGGCCGCGCCGGCAGAAAATAGAGGGCCCAGACAGCTGGCAAGCCCCCCCGGTGCCCAAGGTACTGTGAGCGGGGCAGGCGAGCACGGGTCTGCGAGTCCCGGCGGTTCTGTCCGTCAAAATCAAAAAAATAGGTTGACAAACTGACGATTCAACCCTTTAGGAGGGAAGGAGGAATGGCAGTTAATGCAAAAAACGCATATAAAGAAGAATTTTCTGATGAAAAGTTCATTTTTTCTACGGCAGACACCTGCAATTTCTTCGGGATTTCGAGGGAAACATTGTCAAGTTGGCACAAAAAAGGCGCTCCCAAGGCCGCCCGCGGAAAGTGGAATCTGAAAGCACTGCTCAATTGGCGGTATAAAAGTGAAAACAAGGAATCGCCACAACTGCGAAAACTGAGGGCCGAAGCGGATTTGAAGGAAGCTAAGGCCAAACAGGAGCAAATCAAATTAGGCGTAACCAAGGATGAATTTTTACCCGTTTGCGAAGTCCGGGAAGACCTGACACTGCTGATGACTAATTTAAAGAAAAGTTTGCTGGCCATCGGTCATAACGTAGCTATAGAGCTGAATTCACTGGATGCGGATGCGGCAGAAGTAGCCAAAACGGAAGTTGACAAGCGGGTACATGAGGCCTTGGAAGAGCTGAGCAAAGGGGGTACATATCATCGCAAGAGGAAGAAAAAAGCCACCGTATAAACGGTACATCCTCGACGCCCTGCGGGTGTTGAAACCGCCGGAAAAGATGAGCGTATCTCAGTGGGCGGACCGGTATCGCATCTTGTCCGCTAAAGACAGCGCAGCACCTGGACGCTGGCATACATCGCGGACGCCTTACTTGCAGGCTATCATGGACGCTTTCACAAAACCGGGCATCCATGACATTACCTTTGTCGCCGGGACCCAGCTGGGGAAGACCGCAGCCGAACAGAATATGATGGGCTATGCCATCGACCAGGCGCCAGGACCTATGCTGATCGTATATCCGACGGATAAGCTGGCCGAGTTCACAAGTCAGAACCGTATCAAGCCTATGATTGCACTGTCTAAGCCCTTAGCCGAGAAATTTGATGCCGAGCACAGCCAGAAATTGGAGCTACAGTTCCAGGGCATGTATATCGCCCTAGTCGGGGCAAACAGCCCGAGCGGACTGGCATCCCGCCCTGTACAGTATGTATTCTTCGATGAAATCGACAAGTTCCCGAAGTGGTCTGGACAGGAGGCGGGCCCTTTGGAGCTGGCAGAAGAGAGAACCAAGACGTTCTACAATAAAAAAATCGTCAAAGTATCGTCACCGACGCTTAAAACCGGGAATATCTGGAAGGGATGGGAGCAGGCAGACGCCCGCTATGAGTATTATGTACCATGCCCCCACTGCGGGGCCTATCAAGTGCTTACCATGAAGCAGCTGAAGTGGCCAGAAGGGGCCAATGCATATGACGCCAGGGATGCGGCAGAATATCACTGCATTTCCTGTAACAATCTCATTGATGACCGACAGAAGATGGATATGCTTCGACATGGCAAGTGGAAAGCCATTAATAAGCCGCCGAAGCGGGTGCACTCCGTGGCATATCACTTGAGTTCCTTCTACAGTCCGTGGCTGACCTTTGGCGATATGGCTTATAAATTCCTGAGTGCGAAAGATGAGCCAGAACGACTGATGAACTTCATTAACTCGTGGCTGGCAGAGCCCTGGGAAAATAAGGCCAATCGGATGCAATCCGACACCGTCCTAAACAAGAGGTTGAATTACCTGCGGGGAACGATGCCGGCAGAGGCCCAGCTATTGACGTGCGGCGTTGACGTACAGCTGGACCACTTTTGGTATTCTGTTCGCGCCTGGGGACCACATCTGACGAGCTGGCTTGTCGATTATGGCCGCGTCGAGACCTGGGGCGACGTGGAAACCGCCATCAACCGGGACTATGCCGATACAAATGGCGAAGTACGCAATATCAATCTAGCCTGCATCGACTCCGGCTACAACACGGATGAAGTTTATTCGTTCTGCGCGCAGCATATGGATGTAGCCATCCCGACGAAAGGGGCATCTACTCCGCTGCGAGCCAGATACAGTGTCACCGTCTTGGATAAGACCGTTGGTTTCGGACTGCGGCTTTATAATTTCGACACGAACCAGCTGAAAGACTTCATCGCGGGCCGTCTGGGCGTAGATGCCGGAGCAGCTGGAAGCTGGAACGTATGTAAGGACGTTGAGCCTTACTACGCAGATCAGATTTGCGCGGAACAAAAAGTTGAGTACAAAGACAAAAAAGGGCGGATAACGTTGAGATGGGAACCCATATCCAGCCATGCACAAAACCATTTACTGGATACGGAGACCAACAATGCCCTGGCAGCAGAAATACTTGGGGTCCGATATTTGATGGAGCCTGACACAGAAGAAATGAGTGAGACAGAAAAAAATGACTGGTTAGGAGATGCCGGAAAAGATTGGTTTTAGCGAAAGGAGGTGAATGGTATTGGAAACATTGGAAGTACAGCTGGAACGGGTACAACAGGCCATCGCAGCCATTGAATTAGGTGCCCAGGAATACGAAATCAACAACCGCCGCGTTACCAAGGCCGACCTTGCAACATTGTACAGCCGGGAGTCATCGTTGAAAGCGGCTATTGCCGAACGTGACGGCTCCAACCTGTTTTTTGCCAATACCGGCAGAATATGAACAGGAAAAAGAACAGCATGAACTTTTTAGAGCGGGTCATCAGTGTGTTTTCCCCCAAGTGGGCCTGCGAGCGGACGGCGTACCGGGATGTATTGTCATATCGCTACGAAGCGGGAGAAATTAACCGGTTTAATGACGATTGGACGCCAGTCAATGCGGACACAGAAAACACGGACCGCACGCAGCGTGATTTGATTAAAGCACGAGCGCGGTACCTGGAGAATAACAGCGATATTGCCAATGCTGCCATTGGTGCGTTGGTGCGCAATGTCGTAGGAATCGGCATCAAACCGCAGGCCAGGACGGCAGATGAAAAGCTCAACAAGCTGATTGAAGCGCTGTGGGAATTGTGGTGTCGGCCAGAAAATTGTGATATTACGGGGCAACAAACATTTTATGAAATGCAAGCGATGCTGCTGCGCAGGAAAATAGTTGATGGAGAGATTTTTTTAAAGAAAATCACTGACAAAAACGCCGCCATTCCCTTCAAACTGCAGCTTGTGAAATCGGATTTGCTGGATAATTACTTGCTATATGCGCCAAAATCCAACCGGGTAATACGCAGTGGCATTGAGCTGAATGAGTATTTGAAGCCTGTGGCGTATTGGATTAAGAAGAAAAGCCCGGATGGGTATATTGAGTACGACCCGGACAGGGTGCCGGCTGATCAGATTATCCATCTTTGGAACAAGGTACAGCCTGATCAGATTCGTGGTATGTCGGACTTGACGCCGATTATCAAGCGAATTAAAGATACGGCAGATTATCTTGATGCGGAAACGGTTGCAGCAAAGATTGCGGCTTGCTTCAGTGTCTTTATTACAACAGAGTTTGGAGCGGGAGCGATTGGCAGACAGCCAGTGAAACGGGATAAAGAAGGAAAACCGTTGAAATCTATCCGGCCGGGGATGGTCAAGTATCTCAATCCTGGTGAAAAAGTAGAAACAGCGAATCCGACACGGTCTATTACTTCGGCCAAAGATTTTATCGCAGTGCAGGAACGCCTGGCCGGGTCCGGGCTGGGTTTGTCGTATGAAATGATGTCCAGGGATTTTCAAAAGGCTTCATTTTCTTCAGCCAGACAAGGGGCATTGGAAGACAGAAAGACGTTTGAGCCGATGCAAATATTTATGGCATCTCATTTATGCCAGCCGGTTTATGAAGAGTTCCTTGATGCGGCTGTACTGTCTGGCCGACTTATGATTCCCGATTATTGGCAGCGACGCGAAGAATACCAAAAAGTTCAATGGGTTGCTCCAGGCTGGTCCTGGATTGATCCGGAAAAAGAAGTCGATGCCGACATCAAAGCCATCCAGAACGGTGGCAAAACGATGGCGCAATGGTGTGCTGAACGCGGCTATGACTGGCGTGAACAGCTGGAACAGATGGCGCTTGAAAAGCAGACAGCGGAAAGCCTGGGCTTGACGTTATCTATACACACGCCTGAATCTGTGCAAGCTGCAGAAAGCAACCATACGGGCAATAAGAATAAAAACGACAGTAGTGGGAACAACGCCGAGCATGGCGATTCCGAAAATAATGAGGAAGGAGAAGACGATGAAACGTAAGCAAAATGAAAATCTAATCCGAAGCATGAACGGTCATATTATCCAACGTGCTGAGGAGGGACAAGGAGATAGCCGTCAAGTACAGCTGTCTTTTTCGTCTGAGGATCCTTACAAACGTTGGTGGAGTATTGAAATTCTCGACCATGCAGATGGGGCCGTTGATTTGAGCAGGCTGGAAGATATTGGCGTCCTGTTATTTAACCACGACTCTAATAGGCCGGTTGGGAAAATTGTTGATGTGGGTATCGACAGCAACGCACATCGCGGCGTAGCTACGGTACAGTTTGATGATGACCCGGATTCCGACATTATCTACCAAAAAGTATTGTCTGGGACGCTGAAAGGCGTTTCCGTAGGTTACAGGGTAGCCGTGTGGGAAACGGTCAACGAAGGCGAAACCAGCACGGATGGGCGCTTTACAGGACCTTGCGATATTGCTCGTAAGTGGACGCCTTATGAAATTTCTATTGTGTCTGTTCCCGCGGATGCCACAGTTGGCGTAAACCGCGAATTAGAAGGAGGAGAAAACAGAATGGATGAAACAAAACCGAAAGTACAGACTAATATTGGCCAGCCGACAGGTGGGACGGAGAGAAGAAACGATACCCCGGTAACTGCCACGGACCAGACTGATAGAGGAGATTCTTTTACAAGAACGATTCAAGCCGAACGTGACAGAGTTACAGAAATTATGAGTTTGTGCCGTAACTTTGATATCAGCCCGGATGAATATATTCAGAAAGGGGCAACAGTAGATTCTGTGCGTGCTGCTGTACTGCAGACGTTAGCAACGAGACGTGTTCCGGAACAGGTTTCTGTTATTACTGACGAAATGGATAAGTTCCGCGCTGCAGCTACGGACGGCCTGGCATTGCGTGCTGGTGTACGATTGGATAAACCTGCCGACGGGGCAATGGATTTCCGTGGTAAACGGCTGCTCAGACTGGCAGCGGAATGTATTGAACGGGAAAAGAATGTAGATACGCGCGGGATGGATGATGAAATGCTCGTCCGTGAAGCACTGACGCCTTCGAGTGCATTTTCCGGTATTCTGTCCAATGTAGCGAACAAATCCATGGCTCAGGCGTATCAGGTGGTACCGACTACATTCCAGCTGTGGACCGGGGTAGGCACGAACAGTGACTTCAAAGTAGCGACACGTTATCGTATTTCTGAAGCGGATGAATTGTTACCGATGACAGAAAACGGTGAATTTAAGGATTCTACATTGACGGAAGGCGCGGCAACAACGGTTGTTGGTACATATGGCCGCAGCTTCAGCATTACACGGAAAGCTATCATCAATGACGATCTGGGGGCATTGTCCCAGATTCCTGCTAAATACGGTGCGGCTGCCCGTCGTGGTATCAATAAACTGGTCTATAAAATCCTGACTACGAATCCGACAATCGAAAAAGCGAAACTGTTTTCAGAAACTCACGGCAATCTGACTGCGCAGGACATCACTGTTGCCGGCCTGGGTGTTGCTAAAGCGTTGATGGCCCGTCAAAAAAATATTGGCGGAAAGGAAGCATTGAATGTACAGCCGGCGTATTTGATTGTTCCACCAGAACTTGAAGTAACGGCAGCACAGCTTATCAGTTCCGTAGTAGATCCGACGAAGCACAACGCGACGCCGAACCCGTTTGCAAATCGCCTGACGGTTGTAGCTGATCCAGAACTTACCAATGAAAAGGAATGGTATTTAACTGCGGCGCCAATGGTATTGCCGGGTATTGAAGTTACTTATCTCAATGGGAAAGATACGCCGACAATGGAAAGCGCTATCCAGTTTGATACATTGGGCATCAAATGGAGAATCTACATGGATTTCGGCGTCAATCTGATTGATTTCCGCGGCCTGTTGAAGTCTACGGGCGCTGCTGAAGGATAAGGAGTGAAGATAAATGGCAACAGCAACATATGTACAAAAAGGGTACCAGATTGATTACACACCGGCAGAAGGAGTGGCCTGGGGGCAGGTCATTCCGTTTGCTGACTGCATCGGCGTAGCTGCCGAAACAATTATAGCCGGAGAAACAGGAGCAGTTAGCCTTGTTGGCGTTTATGAACTGCCAGCGGCATCTGGTGTGGAAATTAAAACCGGGGAGAAAGTATATTGGAACAAAACGAACAGCAACATTGACAAAACGGCTGAAGGTGGTGTCCCGGCAGGTCTCTGCGTAATGGATAAAACAGCTTCGGGAACGGTAGCTGTCATAAAAATTGGCTAATGAGCGGCTTTAAGGACATGGTGGCCGCTGATATAGACAACGTCTTTCTCAATGAAGATGAGTTTGCCGAGACGCACACGCTGGAGGGGAATACCTGTGTTTGCGTTATCACGAATGACAGGACCAAGCGTGTAACGCGTTCGGCAAGGAATTTTAGCGGCTTGCACGGCGATTTCCTGTGTGTTGTCGTGAAAACGTCCTCTTTGCAGCGGGAGCCGAAGCAAGGCGAAAATTTTCGGGTAGACAGCAAACTGTATAAGGTGGCGTCCTGTACAGAAGATATGGGCGTATATACGATACAGCTGGCCGCATACAGAATGGGAGTGCCTTAAATGATTGAAATCAGAGCGGATGAGGCGTTGGCCAGGGCGGAACATTTACTGGAGCGAATACCTGGCGCTACAGAGATTGTAGTGCGTAAAGCTATACGTGATTCAATCCGTGGCATTAAAGGCGATGCGATTAAGAAAGTGCAGGAGCGGTATACTATCGACCAACCGCATATAAGTTCAGCATTAAAAGTACAGAATAGGGACATGGGGGCGGCTCTTGTAGCGCGGGGCCGCGTCAATGACCTTTCGTATTTCAAGACGAATCCATCATGGCCACCGGCACATAGACCGCCGACGGGACAATATACGTATGCTGAAGTGGTAAGAGGCCAGGGTGGTACTATTGCTCATGCATTTTTGGCCAAGATGCGTTCTGGCCACGTTGGCGTATTCCGAAGAACCAGTAATGCCAGCTTGCCGATAAACAAGTTGTCCGGCCCGTCAACGCCTCAGATGCTGGAACATCCAAGTATAGCTGATTTTATAAAGAAACGGCTTCAGGAGCGCACTGAGCAAATGATTACTAAGAATCTGGAAAAAGAAATTGGTAAGTATTTGGGAGGCTAAATGATACCTGTATTACTTGTTGAAGAATTGGCTGAATACATCGAACAGACCATAACTAGCAGTAAATATGCTGCGGAATTACAGGATGAAAAGAAAGTAACGGTATATCGTCAGCATATCTCTGATGAAGACTTTGCCAATGATACGTACTATCCGCTTATTATTGTGAGCCTGCAGCATGTAGATGATGGAGAGTCCAGGGAAATACCGGAGTCATATGCTACAGTAGGTATTACCTTTGGCTGTTATGGCGAAGATAAAAACGCGTGGATGGATGTGCTGGATCTCATGGAAACCGTACGCCAGGCAATACTGAAGAAACGCACGATTGCCAAGAGATTCCGCCTGACGCTGCCCAGTAAATGGGAAACCATTGAAAATCAGCCGTATCCGTTTTGGTTTGCGTATGCGACATTGCGCTATACCATAGCGCAGCCGCGTGAAGAAATGGAGGTATAAGAATGTCTGAAACAGAAGGACGAGAAACAACGTCTTATATTTATATTGGTCCGAATCGGACACAATACGGGTTAATTCAGTACCGTGTGTACTGTGATGGTAAACCCTATCAAAAGGTTGAGGAATTAAAAGCGATGTTTCCCAAAATTGATTTACTCTTTGTCCGCACGGACAAGATGATGGAAGCAGAAAATAAGGTACACACCAAGGGTACACCACAGAATCTTGCATATGAAGAAGTGATTGGAGGGAATAAATAATGGGGACCTACAAACATGGTATATACATCTCTGAAGTACCAACCGGCCTGGTGCCGATGACGCAGACTGATGCGGCGCTGATTGTGGCGTTTGGTACGGCTCCGGTTCATCTGGCGACTAATCCAGTTGCCGACAATACGCCGGTTCTTTGTTATACGTATCAAGAAGCGGTACAGCAATTGGGATATAGCGATGACTGGGATAAATACAGTCTGTGTGAAGTCATGTTCACGCACTTTGCGCTCTATAACATGGCGCCAATCGTATTGGTGCCATGCATGGATACATCGAAACATGTTCAGCATCAGAAAAATATTGCTGTAGAACTCACTGACGGAGTCGGGAAAATCAAGGATGCCGTTTTCGTAGACACGCTGGCTTTATCAACTCAGGAAAGTACAGAAGCGGATTTGGTAAAGGATACGGATTATACAGCAGCCTATAATGACGATGGTGAAGTAGTTATTACAGCTATTGAAGGCGGGAAAATGGCCAGTGTTGCAACTGTATATGCAGCATATAAGGCTCTGGATACAACGAAAGTTACTGCCGACGATATTATTGGCGGGGTAAGCACAACTACGGGGAAGAACAGCGGATTGGAATTGCTTTCTGAAATCTTCCCGCGCTTTGGATTGGTGCCAGGCATTGTTATCGCTCCAGGATGGTCACATAATCCGACTGTAGCAAGCGTCATGAAAGCTAAAGTAGTCAACATTAATAATATATTTAAAGCGATTTGTCTATGTGATGTAGATGATAGCGTTACGATGTACAGCAATGTATCGGCATGGAAAAACAAAAATAATTTCGTGGGTGAATTGCAGTATGTGGCATGGCCGCGAGTCAAAAATGGAGATAAAAAATATCATTTGTCTTCGCATATTGCAAGCTTAATGAATCAGGTGGATGCGGCGAATAGTGATGTTCCGTATGTATCTCCATCTAATAAATCATTGCAGATTGATGGTGCCTGCACTGCCGACGGCGATGAAATCTATTTGGGAATTGATTCGGCAGCATATTTAAATGGACAAGGAATTGTAACGGCATTGAATTTTATCGGCGGCTGGAGACTTTATGGCAACCGTACAGGCGCATATCCGTCCAGTACAGATCCGAAAGACGCATTTATTAATATCCGCAGGATGTTTAACTGGGTAGGGAATACGTTGGTTACAACCTACTGGAGCAAAATTGATGATGCTACAAATAAACGACTGATTCGTAGCGTTGTTAACAGTGCAAACATCTGGTTAAATGGATTGACAGCGATAGGCGCATTATTAGGCGGGCGTGTAGAATTTCGTTCGGATGAAAACACGAAAACGGATTTGCTTGATGGCATTGTTAAATTCCATGTCTATATGGCACCGCCGCCTCCAGCTCGTGAAATTGATTTTATTCAGGAATACGATGTAGATTACCTGTCTAACTTGTTCGCTTAATGAGAGAGGTGGAAAACAATGCCAATTAATGAACAACGTGATAAATTAATTAACTATGAAGTTTTTAAAGACGGTGTCCGCAAACTTGGTATGGCTGATATCACGTTGCCGAAGATTAAATATAAAACCAATACAATGAAAGGGGCCGGTATTGGTGGGGATATCGACATGCCGACACTGGGCATGACCGATGATATGGATGTTTCTATCAAGTGGCGTACTATTAACGAGGACTTGACGGAACTTATGGCACCCAAAGCTCATGATCTAGAGTTCAGGGGTGCTAATCAGCACTATGATGCGGCGACAGGCGAGATTATTACCGATTCCATCGCTGTGGTTGTTCGGGTTTTGCCAAAGGAAATGGATGTCGGCAAACTGGATCCGGCGTCTCAGACTGATAGCCAGAATACGTTTACGGTCATCTACATCAAGATTACGATTAACGATGATAAAAAAGTAGAAATTGATAAATTGAACTATATCTACGAGGTAAATGGTACTGATTATTTTGCCTCTGTACGGGCGGCACTGGGATTATAAAGGAGTGAATGTTATGGATTGGGATACGAAGAAACTGCAGGCTGGGTTAGAAAATTTGTCCGGTTACGACTTTGAACAGGCAGAAAAAAATGAACGTATGGCAGGAAACATGACGCCGGATATTACATTTTCAAAATCGTTTCAGGCAAGATTGGCGGCGAAAGCATTATCTGAATCGGTAATGGATATCCGCAATCTTCCTATCAAAGAATATACCCTGGTTACTTCAATGGTGGGAAATTTTTTATTAGGGAGTTTGGCCGAAGAAATCGTTTCGCCATCGGAAGCCAAACCGGAAACGCAGACAATAAAACGCCTGCCGAAAAAATAGCCAAAATTGCTGTAGAGCTGTATGATTACGGAAACCTTGATTTTTGGATGAGCCAGTCGATGTTTAATATGCATCGCTGGCTCAATTTAATTGAGGAAAAAGCCAATGAAACGCACAATGATTAGTAAGAAAGGAGGTAATAGCCATGGCTATGGGACATGTATTTGAGGTTGCCTTCGCGATTTCGGCAACAATGTCTGGCAGTTTTCGCTCGGCTATGAATCAGTCGTCAGCACAAATGAGACAGCTGGGGAATACGGCCCGCTCTATTAGTGCTCAAACGCGACAGCTTAACCGGGCGTGGCAACAAAGCACGGCTCAGATGAGGCAATATGGCCAACAGTTAGTCAGCTTAAGAAGGCAATTTGAACAAGGCCGAATTACAGAAGCTCAGTATGCTGCCAGTACGCAGCGAATACGGCAGGCGATGCAGACAGCCGGAATGAGTGCCGAAGAATATCGCACACATCTGCAGAGATTACAACAGCAGATGAGGGCGACGCGTGAAGCTCAAGCGAGAATGCAGGCAGCTTTAAGTGCAAGAAAAACGGCGGCGGCCAACTTTAGCGCTTCACAAGCAGGCTTGATGACTGGAGCGGCAACGGTTGCCATGGTAGCGGCTCCGGCTGTGGCTATGATAAATACAGCGGCTCAATTTGAAGCCGCTATGTCCAAGGTACGGGCTATTACCAGGGCAAGTGACCAGGATTTCCAACAGCTGACTAATACAGCGCGCGAACTTGGCGAAAAGACACAATTCTCAGCCAGGGAAAGTGCTGAAGCCATGCAGTATTTAGGCATGGCCGGTTGGAATACGAATCAAATTATTTCAGGTATGCCAGGGCTGTTGGCATTGGCCGCAGCTGGTGGTACAGATTTGGCAACAACGGCGGATATCGTTTCTGATGATCTTACAGCGTTCGGGTTGTCGGCGGAAAATGCAGGACATATGGCTGATGTATTTGCTGTTGCATCGACACGGACCAATACTAACGTCAGGATGCTCGGCGAAACTATGAAATACGCAGCACCGGTGGCGCATGCTTTTGGTGTGTCGATGGAAGAAACGGCTGCTTTGGCTGGTATCATGGCCAATGCAGGCATTAAGGCATCACAAGCCGGCACTGCGCTGCGGTCTGGATTCCTGCGATTAGCAGGGCCGCCTAAAATGGCCCAAAAGGCAATGGATCAGTTAGGGATGTCTATGCAGGATATAACGGCCGAACAGAAAGAAGCGGCTATGGTCATGGAATCGCTGGGCATCAAGATGAGCGATACCAACGGGCCAAGGAAGATGTCGAGCATACTACGCGATTTGCGAGATAAAACGAAAGATTTGGGCAATGAAGAAAAGCTGGCGGCACTCAAAGCCATATTTGGTACAGAAGCGGCAACGGGCTGGATGGCCGTATTGGAATCCGGACCGGAAACATTTGATGCGCTTGTGACTGAGATGGAAAATTCTGATGGCGAAGCTGCAAAAATGGCGAATACCATGAACGATAATGCCCGTGGCGCGTCAATCAGATTGAAGTCGGCTATAGAATCGCTGTCAATCAGCATTGGAGGCACATTCCTGCCGGCTATTGCCAGGGGTGCAGATACGTTGGCCAAATATGCTGGTGCGCTGTCAAGAGTAGCGGCACAACATCCGGGTGTCATAACCGGCATCATGGGCATGGCAGGTGCAGCGGTTGGATTATTCGCGTATGTACGTATATCCCATTTCGTGGCCGATGCATTTAAATTACTCAAGGCACAGTATGAAGTCATTAAAAATCTCAAAATGGCTGAACATATTGCTAAAATTGGCAGCGCTATCAGTAAATTGGGGCCCGTTGTATCGCGTCTCGGAGCCGCGTTTATGCGTGCAGGAGCTGCTATGTTGGCTAGTCCTACGGGTCTTATTATTATCGGCATCATAGCGGTAATTGCCGCATTGTATTTGTTATATAAAAATTTTGATAAAGTCAAAACCTATGCTGCCAATGCCTGGAATACCATCGCCACGACGGCATCGGCAGCCTGGAATCGTATTGTATCGACCGTTTCTGGCGCCTGGAACAGCATAAAGAATGGAGCTTCATCAGCGTGGAATGGTATTGTTTCGGGCGTCAGGGCAGTACCTGGCATGATTATGGGCGGCATCAGAGCCGTTTTTAGTTTTATCGTATCGATTCCTGGGCGTATAGCATTTGTTGTGGGCTTCATTATTGGAGCATTGATGGCTTTGCCAGGGCGTATCCGCAGTATCATCACTGCGGTTGTGCAATGGTTCAGCCGATTACCCTCTGCCTGCATGGCGGCAGGTACAGCCTTTGTGGCTGCGGCTTCCGCCTGGTTAAGTCAGGCGTATTCAACAGTAGTTACCTGGATAACCAATATGGTACAGGGGGCTTATAACTCCCTGATGAATTTGCCAGGGTATTGTATGGCCGCAGGATCTGCATTTATTTCAGCAGCATCTGCATGGCTTTCTGCAGCATATGCTACTGTCGTTTCATGGCTGACGCAATTAGTACAGAGTGCCTATGAATGGTTGATGCAATTGCCGGAATATTGTGCCGAAGCTGGCGCTCAATTTGTTGCTGCTGCGAGCGAGTGGGCCAGTGGTGCATATAATGCTGTTATCAATTGGATTAGCCAGATTCCGGGAAAAATTTCTGAAGTGATTGGCGGTGCATGGAATAACATTAAAAACCAGTTTTCTGAAGGCATTACCATTGGGGTCCACACTGTAACTGATGGTGGTGGAGAAGGTGGCGAAGAACCGGGAACTAACGCTATTGGTGGTATTTACAATAAAGGAGCGTTCTTGACATGGTTTGCTGAAGATAGTGCGGAAGCAGCCATCCCCCTCGATGGATCACCACGGGCGGTGGGCCTTTGGAAACGGGCCGGGCAACTGTTAGGCTTTGATACATCAAACATTGACAGAAATAATCGCAAGCTTGATTTGGGAAGGCTGAAACCGGGGGCAGCGCCATCATCGGCAGCACCAAGGATAATGACTGGCAATGCTGCTCAAGAGCCGGAAACAGCGACAATGGCCCCGCAATTCACGTTTAATATCAATGTTAATGGCAGTGCTGACAACATTGAACGGTTGAAAAAGGCCGTCGCTGATGCGGGCCATATGGCTGGAAAATCATTTGCTGACAAGATGAAAGAGTACGAGCACGAAAAGAGGCGTCGGAACTATGCCTACTAAATACAAAACAGTATCAGGAGATACTTGGGATTTCATCAGCTATAAAAAATATGGGTCTTGCAAGTACACGGACAAAGTCATTGCGGAAAATATCAAGTATATGAATGTGGTTATGTTCCCGGCCGGCGTAGAGCTGATACTACCAGATATAGCAGTTGAAACAGCGTCTACGCTGCCGCCGTGGAAGAGGTAAAGAACTATGAATACCAGTACATTGCAAGACTATGCAAAGAAACTATTTCGTACGCCAATAATGGCGAGTGGTCATCCTGCCAGGCAGACAAAGGCAATAATCCTTTATGACGATAAAGATATTTCGACAGAAATACAGCAGTATGTAAAAAGCATTACTATTGATGATGAATTAGGTAGCAAAGCGGATGCTATCAATATTACATTAGAAGACCGTCCGGAAATCTGGAAAGCCGACTGGCTGCCAGAACGCGGAGCAATGCTGACCGTATCGCTTATATCAACACAGTGGGTGACTGCCGGGGACTTGCAGGAATTGCCATTAGGCAAGTTCGAGATTGATGAAATCGAGTGCAGCGGGGCACCAGAAGAAGTCAAAATAAAAGGGATTTCCGTGCCAAATAACGCGGAAATACGGAGTGTTGACCATAACCAGGCATGGGAAAAAACAAAATTATCGGTTATTGCGAAAGAAATTGCTGACCGGGCAAAAATGACATTGTTCTTTGATGCGGATGATGACCCGGAACTTGACCGGGCCGATCAGACAGAAGAGACTGACCTGGCATTTCTACAAAAACTGTGCAGCGATGCCGGGCTGTGTCTGAAAGTATCTGACGAGCAGATTATCATTATTGATGAGCAGAAGTATGAAGAAAAGGAACCGGTCGTCACTATTATCAAAGGCAATGATTCAACGATTTCTTATTCTATTACTTCTACAATTCAGGAAGTATATAAAGCTTGTCACGTCAAGTACCAGCATGGCAAAAAGGAAGAACTAATTGAATACACGTATACGGATCCAAATCGTAAAGAAGGGCTCACACTCCAGGTCAATGAAAAAGTCGAGGATATAGCTGCGGCGGAAAAGTTGGCTAAAAAGAAGCTTAGAGAAAAAAATAAAGAAGAGTGCAAGGGTTCTATTACGATGGTTGGAAATTTTTATATTATGGCTGGCATTACAATCAAACTCGAGGGATTTGGCAAATTCGACAATAAATATATTGTCACAAAAGCAAGTCATTCGCTGGGCAATGGCTATACGGTCCAATTTGATATACGGAGGTGCATCGGTGGATACTAATGAGTTATTTAAAACAATCAAGAACCTCGTACAGATTGGTACTGTATCGGAAGTGGATCCCTTAACAAATACGGCCAGAGTGTACTTTAAGGATCAGAACAACAAAGTATCCAGCAGCCTGGCAATCATTAATCGGGGAAGCAAGGTAGTGAAAGATTACTGGATGCCGGATATCGGTGAACAAGTCATATGCTTGATTCTGCCGAGTGATAAAAACAAAACAATGGGGTGGATTTTAGGCAGCAATTTTACGGAAAAATGTCTGCCGCAAGTCGCTGATGCCAATGTTCGCAGAATAGATTTTGGCGATGGCAGCTATATTGAGTACGACAGAGGCTCTCATACGATGAATATCAATTGCATTGGCCCCATCAACATTAATGGGGCAACCATCCATTTGAATGAGTAAGTAGGTGATAATATGCCGGCGGCAACGAGATTGGGAGATACTGAAACGGGTACTTGCAATATGAAAAAGGGATGCTGTCCGCACACGCGGACCGGTACCAATGAAGTCGTTTCTTCGGATGTTTTTATTAATGGCCAGGGAGCGCATCGAAAGGGAGATACAGGCCCGTGCAACTGTCCTCATAGCGGAACATTCGAGTCAACTGGAGCATCTTCAACCGTCTTTATCAATGGCCGAGGGGCAACAAGGATAGGAGATGAAACGGTTTGCCAGGATTGTAGCCAATCGGGCAGCCACATTAGTGGCAGTCCGAATGTATTTATAGGAGGCTGACATGTCTTTTTTGAGTAACGTCGCAAAAAATAAAATCAATAAGGCAAGCGTACAAAAAACAATTCAAAAGCGGCTCAACACGGCAGCCAGTGTTGCGATGACTGAGGCTCAAAGTTGGTTACAGAGCAAGATGGCCTCACTGGGATTTCCGCAGCCAATCGGTTGTTTGGGCGACATTGTTTTTATTTGTTCGTCTCGTAAAGTCCATACTTTTACAGACTGGGAGAGAAACGGTTCTGCAAGGCTGGCGTCTCATAATGTTATGGGCGGGCACCCGATTATTGAATTTTTGGGACCAGATACGCAAACGATTACGTTTACGATGCAGTTTAATGTTTTCCTTGGTGTTAATCCGGCTGCTGAAGCGGAAAAAATTCGGCGATCGTGCGAAGCTGGGTGTGCGATGCAGCTGATTATCAACAATGCTCCCATCGGCGATAATCTATGGGTCATCGAAAGCGTCGGCGAAAAAACGTTGGAATGGGACAATATCGGCAATATACTCACATCAACAGTACAAGTAACATTGAAAGAATATGTTGATGATAATCCTGTGTGGGATGGAAATGCCGTAGAAGCAATGGAGGGTACGGACGACAGTGAAGGAAGTGAAACGGCATGAATATAGTATTAGCTGACATTGATTTACAGGAAATTAATTTTGCTCCGGAATCAACGGTTGTTGAAGTCGTGCAGAACGTTAAAACGATTCTTACAACACCGATTAGCTCCGTACCGCTGGATAGAGAATTTGGCATTGATGCAAGCATTGTCGATGGCCCGGAACCGGTGGCCATGGCACGCCTGAGTGCTGAAATTATAGCAAAGGTACATAAATATGAACCGCGGGCCAAAGTCACCAAGGTGAGCTACGACGGCAATGCTGCAGACGGTACTATCGAGACTAAAGTAAAAATAAAGATAGAGGAGAGTGAGGCAGCATGAAGTTAAGTGACCTTCCGGAAGTCAAATTCGTTGATGCGGATACAGAGACAGTACAAAATAACATCATAACGATTGTCGAAGGTATATTAGGCCGGACATTGGCCAGGGCTGACCCGCTGAGGCTGTTTTTGAATAGTCTGGCCTTGATCATCGTACAGCAGCGTAAAGCAATGGATACTGGATTTAAGCAGAATCTATTAGCTTATACGAGTGGCAATTGTATGGATCATCTCGGTAACTTCGTGACTTGCGAACGGATTACCGCCACGGCGGCAACAACAACGGTACAGGTAACGCTGTCGGCAGCGCAAACATCAGCTGTTATCGTACCGAAAGGTACAAGAATTACAGCGGAAGACGGCACAACATTTGCAGTGTCTGCGGATATTACTGTGCTGGCCGGGGAAACAACAGCAACAGGAAAAGCCTCGTGCACAACAACGGGAGATGCCGGAAATGGATACGAAGCAGGAAAAGTAAACATTATTATTGATAAGATACCGTATGTTTCGGCAATTAGCAATACAACCACGACGGAAGGCGGCGCTGATACTGAAGATGATGAAGATTACAGAACAAGGATTCAAGAAGCCCCGGAAAAATTTTCAACGGCTGGTCCGGATGGGGCGTATAAATATTGGGCTAAACAGGCATCATCTCTGGTATCTGATGTCGAAGTAACATCGCCAGATCCTGGCGTTGTACTTGTCACTGTACTACTAGAAAACGGCGAGCTGCCGGGCGAAGAAATGTTAGAAACCGTAGCCAACACTGTTAATGGTAAATCGGTACGGCCATTAACTGATAAAGTAAAAACGGCAGCACCGACAGTGGTCAATTACGATATTGATTTAAAATATTACATTGATAGTGAAGATGCCACCATCCAAGCCAGCATCAAGAATAATGTAGAAGCAGCTATTAGTGACTGGATAATATGGCAAAAGAGCAAATTAGGCAGGGACATCAATGTAACAGAGCTCACGTACAGAATCCGGGCAAGCGGCGCGAAATGGGTGGAAGTAACGTCTCCGGTCAATACGGTAATAGACGCGACTTCCGTGGCCATTGCCAATAATATAAATATAAATTATGGGGGGCTGCAGGATGAGTAAGACATTAGATGAAATACGTATGCTTGATATTCTGCCGCCGAACCTGTTAAATGATGAAAAAATTGTAGCTGCAGCTGAGGCATTGGATAGCGAATTGAAAAAAATTCATTCCATGCTAAAGCTGTGCTTCATTATCGATAATTTGGAAAACTTTTCAGAAGATGTTCTTGACCTGCTTGCCTGGCAATGGCATGTAGACAACTATGGCAGTAGAGACATTGATAAAGCAACAAAATGTACGCTGATTCGTAATAGCGTACGATGGCATCAAAATAAGGGGACGAAGTTAGGCGTAGAAGAAAGCATCTCTACGCTGTTCCAAGAAGCAAAGGTTACGGAATGGTTTGAATACGGCGGTGAACCGTATCATTTTAAGATTGAAATTAGTGATACGAGTCAAATTACAACCGAATTGCTGGACAATTTGATGAGGGCCGTGAAAGAGATGAAAAACACTCGTTCATGGTTAGAAAATATTAATTTAAAGCGAACCATATCTGATGAAATGTATGTTAAAGGTGGCCAATCTATACATAAAAGTACTCTTATTGGCACATCAGAGACAGATATTCCTGATATGACGAATGTAATTTACGTTGGTGGTGGCCAACATATTCATAAGGAGGTATATATCCATGAGTAGCTGGATCGGAAGAGTAGTAACAAACGCAGGTAAAAAACTTGATGCAAAAGTAAAAGCAGGACAATGCAAATTCAATTTCACAAAATTTAAAATTGGGAGCGGGACAGTGCCAGCAGGTACATCTTTATCAAGTTTGACGGATTTAATTCATACAGAAAAAGAAATTGGCATTTCGGAAATTGAATACAACGATGGTGAAGGCACTTGCATTGTTCATGGCACATTGCTGTATTCTGACGTAGAAAATGAATTTCTTGCCAGGGAACTCGGCTTATACGCAGAAGATCCAGATGATGGAGAAATACTTTATCAGGTTACGACAGATGATGTCCCGGATACGATTAAACCGCAATCTCAAACAACGGCAACTGTAGTGTCTCAAGAATTTGCAATGATCGTCACAGAATCGAGTAGCAGCAATACGAGCGTAACGATTGATCCTAACGGACTTGTCACAACAAAACAATTGGCCCGGCACAATACTGCAGAAGATGCTCACGAAAATCTTGTAATGGTAACGGAAACAGCGGATAAGCCAACAAGCATGTCTACGCGTGGAATTTGGGCCGAAGTCGTTTCTGGCGCCAAAGCAATTTTGCATCGTTGGAACAAAACAAGCAAGGATTACGATACACTTCATCCTGAAACAGAAGTAGACCAAATCACAGACTTTGGGCCAGGGATTATCAATCAATTAGCATCAAGTGCTTTAAAGGATACAATCACGGAAATATCATCTGATAGCTTGTTATCCAAGATGGTAGGGCTGGTACTACAAGCATCGGGGGTTAAATATCTAACGGGACAGAACGGGTACTTGTTCTTTGGGAATTTTATGGGGAATATAGGTATACAATGGGTATCTTTTGGGAAAACCGGAAGTCCAATTAAAATGATTTTCCCCATAGCCTTTACTACCAACCAATACGTTGCCGTTGGTTCTGATTATAATCCAGACAACAACGGCAACGTATTGAACTTTTACAATAAGAATCCAGAGTATTGCATGATATCTGGTCAGCGTATCAGAGCCAAAACCTCTAGTGAGGTAGATGTATTTGGTACAGGAATTTTGGTTGGCTGGTAGACAGTGGGGAATTGCTAAAGAGGCAGACCACACAACATATGAGTTCCCTCTTGCGTTTTCGACTAAAGCTTTTATTACCGTTGGCACTCATGTAGGCACAAATACTAAAAATGCCATGTTTATACCACATATCGACATTAAATCGAGAAGTAGTTTCGTAGCGACGTTTGAGCAATCTCCAACGACGGCATGGATGTATTACATTGCAATTGGTTATTAAATCTTCTCAGTTGAAAAAATTCCAAACCACCAGAATGCACCAATATTTTCAATGTTAACAGCATATTTTACGCTGGATGAAGTCATTCCTTTCGGAATAATCGTTAAAACACGAGCGGCGTCCATTTTCGTATAATCTGCATAAACTACGTCGTTGCTAAACATCACCTTTACGTTCGCTGCAATCGGAAATGTAATTATACCGTTAGTTCCACTACAACTGCTTTCTCCCCATTGTTCAATAGCCGATGGCAATTATATGAAATTTTGTATCTGTATCAAAACTCTTTTCCCCGTATAGTGCACAGCGACTTCTTGAGTCTAAATAGACGGCAGCGTGATAAACTATGTGACTATTATTCATGTGTGTTAATACGGCACTCACTGATTTATTGGGGAAAATTAATGGATAGTTAAAGTATCCGAAATTCAAGCCATTAGTTATCGTTAAACCTCCCCATTGTTTCATTAAAAGAAAGGATGTGATTCCAATGCTTTTAGTCTACTAATTATCAATTAAATTACAGAAAATGAGAAACGCTGAATTATGCTGATTATGGCTGTTTTGGGGGGTTCTAAATGTTTTCAAAAAGGTGAATTTTATGAAATTTTAAAATAGCAGATTATGATCAGAGAAAAACGCCATAGGACGCTTTTAGTATGCATCCTCGGCGTTTTTGTTTTGAGCAGATCATGAGCAATTTATTGTAAGAGTTCGATACATTTTCTGAGTTGTCGGATTGATTTATGGGTGTAGACGCGGTCAGTAATGTCTCCGTTGGCATGGCCAAGAATTTTTCTTTTAGCATTTTCATTAGCATTGGCGTTATCAAGCAATGTAGCAAATGTATGCCGGGTGTCGTGTGGAGTATGGCGCTGGCCATTGATACGGTTCATGACTTTATTCCAGATGGATGAACGATACCGAGAATAATCATAAGGTTTGCCAGATTGATCACTGATGAGATATGCTCCTGGACCGTGAAGTCTTACTTCAACGATAGGAAGAATTCGCGAGTGAATAGGTACAACGCGGATGCCGGCGGCTGTTTTAGACTTCGTTATCCGAAGATAACGTTGCCGTAAATTAATATTTTTCTTTTCCAGTTCCAACAGTTCACTTACACGTAATCCAGAATAGAGAAGAATGAGGATAGTATCACAGCCAGGAAAATCAGCAATATTCCAAAGTCTATTGATTTTTTGACGTGAAAAAATGTGGTGCGGATATACTGGCCGATTCTTGCCAATTGATAGCAACTCGGCATAGTTCGTGCTGCAGATATTTGATTTTTGAGCGTATTTAAACAGTAGACTTAATAAATTCTTGACTTTTTTGCAACTAGAATACGAGAGGTTTTGGCGATGGCGCATATTATCAATGACAGCCTGAAGCTCTAAGAATTGTAAGTCGGCGAATGGTCGGGTATATAATGCGGCACAATGTTTGAAAGAATTTTGGTAACTGACTTTGGTACTCTCAGACAGTTCGGCTCCTTCAGCTAAATGGAAGGGATACCATCTGTAATATAATTCTGAAAATGTGATGCTTTTTCTGCGAGAAGGAAGGTGATTGGGATGATGTTCTTCATAATACCGAGCTTGAAATATTTTTGCTTCGTATGCACTTTCAAAAGCAGCAATGTAATGCTGCTTCCCTTCTACCGTAGCTATAAAAGCATACGGCCTCCTCCGTGAACCGGACATAAGACGAATACAACCATATCCGTTAGGATTTTTCATAATATCACTCCTCATTTATTGTTAATAATATTGTATTATAGGAGGAAAACTATGTTTCATACCAATGTTGATTTTTATGGGGTCGGATTTGATGATAAAGGATTCCGTGTCATAGCTCGTATTTGCGATTTTAATCCAGAAAAATCTCGAAATAAAGAAAAAGTAGAAGCACTATTATCAGAAATTGAACAGACAGAAAATGTAGCTGTTGCAGAGATTGTAGATGCTGATACATACAATAAGTATCTCAATAGCGGATGTATCAGAGATGCCAAAACCGGACAGCCTGTCACATACGTTCCGCCGGAGCCAACTGCTGAAGAAATAGCTACAAACAAGCAAGCGGCGCTTGATGCGGAATATACGTCAGCACAACAAGCTCTGGGACAGTCATTGCTAGTTGCAAACCTCAACGGCGATACAGATACCGCCGAAAGTATCCAAAGCGAATTTGCGGATCTGACTGCATACTACAAGGAACAGAGTGGTGCTATCGCAGCCGAACTTGTGGCGGCAACAGAAGGGAGCGATAAATAATGGCTTTTAAATTAAAGAAAAGATGCAAATTCTGTGCCCATCCGTTGAGAGATGATGGCACATGTCAGAACCCGAAATGCGTGAATTATACTGAAGAAACGCAAAGCGAAAGCAACGAACAGGGAACAACGAAAGCAGGTGGTGAATCATAATGAATACACTACTTGCTTTTTTTCACGAGATCGCCCCATCCGGTCATCAAATCGGATGGGGAACAGCAGTGTCATGTATTGGCACTGCGTTTTCGTATTTAATTGGTTGGAATGATGTGATTGAGGCTCTATTAGTGGCCATGGCTATTGATTATATTACGGGAATTTTGGCAGCATATATCAACCCTGATATGCAACTAAATAGTCAGCGTGGATTTAAAGGAATATGCAAAAAAATCGTGATATTGTTATTGGTTGCATTGGCTCATGAATTAGATCGAGCAACTGGGCAACCTGCTGTACAATCACTGGTTGTGTGGTTTTTCCTTGGAAATGAAGGACTATCAATTATTGAAAATTCAGCCAAAGCGGGATTGCCTATCCCACAAAAACTACGAGATACACTAGAACAATTAACCGATAAGAAAGGAGAAGAAAAATCATGAAAGTATTTTTAAATCCTGGTCATGCGCCGAACGGGCAGCCGGATCCGGGTGCCGTCAATGAAGAAACGGGCCTGCGTGAATGTGATGTAGCTCTGGCCGTCGGTAAAGCTGTAGCAAGCTATTTGAACGCGGTGGGGGTAGAAACTGAATTGCTTCAGTCAGACAGTTTGTATGAAATTTGCGAAACCGCAAATTCCAGTGGCGCTGATTATTTCATTTCTATTCATTGCAATTCTGCAGATAGCCCAGCGGCACTTGGGACAGAAACGTTCTGTTATCCTGGGTCAACAAATGGGTATAAACTGGCAGGATGTGTGCAACAGCAAATTATAGACACGATGCATACAGTAGACCGAGGCGTGAAAGAAGCAGTACCAGGGAAGAATGGCCTTTATGTTATCAGTAATACTGATTGCCCTGCAATTCTTGTCGAGCTGGCATTTATTAGCAATGATCATGACGAATCACTGTTGGCAATGAAGCAGGATGAATTTGCCGCGGCAATCGCCAGAGGTGTAACCGATTTTCAAATTATTTCATGATTGGGAGGAATGTAGAATGAGCAAATGGACGGAAGTACGGGACGGCTTAGTAGATGCACTTAACGTTGATGAAGTCACGGAAGTCGCGAAAACTCAGATTGTATCCAGCATGACAAATGAAGGTATGGATGCTATTGAAGCGGTGGCGGACAAATTTGTGGCGCAGATTCAGGCGCAGGCAGGCGCTGAAACAGGCTGGAACAAAGCCCGCGATTTGATTATTCTGCCGCTTGTAATCAATTGTTCTATTTGGTTGATGAAGCTGGTATTTAGCAAGAGCACAACCGACACGACAGCAAAGGCATAGTAGAAAAATACAAATAGTTTGTTCAATGACATGAAAAAGCCCTGGCACATCGCCAGGGCTTTTTTGACTTGACAAATAAACATACAGTGATATATAATTAACAAAGATGTTAATTATATAAACAATACAGTAGACACGAAGGAGAGGCTTGATATGATAACTAATTATGGAAAAATCCTACGTAAGATTAGGATAGATAGGGATGAGCGGCTGAAAGATATGGCAGCGAAACTTGGTATCACATCTGCTTATTTGTCTTCGATAGAAAATGGCAAACGACAAATTCCGGATAATATGACTGCATCAGTTGCAGAAATTTATCAATTAAATCAGACAACAATTGCGGAATTAGAAAAAGCTGAAGATGATACACGAACTAACATTCAAATTAGTTTTGCTGACGCCAACGCTAATCAAAAAGCGACCGTTTTAAAATTAGCAAGACAGTTTTCAAACCTAAGCGATGAACAACTAGCTGAAATTAGAAAAATTTTGAGTCGGAAGGATGGTTGATACATGACTGGTATTATTGTTGATCCATTATCTTTAAAACAAATCAGAGAATTTGCAAGGAAAATCCGCATCATGTTTGGACTAGAAGAAGATGGTTATGTGGATATTGTCAGGATTTACGAATACATTCTTCAAAGTATCGGGGTAACTTTTGAAATAGTCGATTGTGCTTCGATGGGAGATAAGCATGGAGAAACATTGATTGGAAAAAATGTTATAAGGATTAGAGAAGACGTGTATGACCGTGCTTGTAAAGGGTATGGCAGGGATCGGTTAACCATGGCTCATGAATTAGGACATTTGTTGTTGCATAATATGAAAAATTTATCATTAGCAAGAAATACCAGCGATAAAGTAGCAGCTTACTGCGATCCAGAGTGGCAAGCCAATGCTTTTGCCGGTGAATTACTGGCACCACACAAATTTTTACAAGGGAAAAGTGTGGAAAAAATTGCTAATAGCTACGGGATATCAATTAGCGCGGCTCAAGTTCAAAAAAATAGAAGGAAGGGATAGATATGTTTACATTAAAAAAACAGCCACCTAGTGGCTGAATAACCAGGTGACTGTTGCCGTATACTATTGAGTTGCAGCTAAATAGTATACGATGTACCTCATAATGAGGCTAACCTAAAATATGATTTCAAAGCTATTTTAGCATTATGAAGCGCGTTTTGCAACAGTCTCCGGAAGGGAGACTCATATGAAATCAACCAATTGGATTGAATCTGATGGAGTTGGCCGGTGGGTATGCTGTAAAGAATACACTAATCGATGGGGACAGCGCATGGTAGCCTCTAATTACGGATACAAATACTGGCGTTTCTTTATAAAAAGCAAAAAACACTAGAACTGCATAAACTGCAAATGTCAATTATAGGGACGAAGTTAGCCTATCTCTGTTTTTGACTAAGTGTATTTATATTAATATGTATTATATAAGACGAGAACATAAGCTCGGCAAATTAAATAACTTGATTAACGACAAAGTCCCAGCATTACGCTGGGACTTATTTTTTACAAGAATATACAATAAATTTGTGTTTTTCTATTGACTAAATACCGTATATACGGTATAATATAAATATAGAGAGGGGGTGATAAAAATGGATGATGATACAAAGTTTTGGATTTCGGTCACGCTAACAGTCATAGGCTTGATATTACAAGCCTTAGGACTTAGAGAAAAGACCAAACCAAAAAAGCCTCGCAAACGTCATAGCCGTCGGAAGCACAAACGTTAGCAAGGCGAGAGTGGGAAGGGGGCGAAGCCCCCGACCTGCTCTTATTATATCAAAAGGAGCGAAAAAAATGAAGAAAATAACTATATTTGGAATTATTTTTGTACTAGGTGTCATCATGGCCAACTTTGATTTTAAATTCGATTGGTATAGTATCAAGACATTTGTTTCAGGAGGGATGGTAGGAGCATGGATAATGATTTTAGTGAAAAAGCATTGAAAGAAGTAATGAGTTTGGAAGAAGCTGCCGAACGCTGGGGAAAAGCAACGGATACACTGAGACAGGCATGTATCGAAAGGCAGGGACGGCCACCACGATTCAACATTGGAGTGGAAGCAAAAAAGTCTAAACGAATTTGGCTTGTAACTAAGACTGGCATGGAACGGCTTTATGGGCCAGAACCGAAAAATAATCGCTAAGCGACACATTTTGAGCATATGAAGTGATTTATATAAAACGTTAAAAGGTTAGAATGAACGTTTATGCAGTTCACCATAGAAAAAAGCTCACGCATTTTGTGTGAGCTTTTTTGTTGTGTTTGATGTGTGATGAAAGGCTCCCTTTATAGGGGAGCTGGCCGCCGAAGGCGGTCTGAGAGGTTGATTTTTACCAGCCCCCTAGCCCCTAGCCGCTTAAAAGGGGCTGTCGCACGAAGGTTTTTGCCATCATGCGAAGTCCCTTTCTCTTTAATGTTTGAGGTTTGATGTATGATGTTTGAGGCGATTGCTTTAAATTTAAAACCATCCACATCAAACATCAAACTTTCAACTTCAAACTCAAAAAGAGGCTGTCTTCATGCGACAGCCTCTTTTTATACTATTTCTTCAGATTCGGCGTGCAATCGATGATGATGCTGCCCGGTTGTTTCATGACTGTGAAATTTCCCTTTGTCGAAGACAGGGCTTTTTCCAAAGTCTTGCTGTGCCATTTTTCGACGCCCATCTGGGAACCGCCGACCTCTTTCGACGAAGCCGACTGTTTCTGAGCATCTTCCGGCAGAAGGTCACTGATGTTGACGTTTTCACCATCTTTGACTTTGATGGTTACCGTCACGGCCCGGCCGTTCTGGAAGACGACTTGGTAGCGGCCATTGTGGAAGACGCGGATCGTGTCGCCCTGAGAATAGGGGTGGCCCCATTCGTTTTCCCAATCGGCCTGGGTATCGCCGATGGTGGGCAGGTTGGCGACCGGTGTTTCTTTGGTATCGGTCTGGCTCTTCGTGTCCTGGCCCTGCTTGGTTTCTCCCGGCTGTTGCTGCTGGGTCTGGGTCTGCTGTTTCTGCGGCTGCGAATTGGTCGGCGATGCCGGCGTACATCCGGCAGCTACCAGGGTGAAGAGCAGAAGGACAAGGGTAAGATAACGTTTCATAAGTAGACCTCCTTAGCGGCGCCGGCGGTTGTCTCCGCCCTTATGGCGCTGTTTATGGCGTTTTTCTTTCGTTGTCTGGTAAGTGCTGGCCGGCAGTTTGTCCCGATACGTCTTTTTCCGCTTCGGCGGTTTGCTGCTGGCCTTGACTTTGACTTGTCCCGTCAGGGTATATTTCGTGATCGTCGCATGGATGTTGTGTTCGATGCGGCGGACCCAATTTTCAGCGTCTGCCGTGGCAAACATGATGGACAGGCCTTCATTGCCGGCACGGCCGGTGCGGCCGATGCGGTGGATGTAGTAGTCGACGTCATGGGGGACATCGAAGTTGAAGACATGCGTGATCCCTTCGATGTCGATGCCGCGGGCTGCGATATCCGTGGCGACCAGGATCTGCGTCTTGGCTTTGGCAAAGTCGCGCAGGACCTGATTGCGGCGGCCCTGAGACATATCGCCGTGGAGTTCACCGATGTTGAAGCCCTTGGCGATGAGTTTGCCTGCCAGGAGGGAGGTCCGTTCCTTAGTGTTGCAGAAGACGATGGCCAGATAGGGATTCATTTCTGTCAGCATCTGGCAGAGTTTCGGCAGTTTCTGTTCTTCTGTCATCATGTAGATGCGCTGTTCGATATTTTCCAGGGCAATCGTCTGGCCTTCGAGGATATTGAGGACCAGCGGGCTCTGCATGTGCTTTTTGGCCAGGCCTTTGATCTTGTCCGGGACCGTAGCCGAGAAGAAGAGGAGCTGCCGCCGTTTCGGCGTCAGGCCGATGAGGGTATCGACATCTTCTAAGAAACCGGCCTGCAGCATCTGGTCCGCTTCGTCGACGATGACCCGGCGGACGCCGCTCAGGTCGAGGGAATTGCGGCGGCAGTGGTCGAGCAGGCGGCCCGGCGTACCGATGATGACGTGAGGATGGCGGTGCAGTTTCTGGAGCTGGTTCTCAATGGTCTTGCCGCCGATGAGGCTGAGGACGTCGACGCCCAGTTCCGGTGCCAGGGTATCGGCGACGTCGGCAATCTGGCGGGCCAGTTCCCGCGTCGGCGCCATGACCAGAACTTGTTCGGCGTGGATATCTGTCTTGACCTGCTGCAGTGACGGCAGGAGAAAGGCAAAGGTCTTGCCCGTACCGGTCTGGGCCTGGGCCAGGATGTCCCGGCCTTTGAACAAGGGGGGGATGGCCTGTGCCTGGACGGCCGTGGGTTCATTGATGCCCTGCTTGTGCAGGAGTTCACAAATCTTCGGCGTAATGCCGAGTGATTCAAAATTCTTTGTCATGTATGTCCCTTTCTATGCGAACTAAAATTACTTCTTATTATTTCTATTTTACACAAAAGCCAGGGCTTGCGCAAACTTTTCTTTCCTTTTGGGATATGGTATACTAAAGTGATTTCGTTTGCGTTGTTTTAGGAGGTCTTGCAGAAAATGAGTTGGTGGCGCGATATTTTGCGGCAAAGTGTCTTCATGTGTTTCTTTATCATTCCCATCCCGATTGGAGCCTATACCATCCACAGCGGTTCCAGTGCCGTCGTGGCCATGGTCAGTTATGTCTTTTTGTCCCTGGTCATCCCCGTCGCCTACGTGGGCTGCCAGGATGCGTCTTTTGGCCCTCAGGGCGGGCGGATCCGCCGCTGGGTCATGGCCCTCATGTGGTTCATCGTCTTTGCGGCTATCGGGGCTTTTACGGCTTTCATGGGCGTCTATTGGAAGGCAGCTCCTTTCTGGGAATGGCCGACCATTGGCCGCGACGTCGTCTTCATCGCCGGCATGTATGGGGAAATCAGTCTGACCATGCTCCTTGCCTTTGTCGTCTCCCAGCTCTTGCCAGGTCGAAAGGAAGTAAAATAATGGATCATTTACAAAAACAGAAGTGGCATGACCGGCTGCTGGCCATCGTCTGGGCGGCCTGCGGTATCCTGCCATTGCCTTTCGGGGCCTTTGCTTCAGATAAGCCATATATCGCCTCAGCGTCGATTCTGGCCTTTTTTATCTTGTCCTTTGCTGTTCCCTTGTGGCTGGGTCATCGCCGCCGTCGTGCGGGCAGAGACGATGATTATGCTTCGGCTGGGGCGACCCTCTATGGCGGGGCTGTCGTCCTGATCATTGCCGTCGGCTTGCTCAACGGTTTGACCGGCTGGGACTGCTGGCATGGTTATCCTGTCCGCGTCGGCTTATTCGCCTTGTGGATGCTTTTGACCATCGGTGCCCAGTACCTGGCTGCCAGGGCCGTCGATTTCTGGCTGCAGCGCCGCCGGAAATACTGGTATTCCCAATTCCTGGACTCTATCATCTACAGCCTGCCTCTGCCGTGTGCTATCCTGGGTATGTTCCTCTTTCCGGCTGTCAGCGATTCTTCAGTGACGCAGAGCCTGGTCGTCGGCGTCATGGCCATCATGGGTTTCTGCTTCATCGGCATGAGTATCTTCGTCATCGCCACCTTCGCGCTTTATTTCTTCCCGTACAAACGCTATGGTTATAGCCGCAAGGAGCGCCTGGTCCATATCGTGGCCATCGTCGTCATGGTCCTCATGTGGGCCCTGGTCCAGCATATCCTCTTCGATAGCCAGATCCACGTCTTTACGTACATCTTCAAGGCCATGCCGATTCTCCAGAACAATCCCCTGGTCTTCATCACACCCTTCGTCGTAGCGGCATTGACCATCATAGGCTGCGTAGCCCTGCGCAACGTCGTCATCGCGGCGTTTAAGGCTTGATCGTTCATCGAGGTATCTGGTGGCTGTGCCGCCGTGAGCCGTTTGTCGTGGCTCGTGGGCTGTAGGGGCGCCCATGTGGGGCGCCCGCGTGAATCCTGTGCACAGCCTGAAGCTGCAGCTGTGTGAATTTTCGTCAAACAAACCACGCCCAACGGACCACAAAAAAACCTGCCGCTTTCGCGACAGGTTTTTTCTATTCATTTTATTTCTACAATGGTCTGCTTCATGATGGTGAAGCGGATGACGTATACCAGCCATCCCAGGAAAGCGGCGAAGCAGCCGCTGAGGAAGGTCGTGGCATCGGTAGTAGTCAATGCATATACGCAGTAGATAATGGATACGCCTGCCAGGAATATCGACGTATTTCTGTTACAGACTTCATTGGGGATATGTTCCTTGGTGAGGATCGTCGTCAGGGCCCCGGCACAGAGCATGTAGGGGATGACGTTGGTGACGACGGCCAGGTTGGCCAGGAGTTCGAACTGGGCAGCCAGGGTCGGGCTGATGGTCATGAGGGCCAGGAGGCTCTGCATGCAGAGGATGCACAGCATGCCTTTGACCGGTACGTCAGCGCTGGTGACTTTGGCAAAAATCTTGGGGAACAGGCCGCGCTGGGCGCTGGTCTTGAAGACGCGGGCCAAGGTGAACTGCCAGGACAAGAGGGAACCGGCACAGGAGAATACCATGAGGCCCATGACGGCTTTGCCAGCCGTATCGCCGAGCATGTACGAGAAGGCCAGGCCGAAGGGAGCGCTCGATGCCAGGATTTCCGCATTGGGGACGATGCCGGCGATGACATTCGTCGAGGCGACGTAGATGATGGCGACGCCGAGGGTGCTGACGAAGGTGGCAATCGGAACGGATTTCTTCGGGTTTTCAACGGCATCCATGTTGACCGCTGCCGATTCGAGTCCCAAGAAGGACCACAACGTCAGGGCGATGGAATTGCCGACGGCATCGCTGAGTCCCAAATCATTGGGGTTCCACGAAGCCAGCCACGTAGCCGGGCTGAACCAATGCCAGCCGATGATGGAAATGCCCAGGACCGGGATGATGGCACCCCAGATGGTAATGGCGCTGAGCTTGCCGGAATAACGGGAGCCGCTGAAATTGAGGGCTGCCGCGATCCACAATAAAGCGATCGTATATAAACACGTCTGCAACGGCGTAAAGGTTGTCTCAAGGAAACCGGCGCCGTAACCCACAGCCGTAATGGCAATGGCGACGTTTGCAATTACGATGGAAACAGAGTAGGCGTAATTAGCCATAAAATGTCCTACACGCCCGAAAGCGTATTCGGAGTAACCGCCCATACCGCCTGGCTTTGTCGTGAACATGCCACATCGGGCAAAAGCCATGGCCAGGGCTAAAGAGCCTAGTGAGGTAATAATCCAGGAAATAATCGAGATCGTACCGACTTCGGCGAGCTTGGTCGGCAGCATGATGATACCGGCGCCAAGCATGTTGGCAGCAGTGACAAAGGTCAACTGTACCACAGACATTTTACGACATGTAGTTTTCATTATCAGTCCTTCTTTCGTGTTGATGCGTATAAGCATGACTTGAGTTTTTTAGCAAATTAATTCTATCATTTTTGCCGGGAAAATTAAATACTTTTTGAAAAAACGTTATATGTATTTGGGCCACTTTTCACGCTCTATATTCCAAATGGGAATAGAGTTTAGTGGTTCGTAGCTCGTGTTTCGTGGCTAAATTTAAAACCATCTGCTAGCCACTAACAACTAGCTACTAACAACTAAAAAAAGTCTTGTCGCACTGCGACAAGACCTTTTTTACATGAGAGATGAAATTAGTCGATGTTTTCTACGACGCAAGCCGTACCCTGGCCGCCACCGATGCACAGTGTAGCCAAGCCGTATTTGCCGCCGACTTCTTTCAAGCCATAGAGCAAGGTTACGAGGATACGAGCGCCCGATGCACCAATCGGATGGCCGAGGGCGATAGCACCGCCATGGATGTTGACTTTATCCATATCGAAGCCGAGTTCACGGCAGCAGTATACAGCCTGAGCTGCGAAAGCTTCGTTAGCTTCGACGAGGTCGAGGTCTTTGACTTCGAGGCCAGCTTTAGCCAATGCTTTACGGGAAGAAGGAACAGGGCCGGTACCCATGATGGACGGATCGACGCCAGCGGAAGCATAGCTTACGACTTTAGCCATCGGTTTGAGGCCGAGTTCTTTCGCTTTATCAGCGGACATAACTACGAATGCAGCTGCGCCGTCGTTGATGCCGGAAGCGTTACCAGCAGTAACTGTGCCGCCTTTTTTGAAGGCCGGTTTCAATTTAGCAAGGCCTTCCATGGTCGTGCCTTCACGCGGGAATTCGTCTGTATCGATGACGACGTCCTGTTTTTTCTGATGAACCGTTACCGGAACGATCTGAGATTTGAATGCGCCGCTCTTGATAGCTTCGCAAGCTTTGACCTGAGAACGGACACCGAGTGCATCCTGGTCTTCACGAGTGATGCCGAAGCGTTCAGCAACGTTTTCAGCCGTGATGCCCATATGATAGTCATTGAATGCATCCCAGAGGCCATCTTTGATCATGGTATCGACGAGGACACCGTTGCCCATACGATAGCCATAACGAGCTTTAGGAACAGCGAAAGGAGCCATGGACATGTTTTCCATGCCGCCTGCTACGATGACGTCAGCGTCGCCGGCTTTGATCATCTGAGCTGCCAAGGATACGCAGCGGAGACCGGAACCGCAGACTTTGTTGACCGTAAGAGCCGGTACTTCGATAGGCATGCCAGCTTTAATCATAGCCTGACGAGCCGGGTTCTGGCCCTGAGCAGCCTGAAGGACGTTGCCCATTACGACTTCATCGACGTCTTTACCTTCGATGCCAGCACGTTTGAGAGCTTCTTTAATGACAACAGCGCCGAGTTCTACAGCCGGTGTGTTTTTGAAACCGCCACCGAATTTACCAATTGCTGTACGGCAAGCGCTTACGATAACTACTTCTTTCATTGGAATCACTCCTTGGATAATTTTTTACGTATGAAATAGGTGCCGGCGAATCAGTATGAGAGGATACACCGGGCGAAAGTATCATAATAAAAATGATACTTTGATATTGCTATCATACACCTTTTTTAAGGAAATGTACAGAGCACGTTCAAAAAATTACGTACTCCATACATCTCCCTTACTTATGGCTAGGGAATAGGGAATTTTTGAATTACAGACGTTCTACGATGATAGCCGTGCCCTGGCCGCCGCCGATGCAGAGGGAAGCCAGACCATATTTACCGTTGATTTCCGGTTCAGCCAATGCGTAGAGCAAAGTGACGACGATACGAGCGCCGGAGCAGCCAATCGGATGGCCGAGGGCGATAGCGCCGCCGTGGATGTTGACTTTGTCCATGTTGAGGCCGAGTTCGCGGACGCAGTATACGGACTGAGCTGCGAAAGCTTCATTCAATTCGATGAGGTCCATCTGGTCGACGTTCATGCCGGTCTTCTTCATGACTTTGCGGACTGCCGGAACAGGGCCAGTACCCATGATTGCCGGTTCAACACCAGCCGAAGCCCAGTCGATGATGCGAGCCAGCGGTTTGATGCCGAGTTCTTTAGCTTTTTCAGCGGACATTACGACAACAGCAGCTGCGCCGTCGTTGATGCCGGAAGCGTTACCAGCGGTAACTGTGCCGTCTTTGATGAAGGCCGGACGGAGTTTAGCCAGTGTTTCCATGGTGCAGTTCGGACGGATGAATTCGTCTTTGTCGACGACGACATCGCCTTTTCTCTTATGGATCGTTACCGGAACGATCTGGCTGTCGAATTTGCCTTCCTGCTGAGCTTTGTAAGCCAAGTTTTCAGAACGGCAAGCCAGCTTATCCTGGTCTTCACGGGTTACACCGAAGCGAGCGGCAACGTTTTCAGCCGTTACGCCCATGTGGTAGTTGTTTTCCGTGCAGAACAGGCCATCGCGCATGAGCAAGTCTTCGAGGACGCCGTTGCCCATACGATAACCGCGGCGGCCTTTAGCGATGGAGTAGGGGGCGTTGGACATGGATTCCATACCACCGGCTACGATGATGTCAGCATCGCCGAGTTTGATCTGCTGGGAAGCGAGGGAAATGGCACGCATACCGGAACCGCAGAGTTTATTTAATGTGAAAGCAGGAACTTCCTGAGGAATACCCGAATGAAGGGCTACCTGACGGGCCGTGTTTTCACCGCAGCCAGCCTGGAGTACGTGACCCATGATGACTTCGTCGATCTGGTCGACAGGAATACCTGCGCGTTTGATTGCTTCAGTAACAGCAGCTACACCGAGGTCTACCGCGGTGACATCTGCGAACTGGCCATTGAAACTGCCGATGGCCGTACGGCAAGCACTTACGATAACAGCATCTCTCATTAGAAAAACCATCCTTTCGTGATGTGAAACAAAGTATAGAATAATATAGTATATAAGACTTAGTTGACGGAGCCGCCGCTTACGCAGCTCCTTGGGGGTTACGCTGAAATGAAGAACTTGAGTTCTAAATTTCACAATCTCCATGCCTATATAGTACATTTTTTCACAAGGAAATGCAAGAGGAAAATGAATTTTCCCTATGCTAGATAATCATGATAAAGAAAGGGTCAGATGAGAAAAGAATAAAGAGAACGAATAATTTGGTATACGTATGGTTGGCGGCTAGCAGTCAGCAGCTAGCCGCTCGTAGGGCCGCCCTTTGGGACG